>Ga0209175_10000986_pt1 | contig 14987 bp, 11 predicted proteins | sample JI91814C2DNA_FD_187506 | JGI IMG/M metagenome (GOLD analysis project Ga0209175, IMG submission 187506) | Wastewater effluent complex algal communities from Wisconsin, to seasonally profile nutrient transformation and Carbon sequestration -... | ecosystem: Engineered > WWTP > Effluent > Algae...
AACATCCAGATCTGGCTGCGGTCAAGATCATGCACCTTCTTTTTATCTTCTTCCGCTTCAGACTTTTTTTCAGTTTCAGGCTCTGGCTCTTCAGCGTCTCTTTCAAAACCAGTAGCAATTACCGTTACGCGTAAGCGATCGCCCAGCGCTGAGTCCACACCATGGCCGAAAATCATTTCAGCTTCCTGGCCAGCCTGCTCCTGGATGTATTCCGTGATCTCGGTAAGCTCATCCATCGATAGCTCTGCTTCCGATCCTGATACGATTGACAACAAGATTTTCTTTGCGCCCATGATGTCGCAATTGTCAAGCAGCGGTGATGATAATGCTCCGCTTGCAGCGTTGCGTGCGCGGCCTTCGCCTTTCGTTTCGGCTGTACCCATCACGGCAGGACCTGCATTGTACATTACTGTACGCACATCCTGGAAGTCAACGTTTACATAACCGGCTAGTGTAATGATTTCGGCAATGCCTTTTGCTGCGGTTGTCAGGATGTTATCAGCCTGCGCGAATGCAGTACCGATCGGCAGATTGCCGTAGATCTCGCGCAGTTTATCGTTCAGGATCACGATCACCGTATCGCAGCTGTGGCGAAGTGATTTGATACCTGCGTTAGCCTGCGCTAATTTTTTCTTTCCTTCGAATTGGAACGGTTCGGTTACAATACCCACGGTAAGGATACCCATGCTCTTCGCAATCTTCGCGATTACAGGAGCAGCTCCGGTTCCGGTGCCACCGCCCATACCGGCCGTGATGAACACCATCTTCGTTCCTTCCAGGAAGTCGCGGATTTGTTCTTTGCTTTCAATCGCTGCGCCTTTTCCTACTCTGGGATTTGCACCGCAGCCTAAACCCTCCGTAAGGTCAATGCCTATTTGTAATTTCGTTGGCACAGGGCTGTTGGCCAGCGCCTGTAAATCTGTATTACACACCACGAACTCAACGTCCTTAATACCCTGGCGGTACATGTGGTTTACAGCATTACTTCCTCCTCCGCCTACACCAATCACTTTGATGATTGATCGCGGGGCCCCCAGCGTGTTCTGCTTGGGGATGTCGAATTTGTACGATCCGGTTTCTAACATAACTTTAATTTTTATAGTGGTTGCTCTTTTGTTTTAGCAGTTAGCATTTAGAAGTCAGGAGTTAGCATCCTTAATCTTACTCCCTTCTATACTCTAACTTCTTTATTCTAGATTCTAATTTTAATATTCATTCTTACCATCCAAATCATCGATCAACAGACTCTTTGTTTTTGTCAGGATGTCGTTGAAGAAGTTTTTAGACGAAACGGGTTTTTTGATTTGTTTCACATTCACCTTCACCATTTCCCGTGCTTCCTTGTAGCGGTCTTCACGCTCATCGAGGGAACGGAAACCAGCGAGTACAAGTCCAACGGCTGTTGCATACATCGGGCTTTTCACAGCATCGATCTTGCTCTTGCCTAAGTGTTCATTCGGATAACCGATACGCGTATCCATACCAGTCATATATTCTACCAACTGTTTCAGATTTGAAAGCTGAGCGCCACCTCCGGTGATCACAATACCTCCTGCCAACCTATTCTCAAATCCCGAGCTGATGATCTCGGTGTGCGCCATCTCAATGATCTCTTCCATGCGCGCCTGAATAATGTTTGCCAGGTTTTTCACAGAGATCTCTTTTGCGGAACGATTTCTAATTCCAGGAATTGAAACGATCTCATTCGGAGATGCTTCTTCAGAGATCGCTTTTCCAAAACGGGTTTTCAATTGTTCTGCCTGTTGCGGAAGAACCATCAAACCCGACTTGATGTCGTTCGTAATAATGTTTCCGCCAAACGGGATCACAGCCGTGTGCCGGATGATGTTGTCGTAGAAGATTGCGATGTCTGTTGTACCGCCACCGATGTCGATCAAACAAACACCGGCTTCCTTTTCTTCATCACTTAAAACAGCGAGGCTTGATGCAAGGGGTTCAAGAATAAGCTCCTCTGTTTCAAGGGTGCCTCTGCGCACGCACTTATTAATATTATTAATCGCATTGGTTTGCGCGGTGATGATGTGGAAGTCTGCCTCCAGCCTCACGCCTGACATACCAACAGGTTCTTTAATTCCTTCCTCATAATCCACCATATAATCCTGCGGCATCACGTGGATGATCTGACTTCCCGGAGGAACGACCATGCGGTACATGTCCTGCGTTAAGCGTTCCACGTCATCAATGGTGATCTCGTCTTCTTTCGAAGAACGTGTGATGCCACCATGCTGCACGAAGCTGCGGATGTGCTGGCCTGCGATGCCCACGTTCACCACACCGATGTCGATGCCGGACTGATCGCTGGCCTCCTTGATGGCCTTTTCGATTGCCTGAACGGTCTTGTCGATGTTGAAGACAACACCCTTCACAACACCTTCAGACTCGGCTTTGCCCATGCCGAGCACTTCGAGCTTGCCGAACTCGTTCTTCCGACCCACGATCGCACAGATCTTTGTTGTGCCGATGTCGAGTCCTACTATGATTTTAGAATTTTCCATGATCGTATTTTTATAGTGGTTGTTCTTTGTTAGTATTTAGTAGATAGTATATAGTAATTAGTATTCGTCATTTACTCAGCGATTATCTGACCCTCGTATTCTAAGTTAACGCGCTTGTATGTGTTCCATCCTCTTTGCGGAAGAATCTCTTTATAAAAAATCTTCATCTTCTTAAATTTTGTCTCCAGATTATTAGCAACACCAAACTCAATTATCTGGCCCCCGATCTGAGGCATGATGTTGATATGGCCTTTGCTGTCGATATCAAGCTGTGCGATTTGCGCTCTCCAGAAGTCATCCTCACGGATCATGTCCAGCATGGTCATCAGGTTTTTCGTTTCTTCCGTTTTGTTCAGATTCTCGAGTGAGAGCAGGCCTCTTATATAAGAGCCGCTGATCAGCACCACACGCGTTGTGAATTTATCCGATACCGGCATTACCGTTCCGTCTTCTGCGATGTAGCCATCCGGACCATCGTTGCGAATGAGACGGGCTACTGGTCTGCGCAAGGTTGCCTTAACCACAAGGTTTCCTTTCAAATCGCTGTAGAGCTGAGCATCTTTTACGAAGCGATTCGTTTTGATGCGGGTTTCGATCTGCTTCAAGTTAAGCTTGTCAAGGCTCGCACCTTTCAAATTCTCTTCATCCAATTGCATCAGATCAACAATATCCGATTCATCAATAAACTGGTTGCCTTCGATGTTCTCAATCTTAATAACAATATCTTTCACCGACACCGAGCCTTGCTTGCGTTCGCTGAATGCAATCAACACAAACACAACCGCCAGGATTGCAGTGATCTTCAATTCACGTTTTATGTTGAAATTAATTTTCACTCGCTTCGTATTTACGCTTCAACATTGCTTTTATGGGTTGAACAAATGTGTCGATGTCGCCCGCGCCCACAGTTGCCAGCACATCGAACTCCATAGTTTCTAATTTTTGCATCAGGTCATCCTTACCGCAACGCACTTTCACCTTGCTGGTGATATCGTTGACCAGCATATCGGATGTTACGCCCGGGATCGGAAGCTCGCGTGCCGGATAGATATCCATCAGCACAACTTCATCCGCCAGGCTTAAGCTTTTTGAAAATCCTTCCGCGAAGTCGCGCGTACGCGTAAACAGATGTGGTTGAAAGATCACCGTCAGTTTTCTTCTTGGATACATTGATTTCATCGAACGAAGAAATGCTTCGATCTCAGTCGGGTGATGCGCATAGTCGTCTACGAACATTACCTTTTCACTTTTCAGCACAAGCTCAAATCTTCTTTTCACACCTGTGAACGAAGCCAATGCTTCTTTAATAACATTCATCTTCACGCCACACAGATGTGCAGCGATGGATGCGGCAACAGCATTTTCTACATTATGAAAACCAGGGATACCAAGCTTAACACGCAACTCTTTAGGGCCGAAGCCACAAAGATCGAATTCAAAGAATCCGCTGTGCGCAGTAATGTTGCCGGCAAAAAATTGCCCCCGGCTCATGCTGTAAATATGTTTGGTTACATGATCAACATCCGCTGCCAGTTGTTCGGCAATCGATTCGTGAATGATCAGGTGCCCGCCCTTTTTTATTTGCTTGATGTAATCTTTGAACGAAGTCACGAGGCTGTTGTGATCGCCATAAATATCGAGGTGATCGGCATCGGCATTCGTTACTATCGCAATCTCGGGGAACAGGCGTAAGAATGAACGATCAAATTCATCAGCCTCTACCACTACCGTTGTTTCCTCGTTGACCATTCCTTCCAATACAAGATTGGATTCGTAGTTGGTTGTTATACCGCCCAAGAATGCAACCATATCTTTTTTGGCAACCTTGAGGATATGGGCAACCATGGACGATGTTGTGGTCTTGCCATGTGTGCCTGCAACTCCTATAGTTTTATAGCTTTTGGTGATTAAGCCAAGTACTTCTGACCGCTTCATGATCGTATATCCCTGGTCTTTCAGGTAAGCATGTTCCTTATGATCTTTTGGAATAGCCGGAGTGAACACAACGAGAGTCGTATCCTTACCAACCATTACTTCACCCGGAATATTGCGCACGTCATCTTCGTAGTGAATGCGCATGCCTTCACGCTCAAGCTCCTGTGTAAGCACAGTAGAAGTTTTATCATAGCCCGCTACGTTCAGACCGCTGTGCATAAACCAGCGTGCAATCGCGCTCATGCCAATGCCTCCGATGCCCAAGAAATAAACGTTATGGTACTGCTTCAGGTCCATTAGTTCTTATTCGCTCCGATTAACTTTTCAATTTCATTTACAATTTCACGCGTTGCGTTTGGCCTTGCCAGCTTCGCGATGTTTGTGCTCAGTACGTTTGCGCGCTGTTCGTCAAATAACAGTTTCATGGCTTCATCAACGAGTGTCGCCTTAGCATCTTTATCTGCTACAAACAATGCTGCTTGTTTTTCTACGAGGGCCATCGCATTTTTTGTCTGATGATCTTCTGCAACATTCGGTGAAGGCACCAGGATGCACGGCTTGCCGGCAATGCACAATTCCGATACAGCTAATGCACCCGAACGTGAGATTACCACATCGGCTGCTGCGTACGCGAAGTCCATCTCTTTTAAAAAATCCACAACACGGACTTTTTTCAGGTCAAACGTATCTACTTGTTGGCTCACTGCTTGATAATATCCTTTACCCGTTTGCCAGATCACCTGTACCTGAGCGTCAATTAATTTTTCAATTCCGCCAAGCATACTTTCATTGATTGTTCTTGCCCCAAGACTTCCACCAATCACCAATAAGGTCCGTTTGTTTGCATCAAAGCCGAACTGGAGCAATGCGCGTTCACGCTTGGCGTGAATCACCAGAATATCCTTGCGCACCGGGTTGCCTGTTAACACGATCTTATTTTTCGGGAAATATTTTTCCATGCCTTCGTAGGCTACGCAAATCTTACTCACCTTGCTGCCGACTTGCTTGTTCACCATTCCCGCAAATGAATTCTGTTCCTGTGCTAAGGAAGCAATTCCAAAGCGGGTTGCTGCAAGCATAATCGGACCGCTAGCATAGCCTCCTGTTCCAACAACCGCATGTGGCTTGAAGCGTTTGATGATGAATGTTGCCCGGATGAAGCTCACGACAACTTTTACCGGAAATAATAAATTTGAAAATGTTAACGTGCGTTGCAGTCCGCTGATCCAGAGACCAATAATCTTATAGCCAGCTTCGGGTACACGGGTCATTTCCATTCTTCCTTTTGCGCCAATGAAAAGAATCTGCGCATCGGGATGACGTTCACGAAACTCGTTCGCGATTGCAACTGCAGGGAAGATGTGGCCACCGGTGCCGCCTCCGGAGATAATCAGTCTATATGGTGTTGGTGCGTTCAATTCGTTAATTCCTATTTGATAGTGTGTACGTTTAATTGGCCGCAAGCTTCAAGCTACAAGCTGCAGGCTCTTTTGTGCTCTGTAAAAGCTTGAGGCTTGTGGCCTGTGGCTTGAAGCTAAACTCGCTCGATATCGTTAACTCTAAAATCATTCTTACGCAGCAACTGCTTCTACGTTTTTACTTTCCTTTTTCACCTTCACCTCACCTTTATTCTTCTCGAATACTTCATCGCGCTCGCCACGGCTAACGCTCAGAATAATTCCCATAGACAAACCGGTGAAAATCATGGACGTGCCCCCCATACTGATAAATGGCAACGGCTGACCGGTGATCGGCCCGAGACCAACCACAACACCCATGTTTACCATCGCCTGACAGACCAGATCGAAGCTGAGTCCTGCGGATAACAATCCCGCGAAGGCTCGCTCACTGTTATAAGCTGCTTTCATTCCCCGATGCAGGAGAACGAGGTACAGCGCCAGCACTACGATACCTCCAATCATTCCGTACTCCTCAATCACAATCGCATAAATAAAATCTGAATATGGATGCGGGAGAATGTTGCGTTGGTCGCTGTTACCCGGACCTTTACCTACTACTCCACCGGTTGCTACCGCAATGCGCGCATGCTTGGCCTGGAACGGAAGTTCCTTGCCTTCAATAAAGTTTGTAATCCTGTTCTTTGCTGTTTCTCCGCGAACCCCAAACTGGATAGCCGCTGCGCCTGCAAGAACACCCACCAATACAAGCATGGCGAGATACTTTACCGGAACCCGGCCAATAAACATGATCAGGAAGCAGGTTGCCAGCAACAAGATTGCTGTTGAAAGATTCGTTAATGCAATCAATCCGCAGATAAGACCACACCACATTAAAATCGGGATCAACGACTCTTTTATATCATCAATGTTCTGCTGACGCTTCGAAAGCATGCTGGCAATGTTGATGATCAATGCAAGGCTGGCGAAATCGGATGGCTGAAACGATCCGAAAATTGGAATCGAAATCCAACGGGATGCATCGTTGATTGAAACACCGTTTGTGAATGTATAGATCAATAATGGAATACTAATCCAAAGTGCAATTTTGGAGATACGTGAATAAAATCGGTAGTCAACTTTGTGCGCAAGCCACATCGCGCCAAGCGCAATGATGATGTGAGAAGTATGTTTTAAAAGCAACCCCTCGGTACTGGCCGATTCACGGAATGCTCTTGTGCCTATCGCACTATATACTACCAGGATGCTAATCAACGACAATCCGAACACAGCGGCCCAGATCACTTTATCACCTTGTAAATTCTTATCCGCCCACTCTTTTACCTTATTCATAATGCAGTAGTTAGAATACAGAAGTTAGAAGTCAGCATAACTACTTAATGGTTTTAATGTATGCATTCAGAATTCTTCCAACCTCATCCGCTTTCGACATCAACTCTTTCATATCACCATACTTAAGATCCTGCGATAACAACAGGAAATACTCCGTTTCAGACAATGATCCTTGGGCGATATTGTAAAATTTTACTTTATCGCGAGGACCCTTCTTTTTAAAACCTTCAGCAATGTTTGCAGCTACAGACATTGACGATCTTCTTATTTGAGAAGTTAGTGCATATGCTTCTTCTTTAGGGAAGCTCTGTGTTTTATGATATACGCCAAGAACAAGCTCATGCGCCTTTTGCCACACGATCAAATCACGAAACGATTTTGATGCTTGTCTAACAACTTCCATACTCACTTCTAACTACTATGTGCTATATTCTCTTTTCTCAAATTTGATACTGCCTTTCTAAACTGATCTCCCCTGTCTTCATAATTCTTGAAGAGATCAAAGCTTGCGCATGCGGGTGATAATAAAACCACGTCACCTTTTTGCGCCTCCTGTAATGCAATCTTTACCAGCTCTTCCACGCTTTGTGTTTCGCGGATGGTTGGCACGATGCCGCCAAAAAAATCTTTTAACTTCTTGTTATCTGTTCCGAGACAGATCAACGTTTTTACTTTTTCCTTCACCTGATCTTTAATCAGGTTGTAGTCATTGCCTTTGTCTATACCACCTGCGATCCAGATCAATGGTTGATTATAGCTTCCAAGCGCATATACTACTGAATCAACATTCGTTGCTTTTGAATCGTTGATGAACTCAACTCCATTCACGGTTCCAACAGGTTCCAGTCTGTGTGGAGCATTTTTAAAAGTCTTTAATCCTTCGCGGATTGCTTCCAGCTTTGCGCCTGCGAGGAACACCGCTGAAACGGCAGCCATCGTGTTGATCAGGTTATGCGGACCTTTAAGGGTTGTATCCGCCTGCAATACGTTGAACTTTTTAGTTAAGTTGAACTGCATTGCCTTGCCATCGTAGAAAACCGGTGACTTGGTATCCTTCAATGAAACAGGAATTTTAGAAGCCGTTGTATTTTTAGAAGCAATTTCTTTCGCGATCACTTCATCATCGGCATAGTAAATAAACTTCGAGGTGCTGTCCATTTTTTGGATCACCTGGAATTTAGAGTCAATGTAGTTTTGAAGCTTATACTCGTAGCGATCAAGGTGATCAGGCGTAATGTTTAATAAAATGCCGATCTCCGGCTTGAACGATTTTGTTCCGTCAAGCTGGAAGCTGCTAACCTCAAGCACATACCAATCAGCATTGCCGTTAACAATCTTACGTGCCAGACTTTCGCCTACATTCCCCGCTAACGCAACACTGTATCCGGCAGACTTCATTAAATGATAGGTCAGCAGGGTTGTGGTAGTCTTACCGTTGGTTCCGGTAATCGCAATCACTTTTCCATTGATGTAGCGGAACCCGAATTCAATCTCATCGATGATCTCAACACCTTTTGCTTTTAGCTTTTTGATGATCTCTGCCTTTTCAGGAATACCCGGGCTTTTGATCACCAGATTTGCATTCAGAATTTTTTCTTCCGTATGCTTCAGCTCCTCGAATTCGATCTTGTTACGAACTAAATCGTCACGGTATTTATCTTTTATCGATCCCTGATCTGAAATAAACACATCAAAGCCTTTCGCTTTCGCGAGCAACGCTGCGCCCGTCCCGCTTTCGCCTGCACCCAATATCGCTACGCGTTGTTTCATTGGAGCTTCAGGGTTGCGAGTGAAAAAATGGCCAGTAAGATTCCTACAATCCAGAATCGGGTAACGATTTTGGATTCATGGATTCCTTTCTTTTGGTAATGATGATGTAAAGGTGACATCAGGAAGACGCGTCTGCCTTCACCGTATTTTTTCCGGGTATATTTGAAGTACGCGACCTGGATGATCACCGAAAGGTTTTCAATCAGGAAGATTCCGCAAATCACCGGGATCAATAATTCTTTACGAACTGCGAGTGCAAGCACAGCAATCACACCACCAAGTGTCAAGCTTCCTGTGTCGCCCATAAACACCTGTGCGGGATACGCATTGTACCACAGGAACCCTAAGCATGCTCCCACGAATGCCGTGCAAAAAATTACCAACTCGCTCAAATTAGGGATGTACATAATGTTGAGGTAATCCGAGAAGTCAACACGGCCGGAGAGATATGCAAAAATACCGATGGTGATACCGATGATACCCGCTGTCCCTGCAGCCAGTCCGTCAATGCCATCGGTTATGTTGGCACCGTTGGATACAGCCGTGATGATGAAGATTACTACGAGCACATAAATAATCCATGTAGAATTTTCACCGAGAAAAGGAAGAATGTTCTTATAATCAAGCTCGTTGTTCTTGAAGAACGGAACTGTTGTCTTAGTTGATTTTACGTCTTCATAGTTGCGAACCGCAACACCATCCACTACTACAACATCTGCAGTCGGATCTTTAACCCTGCGCTCCACAACACTGTCGTTGAAATACAACGTGAAGCCAACGATCAAGCCTAATCCTACCTGGCCAACGATTTTAAATTTACCCGCCAGCCCTTTTTTATCTTTCTTGAAAACTTTAATGTAGTCATCCAAAAAGCCAATCAAGCCCATCCAAACGGTAGCGGTTACAAGGAGAATCACATACACGTTATCCAGTTTTGCGAACAATAATGTCGGAATCAAGATCGCAGCGATAATGATTAAACCACCCATGGTCGGTGTCCCGCGTTTTGCGGTCTGACCCTCCAGCCCTAGTTCGCGAATCTCTTCACCTACCTGTTTTTTCTTCAAGAAATTGATCAGCGACTTACCGAACATGATTGTGATGAGCAACGAAATTGCCGCAGCCATCCCTGCACGGAACGAAATGTATTTGAATACACCCGCACCCACGAGATCAAATTGTTTGTCCAGATAGTCAAACAGGTAGTACAGCATTAGTTCGCGAACAGTTTAAGCATGCGTTCAACAACTTCTCTATCGTCAAAAGGATGTCTCACTCCTTTAATCTCCTGGTATGTTTCGTGACCTTTGCCTGCGATCAGCACAATATCTTTCTCTTTCGCCATCATGCAGGCGGTTTTTATCGCTTCTTCGCGATCGGCAATCACTAATGTTTTACGGGCATCGCTCGGACCGATACCGGTTTGCATATCACGGATGATTGCCATCGGCTCTTCATCACGCGGATTATCGGATGTCAGTACAACTTTATCGCTGTAGCGACAGGCGATAGATGCCATTAATGGACGTTTTGTTTTATCGCGGTTACCGCCACAGCCCACAATGGCAATCACTTGCTCGTTGCCCGTTCTTAATTGCGCGATGGTATCCAATACATTTTTCAATGCATCGGGTGTGTGTGCATAGTCGACAATCGCAGTGATCTTTGATCCCGGAAGGATCAATTCAAATCTTCCAACCGCTCCTTTGATGGCGGATAATGTTGTCAATACAGTTTCTGAATCCTCACCCATTAGCACAGCTGCACCGTACGCTGCTAACAGGTTGTAGGCATTAAAGTCACCAATCAATTTAAACCAAACGGGTTTGCCGTTGACTTCCAACTCCAGACCTTCAATCGTATTGCTAATGATCTTTCCTTTGAAGTCGACCATCTTTTTCAAACCAAACGACTGCTTCTTGGCTTTGGTGTTCTGCATCATCACCATGCCGCGCTTGTCATCGGCATTCACCAGCGCAAATGCATCTGCGCCCAATTCATCAAAGAATTTCTTCTTTGCCTTGATGTAGTTTTCGAAGGTTTTGTGATAGTCTAAATGATCGTGGGTAATGTTGGTGAACAAGCCACCGATGAATTTTAAACCTGCGATCCGTTCCTGGTCAACCGCGTGCGAACTAACTTCCATAAACGCATGCGTGCACTCGGCCTCCACCATCTTTGCCAAAAGACTGTTCAACTGGAGGGGATCAGGTGTTGTGTGGGTTGACGGAATCACCTGGTCAACAATGCGATGTTCAACGGTTGAAATTAATCCGGTACGATAGCCCAGTGAACCAAACAATTGGTACAGCAACGTAGCTACAGTTGTCTTGCCATTCGTACCGGTTACTCCAACCAGCTTTAATTTTTGTGACGGGTTGCCAAAAAAATTAGCAGCAATAACTCCCAGCGCTTGGGCGCTGTTTTTGACTGTGGCGTAGTTGATTTTTTCATGTATGGTATCGGGTAATTTTTCACACACAATAGCACTCGCACCCAGCGCAATGGCTTTCGCGATGAACTGATGTCCATCGGATTGGGTGCCTTTTACAGCAACAAATACATAACCTTCTTTAACCTGACGGCTGTCAAAGCACACGCCCTTCACATCCACGCCCATATCTCCATACGAGGATGTGATCGACACTTTGTACAATAAATCTTTTAACTCAGCCATTCAGTCTGATAAAAATTTTACTTCCTTTTGAAATGCGCGTGCCTGGTGACAAGGATTGACTTGCTACACGGCCTTTGCCTTCATAAAAAACTTTGAGTCCTGATTTCTCTAACAAATAGATTGCATCGCGGAACGTCATTCCCGAAACATCAGGTACCAGGTTTTGCGCGACCACATTTTTCTTCCAGTTCACCGCGTTTCCACTCTTCGTTGCGCGTACCCACTCTTCTTCAGTTTGCGTATGATTGGAAATGCCCATATCGTTGCAGAGCATGGTTAATTCTTGCTGGTTGCCTGCGCGGATCACCGGGAAGGCACCTTCTTCGTTTAATCTTTCTTTCGACATTGCCTGGTGCAGCTCGATGTCGCGCGCGTAAATGTTGTCCGCAATTTCTTTTAATGCTGGTGCAGCCACACTGCTTCCGTACTGATACCAGCCGCGCGGATTTTTGATTAGCACAATAGCGGTGTACTTTGGATTATCCGCAGGGAAGTAGCCTACAAAAGAGGTGATGTATTTTTTGGCGTAGCGGCCGTTCTCTAAAATTTGTGCAGTTCCGGTTTTACCGGCTATTCTATAATGACTGTCTTTAATATTCTTGGCAGTTCCCTCCTGCACCACGCCTTCCAGCATGAGCTTCAATTTCTTTAAGGTTTTATCGGAGCAGATGCTGCTCACCATCGTTTCGGTTTCGAATTGTTCCTCCACCTCATCGGCCTTGCTGATCTGCGTTACGAAAATCGGCTTGATCATTTTTCCATTATTTGCGACAGCATTGTACAGCGCGAGCGTGTGCAACGGAGTATTTTCAATTCCATAACCGTACGCCATCCAGGGTAAGCTGATTCCGCTCCAGCCTTTTTCACCCGGACGTCTGAACTTCGGCATCGGCTCACCTGCGATCTGGATACCGATTGGCTTATTCATTTTCAGGTGATCAACATGATCCAAAAACTTCTGCGGACGTAATCCAAAGTTTTTATCGACCAGCTTGGCCATCGCTACGTTTGAAGAGTGCTCGAACGATTGGCGAACAGTAATTTTTCCAAGGCCACCTTCTTCATGATCCTTGACCTTATTCTTATAAAATGTGTATTCACCGTTACCGGTGTCAATACTGTCGGACAATTCCACTTCACTGTCTTCCAGCAGGGCAATCATCGTTACAAGCTTGAATGTTGAACCGGGCTCAAACAAACCTGCTGTTGCGAAATTGAATTTCTCGTGATAGTTACCCTTGCCGTCACTGCTTAAGTTGGAGATCGCTTTGATATGACCGGTGGCCACTTCCATCACCATCACCAAACCGTCATCCGCATTGTGCTGACGCATGGCTTTGTGTAACGCAGTCTCAGCAACATCCTGTAAGTTGATGTCTAGCGTAGTGTGGATGTCTAAGCCGTCAATCGCTTTTACATTGTTCGCATCGAAAACCGGCTTCCAGACACCACCCGCGATTTTCTGATAATGTGCGTAGCCTTCCTGGCCGTCTAGCTGATCGTTGAAACTGTACTCCAGGCCAACACCTTTGTCGTTTTCATTTACGTAACCGATGGTACGGCTGCTCAGGTTTGAGAACGGACGATAGCGTACGTCAACTTTTTCGAAGATCACACCACCACTCAATCTTCCTTCGCGGAAGATCGGCCATCCAGTCATCATCTTTTTGTCCTGGTAGTCGATCTTCTTGCTGCTGAGGATCACATATTGCTTACCGTCACCACGAGCGTCCTGCAGCATGCGCTTGTAATCGACTGCTGACCGGTCGCCAAAAAATCGTGAGAGACGGTATGCTAATGAATCAAGGCCTTGCTTCCATACATCGCTTTTCGGCAGTGTGGCATCGAAGGCTACTTTATAGAATGGTAATGATGTTGCTAACAAACTTCCATTATCGGAATAGATATTTCCGCGCGTAGCTTTCACCTTCATCGGACGGAAGGTTACTTCCTCGCCCAACTTCGCCCACTTTTCACCTTCAACAAACTGGATGTGCCCCGTCTTCACCACCACGGCAATGGCAAAGAGCATAACAAAAATGAAGGCTACTCTTACTCTAAGTAATATCGACCGCTTAATATTCACCTTTCTCGACTACGATTTTATGTGGAGGCTCAAGACTTTCTTCTAGGCCAAACGCTGATACTTTGCGCGCAACTTCGGATTGCTTGCTGGCATACATCATGTCTGACTTCATGGTTGTATAATCTGCGCGCAGATCCTCCACTTCAGCCTGAACATGGTTGATTTTGCGAACTGTTTTTTCTGCGTAATGTGTGTTGCCGATATAAAAGAGACAGAGGAACATCACAAAGCCGATCTTCGGCAGCTGATGGGTTGGGAAACCTTCCTCGAAATACGTTTCAAGCTTCAGCTTTTTTTCGAGACCAGAGAACACGCTGCTTCCGTTACCACCGGTAGTAGCGCGGCTTCCGTTAAGGGTTGTGGTTTCGATACGTAATTTATTCTCTCCCATTTCTCATTAGTATTCAGTAGTTAGAAGTTAGGAGTTAGTAGGGACTACTTAATTCTAACTTCTAACTACTATCTTCTATTTTCTATCTTCTATTCGCTCTGCTACTCTCAACTTTGCACTTCGTGCTCTATTGTTACTCTCTACTTCTTCCTCGCTCGCCTCTACCGGTTTCCGGGTTACGGCTTCAAAAGGTTTTATCTCGTTTCCGTAGAAATCCTTTTCTACTTCGCCAAACACTTTACCGGTTTTGATAAAGTTCTTCACCATCCTGTCCTCCAGCGAATGGTAGCTCATTACTACCAGTCTGCCTTGCGGGGCCATCACTTCGCCACATTGGTGCAAAAAATCTTCAAGTGCTTTCATCTCGGTATTAACCTCGATGCGGAGCGCCTGAAACACCTGGGCGAAATATTTGAACTCCTTTCCTCTCGGAGCTATGGGTTGCAATGCTGCTTTCAGATCTTCTGTACGGCTGAACGGTTTGTTAACTCTTTGCTGCACAATCATTTTCGCGGCCGTGCGGGCATTTTTAATTTCTCCGTACATGCCTAAAATTTTATGCAGGTCTGCTTCGGAATAACTGTTTAACAAGTCCGCTGCGCTGGTTCCACCTTTCTGATCCATTCGCATATCGAGCGGGCCATCAAAGCGGGTTGAAAATCCGCGCTCGGGAGAATCGATCTGGTGAGATGAAATTCCGAGGTCGGCCAGAATACCGTTGACGTGTGTTACTCCGTTCAGCTTCAAATACTTTTTCATGTACATGAAGTTTGCCTGGCAAAATGTGAAAGAACGACTTTGGATCAGCTCAGCTTGTTTTTTCGCGTCCTCATCCTGATCGAAGGAGATTAATCTTCCGCCT
>Ga0209175_10000989_pt1 | contig 14944 bp, 11 predicted proteins | sample JI91814C2DNA_FD_187506 | JGI IMG/M metagenome (GOLD analysis project Ga0209175, IMG submission 187506) | Wastewater effluent complex algal communities from Wisconsin, to seasonally profile nutrient transformation and Carbon sequestration -... | ecosystem: Engineered > WWTP > Effluent > Algae...
GCACCCACCAACATCCCCGTTTGTGCGCGCGCCCGTGACCGCGCGTCCATAGATAGAGGCGTGCCAGTTCCCTCGCGCGAGTTTCTTCGGGCTTCCAACGGCCGGGCCACGAACCCGGGCTGGTCTCCCCCGACGTTTCCCGCGCGACCCGAGCAGCACGCCAAAGCGGTGCGCGGGCCAGCAAGCGCGTGAAGACACCAGATGCCGTGGCACAGGTTCCAGCCTGTGTCCGAGTTGCAATGGTTACAACCATGCAACAACATGAGTTGCCTTCACAACACTCGCTGCCCAAAGTTGTGCAAGCGTCGGCGAGCACAACCGCCCACCCACCGCCGTTGACGCCCGTGCCGCGGAACTGCGTGTCGCAAAGTGCGCAAGCACCAGCAACACGCACGAGACCAGCCACGCGCCCAGCGGAATCTCGAACCCAGCGATAGACACCGCCCGTCACACGGCGGTGTCTTCGCATGCGCATCCCTCTCCTCCCGAATCCCGAATGCCGTGAGCACCTCCTCCAAGGCTCCCCCTCCGGCTCCATTTCGGGTAGACTGCTCCCGCGAGGCACCGCGCCCTCGCCACCCCGGAGCCGTCCATGCCGCACACCTCCCGCCGCCAGTTCCTCACGCACGCCGCCATCGCCGGAGCCGCCCTCGCCCTCCCGCGCGTCGCGTGGGCGATGTCCGACACGCGCCTCCGCGTCCTCGTGATCGGCGTCATCGGCACCATCGGCGGCTCGGATCGCAAGGCCGTCGCGTCCCACCCCCTCGCCGACATCGTCGGCCTCTGCGATGTCGATGCCAACGCCCTCGCCGAAGCCGCCAAAGACCACCCCAGCGCATTCACGTGCGCCGATTATCGCGAAGCCTTCGACAAGCACGGCGGGAAGTTCGACGCCGTCATCGTCGCCACGCCCGACCACTCCCACTGCGCAATCATGACCCTCGCACTCTCACGAGGCAAACATGTTTATGGCCAGAAGCCACTCGTCCAGCAACTCGAAGAACTGAGCATCCTGCAAAACGCCGCTCGCGCCCGCCCAAATCTCGTGACGCAGACGGGCGCACAGCGCATCGAGCACGCCGCGCGCCGGGCCGCGGTTGACATCCTGAAAGGCGGCCACCTCGGCAAAGTGATCGAGGTCCACGTCGCCTTCGGCGGCAGCGCGATCGCGGGTGGCTACTACTTCGCCGATGGCACGCTGGGCGACCCGATCGAGCCGCCCAAGGGCTTCGACTTCGATCTGTGGCTCAACGGCGTGAGCGTGGAACCCTGCCGCCCGCAACTCGCGCAGCGCCAATGGCGCAGTTGGTGGAACTTTGGCGGCGGGCAGATCGCCGACTGGGTCGTGCACACCACCGACGTCCTCTTCTACGCCTTCCCCGAACTCACATCCCCCACGAGCGTCTGCACTCGCACGCCCTCGCGCAATCTCTCCCACTTCCACGCGAACAAGGTGCTCTCCACGCTCACCTATCCCGTCAATGGCGACAAGTTCGCAAACTCCACCTGCAACTTCTACTTCTACGACTCGGGGATGACGCCGCCACGCGCGCACCTCGGGCTCGGCGAAGGACCCGACAACAACAAATGGCCCAGCGATGTCTGCACCATCGTCGTGTGCGAGGGCGGCACGCTCGTCCTCGCGCCCGAAGGCCCGCTTGAGATCTGGCGAGACGGCGTGAAGACCGACGGCATGCAGTTCCCCGGCCTGCCCGCGTACGAGAAGTTCAATCACTGGCACGCGTGGGTGGACAAGGCGCTCGGCAAGGACACGCCGCACTTGTGGATGCCCTTCGACATCGGCCTGCGCTGCACCGAGCCGGGCCTGCTCGCAGTCAAGGCCGCAAGGTTTCCTGGACAAGTGCTCGCATGGGATAGAAAGGCCCTCGCGTTCAACAACCACGCCGAGGCAACAAAGTTGCTTGTGCGCCGCGAATATCGCAAGGACTTCGAGCCGGTGCGATTGTGAGCCTAACGGACACAGAGCGATCCCTCAGTCATCCTGCTCGACGGGAGAACTCAGGGTCGCGGCAAATCCACTTCGCAACCGCGTCGCATGTCGCGGTCTTCGCGTCGCCCGAGGTCAGAATGTGATTGGTCTGGCCGATACTGACGAGCGTGAGGCGGGATTTGGCCTTGCGGGAAAGGTGCCGCTCGACGATCGCCATATGGCGCGTGGATTGGAGCCCGGCGGCCAGAACAGCGATGGTGTCAATCCCTTGCTCGATGCTTGTGTGCAATCCACGGAACAGTGATGCGTCCGTTTCCGGCGGATACGGTGCCAGACCCACACGCGCGCAGACTTCATGGACTTTCCGACGAACCTTGGAGAGCGGACCATCTGGATTGGCGGGGCGAGCGGTCGGCACGTTTCGCGGCATGACAACGCCAAGTTCCACGCGAAAGTTGGGTTCGAGCAGAATCAGGCCGCGCAGGATCGGGTTGCGCGATGCCGCCAGTCGTATGGCAGTCACGGCACCGGCGCACAGTCCGCCGACCGCGAGCGACCTGAGGCCGTACGTTCGGACAACGTGATCCACAAGAGAAGCAGCGGCGGCATCATTTCGCCCGTGCAGCACATCATTCCAGTACGTCGGGATATCGGTGGGAGACGGGCCTTCGGAGTCACCCAATCCAGGCAGATCGAAGCGGAACGCCGCGCAACCAATCTGAGCGAGGCGGTCGCAGATCGCGACGGACATATCGCTGTTGCCAGCGCGCGGCGCCGGCCCCGCGTTGAGGAGAAGAACGCCGGCGGACGCCCCCGACTGTGAGCCACCGTCAACGCCGGACTGCGGCTCGTGGTATGTTCCCACGAGGCGCAACCCATCGAAGTTGTGGTAGATCACGTGGCGAGTCATGCCGCCCGTTCCTTTGCCACAAGACCCGACGCCGCGGCGATCGTCGCGTCAAAGAGCGAAGTTGTTCGGGGCATGAGGATCGGGCTTGCTTCCCAGAATCGCTCTGCCGCGAGCGTCGTGTGATTCGGGCGCGCGGGCGCCGACGCGGCCGCGGAGACCACCGGCTTGATGTCAAGGCTGTGCCAAGGACGTCGTTCGGAAGCCGGCGGGATGACGAGCGAGTGCGACGAGGCATCGCGCAACAGCGCACTGGTCCAGGGATACCCCTCGACGTTCACGATTTCGCCATTGCCCAGGTCGCGCGTCATGTCGTCTCGGGATCGGCGGGGTAGGTTCTCGTTGGCGACCATCTCCGCCATCAGGTGGCGTCGCATGACCTCCTGCATGTAATCAGCACCCGACTTCACCGGCGCGATCAGCAGCATGGCATCGCCGACACCAGTCGCAAAGACCTCCGACGCGAGTATCGCTCCGGCACGCACGCCCAAGATGACGAGCGGAGTGGTCGGCGCGTTCGAGCGCAGGTGAGATGCAACGGCGTTCACATCCTCGCGCCACGCGGACATGGACACTTTCGTGAAGTCGCCGGTGCTCTCTCCGATGCCGCGGTAGTCGAATCGAAGGGTGTCGAACCCCGATGACGCCAGATGGCATGCGAGAAGGTGTGTGGTTCGATAGGCACGCTCACGTTCGGCACCGATCGGCCCAACAACGAGCACCGACGCACGAAACGCCCCCGGGCTGACTGGCGAGTGACGCACCGAGTACACCTGCTCGCCGTGCACATCGAGATACGCGAAGGTCTCCTGCGAGTTGGAGACATCGGGCGGGGATTGGGGCGTCGCCTGGGTTTTCACGCTTGAACCCCCGCAAGGAACGAGAGGAACTCACGGGCGATGACGGCCTTGCCGCGCTGGCTCAGGTGCCCGCCATCGCTCGTCATCGAAGAGTGCATGCACGGCTGGTTCGCTCCGGCGTATGGGTGTGTGAACGGCTGGCCATGCTCGTCGGTGCTCTCGAACTTCGCGAGATCGCAGAGCTCGCGCGCCGGGCCATACTTGGCGCGCAGAAGTTCGTTGAACGCGTGGCGGCGGCGGTTCTGCTCGTCACCCCAGAGCGACTTGCCCATCCTGAGTTTGATGAAACTCTTGAGCCCGCCGGGGCGAGCCGTGAGCGGTGCCGTGATGTGCGCAAACCGCACACGTGGATGCCTCGCACGCAGCGACGCGAAGCACTCTTCATACCGAGCGAAGAGCGTCGGCACATCCGTGTGCGCTTCGACATCGACGTAGCAGAACTTCATGAGGGCCATGTCGGCACGCTCGCCCATCCCGGCGTCCATCGCGTTTGTGAAGGCCTGCAACTTGGAAAGAGGATCCGTGTTGGTTCCGATCTTGGAATGAACGAGTCCCGGCTTGTCCAGTTCTCGCGGATCGGCGCTGTCCACGATGCGGAGCGATTTTCCCGGCGATTCCTTGAGCAGTTCGGCCACACCCGCGAGGATGTCATAGCCGACCGACTGGTGCCCGAAGTAGATGCGCTGCTGCGCGATCGCGGCTATCGCGGCCTGCACGCTCGACGCAGAGTTGGAAGTGTTGCTGGCACTCATGGACGTTGGTCCCTTGAAGTACTCTCGCTCAAGGCCTCGTTCTAGTGCGCAAACCAGTCATATGGACGAATCAACGCCGCCGGTTGGTGCAGCAGGCGCGATGCGTGACGCTTCATCTCGATGTCGTTGAACACTCGCTCCACTTGCTGAGCAGTCAGGCCCATCACCCCCGCGGCTTCCGACGACGGGACGCGAGTGATGTGCGCATACAGCGCCAGATCCATCGCCTGGTACGGCAGCGCAAAGTAGAACTCTTCCTGCGTCTGGGGCAGGCTGTAGGTGTCGGTGCTCGGCGTCTGCTCCGTGATCGCGGGCGGCAGACCAAGGAATCGTCCGAGCGCAAAGACCTGTGATTTGTACAGATGGGCGATGGGCTTGATGTCCGCCAGGCCGTCGCCGCCTCGCACGAAGAAGCCCTGGTCATACTCGAGACGATTGGGCGTACCGATGACGCCATAGTTCAGTTCTTCGGCGAGCGTGTACTCGGTCAACTTTCGCACGCGCTGCTTCAGGTTGGTCGCCGCCACGATCGCGAGGTACGCGTCGAGCGGGAGGCGCTCGCTCACCTGGCGGCCACCCTCTGCGGAGAGTTCCGCGACCACCGTGAAATAGTTGAGACGATCGCTGCCGGTCACGTCACCCGCGACCACGATCTTGAATCGATCGCCGGGGCGATACTTGGGCATCACACTTCGAATAGCCTCGTCGCGTTTGCGATAACAACCCAGTGCTTCGAGCGCGGGCGTGAGGTCGTTGATCTCGTGCTTGATGCCCGCGACCTGGCAGACCGTCTTGCCCTTCTCCGTGCTCGCGGGTGACGAGTCTCGCTCGGGCATCAGGATCGCGCGGACGCGGTCCTTGCCCAACGCCCGTGCTGCTAGAACAGCACACACCGAGGAATCGATGCCGCCGCTGACGCCCAGGACGAGTCCGCGCTTCTTGAGGGTGCGCGCGGTGATCGTGCGAATGGCGCTCTCGATCTCGGCAGCCGCGGCGGCGCAATCGAGGTCAAGCACGGCACGTGAGAACGTCGGATGAACGGTGGCATGTGCGGTCGGCATGGGCTCTTCTATCGGCGTTTCTGGGGTTCGTGGTGGGTTTGGCGTGCGCGTCAGGACGCATTGCGGGCAGCAGTCGCAGAGCGATTGTCCTGAAACACGCAAGGTCGTTGCTGGGTGTGGGTGGTTGGAGCCTCGCCGGGCTCGCTCGAAACGCCGCCGCGCAAGAACGACCTGTCCCATAACTGGAGCGTGAGCAGGCCCATCATGCCCATCTCCTCGCGCTCCGAGAGCGAAGTGGCCTTGAGGCCTCGCTGTGCAAGACCCGACGCGGTCTTTGGATCCAGCAGTGAGTTCTGCGCCAAAGCCTCTGGCGACAAGAGTTCTCGCACGTACTCCGGAGCGTTGGCACCAAAGAGCGCGCTGGTGATGGGTGCGCGATACGGCCACTTGCGACGAGCGCGAATCTCTTCGGGCAGGTACTTCGCCGCGACGGAACGCAGGACGATCTTCTCATGAAGACCGGCAAGTTTGAGCGTGTCCGGCAAGCGGCGGCCGAGCGCGATGACGTTGGGATCGAGAAAGGGAAACCGTCCCTCGACCGAGTTGGCCATCAGGGCGCGATCGCCCTGGCTCGAGAGAAGATACGACGACATGAACAAGGCGGCCTCGGTCGTCTGCGCGCGCGAGACGACGCTCTCTTGATCCCAGCCCGCCGGCAAGCGACGGGACGCGCGGTCGATGATGGCCTGTGGCGTGCATGCATCACGCACCTGCGGCGCGAGGAAGCGAAGCAGCCACGATGTGTTTTCCCAGCGGGGCCTGTGCGCGAAGAAGGGATCGTGGACATTGTCGAGGCCGCGTTGGAAGAATGCCCGCCACATGTCCGGCGATGCGGCGTTGGCGACATATGGATGCACACGGCTGAGCAGCGCTGGGCGCATGGTCGAGTCGGGGCGACGTGCCCAGAATGCCCGCACCTTGGCTTCCTTGAAGACGTCGTAGCCGCCGAAGACCTCGTCCGCGCCTTCGCCCGTGAGCACGACGCGAAAGCCCAGTTCCCGCACGAGCCCGCTGAGGAGGAACATCGGTGCGGGGCCCGCGCGCGTGAGTGGGGTCTCGCAATGACGAATGACGCGTGGGAGGTGTTCCTGGATGTGCTTTGGCGTCACGACGATCTCATGGTGACGCGTGCCGAGATAGTCGGCCACGCGGCGCTGTGCCGAGCCCTCGTCGTACTTCGCGTCGTCGAATCGGAGCGAGAAGGTCTCGATCGGGGCCTTGTTCTTCAGTGCGCAGAGTTTGGCGATCACCGATGAATCGAGTCCGCCGCTGAGGTAGGCCCCGACGGGAACATCAGCTCGCAGACGAAGTTTGATCGCGTGTCCCAGGGCATGGTCGAGTTCCTCGGCCGCGGACGCGAGCGTCGCTTTCGAGTGAGGCTCTGGATGGAAATCCATGGATGCAAAGGACCATTCGGTGTGCGTGCCATCGAGCCGGTATCGACGAGCCGTGCCGGGGGCAAGGCACTCCACGCCCGCAAAGCATGTCGTCGGGGCGGCCGCCGCCCACAGCATGAACGCCTGTGCCACGCCCATCGCGTCCGGGGATGCGTGGACTCGTCCGGAAGCGAAGATGGCCTTGGCTTCGGATCCGAAGATCAGAGCGCCCGGCGCACGCGCGATGAAGAGCGGACAGATGCCCGCCTGGTCACGCGCCAGCCACAACTCTCGCGTGTTGCGATCCCACAAGCCTATCGCGAACTGTCCGTTGAACTTGGAGAAGCAGTCTCGTCCCCATTGTTCGAACGCGTGGACGATGGTCTCGGTATCGCTGCGTGTGGCGAAGCGATGGCCCAGTCCTTCGAGTTCCTTCCTGAGTTCGATGAAGTTGAAGATCTCGCCATTGAACGTGACCCAGATCGAGGAGTCCTCGTTGGAGAGGGGCTGCCCGCCCCCGGCGCGATCGATGATGCTGAGCCGAGCGTGCGCGAGGCCCACGTGATCGTCGATGTAGATGCCATGCCCATCAGGCCCGCGATGGTGCAGCGCGCCGACCATGCGCGAGAGTTCCGCGGGGCTCGGCTCGCGAGCGTTGCTTCCCAGCGCCAAGATGCCAGCAATGCCGCACATGGTCAGGCATGCCCTCGCGTGGTGGGTTTTGGCGGATCGACCGTGGCCACACTGGCCATGTGCCGCTCGTGCAGACCGGACCGTCGTAGTTTGCCAGACTCGGTCTTCGGGAGGTCGTGGCACAACTCGACGAATCGTGGCACCATGACGGCTTCCAGCCGGGAGTTGCAATACTGCCGCACGCGGGCTTCGGTCAGCGCCATCCCTTCGCGCACGACGACGAACGCCTTGACCGCCAGGCCGTCGGTGGCGTCGGGGATGCCGATGACAGCCGCCTCGGCCACCTCGGGAATCTCGCAGATCGCGTGCTCGATCGCCTGCGGTGCGACCTTCTCGCCCCGACACTTGAAGACGTCGTCGGTGCGCGACATGAACGTGAACAGGCCTTTGGCATCAGAGCGGAAGAGATCGCCCGTGTGAAGGACCTTCTCACCGGGAATCGGGCCGTCTCGGAACTTGGCAGAGGTTTCGTCGGGCCTGTTCCAGTATCCCTGCGACACGTTGGCCCCGCGGATGACGAGTTCGCCGGTGCCGCCATTGGGGAGCACGTGACCATCGTCGTCGACCAAGTAGGCATCGCAGTTCTCGATCGCGCGGCCGACGGATTGGGGGTGCAACGTCACGAGCGCGGGGTCGAGCGTGAGTGCCCGGGTGCACTCGGTCTGGCCATACATGGAATGGAATGCGATGTGGGGCAGCGCCTCGCAGACGCGCAGGACATGGGCGGGCGGGATTCCGGCGGCGGCGTTCGAGACGTACCGAAGGCGTGAGAGGTCCAGTTCCTTCAGCGACTCAACCTTCAGCATGGACGCGAACATCGAGGGCACACCCGGGAAGCCGGTCGCCCCGTGCCGCACCATGGATTTCAGCACTTCAAATGGAAACGCGAAGGACTTCTCGAGCAGGAGCGCGTGGCCTGTGAACGCGGCGGCCAGCACCTGGCACATGCCATAACTGAACCAATGCGGCAGCGCACTGCACACCACATCGCCCGGACAGTTGCCAAGGTAGCGAGTGATCACGCCGACCGTGTTCACCAGGTTGCGATGCGTGAGCATCACGCCCTTGGGCTCGCCCGTCGTGCCCGACGTATAGATGATCGCGGCGAGGTCGCGGTCGATCTGGCGCACCGACGGAGCAAGAGCCCGCGACTGCATCGCCTGCGCGAGGCTCGGGTCATTGTGCAGACCTTGCGGCGGCGCTGTCCACACGACCTTCGGCGATTCGCCAACACCTGCCACGGCTTCGGAGAGTGCGGGCTGGTTCTTTGGGGACGCGATCACCGCTCGCGGTGTGCAGTTGCGGAAGATGGCGGCGAGGCGGGCGGCACGAATCGACGGCCCCAACGCGACGACCACCGCCCCCGCCTTCAGAATGCCCCAGAGTGCAATCGCGCCTTCGATCGAGTTGTCCAGGAGTGAGACGACGCGGTCACCCCGCTCTACGCCGAGCGATACAAGCAGCGCGGCACAGGCATCGGAGCGTGCGTCGAGCGTGGCGTAGTCGACACTCTCGTCGCCACAGATGATGGCAATGTGCGAGCCACGCGTCCCCGCGGCGGAGCGAATCGTGTCTTGCAGGAGCATGATGGGCACCTCATCCGACGGCGTATTCCGGCTCAGCCCGCGAGCGCGGTGCGCTTTCGATGGATGAGCGCCACGACTCGGTTGATTCCGTCGAGGTTCTCGGGGACCAGTTCGTGGTCCGCGAGGTGGATGCCGAAGGTCTCTTCGAGGAACATGACCAGTTCCATGGCTCCGGTGGAGTCCAGAATGCCGCTCTTGATCAGCGACGCCGCGGGATCGATCGGCGCGGCCGCGTCAAAGAGGAACCTCTCGGCGATGAAGGCGCGCACTTGTTCACGAGTATCCAAGGGTCTGCTCCGATAAGGGATGGGCACCAAGTCGGTCTCTATGCTTGCCATCGGAAGTGCAGTGGCGGGCCTTCACTCGTGTCGGCGAAGGATCGTGTATCCGGTGGTTATGAGCCCAAGAGTCAACCAGCGGACCTGTTCGGGCGTCGCGCTGACCCGCATTTTTTGTACGACCCACAATGAGACCGGAGCACGACGGCGGCCACTGGTGCGCTGCCGAGGGTGACCGGGCATCGGGACCGACGGTGCGCCTCTGGTGCAGAGTAAATTGAAATGCCCCCGCCTGAGCAGGGGCACTCGCTGCCGCACTGTTGAACCAGGCCAAGGGCCTCAGCAGCCAGCCTCGAAACTCGTGAGGAAGAACAGCAAGTCGTCGATCGTAACCGCGCTATCTCGCACCCCGACGCCCGTTCCATTGTCCAAGTCCGCGGCGACCGCTCCCGACTCGAACATGTCGAGGAAGTAGAGAAGGTCGTCCACGGTGATCGCCTCGTCGCGAACGCCCGCGCCGGTGCCGTCGTCAAGGTCGGCCGGGCACCCGTACGAAAGTCCCGTCACAACCCAACCGCGGTCGTTGCCGCCGAAGGTTCCACCGCCCGTCAGCGTGGAACCGTCATGCGAGGAACCCGCCACAAACTGGAGATCCCACCCGTCCGTCGCGACGCCCTTGTCCGCGAGGAACGCTTGCAAGTCCATCATGCCAGTCGCCGCGGACCAGATGAACGCGGTCGTGTCGCCACTGGCATCATCGGCGAGCCCCGCCACCACCTTGCCATCGCCACTCACCGAGTAGGCCGTGGCGAACGTGCCCCCGGGCAGAAGCCCAAGGTCGTGGAGCGTGCCATTGCGCCACATGCTCGCGCCAGAGCCGACGTATCCGACGATGACTGAGCCGTCGGCGTTGATGGCGAATCCCGCGGCACCGTCGCCGCTTGCGTTGGTGGGCAGCGGCTGGATGCCGGTCGCGGCGGTCCACACGAACGCGACCTCCGAGGTGCCAGTCGAGGCCAAGCCCGTGGCAACGAGCCCATTCGCCGAGAGACCGAAGTTCCAGGAGTACGTGCCTCCGGGCAGAACCCCAAGGTCCTGCATGCCGCCGGATTGAGTCCAGATAAATGCGTGCTCGCCATCCGCGACGCTGCTGGTGCCACTGACGACCGTGCCGTCCGCGCTGATGCCGTAGGCGGTCGCGCCGTACGTCGCATCGGGCAACTCGCCAATATCCACGATGCCGCCGGCTTGCGTCCAGATGAAGGCGTGGTCGCGGTTCGCCGTGTAGAAGGCGCCTGCCATTGCGGAGCCATTGGCATTGATTGCCTGCGGGAACAGGTTGTACGTGCCTTCGGGCGCGCCGATGTCCGTTGCGCCTCCGCCCTGGGTCCAGCGCGTGCCACGTGTCTGCTGGAAGAACTCGACCGAACTGCACCCGGCGACCACGGCGCCATTCGCACTGACGGCCAGGCCCTGCGAGAATCCATGCGTCTCCTGAAGGACACCGAGATTATGAACGGTCTGGGCGTGCACCTGGGTGCAGGCGACGGTACCGGCAATAGCGCAGATCAACGCGGGCACACTCGAACGGCGGGACACGAAAAGGGACATGGCAAACTCCTTCCACAGGACCTTGGGGCCGAGGCTGGCCGTTCACCACGAACGGGGCCGAATGCCCTTGATGCCCACCAAGCGGAAGGGGGAGAAACGGTCTGCCACGATTTTCTGAACCAGAAGGAGATTCTGATGCTGCTTGGGAAACAGCCCCTACCGGGGCCCGTCGACCGCTCCGGCAGGTTGGGGCGCGGGCTTTGCTACTTTTTCCGCCTTGTCTAGATCGCGGCGGATCCCCTTTGTCTCCGGGGCGTCGGGCGGCAAGAGCACTTCGGCGATCGAAAGGGCCTCTTTGAGTTCGGTCACGGCACTCGCCGCGTCCGCCATTTCAAGGTGCAGGGTCGCCGACGCACGCAAGTATCGAATCAAGGAGCGAGACCCGGTGGGCCACAATCTTCGCCCCATGGCGAGCGCGTCATCAAAGCCACGCCGAGCGTCGTCCCGTTTGCCCAACTTGAGGCGTGAACTTGCGAGGAAGAACATCGCGTTGGCAGTCGTCGGGCGGTCGCCCTCACCCAGCCGTTCGGCCATTGCGAGCGCCTTGGCATACATCTCTTCCGAATCCTGATACCGAGCGAGCGAGAAGTAGGTGCTGCCAAGATTGAAGTAGCCGTTCGAGACTATGACGTTGTCGCCCGGGTACAGCCTTCGATTGATCTCGAGGGCTTTCAGATAGAGTGGTTCTGCTTCCGCGTGTCGCCCCAAGCCCAGTCGCGCGTTGCCGAGGTTGTTGTAGGCCGTCGCGAGGTATTGGTGGTCACCCTCGTACAGACGTGTGGCCATCGCCATGCCTTCGGTGAACAAGGGCTCGGCCTTGGCTACGCGCCCGGTATCCTGCAGGAAGTTCCCGAAGTTGAACATCGCGATGAGCACGCGCGGATGATCGCCCGGATGGAGACGCTTGTTGATGTCGAGACATCGAAGGTACAGCGGCTCTGCGTCTTCGTTCTTCCCCAGGTTGTACTTCACTGTTGCGAGCGTGCCAACAACGCGTGCGAGCGTGTCATTGTCTCCTTGAGCCAAACGCTCGAACATGCTCAGCGCATCGGCCACCAGCGTCTCGGCTTCCGCGTTTCGAAACTGATTGATGCGGACGTTTCCCAAGGCGTGGAGCGCCATCGCCACCGCGGCGTGATCGCCCGGGAACAGACGCCGGTTCATTGCCAGCGCCTCGGCGGCACCGGTTTCAGCCGCACCCAGATTTCCGAGGCCAACGTCCGCCGCCGACACGCTCGAAAGCGCCTCGGCGATCTCGACTCGATCCCCGGAAAACACTTTGCGTCTCAGGTCCAGCGAGCGCTGCAACACCGGCCTTGCCCGTTGGAGTTGGCCATTGTTCTGCATGACGATTCCGATCGTCTGCAGCACTGCGGCCTCGGCCTCCGGGTCATCGGCAAAGCGCCCCTTCTCCACATCCGCAAGCGCATTTTCCATCGCGGCAAGGACGGTGACCTTCTGCCCGCCGCCCGCGTTGTAGGCGTCGGCGGACTTGAGTGCCGTGGTCATGAAGGCGCCAATCGCCTCCGCTCGCTTGGCGGAGGCAATGGCCGCACGCTCGCTTTCCTGCGAAGCAACTTTGGCGACTGCTTCTGCTGCGGCGGCGTCGTTGGCGCGCTTTGCTTCGTCACTTGCTCGCACCATGCCCCACGTCGTACCAGCAAGACCCAGGACCAGCGTCGTCGCGAGCATGGCTCCGGCCGCGAGTGCGCCCTTGTGCCGTCGCGAGAACTTTCGGAATCGGTACACAGCGCTCGGTGGACCGGCCGAGACCGGTTGGTCTTCGAGGTGGAGGCGAATGTCATCTGCGAGGCCGCTCGCCGAGCCGTATCGACGGTTGCGATCCTTCTCCAGGCACTTCATCACGATCCAGTCAAGATCGCCCCTCAAGAGCACCTCAAGGCGCCGGGTATCGGTCGCGAGCCGCCTCTCCGCGGTGCGGGTGCCGATCTCGCCGAGCCTCGACAGGCGCGTGCTTGGCTTTGCCGGTTCGACCTCGCGAATGATCCGCATCATCTCGGCGAAACCCGCCTCCATCAGCGACTTCTGGTCAAAGGGGGTGGTGCCCGTGAGCAGTTCGTACAGCAGCACGCCCAGCGAATAGACATCGCTGCGGGTGTCGATATCCAGCCCGCTCATTTCCGCCTGCTCGGGACTCATGTACGCCGGCGTGCCGACCATCTGGCGATGCTCGGTGAAGAACGTCCGTGCGGTCAGTTCCAGGGTTGTTGCCTTTGCAATGCCAAAGTCGATCACCTTGGGAATCGGGACTCCATCGTGCATGGTGACAAGCACGTTTCCGGGCTTGATGTCGCGGTGAATGATCCCCTTCTGGTGCGCGTGCTGGATGGCGTGGCACACGTCGATGAAGAGATCCAGTCTCCGCCGCGTGTCCAGGCGTTGCTGATCGCAATACTCAAGAATGGGCACACCCTTGATGTACTCCATCACAAAGTAAGGCCTGCCGGCGTCGGTGCTGCCGGCATCGAAGACCCTGGCGATGTTCGGATGATCCATCAACGCCAGCGCCTGCCGCTCGGCTTCGAAACGGGCGATCACCTGCTTGGTGTCCATCCCGAGTTTGATGACCTTGAGCGCGACGCGCCGCTTGACCGGCTCTCGCTGCTCCGCCATCCACACGACGCCAAAGCCGCCCTCGCCGATGACTTCGAGCAACTTGTATCGACCGATGACGTCGCCGTTGCGCTCCTTCGATTGTGGGAGGCTCACCGTTTCCGCAGCGGCAGGATCCTCAGTGCCCGACTGGGTCGGCGTGCCCATGAACCCTGCTGCCTGGTCCGCCGACCGAAGCAAGCCCTCGACTTCTGCGTGCAGTTGGCTATCTCCAGCACACAGCCGCTCGACTTCGCTCGCCCTGCTCTCGGGCGGGCAGTCGACCACTTCCAGAAATACCCGTCGTGCCTGGGACCGGCGATCCGATGACATTTCCGCTCCTCACGAACTCTCGCCCAGAGCGCGGAAAAGAACGGCTCGGGCATAGGTCCACAGGCGTGCCACAGTCCGCTCTGAGACTCCCAAGGCTTCTGCCGTCTGTTCAACGCTCAACCCAGCGTAAAACCGCAAACGCACCACTGCGCCCGCTTCTGGATCTTCAGCCTCCAAGCGTGAGACCGCAGCATCGACTGCCATGATTTGATCGGAACTCGCATCCGTCAGGGCGGCGACGTCGCCAATATCCGACAGTCGCGGGGCGGACCCTCCCCGAGAGGCTTTGGCACGGGCGTGGTCGATCAGGATTCGACGCATGGCTTCTGCAGCGGCGGCATAGAAGTGGCCACGGCCAGCCCAAGGAACTTGGCGTTGTCCGACAAGCCGCAGGTACGCTTCGTGAACAAGCACCGTCGCCGACAGCGTGTGCCCCGAGCGCTCGGCTTCCATCTTGAGTTGTGCGGCTTTGCGCAACTGCGCGTACACCAGGGGGAGCAGTTGATCCGCCGCCGACTTGTCGCCATTGGCTGCCGCGTTCATGAGCAGGGTGGCATCGACCTGATTGTGATCTTGATGATCAGAGTTCACTTGGAATGCTATCGAGTCCAACAGCACCGACCCTCAAACGACCTTTGGCTCAACCATCTTGATCGGCACCGCGATCAGGACACCGCTGCCAACAAGAACCAGCGTCAACGCGCGAATGGGGAGTTTCGAGAGGTTTGCGAAAACGGTCCAATCAGGACTGTTGGCAGGGCGGCACTGAGCGAGATCGCGACCTCTCTGACGCTCTCGCGTCGCTCGACGAATAGCCGTTTTTCTGCGAACGCAAGGGGTCTGGTCGAGACCGCGTCGCGCGTCCTACACCAATGAAAACGGCCCCACCCGAGGGTGAGGCCGCTCAAAACTCCCCGATCAGA
>Ga0209175_10000990_pt1 | contig 14935 bp, 9 predicted proteins | sample JI91814C2DNA_FD_187506 | JGI IMG/M metagenome (GOLD analysis project Ga0209175, IMG submission 187506) | Wastewater effluent complex algal communities from Wisconsin, to seasonally profile nutrient transformation and Carbon sequestration -... | ecosystem: Engineered > WWTP > Effluent > Algae...
ACCATGTCGGTAAGGGTGTTCCATCTTCTAAAGTAGCACTATAAGTGAGAGGATCTTTTTCCGCATCCGTGAAGGTGGTATCAGGGAAACTGTAGGTAAAGGCTTGGCTTACTGTGGCAGATGTATCAGCAATGGAGCTGGCTACTACTGGTGCGGTATTCGCTTTATCGGATACCGATAACAGGAAAGTATTGCTAGTAGCCGCTTTGCCATCGGATGCACTCACTTTTACCTTGACATTGCCTAAGTCTGATGTCGCCGGTGTACCATTAAAGGTACGAGTCGTGGCATCAAATGTTAACCATGTCGGTAAGGGTGTTCCATCTTCTAAAGTAGCACTATAAGTGAGAGGATCTTTTTCCGCATCCGTGAAGGTGGTATCAGGGAAACTGTAGGTAAAGGCTTGGCTTACTGTGGCAGATGTATCCGCAATGGCGCTGGCTACTACTGGTGCGGTATTCGCTTTATCGGATACCGATAACAGGAAAGTATTGCTAGTAGCCGCTTTGCCATCGGATGCACTCACTTTTACTTGTAAGTTTCCGATATCCGCCGTTGCAGGTGTTCCACTAAAGATGCCTGTTGTGGCATCAAATGTTAACCAGGTGGGTAACGCGGTTCCGTCTTCTTTTGTCGCGGTGTAAGTTAATGTGTCGTTATTCGCATCGGTAAATGTACCTGCGGGTACTGTATAAGTAAACGCGGTGTTGATGGTGGATGATTGATTGTTGATGGCACTGGCGACAACAGGAGCGATGTTTTTACCGATGGTGTAAGTCTGTCCCTTAAAGTCTCCATTGGTTGCACCTGTTCCCCCTAATGCCACTTGCAGAGTATTAATGATGGTGTCATCATCGACTAAATCGAGTTCGACAGTGCCATCTCCGGTTCCTGTGTTTACTGATACCTGATAGGTTTTGGCATCGGCTCCTTGTGTAACCGTCCCCACACTGGCTCCTGTGACACCGTTGGCGACTACACTGAAGTCCGCAGCATCGACTCCTGTCACGTCTTCATTAAAGGTGACTTGATAATTGACTGTCCCGGCTTGGGTGGGATCGGTATCGAGTCGGTTAATGCCGGTGACATAAGGACCACCGGGATTGAAGGTAACTTCGTTATCTGTAGTGGTACTAGCTGTGTTAGCATTTCCGGCTACATCCGTAACCGCATTGGCATTAATACTCGCGATCGCGGTACCACTTTTTGTCATACCACTGACTGCCACATTGTAATTTGTACCACCGCCTGTCACGGTTGCAGTAGTGGCTCCGGCTGTGCCACTGAGGGTAACTTTTGTAGAATCAAACCCCGTCACAGGTTCACTAAATTGAACCGTGTAGTTAATCAGGCTATTAGTCGTCGGATCGACTTGACTACTCCCTTGGTTAATGGTGACAGTAGGTGCGGTGGTATCAAGAGTGTAGGTGTCTCCGGTGTTAAAGGCGGCTGTGAGCGCATTACCCGGAACATCATTAATTATGGCTGTCGTGGGTACGTCTAAGCGGATGTCGCCATCACCTGTAATGCTATTCACCGTAACATCTACACTGGAACCGCTGGCGGCTGAAACTGAGCCAATAGTGCCATTGACAGTACCCGTTTTATTGAGGGTAAAGTCACCCACATCTAAGTTATTAACCGCTTCGTTAAAGTTGACGGTGTATGTAACACTGTTGACGTTGGTAAGTGTAGTTGCAGGCGTTTTGCGGGTGATGCTGGTGACGGTGGGTGCGGTTTGGTCAATAGTGTAGGTGTCTCCGGTGTTGAAGGCGGCTGTGAGCGCATTACCCGGAACATCATTAATTATGGCTGTCGTGGGTACGTCTAAGCGGATGTCGCCATCACCTGTAATGCTATTCACCGTAACATCTACACTGGAACCGCTGGCGGCTGAAACTGAGGCAATCGTGCCATTGACTGTACCCGTTTTATTGAGGCTAAAGTCTGTGGGATCTAAGTTATTAACGGCTTCGCTGAAGTTGACCGTGTATGTAACACTGTTGACGTTGGTAAGTGTAGTTGCAGGCGTTTTGCGGGTGATGCTGGTGACGGTGGGGGCAAGACTATCAATTGTGAGGTTGTTACCTGCTGTCGGTGTACCTGTTTTGTTGCCTGTGCCGTTGCCTACGCCGACAAAGATATTAGACAATGTAGGACTAGCAATATTGATGATAGCTCCATTGGTGGCGGCCGCAGCAATATCAGCCGATAAGAATAAATGCCCTGTACTTCCGCTGTTGATGGTGGGAGGAGAAGAAAGTCCACTAAAGACGAGGTTATTACCCGATGCTACGGGTGATAGTGCCTGTAACTGCACATCATCTGCATTCCCGAAGGTGGCATCAGGGGAATACCAGAGTTTGAAGCCGTTGGTGGCAATATCACTGGTTTGATAGGTTCCCCCTGTGCTGACGGTTAAGCCTGTAAAGATGGCATTGCTTGTGGTAACAGCTAAGTCTAATTCGTAAAAGGGGAGATTTGTAGCACCGGTAGCGACTGTTGCTGCTGCTACGGTGGGTGTACTAACAGCGACACTGGGTAGAGCGTTAAAAGTTAGGCTACTGCCATACTGATTGTTATCATCGGTGGCTGTGCCTGCTTGGTCTGCGGCTGTGTTGCCTGTCGTGCCGACAAATACATTTGTACCTGTTACGGTTGGTAGCGCAGTGGGCATTCCCTGGTTGTTACCATTGGTGTTGGTGGTGGAGGTCATGGCAAAAATCGCCCCACCTTTGCCTTGACCGGGGTTGCCACCCGTGCCACCTGTCGCTGTGCTGTTGTCAAAAACGGTGTTGTTCAGGGTTAAAGAGCCTTGACGGATGAAGAGGGCACCGCCTAAGCCAGCACCACCGCCGCCGTTGCCGCCAGCGAAGGTGCCGCCGTTGCCGCCGTTGCCACCGCCACCGCCGCCGTAGCCGCCGTTGCCACCGGTACCGCCGAAGCCGTAGCCACCCCCGCCGCCGAAGCCGCCGTTGATGGAAGCTGCACCAGCACCACGATCCGAACCACCCCCGCCGAAGCCACCACCACTGCTGCCCCCGTAGTTAGCACCCCCGCCGAAGCCTCCACCACTACCGCCCCCGTAATTGCCGTTTCCACCGTAGCCTCCAGTTGGGCCAGCGCTAGGAGCAAACAAGCCACCACCACCGTAGCCACCTATGCCACCACCCATGCCACCACCACCACCACCGCTACCGCTGCCACCATTGCCGCCGATCGCCTGATTATTGTTAAAAGTGACGTTATTAACACTGACGGTGCCATCATAGATGAATAAACCGCCACCCATACCCGCACCGCCACCACCAGATCCAGAGCTTCCTCCCAAGGCCTTACCATTGGTGACAGTCATGTTGGAGAAATCAACGGTTCCCGATTTGACAAAGAAGGGACGAAAAGAACTCCCACCATCGACACTATTGTTATTGCCAATAAAATTAATGTTGCTGTTAACTAGAGTCAGCATCACCCCTGTAACAGTAACATTTGTAGTGAGAGTAATGGTGTCATCTCCAGCGGCAGCATTCGCGTCTAAAATTGCTTTGCTTAATGTGCCTGCTACAGTGCCAGTGCCATCATCTGCTGCTACCGTGACATCAAAGTTAGCCAGTGTATATTCATAATCTTCCATCGCCTCTTGATTAAAGGGTACAGAGGCTTCTATTTTGCCTGTTGCTATTTCTAAATCCCAGTCGCCACCTTGGGCTGCATTTCCCGTCAAGTCGTTAGATGCGGCGACATCTGCCCCGGTGAGTTCGCTCAATTTCTTGACGAAATTCTTGCCAGTTTCTCCGGCGGCTACGTCGCATCCATATAATAGGATGTCGCCATTTTCAGTTAGGGAATTTCCCCACTGTTTTAGCTGAGTATTAAAATTTTCTATGTCATTCCCATTCAGTATATCTGCACCGAGTTTTAAACTGCCTTCGCTTCCGTGTGAAAGGATGTGTACGGCTTCAATATCTTTTTGATTGGCTAAGGCATGAGTAATTTGTTCGATGCCGCTCAAATTTTCATTTTAAATGAAAATTTGAGCGGCATCGATGCCTTTGATAAGGCTTTGATAATCCTGTACTGAAGAGTCAACAAAAACGATTTGATTGTTCATAATAGTTTATCCTTTATTGATTTCGGTTCGGTCTTGGCGATGCCAGACGCGATTATGCTTACGGTTTATTTAGCTGGCGTGACCAGCATAAATTTGCGACCATTATGATCTATTCCCCAAAAGATCACCGTGGAATGTAATATACTGTGGCATCAGTCGTTTGATGCTGTTGATTGTTGGTCAAACTGAGATATTGAGGACAAATATACTGAGTACAAAGACTTTATTTATCTTTACGAATAGACATGGTTGATTAGACTAAGTTTTTATATACCATGAAGAGGGGAACTTTTGTCAAGTTTTTTTTTAAGATGGGTTATACCAATAGGATTAGTGATGGGTTAAGGGGATAACCATCAAGAAACCGGGTTTCTCACAGAGATTTATCACTATGTCGGGGTTGACGGAAGAAACCCGGTTTCTAGCACGGCGCGATCGTGTCTAGGATGGCGATCAGAAACCGGGTTTCTGGGAGCTACTGCACATTACGTCGAGGTTGAGGGAAGAAACCCGGTTTCTCAACAGCGCGATCGCGTCTAGGAGGGCGAACAGAAACCGGGTTTCTCACAGAGATTTATTACTATGTTGAGGTTGAGGGAAGAAACCCGGTTTCTAGCACAGCGCGATCGTGTCTTTCTTTGCCTTTCCAAACCCGGTTTCGGGACTGGCTCTTAAACGGGAGATAGGTATAATAGATATCTTGCGAAATTAAATATTTTTTCTTAATTGAAACCGATACTTCACTTCATAATTATAAATACCGGTAATCAGATTAAATCTCATTCTAAAATTTTGTTTTCTGTTCCTATATCGTGATAATAATATTCTCAATACCTTTAATTTAGGATTTATATTTTCAATCATAATTAGGTTTTTAGCTAAATATTTTTTCTTTTTTTGATGAATGAATATTAATAAATTTGTTTCTTGGAGTCCGATAACTTGGGGAAAGTTTCTATAGTTAAATCATCAAGTTATCGGAGGCCCGGCAAAGATTATGGAAATGGTTATTGTTTTCCCCCAACTTTCTACTTCCTCTGTCATTTCTTCTACTGTAAAAATCAAAAAGAATCGTCCGACTAATACCGTCAATAACCTAGAAGTATTAATGAGATTTTGTTAAAATATGAATCCTTTAAGATATTTCCGAAAAAATGAATCAAACATCAATAGGGAAAAATCTATTTTATGTTATATAGCCAAGTTAGCCAAGATTAGGACACAATATCTGTGCTGACTTGGCTCTAATGAATAAAACCCATAATTCCCAGAGAGCTATTAAGCAGAGCCGTTATCGTCTCATCTGTGTTCATCTGCGTTCATCTGCGGTAAAAAAAATATTTCTCTGATTTTAGCCGTGATTTTTACCCAGACATATTATCTATCGGAGATAAGAAGATATAACCGATGTAAAATTGCGTTTCTATTTGCTCATATCATGGTGCTATTATAGCTGTATTTTTTTTAAATGAACCACAAAGGCACAGAGAAGACAGAGGAAAGAATCCAATTTTCTTAATTATTAATATGGGTAAGTATCACGGAGGATCTCATTTTCGTCAATATCCCTAGGGATATATTTGCAAAAATGGGATGATCCCAGTTGTGAGCGTAACAGCTTATTCGAAGGGGAAAATCAACGAGAAAACGGATTAGCCGGATCACCTATTCGAAATAGCACCGTAAAAACGTTCTCATTCACTAATAATTTATTCCCGAAAACATCATTGCCATAATCATATTGCTGATTTTGCCAATTGAAAGATAGGGTGGGACTATTATAATTATTGTCCAGTTGCCAAATTAAACCCGCACCATAAAGAGAGCGACTGGTATTTTGATCAATTGGTGCGATATAAGCAGCTAAAATGAGGTTATTGGTAGGACGGATACTAAACTCAGCTACTAAGCGATTTTTGTAGGAATTGGGTAGGATACCACCAACATAGTTGGTTAAACCCATCGAAACAATCCCCCAGTTTACACCAGCACTTATGGCAACTTCACTAGCCGGTGAAATGCTGACAACATCGCCAATTTTTTCGGGCTGATCAATAGCATAATTGAATCTCGTTGACAAGTTTAAATTGGCATTTTTACCCAAGGGAATTGTTTTAGCTACACTTCCCCAAATTTGGCTGTAATAATCGCGATCGGGGTTAACATACGCGATCGCGCCGCCGCGAAAACTCCAACCGTTTACCGTATTTTTCGTGTAATCAGCACCGAGGTATAGTTTGACTTGTTCTGAAGCAATCACACCCGTATAATATCGGAAGACATCTTGAGTTCCTGTCCAGTTTCCCGTCAAGCTTAAATGGGGATAGTAACGGTTTTTTTCCCGATAGGTACTTTCTCTCACAAAGTTAACATCTTGCTGCAAAAAACTTAAATAAACTTGGGCGTGAAAATTTTGTAAATTAGCCGTTGAATAGAGGTCTTGATTCACCGCAGAGGTTAATTGAACATTAGAATTTGCCCCTCCTTCTCCACCCCCCCTCACCAGGGGGACTTGTGGACCGGTTGGCTGGTAAAACATTTGACCATCTTCAATCTTACGATCGATAACCGGAGAAAGACCGAGCCAAATACTATTATAATTCGCTCTCGGAATTTGGTTTAAAGTTGTGATCTTAGGGGTTAAACTTTCAGCTCGTCCAATTCCCGCAGAATAGATCGTAAAACTACTACTAGGTAAACGAGTATTATTAAAGGCAAAGAATAAGTTGCGATTAATATTCGTATTCGCGGGATCTTTACCCCCTTCTAAATTAGGAATGACATCCGGTAAAAGTTGCGCCCCGGCTTGAAGGACTGTATTAACCCAGCGATTTTCATCATTAACAAACAGAGTAAATCCTCGAATAGTCCGCGCTAAAACAGCTTCTTTATCGTTAACTTTAACGATTTGACGAACTTGAGACAATGTGCCTGCTATTGTATTGTCAATGTTTTCTTTTCGCTTAATCTCTGTTTTTTGAGATTGGCTGTTGCCGGGGAAAGCTCCGGTGTTGGGAAAATAGAAATCCACCCCGATTGGTTGACTTTGGGTTCCCCCTTGAAACCCCGGAAGCTGCATAAAAGCCAAGGTTTCCGGTTTGACAACATCCCCAACCTGAGAAGTCTGAAAAACGCGAGTTGGGACAAAAAATTTGGGATCTATACTATTGCGATCAGTCACTAAACCGGGTGTATAAGTACATTGGTCCGTAGGCTTAGTCCCGGGGAAAATGCAGGCCCCAGTTAAACTCATTTGAATTTCTAACCCGTTCATCGTTTGGGGTTCGATCGTTGTCGTTGTTACTGTTCTTTTAAGGGGAACGGTTCGCACTTGAAAATAAATACCTTTTTGGTCTACTGTATAAACATTATTTCGGGTTAAATTTTCAAGGATTCGACTTTGAATTTTGAGAGTACCATTAAAAAAAACGTCACTGGTTGTGGTATCAGAAAACGCTTTTAAAATACCTAATTGCCATTTAGTCAGGTGGGTCAGAGGAGCATCATTGAGCAGAAAATTAGTCGTACCCGGGTCAATTTTTCCCTCTGGAACAATTCGAGGTGCGATAATATAATTGGGGTCAGATGATGTGTTAGAAGGTTGGGTTAAACCATTAGGATTTTGAGTGAATGAGGGTTTTGTGGGGTTTGGTTTAGGAGCTACATTTTGGGGTGAAGATTTCAGGTCTTTAGCAGAATTAGACGGGTTAGAAGTTGTTGATGGAGGAGTGGTTTTCGGTGAAGATTTCGGGTCTTTAGCAGAATTAGACTTGTTAGGATTTGTTGATGAAGGTGGGGCTTTAGGAGTGTCGGAAGCCTTGCGAGGAGAGGAGTTAGGACGATTAGATCGAGAGGTTCGAGCGAGTAAATCGGACTGAATTTCTGCGAGAACTGGGGTTGAACAAAAGATGCTCAAAAAAGTCACACCGAGGGCAATACTACGGTTGTATGCTGTTGAGATCCTGAGAGAACGATCGGCAATGGCTCTGGCTAAGTTAATCATGACAATTAATAAACGGAAGGAGAATTAAGAGTCAATACGGCCAGTCCCACTGAATATCCAGATTATTTTAGAATAATTAATATCTGATTTATTAGTGAAATATAGATAATAAATTACAAAATTAATTTCTTCGCAAAAGTTTGGTTTTTGCACCAAAAAAACAGTATAAATGGTGCGTTAACATTCATTAATGCACCATTTATGTTGAAAATTGAGATAATGGGAAAGCTAAGTTAAAGCTAAAACTAGCCGCACCAATCAGCGCTGAATTTGTCAAGGTTTTGTCGGGGCGAGTTCAGCCCTAAATTCTGTCAGCCACAGATCACCTTTATAAACCAGCCCTGCTATCGTTGATTGTTCATTTGTTGGTGAGAGAAATGGGGCGGGTTTTGATCAATTGTTAGTGGGTGTCAAAGATTTCGGTGAACCCGCCCCTACAGCCCTGGGGGGGGATTGGGGTACGGTTAATTTTTGTTAACTCCCCAACTAACCACTCACAACAGTTCTAGGGAGCCTTCATCACAGGATTGCCACTAGCAGTACCAAGTTGGATGCTGTACCCACCATCCGTTGTTGCGAAGGTATTGCTCTGAGGGGTAGCGAGAGTACTGTCTTGCGCTGTGACGAAGCTAGTGCCCGCCGTAGCTCCAACCAGGGTGGTAGTCAGAGTACCCGCAGTACCAATTGCAAAAGCCGAGTTTTGTAAAGTTCCACCGGTAGTGCTAATACCATAGTTGAAAGCCTGAGCGGCAGCACTTTCTTTACCCACAGCAGCAGAGACAGCAACACCTGTAACCGTACCTGCGGTAGCACCTGTTGCTGGTGGAGCAATGGTGAAAGCCGCAGAACCCGCAACACCGCCTTCACCAGCACGCGCTCCGGTTGCAAATCCAAAAGCATTCAGAATAACAAAACCAGTAATTAAAGCCAAAGGACGTATCATCATATTAAACCTCGATAAATTTTTTATCTTCTATTAGTTAGACGATTCTTGATGCCAAATTGTGAATGATAAATACCAAACTTTTTTCCACTAACGGTATCCCATAAAACCCTCTTTACGCTCCCTCCTCTCCTCCCTGCGCTCCTACCCCTAAATAAAACGGCAAATTTCCCGCGTGACAGTAGCAGTGAGAAATCGATCGCGCACGACAAGATGTGGAAGGGCGAAATCTTTCCACGAGGCTTCAGAGATTTCTGGCTCAGATTCAACCGCCAAAATCGGCTCATCCCTTTCCATCGGCATCATCGTATCAAATTACCCAGATGACACAAAACTATGCGTTGCCAAAGATTTTTTAGGTCTTCCTTTCTGAGATTTCCCCCGTTTTGCAGACCGAGACACTTCGGTTTTTTCCTCTCCCTCATACTCCTGCAATTTTTTCCGCAAAATTGCCCGCGCCTGGGAGATGCGTTTGCGGACATTTTCATAAGAAATATTCAGTTTTTCCGCAATTTCTCGATAAGAGAATTCTTGATCCAAATGCCAAATCAAAGTTTCTCGTAATAAGGGCGGTAACTGATCAATTGCACTAAGCAAAAATTGCTCGAGTTCTCGCCGCGTCGCGGCGAGAACAGGGGTTTCCTCTTGGCTAACCAATTCCTCTTGATATCCAGTAGAAATCGCGTCCAAACTCTCAATCCTGCTGCCACTTTTATAGCACTGGCGATGAAGATCCATGCAGAGATTATAGGTCAGTTTAGTAAGCCATGCTTTAAAGTTTTTAATAACACCGGTCTTCTCTTGCACCTTCTCCCAGGCTTTAATCATCGCCTGATTGAGTACATCTTCCGCATCGTTCGGATTGCCTATCCACCTAAGACAACAACGATAAAGATAGCGTTGATGTTGCTCCCATAAGCACCAGAAATTTGTGGAAATTATATCCCCCGCATCCTCGTTCTGGCATGACAGTAGGGGCACTTGAGTACCTAATTTATCCATGATTTAAAATTAGTAACTACTTCACTTTTTTGTTTTAGTTGTGTTAATAGTGATGCAATCTGATCTTTTTAGAAACGATCTCTCAACTATTAAATTCCTCAATTCTCATTTATATGCCTGAGTCAAATTATTTTATTCTGCACCCTAAAAAATTGCTGTGCACCGGATAAAATCTGTGGCTTGATTCCAGAGTTATGCCAATGATCAGCTAAGTTTTCAAATTTGGTAGTAGTATGTCAAAAAATAGTTGATGGATAATAAAATCTTGAAAATTTTGTTCTTAAAGCAAAGCACTTCGGAACCAAATAACCTATCACAACACCCTTGACAAAATAGTAGTAGGGGAGCATCTCCTAATTGTAAATTGGTAGTGGGAGCGTCTCGCTCCCTAGGACTCTAATAGGGAGCGAGACGCTCCCACTACAGTTTTTTTTGCAAAATTGAGATGCTCCCAGTAGTAGTGCTGGTGTCAGGTTTTTGGCAATGGTAGAGCAACATTGGGTAGTAGTGTTGGTATCAGGTTTTTGGCAACGGTAGAGCAAGTATTTGATGCCTCAATTCCCCTTTCGATCCATGATTAGCTTGTTTTTCTTCTGCACCCACTCAAATCTGCTATGTTCCCATCTACCCGCGAATTTTGGAATTTCCGCACTGATCGCAGTTTTTTTTTGTAAAGTTTTTGTAAAGTTTTGTAAAATTGCCCGCCAACCCCCAGGGCTGTTGGGTTGTGAGCAATAGATATCTCCCAAAAATAGGGTCCCACGCAGGCAGGATGCCTGCGCCACAATAGTTGTTGGAGATGTCTAATGCTTCGCCTGGGTGGGGGCGGGTTTTGATCCGTTTTCTGTGGGTATTAAATATCTGGGTGAAAGATCCCCGGAGGCCTATCGTTCAACAACAACAGAATCTTGAGTGTAAAAACATCTGTGTTTATCTGCGTTTATCTGCGGTTAAAAAAATTACCTCTCTGATTCTAGGAGTTATTTTCCCCCTACAGATTATCCGCAGTAAGAAGATATAACAGATTAATTTATGCGGGAAAAAACCTCTGACATTCCCCAAAAAATGATATAGGATGTTTCAATAATGCTTTCTCCTAACTCAGGAAAAGCTGATTTAAAATAATTAAGAAGTAAGGCACGATCGCCTCCTGTGAAAACAATTTTACTATCGGGAAAACGCCTTTGCCAATGGACAATAAAATATCGCAGTCCTGCTAAAATAGTATAAATTACACCACTTTGAATGGCCGTTGGTGTATCCATTGCCCAGCGACGGGGTAAATTTTCCGGTAATTCAATTAATGGTAAAGCTGATGTTCTTTGTTTAAGAGATAATAATTGTAAATTTAAACCGGGTAAAATCGCTCCTCCCATCAGATTTCGATCGCGATCGCATCCCGTTAAAGTTAAAGCCGTCCCCGCGTCAATCACTAAAACAGGGAAACCGAAACGAGTCCCCGCACCTAAGACAGCTAAAGCGCGATCGATTCCTAAAGTGGGATAGAGTCCATTCAAAGGAATTTCATCTAAATTAAGAATATGAACATTAGGATCATTTTGCCAGAGTTTTGTTTGTTCAGATACCACCGACGCGATCACTAAAGGTTGTGTTTCTAACTCGTTATCATCCAGAGAATTAAGTGAATTAGGATCAGCTTTCTCTCCTTGACTAAGATGGCCAGTATCCCAGGTATCTTGAAGAGTTAAACCCTTAAAACTCGCCCAATGAAGGCGTGAATTACCTATCATTAACGCGAGCCAAACTTGTTCAGATCGCATAGTAAATGGGGATTGGGTAATGGGTAATGGGTAATGGGTAATTGACAGTTGACAGTTGACAGTTGACAGTTGACAGTTGATAATTTAGGACTTACCGACTAAGAAATTACGCCATTTCGTTGATCGACAAGCTCAAACCCTTATGCGGCCCTTGCAGTGCGTAACTCCTATAATTGATCATTGTCAACTGTCAACTGTCAACTGTTAACTGTCAACTTCCTTCTTCCTTCTTCCTTCTTCCTTCTTCACCTCATTTACTTTTTCCCCGGCATGGGACCACGGCGTCCAGCTTCTTGAGAAGATTTTTGCAAGAAACTCAACAAATGTTCTAAGTGGGGATTATCAGATAATAACTCTAATTGTTTGAGGGCTTCATTAAAAGTATAACCAGAACGGTATAACACACGAAATGATTTTTTTAATAACTGAAAATCATCATCCGTCAAACCCGCTCTTTTTAAACCGACAAGATTAAGCGATCGCACTCTCCCCGGATTCCCTTCCACTAACATAAAAGGAGGAACATCACGATCAATACGACTCATTCCCCCTAACATCGCGAATTTACCAATATGCACAAACTGGTGAATCCCTAAAACACCACCAATAGTTGCCTTTGATTCAATATGAACATGGCCAGCTAAAGAAACACTATTGGCTATGATAACCTGATCTTCAATCACACAATTATGGGCAACATGGACATAAGCCATTAACAAATTACCATTACCAATAATTGTACTTTGATCCGCTTCCGTAGCACGATTAATTGTAACATATTCCCGAACGCGATTATCATCGCCAATGATCACCGAACTAGGAGAGCCGTCATATTTCAAATCTTGGGGTTCTAAACCGATCGCGGCGCCGGGAAAAATATGATTACGAGCGCCAATTTCCGTCGGACCTTCCAAGACAACATGAGCACCAATAATCGTTTCCGGGCCGACTTTCACCTTTTCCCCAATTACAGCATAAGGCCCCACTTGGACAGAAGGGTGTAGTTCGGCTTCAGGATGAATTACAGCCGTGGGGTGAATCAGGGTAGGCATTTTTCTATTCTTAGCTGTTAATGGGTAATAGGAAATCACAAATAGAACAGAAGTAGATAGTTAATTGGGAATAATAACTAATCCATAGCTAATTGCTAATTAAGAGGTAATTTACCTACTATTAGTCATTAGTAATTAGCCATAGATTACCAGTGTTAATCAACGATAGAAAACATTAATTCTCCTTCACAAGCCAGTTGACCATCCACTTCTGCCCTCGCGTGCATTTTACCAAAGCGACGTCGTTTTACACAGATTAATTCAACAGTCATTACTAAACGATCCCCTGGCACGACAGGACGGCGAAAACGCACCTTATCAATTCCGGCAAACATACATAAACCCTTATCCACATCCTCTAACTGGGTTAACACTATCCCACCCACTTGCGCCATTGCTTCTACAATTAAAACCCCAGGCATAATGGGACGAGAGGGGAAATGTCCTTGAAAATGGGGTTCATTAAAAGTAACATTTTTAATGCCAACCGCCTTTTTTCCGGGTACATAATCAATAATACGGTCAACTAAAGCAAAAGGATAACGATGGGGTAAAAGTTGCTGTATTTCTTCGAGAGTAAAAACAGTTTTTTGCGCCGCGTTCAGGGTTGCTGGTGCAGAAGAACTTGGTTCCGTTGTCGAACTATTGGGGGTATTAACTTCAGTCAGAGTGGACATTTTAGGGAAAATTATCAGGGTTGTTAAGAGCTTTAGCCAGTTGGATATGGAGATGATGACTGGCTTTATAAGCCAAGTAATGAGCTATGGGTAAAGTTCCCAGTAAACTCAAATCTCCTACTAAATCTAAAATTTTATGACGGACTGGTTCATTTGGAAATCTCAGGGGAGGATTAATCCAACCAGAGGCATCGCAAACCAGAGCATTTTCCAGACTACCACCTTTGATTAACCCTGCTTCGCGTAATTGGTCAATTTGATGGGCTAGTCCAAAGGTTCTCGCCGGCGCGATCGCGTCTGCAAAGGCCTCCCCCTCGGTCGCCCAACTATACCATTGATTGCCGATCGCGGCTAGATCAAAATCAATCCCATAACTAAAGCGAGTTTCTGAAGAAGGAATCGCCGCGACAAAAGCATCCCCTTGACGTATCCAGATCGGTTCCGTCACTAGGGAAGGAAGTTTAACAGACTTTGGGACATGATTCACCCTTCCTCCTTCTTCCTTCTTGCTGCCCCCTTCTTCGTGTAATTCTTGAGAGATTAAACCAATAGAGTCGATGGAGTCCACCCAATTTTTCGCGGAACCATCTAAAAGAGGAATTTCGGGCCCATCAATCTCAATACAAGCATTATCGACACCCGATCCCAACAAAGCCCCCAGCAAATGTTCCACAGTACGGACTTTCGCGACACCATTGCTTAACTCTGTGGAGAGAGTCGTTTGACATACCGAGTCTACCGTCGCCGCAATAACAGCGCGATCGGGTAAATCAACCCTCACAAAATAACGACCTTCACCCGGATTCCCCGGAAGTACCCGGACATGAGTCACCTCCCCACTATGAAGTCCCACCCCCGACAATTCCAAAGGTGACGCTAAAGTATATTCGATTCTCCTTTTATCCTTATTCATCGCGTTCTCCTTTGTCATCGGTGATCGGTAATGGGTAATAGGTAATGGGTAATAGGTAATGGGTAATAGGTAATGGGTAATAGGTGATTGGTAATAGGTGATTGGTGATTGGTAATAGGTGATTGGTGATTGGTAATAGGTGATTGGTGATTGGTGACAGGGTAATTAATAATTAACAATTGACAATTGACAATTGATAATTATCAATTGTTAAGCCTAATCGCATTTAAACCACATAAAGTAGGACAAGCCTCCTGCTTGTACTGCACAGGCACGATGCCTGTGCTACTGGAATTAAAAATGCGTAACAGCTTAACCCTCTTCCCGCTTCCTTCTTCCTTCTTCCTTCTTCCTTCTTCCTTCTTCCTTCTTCCTTCTTCCTTCTTCCTTCTTCCTTCTTCCTTCTTCCTTCTTCCTTCTTCCTTCTTCCTTCTTCCTTCTTCCTTCTTCCTT
>Ga0209175_10000991_pt1 | contig 14922 bp, 11 predicted proteins | sample JI91814C2DNA_FD_187506 | JGI IMG/M metagenome (GOLD analysis project Ga0209175, IMG submission 187506) | Wastewater effluent complex algal communities from Wisconsin, to seasonally profile nutrient transformation and Carbon sequestration -... | ecosystem: Engineered > WWTP > Effluent > Algae...
GGTGAATATAGTTTAGTTGGAGCCTATGAGTTTCGAAAAGGCGCGAATAATGCACCTGATGCAAATTACTATTATATTTTAAATAGAGAAAGTATCAAAAAAAGTATTTTTAAAGTAGTTCCAAATCAAACCTTGATTGTAGGAAGAAATAATATAGAGTATAAACCTCAAGATATAGGCGTCGATGAAGACAATGATGAGTTAGGAATGAGAATTTTCCCAGGCTTTAAAGATAGCTTAGGCAAAAAAATTGGATTAGGAATTGCAACTGCCTTACTAGGCGGAAGTATTACTACAGGCGGTTATACTAATTTAATCGAAACACTTAAGACAAAAGAAATTCAATCGGAAATTGAAAAAGAAGTTTTGGAAGATTTCAATGAAACAGATTGGATAAAATTTCCGATCGTTAAATAACAAATAGCCGTTAGAAGGAATATATTATTACGCGCCTAACGTTGAGTTTGCGGAAATTGCTACAGAATAGGATTAACAAGTAACTTCGCAAACACAACATAGAAAGAGAATTTTTATTGCCTATTATATCATAGAATTATTCTAAGACTAGTGTGAAAACTAAATGGAGTTTGAAAATGAAATATAAATATTTATTAATAGCCTCTCTGCTATTGGTTAATAATTGTGCTACGCTTCTTGTAGATGTCATTAGACAGGATAAAACAGAAGAGGCAAAAGCAATGTTAGAAAAGGGAGCTAATCCGAATGATTTGGAAGGATGCGATACTCCCTTATATTGGGCAGCCCTTAGAGGAAATAAAGAATTAGTTGAGCTTCTCTTAAAAAAAGGAGCTGATCCGAAACTGAGGTCAAAAGAATGCAGCGAATCTGTTGATTTAGGTGGATTCAGATATAACACTCAAGAAGGCTCTAAAAGCCCGTTACAAAATGTTAGGAATGTCGAAATTGCAGGGATTCTGATAAAAGCTGGTGCTGACCCAAGTTGGGGAGGATTTTCAGATTCTGGAAAAGGTAGCCCACCCTTAAATCTTACTCCTTTATATAATGCTGCTACAACTTCATTGCAAAATGACAAAGATACAAAATTAGCGGAATTTTTAATTAAGAATGGAGCGAATGTGAATATTTATGATGACAGGAATGGAAGAAATACACTCTTACGTATGATTTCCCACTCTAAAAAACCGGATGTTGTCCAACTAGTTGCTCTTTTGATTTCTAAAGGAGCAAAGGATCTTGAAATCACGGAAGAAAAAATGAAAAAAGCGAGCAGTAAAATTTTGGACACTTATATTCATATTCCTACCGGTGCAGTTACTAAAATGAGCGAGCAAATGGCGAAATTAGCCTTTGATTCGCCTGAAAAAATATCACCTTTAACAATTAATGCAAGCGATAATAAATATTACCATTACTCTGAGTTTATCTGGGCTGAGACAAAGCAAAATTTACATGAATGGTTACTTCTCAGAAAAGCTGCTGTCGGGAAACTAGATTACCAAAAAAAATAGAAGACGTTTATGTTGTAAAATAGAGTAAGTATTACATTATCAAAAGGAGATTTTTTATGGAAAAAAAGAATGGCAAAATAGTATTGATTACAGGTGGAAACAAGGGATTGGGAAAGGAGATTGGACGGCAGCTTGGCTTGCTCGGATATACAGTTGTACTAACAGCAAGAGACAAACAGGCTGGCGCTGCGACGGTTGCAGATCTCGTGTCATTAGGTTGCGATGCCCATACTTTTCAACTCGAAGTTACTAACTCTGAGGATATAGAAAAGTGTGCAAACTATCTAAAGACTACCTTCGGTAAGCTCGATGTACTTGTGAATAACGCAGGAATAGCTCTCGAGTGGGATGGCAATCCTACCAATGCTGATAAAGTTCGCCGTACTCTAGAGGTCAACCTTATCGCCCCCTATGCAATCACAGAAGCATTAGTACCTCTACTTTCTTTGAGTGACGATGCAAGGGTGATTAATCAATCGTCACAATTAGGTTCTATTGATGCAGCAGAAAAGATGTGGCAGTATATTTCGGGATTCATGACTGTGGGATATGCGACCTCTAAGGCTGGTCTTAATATGCTTACACAGATTCAATCAAAAACACTCGATGTAAAAGGAATTGCAGTTGCCGCAGCTCATCCTGGTTGGGTAAAGACTGACTTAGGTACAGATGCTGCCCCTTTGGAAGTTAAAGAAGGAGCAAGCACAGTAGTTAGTCTTGTAACCGTTCCCCGCGACAAATTCCCGAACGGGCAACTAGTTCATAATACCGATCGTATTCCGTGGTAGAGTTAATCTTTGGTTATAAATTATAGCACTCAAGAATGAAAATGGACAACCCCATAAAAAAACAGACACTATTTTTCTTTGACCGTGAAATTAAAACAACGCCTAACAAAGAATAGCTGCTGTGCGACCAAGGAAGATTCGGTGGCTTGGGTTCCACTAAAACGTCAGATTCTCTTTTCAAAAATACTTTGGGGACTAAATTTGATTTGCTTAAATCAAATTTAGTGGATTGTTCGGTGTCAGTTGATGGGGGCTAATCGAATTTACATAAAAGCAGAAATAGGGGCTTAACTTAGACCTTACTAATATTTTAGTATAGGAAATGAGGAAACATACGTTTTTTACCGATAATCTCAGATAGTATTCTATGAACTAAATAGAAAATACTGTTGATTTTGATAAAGAGTGATTAAAATCATGTAAATACGGCGAGAAAAATGGAAATATCATTTAGGGACAAGGGAAAGAATAAAATACTGAGGTTTACAGGAAACCTAGATATTTACACATCGCCCGTAATAAAAAAAAAAGCCATTTCCACGATTGAAGAAGAAGAGGTTGAATCCCTTATTTTTGATATGAGTGAAGTTAATTATTTTGACTCTTCCGGTATTGCGCTTATCGCAAATTTACGTAAGCGAATGATGGATAGAGAAGGGAAATTTGCTCTTCTTGCCATTTCCTATGAAATCAAATCTGTATTACAGTTGGCTTCTATGGATAGATTCTTTACTATATATGCAAATGAAGAAGAAATTGTATAAAACATTGAAAATATTCTGCGAGTAATCGACGTTATCCAATGCTAGAAATTCCAGGATTCAAAAGCTTAAGGAAAATACCTTGGAAAGATCTCGACCCCGGCATGATTGTTGTTGGTGGAGTTAAGGTAAACAATGGTTTGCCGATTGAGCTTGCTACGTTTCCTGCTTTATCCGTTACTCTAATTCGCGAATTAACAAGCAAATATCATTTTCTTCCCAATCGAGAAGTTATAGTCGCCGAGGCAAATAGAGGAGAGAGTCCTTCTCGTATGTCGATGGGATTTCGCACGATTGAAAAACGCTTAAAGCAGTTCAATGATTTTCGCGAAGTAATCCAAAAACAAAGAAATGCTTTGGTTGAGACGAAGAGGTTGCTATTACCCCCCGATGCACCTCTTATTTCTACACCCTATGTAAATTCCGATCATCTAATTAAGGATATCTACAATTCATTTGAACTAAAAATTCCATCTACCAACGCTCCGTCTATGTTCTCTCATTTAGCCGAGAAAGTTACTCTGGGTGATGTTCTTTCTGGTAAGTTGAAAGACAAGTTCAGATTGCCCGAAGATGTAGAAGTAATGCTTCATCTTGTGGTAGATTACTCTTACAGCATGAATACAATGGATAAGCTAGATATTGTCATGGCTGCGGTTAATCTGTTTTATACTCATATTTCAGAATGTATGCTCAATGTAAAATTACAACTCTATGTATTTTCTGAGAATTGTGTTCAGGCAAAATTTCCTCTCTCGGGAAAAGAAATTGAACGTAAAGCCACCAACTACGGAAGCTTTATGAAGAAAGTGTTACATCATCGAAATCCAGATGTTATTAATAAAGTGATTTTATTTACGGACGGAGAGCCTTCTGATAAGACAGATGCAATCATGACTGGAAATAAAATGAAGAAGTTAAAGATTGATTATACTCAAATTATATTTGATATAAATGAAGACCGTCGTGTGGAATACCAGGGATTGAATGGTAGCGAAAAGAGTCTCGATGGTTTTCTTACTAATCCTCCTCCGGGGATAACATCTGTTAGGCTAAATGATGCAGATTGGAGAAATCGGAAAGCAGAGATATATGAAATCTTTACAGAAGTAGCCCACGCCTGTGGAGGGAATCAGATTATCATCAGCGTTTATGAGCTAATGAGCTTAATTAGCGTTGAGGTATACGATCGTTATATGGGAAGATTAACTCTTTCTAGACTTCCGATTATCACTCCTCAATTCCAGGAATTTAAATCTACTCCCAAAAATTCTAAAGAGGAATTAAAAGAACAAATCAAGCAAAAAGTAATAAAACCTTTTGAGTTTAAAAAGGTGGAGCGACCTAAATGATTTTAGATCAAATGAAATTAATTTTCGATGACGAATACAGTCGTCTCTATTTTGATGAGGCAAATGGATATTATGTCCTTTGGCTTATGATTAGTCATGTAATGTGGTATGATATTTATATTCAACTCACAAGCGAAGAAGTTAGCCAATTTTTAAATTCGGATCATTCTATTAGTGAGGTAAAGTTTCGTCATTTCGCCAACGATGTAGCCATATCAAGACCAGGTCTTGTTGGTAGAAATAGTAGTTGGGATGATCGAATATTACTCAGAGAGGATGATAGGGACTCACCCTAGTTATAGAAATATAATAAAGTGAATTGGATTTCCCATAATACTTTTTATTTTTTTTCTCCTGTATTAAAGTCTTTTCTTATAGAATAGGAATAAAGCCTTACTCCGCTTGTCTAATTATGTAGCAAAAGAAGGAACCTTTTATGGTTGCTTTTAAGCGGTTTTTTGATAAGATTGAGAAGAAAAAGGAAAAAATTGAAAATGCAACAAGTTAAAAGATTCTTAAGAGTAGTAAAACTAATCATTTTCTGCTTTGGAGTAACCTTCTCTTTGCAGCAATGTAATTTTAAACATGGACCTAAGTTATTTGGGTTCTTGCCTTTGCCATTTTCTCCTAACAAAGATACGCAAAAGAATTTTATCGTCGAAAATACCGATGCCTTATTTACAAACGAGTTTGGCAGACAGGCTTCTTTCACTATTAAGCTAAGCAAAAAACCAGAAAGTGATGTTACGATTGGTTCTATAATATCTTCTAATTCTGCGGAAGGAGTAATAGTTACTGCTTCCTCTCTTACATTTACAAAGGATAACTTTGATCAGCCGCAAACGATTACAGTGCAAGGAGTTCCGGATGGGATTGCAGATGGAAACCAGCAGTATCGAGTCAAATCAGGATCCATCGATACAAAAGATTACAGTTATTCCCTCCTTGTTATTCCAGATGTTTTAGTAATTAACACAGATAAAGAAACTCCAAGCATTGCAGCCACACCTGCTTTAGGTCTTTCAACAAATGAAAACGGTCAATCGGCTAACCTTTACATCGTTTTATCCACTCAGCCCGGAGCGGATGTGATTATTCCGGCGTTTTCTTCTGATACAGTGACTGAATGTGTAGTGAGCGCAACATTGACATTTACCTCTAAAAATTGGGACACTCCTCAAATAGTAAAAGTAACAGGAGTAGATGATTTTTTATTAGATGGTGCAAAGAATTGTTTAATTTCAAGTTCTCCTTCGACTAGCGTTGACCAAGTGTATGTAAATAAAACCATGCCCGTCGTTACTGTAGTCAATGTTGATAATGATACTCCCGGCTTTACCTACGTCCCTATTACACCTGCAATCACTACCGAAGGCGGAAGTCAGGCTCAATTTTCAGTTATATTGAATACGATTCCAACTGGTAATATTACCGTTTCAGGAATTACCACAAGTGATTCAACAGAAGCAACTATTTCTCCCACAAGTTTTTCTTTTGGACCGACTAATTGGAATATTCCACAAGTCATGACTTTAACAGGTCAAGATGATTCTATGAACGATGGCAATATAAATTTTACGGTTGTCTTTCCCAATGCAGTTGCAATTGATCCACTAGATGCGGTTTATGACAATTTGGCGCCATCTTCTGCCGGGTCCTTTACAAATCAAGATGATGATACAAGAGGATTTAGCATTGTAGCACTCGCACCCACAACATCAATTTCTCCCATTCTTGTTACAGAGGCAGGAGCATCACAAACATTTGATGTAAGTCTTACCTCGGCTCCCTGTGACACGCCTTCTAGTCCTGATACTTGTGATCCAACTTCTGTCACAATAACTCTGACAAATAATGATCCTTCTGGATATACCATTAGCCCTAACTCTCTCACTTTCACTTCTGCAAATTGGAATATAGGACAGACGATTACAGTCACTGCAGTTGATGACTATGTTGAAAATGCAAATAGGAATTTTACACTTGCTCTTGATCCAATTCTAGGCACTACAGATTATGCCGGTTTAGATCCCTCGGATATTTCGATTCAAGTAATAAACAATGATGTTTCAGGATTTACCATTAACCCTGCTGGCGGGGTAACTGTAAATGAGAATGATCCAGGTGGAGTTGGATTAGAGTCAATCATTACCGTAGTTCTAAATTCTGAGCCTACAGGGAATGTTACATTAGGATCTATTCTTAGTACTGACACTCTTGAAGTAACCGTTGCTCCTACTATTGGAGGTGGAAATATTCCTATTACCAATCGAACGTTAGTCTTCACACCTACAGCGGGTCAAGCGATTGTAAATTCTGATGCAAATTCAGACGGAGTAAATGACACAAGCACGGGGGGATGGAATGTTCCTCAGACGATTCGAGTAAGAGCGGTTGTGGATGGGACGTCAGACGGAACACAATTGAGAGCAATTCAATTCGGTTCTAGGACTACAACGGATTCTAAATATGCTGATTCATTAGCTACTCCAACGCCTGACGTTCCCGCAACAAATGTTGATAGCGGAACTCCTAATATTCTATTGCAATCTATTTCAGCAGTTAGTTTTAATGAAGATGGAACTTCAACGATTACTGCCCAAGTGGTTTTGGCAACTCTTCCAACGGCTAACGTGACCATATCCAACATAGTTTCTTCTGATACAACGGAAGGTGTAGTATTACAGAATGGAGGAGCAACCACTACAACAACTCGAACGTTAGTCTTCACACCTACAACAAATGCAGCAGTAGCAGGAACAAATACTACGACAGGAGGTTGGAATATGCCTCAGACGATTACAATTAGAAGTGTAACAGACGGATTTGATGATGGAAATATTCCTTTTAAGATTACCTTTCCGAGTGCAACGGGAGCGGCTGAGTATGTTGCCAAACGTCCAACTTCTTCTAATGCTTCTTATAATAATGCGTTAGGCGAACTTACTCTGACTAACACTGATGATGATACTATTGGATTTACCATTTCTGCGGCTAATCCATTTCCAATTACCGAGGGGGCTGCTGCTGGAACGTTCTCGGTAGTATTAAAATCTGATCCTTGTAGCACACCAGGGAACTTAGCAACCTGCACATCGCAAGCAGTGACTTTCACTTTGACAAACAATGACCCGACACAATATTCTATTAGTCCTTCGTCTCTTACTTTTGCAGCGGGTAGTTGGAATTCTCCTCAGACTATTACTGTTACTCCTACCAATGATAGTTATGATGAAAATAATATGGATTTTACGTTGGTCTTAAATTCTATTACAAGCACAAGTGATTATGGAGGTCAAAATCCTGCTGATGTTACGGTGCGGGTAATAGATAACGATACTAAAGCGATTAATCTTACTTTGACTGCTGGCTATTCGAATGTAGTCTCAAGTGCGGGAGGGTATACTGAATACAATATGAATTTAGGCTCTAGCCCATTTCCGGGAAATACTGTGACTGTGAGTGTTTCCGTTCCAACGGCAGCTCCGCAGGAAGGTAAGATACTGGCTTCTGATAACGTGACAGCACTCGATACTAGGACATTTATATTTACAAGTGCAAATTGGTCTACAACGCAAGTATTTCGTGTAAAAGGAATTACAGGTGCAGGAACAGGGAGTGCCAACTTTACTTTAACCGCCTCCGCAGTAGAGACTGGAACTCTTCCTCCGACCGGTTACACTGCATTAACCTACAATAATTATACTGGAACGAGCGCGACCCAAGCCATTACAAATTACCATATTGGCTCTGGAAAAAAAATTGTTCTAGCAGGAAATACAACGACGATTTCTGAAGCAGGCTCTACTCTTGCTTATTTTTGGATACTATTAAAGCAGGCACCAACAGCGAATGTGACAGTAAATTTTGGAATTGATTCTACTTATCCGTGTACGTTACCAGCATCTGTTGGAAGTTCAAAACAGTTTACTATTACTCCCGCATCCCTAACAATCACACCGAGCAATTGGAATCAAATCACGACGGGAAATCAAATTACAATTACTAAAGTAGATGATGCTGTCGATGACGGAGATGTGTCTTGTCCAGTAAAAATTACGTCTACTACAAGTACTGATACTTACTTTAATGGATTAGTAACACCCACTGATTTTACGCAGCCATCTATTATTGTGACTGATAATGATACAAAAGGTATTTTGAAGCAAAGTCAAAGTCCACTTCTATCTGGAAATTTAATTACATCTAGATCAGGAACTACGGCTACTCTTCAATATAGCTTAACAAGTAAACCAATGTCAAACGTAGTTTTATCTTTTGCTGCCACTAGCGGATATGCAACATTTTCTCCTGCGACTATTACCTTTACTCCTGCAAATTATGCAACTCCGATAGCATTAACAGTTACCGGTGCCGGATCTAGTCCTGCGGCTGATGCTAGTTATGCGGTAACAGCAACAGCAAGTTCTTCCGAAACAGCATCAGGATTTGCCAATGGAGGAATTTACAATACTTTGACCGATACACAAAATGCGGTTAATCGGTATTTACTCTATGACTTGGTTCCTTGCACTACTTCGGTCGTAACTTCTTGCTCGGCAATAAATGCAACGGGTGGAACAGTAACGGGAACATACACTACAACAGAAGCAGGTGGGCAAAGATTCTTTGCGATTGCACTGCGGGCTAAACCGAGTTCTAGTGTGACGATTCCTGTCTCTAGCTCTAATACTTTGGAAGGAACAGTATCTACTGCGAGTCTTACATTTACAACGGCAAATTGGAATACTCTCCAAGTTGTTACGATCACAGGTGTCAATGACCTTGTTGCAGATGGAAACATTGCTTATAATATAGTCTTTGGAGCAATGACAGGAAATGCGGCGTTTACTACAACTATACCATCGCTCAGTGCAACGAATTCTGATAATGACACAGCAGGATTTATACTTACAGCGGCGAGTGATACAGGAGTGTTAGAATCAGATCTCGGAAAGAGTTTTACCTTCCGATTAAACAGCCAACCAACGGCTAATGTTAGTATACCACTTTCGGTAAGTGCACCGACTGCAACTGATACAGGCTTGACGATTACCTCTACTAATCCACTTGTGTTTACGACGGCTAATTGGAATACTCCTCAGACAGTGACGTTTACTTGGGTAGGAGACGGTGTAAACACACCTGCAACAAGAAATCATTCTGTAATTCTTGGAACTGCTACGAGTGGAGACGCAAGCTATGCAGTTGATCCGCCCGACTATACTATTTCGATTACGAATTTAAGCGGACTCTGATTTAATACCATAAATTCCTGCTTGCTAAGAGAACTCTTTTCTTAAAAATAGTAGTCGTAACCTTTCAAACGAAAAGGGCGGAGAATAACTATGAGTCAACAAACTACATCCTCTGGAATGCCAATTCATCTGAATGAATCAAGAGATTCCATCTTAGACAAACATTTACTTACAGAGAAACTAGCTTATTTTAATCGGGAGAAAATTCCAGAAAGAATTACTCATGCGAAAGGGGCAGGGGCTTATGGTGTGTTTACCGTTACGAAAGATATGAAGCAATTTACAAAGGCAAGAGTCTTTTCCGAAGTCGGCAAGCATACTCCTGTATTCGTTCGGTTTTCTAATTATAGAGGCGAAAAAGGATCCGCGGATACTATGCGTGATCCAAGAGGCTTTGCGATTAAGTTTTATACCGAAGAGGGTAATTGGGATTTTGCGGGAAATAACATTCCAGTATTTTATATACGAGACGCATGGAAGTTGCCTGATTTAATTCATTCTCAAAAGAGAGACCCGCAAACAAATCTCAATATTGCAACTACGATGTGGGATTTTTGGTCATTATCCCCTGAGACTTTACACGGAGTTACGATGAATTTTTCAGAGCGCGGAATTCCTAAGAGCTTTCGATTTATGGACGGATTTTCCTGTCATTCATTTAGTTTTATCAATGCAGAAAATACTCGTGTGTGGGTAAAATTTCATTTTAAATCAGAGCAGGGGATTGAGTGTCTTACAAATGAAGAGGCAACAAAACTTGCAGGGGAAAATCCAGACTGTTATGTAGAAGATTTATTTCATTCGATAGAGTCAGGAATTTTTCCTAAATGGAAACTATTTGTTCAAATTCTAACAGACAAAGACTTAGAAAAATTTACCTTTGATCCATTTGATGTCACTAAAGTCTGGTCTCATGCAATTGCTCCTGAAATAGAAGTGGGGATTCTAGAACTGAACCGTAATCCTGAAAACTACTTTGTAGAAGTAGAGCAGGCTGCCTTTTCTCCAGCAAACGTTGTTCCCGGAATTGGTTTTTCTCCTGATAAATTATTGCAGGCAAGACTATTTGCTTACCCCGATGCACAACGCCATAGACTCGGTGTGAATTATCAGTCTTTGCCGATCAATCGGCCTCGCTCTTATGTAGAAAATGGATATCGCGATGGAATGATGCGACTTGATTCCAATGGCGGCTCTGCTGTGAATTACATTCCAAATAGCCTAGAAGAAAAGCCAGTATACAATAAGCAGCAAGAGGCTAATTTAGTTACTCCACCATCAATTAAAAATTATCCTCTAGATGAATACACCCAGGCTGGAAATTTATACAGGCTCATGACTGATGAAAAAAAAGAAATTCTAGTTGAAAATATTGTTGAGAGCATGACACATATTCCTACTCGAATCCAGATAAGACAATGCGTTCATTTCTACAAAGCCGACCCCGAGTATGCCTATTCAGTTTGTGATTCTCTTGGTCTTGATTTTAATGAAGTGAAAATGCTTTCTACTTTTACCTACGAGGAGCTAATCGCCGAAACCGCTAAGGGACTTTATGAGAAGATAGAGAGGGTGAAGACTACGAAGTAATGGTGAATGTTGAATTAGGAATGTGGAATGATAGGAGAAGTAGTATTTTACTTTATTTATATTTGTTTATTGTTAGTATATACTGCCTTGCCTGTAGTGCCTATATTGTCTCACCGGGTATAAGGTCAGACAATGCATTGACTAATATTGAAAAGCCGCCAGTTATACGAAATGATAAGATTAAAAATGACAACCTTTCTGTTTCTGTGTTTATTCCTAAAGAGGAAGATTTAGAAGAAACATTTTTCGATCAGAATAATTTCTCGCCTGAAAATGAAAACGTAAGAACCACTCTGATCGCATTATGGAAAACAGCCATGGAAACTAAAAATGTTGTTCTAGTTCAGACTGAATACATAAAAGGCAAAGCAAGTTTAGGGCAAATCAAAAGTATCCAGATAAATCTAAAAGACTGCGAGCCAATTAAAGCCATAACCTACCAATATAATTTCATAAAATTTATTCGAGGTAGGTATGGTGTGAGAAGTTCAAGCGCCTATCCCAAAGTTCCAGAATCTGCTTATAGAGAAGAAATGCAGCGTATCGCTGCCAATTTTTCTATGAAAGAGATTCCAACCTTACGTTCGATTTTTATTTTCGAAAGAAAATGTGTTATTGATTCGCAAACCCGTGTTGAAGTAAAAATAGAAACGGATGAAACATTAATCTTTAAATTTCAGAATGCAAAATAAAAACTCTCTCATCTCCTCTCTGCGTCTTAGTGCCTCGGTGGCAATTCACAACAAATACTTAAATTTCTTTTTCTTGGAACGATAGACGATATAGTCAGAGTCGAGAGTTACAATACTATTAATCCCTTCTTCTTCCGAGACTAGAAGAAGACTTGCATCAGCCAAATCCATTGGAACATTTTGGTATTTTAGAAAATCAGATTGGACATTTGGATTGAAATTTAAAAAATGCATTGTCTCTGTGATAACAGGCCAGGTAGTATAAAACTTTCCAGAAAAGATTTTAAAGAAAGTTTGGACTCGCAGACTATGCGTATCTGAATTATCAAAGAGAGCGCGATTAAGGGTCCTGCATCAAGTAGAGTGCTTTGCATTGAGTCTTTCTTTGAGTTTCTTTCTGCTCGTTCTACTTCGTTTTTTTAGGCTGGGTTGCAAAATGCGTATATACAATAAAAAGTCTTTTTTCTTTTTTCTTACTTGACAAATAGGAAAAAATGTTATAAATGAAACGATTTTTATTTTGAGGAAGGTAAGTCTTGAACGGAAGATTTTATATATTTCTGCTCTTTGTTGGAATTGCATTTACTACAAGTCAATCAGAGATTGTAAACTATCGTAAATCCAAACCGAAAGAGGAGTCGCAGTCTCAAACTTCGATTCTCGAAGTAAAGGAAGCTGTCAAAAGTAGTCCTCCTTTGAGTGAGGTGCGTGAATCAAAGAGTGAACTCATTCCAATTCCAAATACTCCTCCGATTCTAGAAAAGGAAAAGATAATCGTTCCCATTACACCGCCGACAGGTCCACCTAAGCCTCAAGTGAAACAGACGACTCAGTTTTCGCGCCCGTTTACCCAAAAACTGATCACCATCGTAAACTTTTCTGCGAATCCAGAAAATCCTCATAAGGGAGTTGTGTATAGTCCGATTGAGATGGGCTCGGTTCTTTCTTCAATGGAGGGTCGAGTAGCTGCTATTGACTATATGGATGGGTATCATAATTATATCATTTTGGAGCATCCAAATGGTTTCTTTACTGTCTATGGAAATTTAGACGAAGTTTTTGTGGCCGAAGGGCAGACTGTAAAAAAAGGCTCTCTTTTAGGTAGTCTTGTAAAGGAAAAAGGATTGTATTTTCAAGTCAATCAGGGAAAAAAGACTCTAGACCCAATCAGTTTAATTAAAAGTTAGATAAAAAGATTGGTTTTTTGACGAAAGATATTATAATAGTGAAAATAGAAGGGATAAACTCTTGGCAGGACCAATAATACGAAACTACAAAGCTGGCTCGATTGTCTATTTTGAAAAGGACAGGGCAGAAGACATTTACGTCTTACAAAACGGACGCGTTATTCTCACATACATGTCAGTAGACAGTAAAATGGAAATCAAAGAAGACGTTAAGCTCGGAGAATTCTTTGGAGTAAAATCTGCGCTCGGGCGTTATCCGAGAGAAGAGACTGCACAGGTTATAGGCGGTGCAAGTATTCTAGTTTTTAAGCTTGCAGATTTCGAAGTATTTGTTGCGAACAAAACACATCTTATCCTCAAGATGATGAAAGTTTTTTCCAGCCAGCTAAGACAAATTCATGGAAAGGTTAGAGAAAATCTAGGCCAATTTGGCGATCAAAAATCACCAGCATTCGAGCTTATGAACGTAGCAGAAGTGTTTCATAAGACTGGAAATTACGAGCATGCAGTCTATGCATATAACAAGTATTTATCTCATTATCCAGGTGGTTCCTACGCGAATCGCGCTCAGGAATTATCTCGAATAGCCGCTAAAAGTTCTATGTTTCCAGGGAATATGCCTGAGTTGGTTTATGAAGTGGAAAGAAGAACTGCTCCGCCTACTCAAAAACAAACAATCAGTCCTGCAAATCCAGCGGCTACTTCAACTCGCATCCAAGCACTTAGTTCTGATCTTTCCATTTCTGATTCTATCACAGAAGCAGATGATTTATATGATTCAGAAGAATACCAAGCAGCGTTAGATGCATATAAGCCACTATTAACAATGCCTCCTACTTCATCTGGCGATGATAAGTTAATCGAAAAGGCATATTTTTGCTTTGGAATGTGCCAACTTAAATTAGAACTCTGGGATCTCGCCTACTCATCATTATCCACTTATGTTAAGAAATATCCAAAAGGCGAGCGCGTGAAAGAGGCGATTTACAGCTTAGGTTTTATTTCTGAGAGTAAGGGTGAAAAAGATAAGGCAATCATGCTCTATACAAAAGTTACAACTCTTCCGCCTTCTGATGAGTTTACGTCGAAAGCAAATTCTGAAATAGCGAGATTGAGAGGGTAATGATCATGCTAGAAGCAATGTTTGGAAAGTTTGGGAAGGTATTTAAGCCCAATGAAATTATTTTTTGTGAATATGAGCCTGGCAATGATTTTTATTTGATTCAAGAAGGTCAAGTCAAGATTACAAAAACAGTAGGCTCTTCGATCAAGACCTTGGATGTATTAGAATCTGGAGATATTTTTGGAGAAATGGCAATCTTAGAAGAGCAACCTCGGTCAGCTACTGCTGTCTGCATTACAGAGGTTCGTGCGTTAAATTTTAATCGTGCTAACTTTGAACTCTTAATGACCAAGAATCCGCAACTTGCACTACGCGTATTAACTATTTTTTCTACTCGTATTTATGATGCAAAGAGACGACTCATGATTTTACTCATGGATGATATCATTGGAAAAGTTTCCGATGTGTTTATGATGCTCTATGAAAAACAAGGTATTAACGATCATCAAAAAGAAATTACTCTAAAAGTAACTGTTGATGACGTTGGACATTGGTGTGGGCAACCTGTTGGCGAAGTTCAAAAAGTTCTCGCTCAACTCAAAAAGTCAGGTAAGATTGATATCTATGCAGACAGAGTTGTGGTGCACAATATCCAAGAATTCCAACGTATCGTTGCTCAAAAGCGTAAAGAAAAATAACAGCCTCATTTTGCTCCCGTAGCTCAGGTGGATAGAGCATTTG
>Ga0209175_10000994_pt1 | contig 14895 bp, 15 predicted proteins | sample JI91814C2DNA_FD_187506 | JGI IMG/M metagenome (GOLD analysis project Ga0209175, IMG submission 187506) | Wastewater effluent complex algal communities from Wisconsin, to seasonally profile nutrient transformation and Carbon sequestration -... | ecosystem: Engineered > WWTP > Effluent > Algae...
TACTTGAATGATGAAAATTTAAGCGGTTTTAATCGTGAAAATTGTATTGGAAAATTTTATAAAATACATCTTTCCACTGAGAATCCTCAATATTCAAAAATACTTTTAGAGCAAAAAGTCTCAGATACTACTGAAATTTTAAATTCAGGTTTTAAACTTATAAAAAAGAAAAAGTCAAAATATAATTCATCAACTAACGAATATTCTGAATTTAATATTGTTGAATTTGAATAAGGGGTAATATTTCAAACTTAGTGATGATCCCGACCGCTCGGATTTATCACCGCAACGATAGCGCGGAAATTTTTTCCGTGCCCACAAAGTAGATAAACAAAAAAAGCAACTTTTAAAAGAGTTGTTTTTACATTAAAATAAAGTGTATTTTTACCTTACGTTCTTACACACAACTACTAAGCTTTCGGAATGCTCGTCCCAAACCGCCACGCCTCCAGCAATAGCTACCGCTACGGCTTCCAAGGACAAGAAAAAGATGATGAGTTAAAAGGAGAAGGAAACTCTCTAAACTACACCTTTAGAATGCACGACCCAAGAGTGGGTAGGTTTTTTGCGAGAGACCCATTATATAGAAATTATCCTTGGTATAGTCCTTATCAATTTGGTGGCAATAGGGTTATAGACATGATAGAACTTGAAGGACTTGAGCCAACAAAACCTAAACTCTATTGGGAAAGACTTTCAGATGAAGCAGAAATAAAACTGTTTAGAGGTAAAAGTTGTGAATATGCTGTTATATATAAAACAGAAGGAATACATGATTTAAAAGATTGGAAATGGAATGATTTTAAACTTCCAGAAACAATGTATGTTGCTGAAACATTTGACCCAGAAGGTAATAGTGATAGCAGAATTTATCATTATTGGAGTAAAACCGAAAGAAAATGGTTTCAGTTTGATAAAAATAACATAGGGGCTTCTGCTGAGGAAGTAAGTACGTTTGCAGCATATTCAATTGGGGGTACTTTAGCAATAGTAGGGGGAATTACTATTGTTGAAGCAATTGGTTGGGCAACTACTAGTGAATTTTTAATAGAAGAGTCTATAGAATATGCTGTTGAAGCGGCTACAGGGTTTCCTGTTTTAAACCCAAAAGACGTTGTAGATGGTTTAGGAGTGGTTTACAGGAGATTTAATAAAGCAACAGGTAAATATTATATAGGTCAATCAAAAAGTTTAGATAGGTTTGAAAAAAGAAAATTAGAACATGATATGAATAACCCAGATGCGGCATTTGAGTTTGATATTATAGGTACCGCTGAACCAGGAACTAAATTAGATGTGCTGGAAGAATCATTTATAAGACAAGCGGGTGTTCCAACTACAAAGAAAACAGCTGCCGATGGAACTGGTACATTAGAAAACGGTAGGCATCAAATGAATGATGCAAGATATAAAGAAAATGGTGGGACAGTTGAAAAAAGTAATAATTAACTAAAATGAGTAGAATTAAAGAGGGTATTTTTTTTTATTTTTTCTTAAAAAATGAAGAAATAGGAATCGGTCAAGTAATTAATATAGATAAACTTAAAGGAGTTACAATAGTTGTATTTGATAAAATTTTTAAAAATGCTAATGATATTGATGTTAATGATTTAAGTGAGAGCAATATTATTTTATGTTTAAATACAACAATTGCATTCTTTAAATTAAAACGATTCATCCCATTAGGGATAACTGGAAAAAGTTTTAATATTTTTATGGATAAAGAATTTAAAATTGAAGATGAGAATGGATTTTTTTTAGTGAATGAAGAAGGTGTTTTTTTAAGGAGAATAAAAAATGAAGAAAGTTCAAAATATATGTATATAAATTCTGTATCAGGAGCAGTAATAGTGAATACTGCTAATACATATTTTGGGCTAATTGATAAAGAAGATTATTATACTAGTAAATTATTAAAATGGTAATGTTGGTAATGTTTCAAACTTAGTGATGACCCATAACAAAAACACTAACTAATTGATAATCATTTAAAAATTAAAATAATTGCAAAAAGGGTAAGCATAATAAAAAAATTAAACAAAATTTGTACATTTGTAACATAAAACAAAGGCTATTATGGATTTAGAAGCTAGAAAATATAATTTTATACAAGAATTATTTAGTATCGATAAGGATAAAATCATGACAACTTTAGAACGTGTTTTGAAGCAAGAAAAAGAAGAACATCAGGAAATTTCAACAATACACAAGAAAGAATTGGACAGCCGTTTGAAAAGTTACAAAAAAAATCCAGTCGATGTTTTAGATTGGAAAGATGTAAAGAATGATTGGTAATGAGTTATGACATTAAATTATTGCCAATAGTTCACAAAGATTTGCGAAAAGCAAAAAAATGGTATTATGACAAAAACCAAGAATTAGCTAATGAATTTAAAACCGAAGTTGACAAAGAAATTGAATACATAGGAAAATTCCCCGAACATTATCAACGAAAATATAAAGAATTTAGACAATCATTAGTAACTCGTTTTCCGTATACAATTTTCTATTTGGTTGAAGAAGAACAAAAACGAATAGTCATATTTGGAGTATTACACACAAGTAGAAATCCAGAAATTGTAAGGAAAAGAATATTGAAATTATAGCGTAAAACTATAAAATTAATATTCTTCATAGAATATTTTGATAATTTTAATCAAAAAATCAGTCAAATAACAGGCTGGTTTTATTACAATATATTTAGTATTTTTACGCTACGTTCTTATAAATAGCTATCAGTCTTTTGGTAGCTTAGTTCCAAACCGCCATGGTAACTCAGAATCATATCGTTACGGCTTCCAAGGCCAAGAAAAAGACGATGAAATTAAAGGGGAAGGCAACTCGTTGAATTATACGTTTAGAATGCACGACCCAAGGGTGGGAAGGTTTTTTGCTGTTGACCCGTTGACTCATAAATATCCGCATTATTCACATTACTCCTTTAGTGGAAATAAGGTTATTGAAGCAGTTGAATTAGAATGTGCAGAAGAAAAATGGTTTGATATGTTAATTCAACAAAACCAACAACCATAATAAAATTATCTGACAAAAATACTAATTGGACTGCTAAGCAAATTGCAAATTATCATATTGTTAAAGAGCTTGAAAAAGCGGGCTTAGTTAAATGGAAAAACCCAATATTTAGCAGGACATCGTTACATAAGTTCCACAGAACGCTACTAACAAGACAACTTGGAAGAATTGCACGAAATGGTAAATAATTTTCATCCGATTAAATAAAGTGTTAAAATACTTTTTTTGGAATAGATTTTGTTATTACTTTGTAATTACAATCGAGTTTTAAATCAAATATAATGGAATTATCAGTAATCAACATCGGAAACTCTAAAGGAATTAGATTTTCGAAAACAATTTTGGAGCAGTATAACATTAGTGATAAAGTGGAGTTAATCTTAGAAAAATCACAAATTGTAATCCGCCCAAAAACTCAAATAAGAAAAAATTGGGATAAAGCATTTATGCAAATGAATCAAAAAGGAGACGATAGTCTTTTGATTGACGATGTTTTTGATGAAGAAACTTTTGAATAATGACTATAAAACAATATGAAATTATCCTTGTAAATCTTGACCCAAGTAGAGGAAGTGAAATGAATAAAACAAGACCCTGTGTAATACTTTCGCCAGATGAAATGAACAAGTATCTTCAAAATGTAATTATCGCACCAATCACAAACACATCAAAACCTTATCCAACTCGTTTAGAATTAAATAATAAAGAAATAATGGGTTGGATTGTATTGGACCAAATAAGAACGATAGATAAAGTTAGAATTATTAAACCATTAAGCAAATTATCTACAAAAGAAATAACCATTACAAAACAGATTTTAAAAGAGCTTTTGATAGATTAAATAGGAACACCGCCAAAAAAGGCTGTTGGCTTTTTTGCGCCCACACAACCAGATAGTGCGGAAATGTTTTCAGTGCCCGCAAAGTAGATAACAACAAAAGCTACTTTAAACGAGTTGCTTTTTTGCTTTATGGTGTTGTTGTAAAGGTTAAGAGTGAGTCTGATAGCTTTATAATCTCTAATATATGCACTAATTAGGGTCTGCTAAAAAACTTAAAAAGCTTATTTTTGCTGCTTTCAAACATTATTTTTATTTTTAAAGTGCATGCTTTTTTAAAAAACTCTAAAAAAACCTTGCACATAAATGAAAACTGACATTATAAAAGAATACATTTTTACCACAGATTAAAGGATTCAAACGGATTTTCTTAAATTTAAATAATAAATCTGTGATAAACTGTGAAATCAATGGCATTTTATATTTCTTATGTTTAGTTGTTTTTCAGCAGAGCCTAATTACTTCAAGATTATCGCTTTGTTCTTTTTTGGGTAAGTTTTCTATATCTTTAACTTTAGTGAGTAACTCGGTACTTTTAAGAGTTGCTTTTGCTTTTAAGTCACCAAGTTTCATTAATCAAATAATTTACCGAGGTTTTTAAAAAAAATAATTATGAATTAAAATAATTTTCATTATAATTAATCATGTGCTTTACTTTAATGAAAATAGAAGGAAATTTAGTTTTAAATTCTTGTGGTGATTCAAAAAAATATTCCAATAAAACTGCAACAAATTCAAATTGGTTTTCATAGGCATAATCACGCAAAAATCCTGAAGTTATTAATTGTTCCTTAATTTGGGAATTTGAAACTACTTTAAATAAATCCTGAAGCGATACATTAAATAAAACTGAACTTGCTTTATTACTCTTTAAAGAATGTATGTGAAAAGCATGTGTAAATTCATGTAATCCTAAATTCAAATTGTCATTTGTTATTTGAATACCTTCTTTAAAATGTTTCCAAGAAAAAACAATGCTTTTTAAACCAGGATTAAATTCACCTTTATGAAAATTTTCTGTTAGATCTGAATAATATATATCTGGAAAAATTATAATCCGTTTAAACAAAGGATTTAAGTAATCTCTCATTCCAAAAGTAAGCATGATTGCAGTTCCTGCTATAGTAACTTTAATTTCATCAGTTACCGAAATGTCTCTTCCAACAAACTCATATCGATTGATGAAATTTGCCACTCGATGTTCAAAATAGCGCTTATATTGGGGCTTTAATCGTGTATAAAAATGAAAATTTTGATATAATATTTGCCTTTGAGAGTCATTTATTTGAAAAAAACTTACGTTTGCAAAAACTACTATAGGTTTCTTATAGGTACGTAAATATATATTTTCTATCACATAAAATAAAAAAAACAGAAACAAACCCATTAAAGGTATGATTAGAATGAACATTCCAATGTAGTCCACTATTATTAGTTCGTACTTGTATTTTGAATTTAATGTGATTAGGTTGCTTATCATATTTACAAATAACGTAAAAATAATGAATTTAAAAACAAAAAACGCCAAGAAATCTTGACGTTTAGTTGTGACCGCGAAGGGATTCGAACCCCCAACCCTCAGAGCCGAAATCTGATATTCTATCCAGTTGAACTACGCAGCCAGTTTTGATTTTAGACTTTTTATTTCGAATAGTAAGCACTTGATTTTTAAAATTCTAATGCGTAATATCTAAAATCTAATGTTATTTTAAACAAACAAATTGAAGCTTGTTGATATTAAGGGACTAAAGTTTATGAGTAGTTAACACCTTGAAAACCAATGATATTTTTTAAAAAAAGTTGCACAAATCAATGTAATTGATTAATTTTTAAATAGTTACAAACAATTTCCAACTATTTGAAAAATGCAACATAACAAAGTTATAAAAAACTTGTCAGAAATCAATAAATATTGCATCAATAACAATATCTTTCAAAATTATGTTTGGAAGCAACAACAACAATAAGGTTATTTTTATTTACAGCAGACCCTATTTATTTGTCTTAAAATATTTTTAAATCAATTTTTCTGTATTTTGCACTTTTTTACCCTTCATCTATTGTACATTAGATAACGGCAAGAACTATTGAAAATGACTTATAAAAGCTTTTTGACAATAGTTGAAATCAATTTTCCTTCTGCTTGACCACCAAGTTCTGCGGTTGCTAATCCCATAACTTTTCCCATAGATGCTATTCCAGAGGCACCTGTTTCAGCAATAATTTTGGCGACTACCTCTTCTATTTCTTCTTCAGATAACTGCGCTGGTAAAAATTTTTCAATTATATCAATTTGCGCTAATTCAGGTTCAGCTAAATCAAGACGATTTTGCTGTTTGAAAATTGTAGCACTATCCTTACGCATTTTGACTAAACGTTGTAAGATTTTAATTTCTTGATCTTCTGACAAACCATCTGCTGCACCTGTTTCTGTTTTAGCTAAAATAATTGCAGATTTAACTGCTCTTAATGCTTCTAATGCTACAGTATCTTTTGCTTTCATGGCTTCCTTTATGTGGTCCATTATTTTAACTTCTAAACTCATATATGGCAGATTTAATATTTTAAAAAGTTTTACAAAGATAATAAAAACCCAAAAATATATTCAGGTTTAATAAACTAAGTCATTCTTTTTTTATTTAATCCACATTATCATGAAGAAATGAATTGTTTGAACGTAGTTGAATATCGTCGTTACTATCCATTCCTAATGACATTCGCGATTGACTATTGTTTTCTGGTGTTGATGTAACATCAATTCCCATTCTTTTATAAGCAGGTTCTTTCTCAATATCTTCAATATGTGTAATGCTATTGTTGAATTTGTGATTGAAATCTTTCATTATTCTTTTACGTTCTTGAGCTCTAAATTTTAATGTTTCTTCAATTGACATTTCTAATGGAGAAACGGCATCAAAATGAATAGTATTATCAAATTTTTCGACTTCTTTTTTTAAAGTGAAATTTAATTCATCGTCAAGAGGTTCTGCTACAACTTGAATTGGTATAGAAGCAATTAATTCGTTTTCTTTTTCTAAATAATCTTCTAACGAATATTTAATGATTCCATTTTGATTTACTTCAGTAATAGGGACAACGTTTATTGGGTCTTTAACCTCCATAGACCGTGTTTGATTTGTTAAATCAAAAATAATTGTATTTTCTAATTTGTTTTCTATATTGGTTTCGAATAAGTCCAATGAAAAATTGAATTCGTCGTTTTCGATAATTAGTTTAGGATCTTTAACTTCAATTTTTCTAATTTGAGGCGTAATAATTTCGAATTTATCCTGCGTTGATTGAGTTACTATTTCAAAAGTCACATCAATATTTTTTAAAAATTCTGTTGTAGGTACAAAATCTATAGTTGCTATAGGATTATGAATTTCAATAACTGGCTCTTCAAATTCATTATCTAAAGTAAAAACTACTTTTGATTCTACTTCTTCATCACAAATAGGGTTGATGATATCCAATTTTACTGCTGTTTCAATTGGTGATTCAGGAATAGAATCTTTAGTTGGAAAATTTGAAATGGATTTATTCAATAATTCGTGAACAATTTTTTGTTCATCTTCTAAAGTATGTATAATTTTTTTTGGTTCAGTATTTACAATTTCAGCTTGTTGCTCTACGTTAAAACCTGTTGCAATTACAGTTACTGAAATTGCTTCACCTAATGCTTCTTCTTCACCAACACCCATAATTATATTAGCATTGTAGCCAGCTTCAAACTGTATGAAATCATTGATTTCTCCGATTTCATCGATTGTTATTTCGTTAGCTTCCTCTGTTCCAGAAACTATTAATAACAATACGTTTTTCGCACCTGTTATTTTATTATCATTTAATAATGGAGAATCTAAAGCACTTGAAATTGCCTTTTTAGCCCTATCATTTCCTGTTGCTGTTGCAGAACCCATTATGGCTGTTCCGCTGTTTGACAACACGGTTTTAGCATCTTTAAGGTCGATATTTTGAGTATAGTGATGAGTAATAACTTCTGCAATTCCTCTTGACGCAGTAGCTAACACTTCGTCAGCTTTAGAGAAACCAGCTTTGAAACCTAGGTTTCCATATACTTCACGTAATTTATTATTATTAATTACAACTAAAGAATCTACTTGTTTACGTAAACGTTCTACTCCGGCTAACGCTTGCTCTGAACGAACTTTTCCTTCAAATTGAAAGGGAATTGTAACAATACCAACTGTTAATATGTCTCGTTCTTTTGCCAATTGTGCAATTACAGGTGCCGCTCCCGTTCCTGTTCCTCCGCCCATGCCTGCGGTAATGAAAACCATTTTAGTATTACAATCTAACATTTTCTCAATATCAGCAATACTTTCAATAGCAGATTGTTGACCTACCTCTGGATTTGCTCCTGCGCCTAAACCTTCAGTAAGATTAACTCCTAACTGAATTTTATTCGGTACTGGACTATTTTGCAATGCTTGAGAATCAGTATTACAAACTATAAAATCAACACCTTTAATGCCTTGTTTAAACATATGGTTTATGGCATTACTACCTCCACCTCCAACGCCAATTACTTTAATTACGTTCGATTGGTTTTTAGGTAAATCAAATGAAATATTTCCAAATTCTGACATAGTATCTCCTTTTATTCTGCGTTATCTAAAAATTCTTTAATCTTATCTATATATTTATCAAAAAACGAACGTTTGATTCTATCATCCGTTGTTTCTGGTTGAGTTGATTTCGATATTTTTGCTTGCGCCATTTCTTCCTCAACAGTTTGTTTTTCAACTACAACTTGAGTATATAGTTCTTCGGGTTCATCTCTTTTGAATTCAATGAATGGTGTAGCACTTTTTGTATTATTTCTAATACTATTCATCACTAAACCAACCGCTGTTGCATATAATGGGCTTGATAATTCTTCATTTGAATCACCTGCCAAATGTTCGTTTGGATATCCAATTCTAGTATCCATACCTGTGATGTACTCTACCAGTTGCTTAATATGTTTTAATTGCGCTCCTCCACCAGTTAAAACAATACCTGCAATTAGTTTTTTCTTAGGATCTTCATGTCCGTATAATTTTACTTCAGCATAGACCTGCTCAATAATTTCTACCACTCTTGCATGAATAATTTTAGACAAATTTTTTAATGATATTTCTTTTGGTTCTCTTCCCCTTAAACCAGGAATTGAGACAATTTCATTTTCTTTATTTTCTCCAGGCCATGCTGAACCAAATCGAGTTTTTAATAACTCGGCTTGTTTTTCGATGATTGAACAACCTTCTTTAATATCTTCTGTGATAACATTTCCTCCAAAAGGAATAACGGCGGTATGACGAATTATACCATCTTTAAAAATGGCTAAATCTGTTGTTCCACCGCCTATATCTATTAATGCTACACCAGCCTCTTTTTCTTCTTGGCTCAATACTGCATCTGCTGATGCTAATGGTTCTAAAGTTAATCCAGATAATTCCAATCCAGCACTTTTTACACATCTTCCTAAATTTCGAATCGATGCGGCTTGACCAACTACCACGTGAAAACTTGATTCTAACCTTCCGCCATACATTCCAATTGGTTCTTTAATTTCAGCTTGACCATCGATTTTAAACTCTTGAGGAAGAACATGAATAATTTCTTCACCTGGCAACATAGCCAATTTGTGAACTTGACCAATTAACGTATCAATATCTTCTTCTCCAATTACTTCTTCTACATTTGGGCGACTAACATAATCGCTATGTTGAATACTTCGAATATGTTGACCTGCGATTCCAACTACTACGTCGTTTATTTTAAAACCTGAATTGTTTTCTGCATCAAATACTGCTTGTTGAATTGATTGTATAGTTTGTGTAATATTATTTACAACGCCCCTATGCACACCTAAGCTTTTTGATTTTCCTACGCCCAGTATTTCTAGTTTTCCATATTCGTTTTTCTTCCCAATCATTGCTACAATTTTAGTTGTACCAATATCTAATCCTACTGCTATGTTGTCTTTATTCATAACTTTTTTTATTTCTTACAAACCACTTGACTTGTATAAATTAGGTTTACTTCTTTATAATTTTTTATTAATGTATCTTTTATAGCATGTTGAAAAAATGCTTTATAATTCTTGAGCTTTTTTTCCACATTTATTGGTTTCCCAAATGCAATTTTATAATCATAACTTCTATTGGTCAGCACCACATTACCAGAAAACATAATATGTGCGCCTGTAATGTTTTTAGTTAAGAAATCATCTTTTTTGATTTCATTAAATAAGAACAAATAGGGTTTTTCGATTCCTTTACTAATTTCGCCATTTAATAGCGGAACTCGTGCCGAAAAATTTTGCGACAACGACATTTTATTACCTTTATAATCAAGATAATAACTATCATTATCAGTAATAACTCTTACGATTGGGATCTTTTGAGTAATACGTACATTTAGAAGTCCGTCTATTGTTGAAAAAACTTGTGCTTTTTCAATCATCTCGTGATTATCGAGAACAGTTTCTAAAGTATTCAAATCTAATTTATCTTTTTGAATTGATGATGTCCCCCCAAATTTTTGTATCAACAAGTTATTAACCATTTCATGAGTTAAAAACATATTTTCAGTTGACTCAAACTTGATATCTATCTTACTGATTTTACGTTCACTATTCTTCTTTGAAGAGAAAGAATAAAGAAAAATCATTGTAAAAATGATTAACAACAAGCGAATAGTATGCCAATTAATTCTTTTCATGAAGCGCTTTTTTTAAGTCTTTTACTAGTTCTCCAATATCGCCTGCACCAATAGTTATGAACACATCTGCATCTGAATTTTCAAAAGCTGTGAACAACTTGTCTTTACTTACTAATCTCTTATTTGGATTGTTAATCTTATTCAACAACCAAGTCGAATTTACCCCTTCCATTGGCAGCTCGCGAGCTGGATAAATTTCTAATAATAAAATCTCATCAAATTGACTTAAACTTTCTGCAAAACTATCTATAAAATCTTTCGTTCTGCTATACAAATGTGGCTGAAATGCTGCAATTATTTTTTTTCTTGGATACAATTCACGAACTGCTTGATGCACTGCATTAATTTCGGTTGGATGATGTGCATAATCATCAATATACACTAATTTTTCTTCTCTAATTTGGAACGAAAAACGTCTTCTTACTCCTTTAAAACTTGCTAATGCTGCACTAATTTTTTCATTAGAAACACCATAAGATTTCGCCATTGCAAAGGCTAATAATGCGTTAGTCAAATTATGATGACCTGGTAATCCAAATTTTACATTTTGAACTACTTCCCTTGGTGTATTTACGTCAAATACATAAAAACCATTTTCAATTCTGATATTTTGTGCCGAAAAATCAGCTTCATTGTTAACTCCAATCGTATTTCCTTCTAGTGGTAAACCTTTGATTACATATAAATTATCGCTTGATGTTTTAGCTGCGAATTCTCTGAACGATTCTTCAATACTTGTAGCATCGCCATAAATATCTAAATGGTCCGCATCCATTGAGGTTACACAAGAAACATTTGGATGTAAGTGCAAAAACGAACGATCAAATTCATCGGCTTCTACAACTGTTACTGTTTTTCCTGAACCGATTAAATTGGAATTATAGTTTTCAACTATTCCGCCTAAAAAAGCAGTTACATCTACTCCACTTTCATATAAAACGTGGCCTAAAATACTTGATGTTGTGGTTTTTCCGTGTGTTCCAGCAACAGCAAAGCAATACGTGTCTTTTGTAATGATTCCTAAAACTTCCGCACGCTTTTTAATATTGTATTCTCTTTCTATAAAATAATTCCATTCGGAATGCGAAACTGGAACGGCTGGCGTTACTATTACTAATGTATTTTCTACATAGAAATCGGTTGGAATTAGACTAATATTATCTTCAAAATGAATTTCTAAACCGATAGCCTGCAATTCATCTGTTAACTGCGTTGGAGTTTTGTCATAACCCACTACTTTTTTTCCAATGTATTGAAAATAGCGAGCAAGAGCACTCATTCCGATGCCCCCGATACCAATGAAATAAACGTTATGTATTTGATTTAGATTCATTTTTCAAATTCAATTTCAAGTTCAAAATTCAATTTCAAACTTTTATTTTTTACTTTTTTATTGAGCTTGTTCTTGTAATTGAACTTGCCCTTGAAATATTATTCTATTAGTTTTATAATCTCTTCAACAATATCTTTTGTAGCGTTTGGCTTGGCTAATTTTTTTATGTTTTGACTTAATTCTGATTGTTTGTTTTCGTTTGAAATTAAATCAGAAAAAATGGTTTCAAATTGCGTTTCTAATTCAGATTCTTTGATTAAAATTGCTCCGTTTTTATCTGAAATTGCTTTAGCATTTTTAGTTTGATGGTCTTCGGCAACGTTTGGAGACGGAATAAAAATTGTTGGTTTTCCCACAATACACAATTCTGAAACCGACGATGCTCCTGAACGCGAAATTACAATATCTGCAACGGCGTAAACCAAATCCATTCTGTCAATAAACGCTACTACTTGAACAGCCTCCCCAACCCCTCCAACAGAGGGGCTTTTATCGTTATACTTTTTATATTCGTCGAAATATAATTTTCCGCATTGCCATATAATTTGAATGTTTTGACTCAATAGAAAATCTAATTCTTTTTCAATTAATTGATTGATTTTTCTAGCACCTAAACTTCCGCCTAAAACCAAAAGTGTTTTTTTATTTGTATCTAAATTAAAATAAGCTATAGCTTCGCTTTTATCAGCAGCTGCAATTAAATCTTGACGCACTGGATTTCCGGTTAATATCATTTTATTTTTTGGAAAAAATCGTTCTAAATTTTCGTATGCGACACAAATTTTATGTGCTCTTTTTGCTAATAATATATTGGTAATTCCAGGATACGAATTTTGCTCTTGAATTACTGTTGGAATATTCAACATTGATGCTGCTTTTAAAACCGCTCCACTCGCAAAACCACCAGTGCCAATAACGACATCGGGTTTAAAACTTTTTATAAATTTGAATGAATTCCACATGCTTGACGCTAATTTCAATGGAAACATTGCGTTGTCAAAAGTAATTCTTCTTTGAATACCTGAAATCCATAATCCTTTGATAGCATAACCTGCATGAGGCACTTTTTGCATTTCCATTTTATCTTTGGCACCTACAAAAAGAAACTCAGCGGCAGGAAAACGAGATTTTAATTCGTTTGCAATAGCAACTGCTGGATAAATATGTCCGCCTGTTCCACCTCCGCTAATTATGAATCTTGGATTTTTCATCTATCTTTTATTTAAAACTGCGTTCATTGGATTTTGTCCGTTTACTAACACATTACCGTTTTCATCTTCAATTAAAGATTTTCTAATCGAACTTTTGATATCATTAATTTTTTGCTGATTTTCATCGCTATCTTTTTCTTCATTTAACGCCACTTGTGCATCAATAATTTGTTGTAGCGCTTCATCACGTTTGCGTTTTTCTTCTAAATCTAAGGCTACTTCTTCTTCTTTTTTAGTTACGCTTAAAATAATTCCAATAGCAATACAGGTCATCCAAATTGATGTACCACCACTGCTAATCAAGGGTAACGGCTGTCCTGTTACGGGAAGTAATTCAACAGCAACACCCATATTAATTAACGCTTGAAATATAATTGGAAATCCGAGTCCGATGATTAAAAGTTTACCAAATAATGTAGTAACTTTTTGAGCATCAATAATGAATCTAACAAACAACAACAAATACAAAAACAGAATTCCTACAGCACCTATTAGACCGTATTCTTCAACAATAATTGCGAAAATAAAATCAGATGAAGATTGTGGTAAAAAATTTTTCTGAACACTTTTACCTGGTCCCAATCCATATATTTTTCCAGATGCGATTGCAATTTTGGCCTTTTCAATTTGGTATTCGTCTTCGTTTGGCTTGTTATCAAAAAAATTATCAATGCGGCTCATCCAAGTATCTACTCGATTAGGCATTGTATTTGGAAAGGCTTTCGCTACCAATATAAACATTGTGAAACTAATAATACCTAAGCCAATAATAATTGCTAGATATCGTAATGGATATTGTCCAATAAAAACCAACATACACGCCATTAAAAAAATCAGAGCTGTTGTTGAAAAATTTGCTGGAAGGACTAGTACTAATACAACAAAAATTGGTGTCCATAGTTCTAATAATGAATCTTTGAACGAATATACTTTGCCACTTACTTTAGATAAATAACGCGCAACATATATCATTAATACAATAAAAGCAAATGTTGAAGTTTGAAAACTTATTCCCACAAAAGGAATTTGAATCCATCGACTTGCATTTGCACCGCCAATTACAGTTCCTTTAAATAAAGTGTATATCAGCAACAAAATCACTAACGGAATTCCGAAAATAGAAAGTGCTTTAAAGTAATGGTAAGGAGTTTTATGCACAAAATAAATAATCATAAAGCCCAACATTACATGCACAAAGTGTTTAAACAAATACCCAATAGTAGTTCCTTTTCCGATAACATAAACTAGGTTTGTACTTGCGCTATATACTGGCAAAAACGAAATAATAGCTAATAGAAAAACTATAGCCCAAATGGTTTTATCGCCTCGTATTTTACCAATTATATCGAACATATTTTTTGTATAATGTATATTGTATTGTTGTATTTTGATTGAAAATTGTTAATTAAAGGATTATAATTGTTATTTGTTTTTGGAATTTATAAATTATAAATAGCTTGTTTGAATTGTTTTCCTCTGTCTTCGTAGTTGTCAAATAAATCAAAACTGGCGCAAGCTGGCGATAACAAAACAGTATCTCCTTTTTCTGCTAAACGATGTGCAATTTTAACAGCATCTTCCATTGAATTGGTTTCTACCATTACATCAACCACATTATTAAAGGCATTAGAGATTTTGGTATTGTCAACACCTATACAAACAATTGCTTTTACTTTTTCACGTACTAAAGGCATTAATTCGTCATAATCATTCCCTTTGTCAACACCACCTACAATCCAGACCGTTGG
>Ga0209175_10001001_pt1 | contig 14835 bp, 7 predicted proteins | sample JI91814C2DNA_FD_187506 | JGI IMG/M metagenome (GOLD analysis project Ga0209175, IMG submission 187506) | Wastewater effluent complex algal communities from Wisconsin, to seasonally profile nutrient transformation and Carbon sequestration -... | ecosystem: Engineered > WWTP > Effluent > Algae...
AGCTATAGATCAGCATGTATTCTACAAAATAATTCCTATTTCCGGCACATGTCGTGGGGTAGAACAAATGGTGGATGTTACGATACAACCAGCCCCGGCTATGTTCGCCAGCTTGAATGCCAAAACCTGTAATGAAACATCTTCCGGAATAGTTTTGTTAGATAATTCTATAACAAATCCGATTGCCATCCTGCCCTTTAGTGAATCTGCAGCGTCCTTTGATATTACCTCTATAGTGTTGTCTGGCGTTACAGCGTTTGGGGGCACCAATACAACACCTAGATCAACCGCTAACCCTAATGAAATAAGTGGTGACCGATTCACCAACAACACCAACAATCCGGGTACTGTAACTTATAAGGTTGTGCCAATTTCTGCAGGTGGTTGCCGAGGACCGGAAAAAACAATTTTCCTTACGGTTGAACCGCGGATATTGGCAGATGATTCTCCGGATGATAATGTATGTAGCAGTGTTGGTGGAGTTCCTAATACAAACATTATTCTTACCAGCCCATCAAATCCCTCAACCGGGCTAGTAACATTTAATTATGGTGCAGTTTCCTCGCAGATTGCAGGGATAGATCAGGTCGGTAACTTTACGAAAGTCAGAGGAAATCTAACAGAGAATACGGTTATACAGGATGAGTTGATCAATACGTCTAACTTGCCGGGTACCGTTACCTACACAATTACTCCAATTGCTAATTCGGCAGGGTCAGCGGGATGCAATTCAATACCTGCCGTCAATTCTGTAACAGTAGTTATAACGGTGGAGCCAAGGCCAAAGGTAATTGCTACAAGTTCTCCCTTACCTGTATGTGAAGGATCACCAACAAGCGTGCAATTAACGACTCCAACAACTCCTACTGCAGGTGCTGTTCAATTTAACGTTGCAGCAACTCCAGCAGGTGGAATGACTTTGACCTCTGTATTAAAGACAAACTACTTACCGGGAGAATTTATTGCAGATGTCTGGAACAACCCAACAGGTGATCCCCAAATAGTAACTTATACTGTTACACCTTCAATTAGCGGAGGACTTGGATGTACCGGAACTCCAATTACTGTGAGTGTAACGATTAACCCAAGACCACAGCTTCAGCCCGCAACGCAAGTTGATATTTGTAGCGGTACGTCTATTAATATTCCTCTGATTCAGGTTGCGCCTGTGGTTCCCACAGGTATTGTCACATGGACAGTCACTGCTCCTGGCATAGGTGGCGCGGTCAACGGAGCTGGAGATGAAATTGCACAAACACTATTCAATAATGGAAATGCACCTGTTTTAGTAACATACACGGCAACGCCAAAGGCAAGCGGTTGTAATGGTACTCCAATTCTTGTTTCATTCACAGTTAATCCAAGCCCAATACTTAACAGCCTTCCATCGCAGAAGATAATATGTAATGGAGAGTCTGCAAACGTAACTCTTGCCAGCAATGTGGCCGGGGCAACCTTCGCATGGACGGTAACAGATTTAAATACCCCAGCCTTGTTCGCTCCTGGCGCTCTCGATGGTTCAGGACCTGTCATTAATCAGCCGATTGCCAATAACACCGGCTCTCAGGCTGCGTTCTTGTACGAGGTAGTAGCTACTGGCCCGGGCCTTCCCGCGTGCTCTGGTATTTCAAAGTTCATGACAGTTAACGTTAAATCAATCATCCCGGACATATTGCCAGACAGAACTGAAATTTGTAGCGGAGATCGTGTGCAGTTCTTTAATCAAAGTTTAGGAGCGGTGGCGCACCGTTGGCACTATAAAATTCAGGGATCACCAACAGAACTGGACGTCCGTTTGAATGCAGTTGTGAATTATCAGTTTACCAATACGACAACGCTTAATCCGTTACCTATTGAGGTATATTATGAAGGAAAGAATGGATTATGCTCCGCTTCGATTCCTACGCCAGTTATTATCAATGTTTATAGAGGAGTTACTGCTGGATTTGATGAAGGCACCGTGCCTCCTCTGATTGGTACCTCAACTGTCACTTTCACAAATACATCGGTACCAGTAGATGGCGGTATGTTTAATTACGATTGGGATTTTGGACAAGATGCTAATCCAACAACCATTTCATCGGCTACTCCTGCCCCTGTTGTTTACAGTTCTGAGGGGTTAAAAGATGTCACCTTGGTTGCATCCAATAAGGATGCGCTTAGCGTTGCAGGCCTCGATTGCTCGAGCACGTTTACGAAGACGATTAATATTCCGGTGTTGCCGCTCATTGCAGACTACGATGCCGAACCCGTACAGGCATGTTTCCCTGCTGATATCAAGATCACGAAAAACAGATCAACAGGTACTAATGACAGTTGGACATTGATTGACGGTAAAGGTAAGGTTGTGTTTAAGTCTGCAGAGTACGAGCCAACATTCCAGATTAGTAATCCTGGAAAGTATGTGTTAAAGTATACTACCTCACAACCGACCACCAGCCAGACGCAAGATGCTCCGCCAAGAGAATTTGAAATCTATGGCAACCCGGTAGCTTCGTTCGATGCACGGCCAGACGTGGTGTTTGTACCTGATACAGAACTGATCACCTTTAACTACAGTAAAAGTGCTACAGATTACGAGTGGGATTTTGGAGACAATGGAAAATCAACGGAAGAAGCTCCTACGTACGTTTACAAAATTGAGGGTAACTATGAAATTACGCTTATTGCTAAGTACGATCACGGCAATGGAGTGGTTTGTTCCGACACCTTGAAGCGTCAGGTTATTGCCAAGCAAGGTGGTGTTACAAAAGTGCCTAATGCATTTACGCCTAATCCAAATGGCCCTTCTGGTGGTTCTGTCGGTGGCCCGGGCAATGGATCATTTAATGATGTGTTCCTGCCAATCGTAAGAGGGGCAGAAGAGTTCAATATGCAGGTATTTGATCGCTGGGGTAACCTGATATTTGAAAGTAATAGCTCGACTGTAGGATGGGACGGATATAATCAGGATGGCAAACTGATGCCAGCTGGCGTGTATGTATATCGACTGACGTTGCGACTATCCGATGGGCAGCGGTCGACACAACTGGGAGATATAACTATGATTCGATAAAATAGTAACTTTGGCCATCGCATGAAGCAAATAGCTATAATCGTAATCGTTGTGTTGTCGAGTGTTGGTGTTGGGTATGCTCAGGATCCGCAGTTTTCTCAGTATTATCAGGCGCCTCTGTACCTGAATCCCGGCTTCACGGGCATCACTACACAACAACGCGTTGCTATCAACCACCGCATTCAATGGCCTAATCTTCCTCAGGCTTTTGCAACGTATTCAGCGAGCTATGATATCTGGGTAGATGAACTGAGTAGCGGTTTTGGATTTCTCGCCACAACGGATAAGATGGGATCAGCAGGGTGGAGGACCACCACGTTCGGACTCAACTACAGTTATAAGGTAAGGCTCAATGAAAAAATAGTTTTTTCTCCGGGATTGTATTTTGGATACGGCATCAATGGCCTTGACCGCTCGAAATTGAAATTGGGTGATGGTCTTGAGTTCAATGGTATCTCCCTTGATCCTGATTTGCAACGACTGGGCAATCAGCAATACTTTGATTTTGGTTCTGGATTTTTATTCTACAGCAAAAGCTTATGGGTTGGTGCTGCATTCACACACATGAATCAACCCAACCTATCCATTCTAAATACCACGAGTCGTTTGCCAATGAAGACCACCATTCATGGAGGAGCCAGAATACCGCTCTATAACGGACCTCGTACATTCAATAAAGTTTCCTACCTGACACCTTCATTTATTTATCGTACACAAGGGCCCATCTCACAGATGGATGTGGGGATGAACTATCATATCGATCCGGTGTCGATAGGAGTATGGTACCGTGGTAAACCTTTTCAGAAAAACGTAATTGGAACTGTGAATCAGGACGCATTAATTTTTAACCTCGGCCTTTATCTTAAAAATCTAACTATTGGCTATAGTTATGATTTTTCAGTTTCTGGATTATCTGCCGCCAGCGGTGGAGCACATGAAATATCCATGGTGTATGAGTTCGTGGCCAAGCCCCTTCATCGTGGAGTGAAGAAGAGGAACCGACTTATCCCTTGCCCAACTTTCAATAGCAAGGGCAGTTTCTGGGATAAGTAAGTCTAAATTTACGCTTAGGTTTTTTGAGCTTACCTTCATTCTCCTTTTTTCTTCAGCGTTTGCTGCTGTTGGCGAATTTCCTCTGAGCGAAGTTGATTGCAGATTTTTTATCATAAATGCCATTTTGCGGCAATTGTTTTCCACTTTTCGCCTTCTCTAGACCAATTTACGTTACTCGATTATCTGCCACCAGACATTACATCGAGTAAATTGTTTCTCAGGTAAAGAATAAATTAATAAATGGGGCATTAAGTTCCTTATAATTAATTCTTTACGGATATATGTCTCTTTTTTAATTAATCTATCCCTTTAAAAATAGTACATCGGGCTCGAATGACCCGAAATGAATTGTTATAAAAGACGGATTAAGTTAAATTTATTCTTAGGATTGAGTTCTAGAAACATCATTATTATCAAAGGTATGATCAGGTATAGTGTGTGGATGTTTGTTTTTATTGCTTCGTGTGGTGCACCGGAATACCTCCTGCCTGAGCAATTAAATAATTGGGTGAACAAAGAAGAAAATGGCCTCATCAGAACTAAAACGATCCAGAATGTTAAGTTGACGGCTAAATTTTTACCAAGTGAATTACTTGCTTACCGTGAATGGATAACTTTAGAAAGCTCACACATTCCTTTTGACTCTATCGTCAATGAATATAGGCAGGCGGCAGTATTTCAATTTACAATGGAAGCAGATAAATTGGATAAAAAGTATGGTAGCTTAATGTATTATGAAGCGTTTTCTCAAGAGGATTTATCTTATCGAATAAACTTATTAAGTTTTCAAATTGAGTCTTTCCTTTCGTTGAGAGACGGAGAGAATAAATACTTTCCGGTATTGAGTCATTTTGAGGGGTTTGATCAGATAGGAAACAAAATTACTTTTCAAGCTTCATTTATTTTGTCTGATTTTGACCAAGAAAGGTTTGCTAAAATATCTCATGATGTGGTATTTAGTTTTGATGATCCAATCTGGGGTCTTGGAACGAATCATTTTGAATTCAAACGTAAAGATTTACATAGGATTCCTAAATTAAAACTAGACTCACGGTCGTAGATTTTATAGATTTTGATAGTTGTGGTTTCACTTAATTATATCAGATGATGATCAGAAATAAAAGAGTATCGAGGTTAATGGCGTCCTTTCTCCTCATTCACTTTCTTTCTTATACCTTTTCGCCTGCCATAAGTTATGCGCTTACTTCTGGACCCTCTCAACCGGAATTTTCCAGTTTTGAGCCGGTGTCAACTACAAACATGGTTGACGAGTTTACAGGAGATTTCACCTATAACCTGCCAATAATTGAGATTCCCGGCCCCCAAGGGAGCAGTTATCCCCTTTCGTTGTCCTATCATAGTGGAGTCACCCCAGAAGAAGAGTCTTCCTGGGTCGGTTATGGATGGACATTGAACCCCGGGGCAATTAATCGCAGCGTAAGGGGCTTACCTGACGACTTTAAAGGAAAGAATACATTGTACAATAATAAGATGCCCAAGAATTGGACAGCAACAGTGGGTGGCGGGTTCACTTTTGGTGAATTGTTCAGTAAGGACATCAAGCTGGGATTTAATGCCTCCTTGCGGTATAATAATTATAGGGGATTTGGTTATAACGCTGGGGCTGGCTTGAGTCTTGGAAAAGGAGTTGTGTCCTTAGGTTATAATGTTTCAGATGGCCAAGGTAGTTTTTCGCTGGGAGTAAACCCTGCTCCAATTTTAAACTCCTATTTAGACAATCATCAGCTATTACAAAAGAAGTCCAAAAACCTCTTTTTGAAATACCCATTTACACAACAAATAAATAAGCTTAGGGCTGCTGGCGTAAGTTCGTTAGCGTCTACGTACGGAATTTTTTCCTACAATGAAACAACCAAGCCAACTGTTATTAATGGTTACGCTGGAGCATCCTTTAATGTATCCTTTGGCATTACAAAGAATCCAGGACCAGTGCCGATTGGAGCCGCAACCAATGTATTTGGAAGTTACTCATATCAAAACAATATTCCGGTAGAAACCATACCTTCTTATGGCTACATGTATAGTGGGGCCGCTGGAAGTAATTCTGCCATGGATTACCATGTTGAGAAGGAAACGGATTTCAATAAGCGTGATGTTTTTCTGGGCATGCCATTCAGTGACCCTGACAATTTCATTGTTACGGGTGAAGGGATCGGTGGCGGTTTTAAACTAAATCCTAAAAGAATTGGCCATTTCGGACCTAGAAATGTTAAGAATGATATGAATATTTTTAACGTTGGTGGCGATATTGGAGTAGGCTGGACTTTTGGAGCTGGTGTTGACTTGGGTGTTGGAAAAAACTCAATGGAAGTAAAGGATTGGAATAGAGGTCTGACTGTCTTCAGCAAACCTGAGGATACGGAGGACGAACCTTTTCATTTCAGATTTAATAACGACTTGGGGGGTGAGTGGGGTACAAATCATAATGATCAGCCAGTTCGGGCATCAATATCAGGCAGGACTCCTTCCCTTCCTTCAGGCGTCTCAATAATGAACAAAAATGGGGAGCGGGGCGGACGGTCTTCTTATATTGGTTTTAACACGAATACTCAGATGCTTGCAACTTCGGGAGTAGCAGCATACAACAAGAATTCATATGTAAACTCGATTTCGGGCAGGGTCACTGCCGACCCCGATTTGGTAGGTGAGCTTGCCGTTTTTAATGAGACTGGCTCTCGTTATGTCTATGCCCTCCCGGTATACAATAAGAATGAGAAGAATCTGAGCTTTAGCGTGGAAGGTGCATCGGTTGGGGATATCTCAAACAACTTCCTGATTTACAACACACAGAAAGATAACATCGCAAAAGTAGGTGACGAGCAGAGTGCCAACTATGCATCCACGTATTTATTGACAGAGATTACTTCTCCTGATTATTTGGATATCACTTCTAATGGACCCACTCAAGACGATTTCGGAGGATATACACGATTCAACTATTCGAGGCTGACCACTCCCACAGATTGGTACAATTGGAGGATGCCTTACCGGGGATTAATCTATAACAAAAATTCTCATTCAGACCCTAAGGATGATATGGGAAGCTATTCAGAAGGAGAAAAGGAGATCTACCATGTCAATACAATTGAGACTAAGACCCATGTTGCCTTCTTTTACCTTCTGCAAAAGGATGATGCAAAAGAAGCTCCTTCTGTAAATCCACTTTCGCCAACCGCCACACCGGGAGCCGTTAGTCTTCAAAAATTAGATAGAATAGAACTGTATTCTTTGCAGGACTGTAACAAAGATGTGAGCGGAAATCTTGTTCGTGATGGCGTTACCGGAAGTCCTATTCTTACCTCCGGTGTAAAGCCTGTTAAAACAGTTTATTTTAAGTACGATAATTCGCTTTGCACTGGATTACCGAACTCGGCAGGCTCAGTAGGTAAGCTGACTTTAAAGAGTGTCTACTTTGAATACAATGGTGTTGCAAGAGCCCGACTAAGCCCTTATCAATTTACCTATTCCTACCCTACCTACAGTTCTTATCCTTCAAAATACACAACAGGTCAGGAGAACGTCACAGCAAACTATTCCACATTTGGGGCTGCAGATCAGAATCCGAACTACAATCCATTTTTGAGTGACTCTTGGGGCAATTATCAGACAAACGGGCAAGCAAGATTTGCTTCTATGCAAAATTGGATTGATCAAAAAAGTCAACCTGGTTTTGATCCTGCAGCATGGCACCTTAAAGTGATCAAGCTTCCTTCGGGAGGAGAAATACATATTCAGTACGAGCAGGATGATTATAATTATGTGCAGGATCAGGAAGCTCATCTGATGATGAACATTTCAAGCATAGTAAGTCAACGTGTTTTTCTCGATGCTACATCGGTGGGGCTAACTAATGCAGTTTCTGATGTCAATCTTCAAGTAGTACGAGACCTGATAAGGAAAAGATACGTCACAGGCGGCAAGAAGATGTATTTCAAAATACTTTACTCCCTTATTGGCAATACCAGCCCCGATTTGGCCACCTGCAATGCAGACTTTATTAACGGATTCGCGTCTATTACGAGTTGCGATATTGATTCTGGAACAGGTAGGTTATACGTGGACCTAAGAAGTAGTGACCGATTACCAATTGATGTTTGCAAAGATTTTGTTAAAACACAAAGGCTGGGTATGCTTGATCCGCAGGGCAATTGTACTCCTGGAATGAACAACAAAGGTGATGCGGCTGGCGATGCGTTGAGCATTGTTCGCCAACTTTTAGGGATGGCGAAAGGTATTGTTGCCCCGGGGTCTTTATGCGGTAATTATAATCCCCAATATTCATTCCTCCGGGTTCCAGCGTCTTTACCCAAGAAAGGCGGAGGGGTTCGGGTTAAGCGGTTAATGACATTTGACACCACGCTAGGTGGTGAGCCTGTATTATTCGGTAATGAGTATGCTTATAAGACAAATGAAAATGGCCGTGAGATCAGCTCGGGAGTAGCCACCAATGAGCCGACCACTATTCGGGAGGAAAATGTGCTGACTGATTTTATCGCTCGTAAGGGCCAAAACCTTTGGAGTAAGATTGTAGCCGGCAAGGACAAGAAACAATCTGAAGGGCCTTTAGGCGAGAGTATTTTGCCAGGCCCCGCGGTAGGGTATTCAAAAGTGACTATTAAAAATATACACAGCGGAAAGACCAACCCGGGTTTTACAATAAATGAATTTTTTACAGCGAAAGACTTTCCGATTATGCTAGCCCATCCTGACAGGCCGGGAAGCATGACTCCGTTTGCAGACGGTACACCAGAAAAGAAATACCTTCTCGGAATCTTTGTTAATATTATCAAGGACAAGACTTGGGTTTCTCAGGGATTTAGTTTTGTTCTGAATGGGATGCATGGACAGGCAAAAAGCAAGTCTACTTACAACGGTCCGTATTCAGATGCAATCACCTTGGCAAAATCTACCCTTGTTTCACAGGTGAGCTATGAATATTATAAACCAGGAGAAAAAGTTCCTATGATGTCATCATTATTTGGTGAGTTTGTTATGAAGAATCCTGGCCGTGAGGTGGATTTGACCTTTGCGCAAAAGCAAGTTGTTGAATCCTCCTATGACGCGAATATTGAGGGGGATTTGCAGATAGCAATTATACCATTGATTTTTTTTCCATTGATAATCGTTTATCCGACCGCCATGCCAGCCCTTAATTTTACAGAGGGAGCCCTTTATACCCATGCCACTACAAAGGTGGTTCGTTACCCATCCATTCTAAAAAAGACGAGAGTGTATCAAGATGGTATACTTCATACAGAGGAGAATCTGGCTTTTGATGAGTACACTGGCAAGCCTATAGCAGTGAAATCGTCAGATGAATTTAGAGGGGCCTATCTGGCTCAAGGCGTTCCTGCAAGTTGGGAGTATGACAATTTCAAACCGAAAGCTCAATCTGAGAAGAAAGTACTTCCAGCCAGTTCCAATATGACATTTACAAGTAGCACTGGGGGCGTTGATGGCGTCATTTCGGTTTCAAACGCAGCTTGTGATCTCATGGCGCAAGTAACAACAGGAGATGTATTGGCATTGAATGGAAATTATTATTATCATATAAAGAGCATTGATTATACCAAAGATCGGCTAGACGTAGTAGCGAAAGGTTCACCCTATTTGCCAGGTACTGCTAGTATTACGAGCGCATCGATATTTGCCAGCGGCAGAAATAACAGGCTTGCCGAGAATGCCGGTGACGTTACACTGCATAATTCAACGGCTTCAAATTTGACAACAACTTCTATTTCAGTTCCTGAATCCCAGCGATGGGTGACAAGTACTACTGGCAATAACAATAATGATGGAAGTCTTTTTATCAAGGACTTAAATGCTGCTTTTGTAAATCCATCCCTATTTCCTCTGCAGGGACCCTATTATAAAATGAACGTGAGCCAGTTTGCTGCCTACGTTCCTGGTGGTTGTGGCTCTGAACTTAATGATGCAACTATCCGCAATGTGCAGATGCTTTTTAAAACAGAGAATGGAAGTGTAACGGTAGCGATGGGCAGCTTTGAAATACTGTGTGGTGCGACTTGGCAGACGGTAGTAATGCCTTGATAGATAAAATTTGAGAAAATTTATTTGAAAAAATTTATGAAAAGCTTCAGTAGAATATTCTTGTTTTTAAGTCTTTGCAGTGCCCATGCTTTTGGTCAAGGCCTTGTTGCTGATGCGGTGGAGAAACAAGCTTTACTTGACCTTTACAATGCCACAATCACCAATGGGCCTTGGGTAAAGCCATGGAATGTGACAAAACTTCAGGATCCCACAAAAGTACTTGCTGATTTTACAACCACGGCAGTCCTACCAGCCGTTCCCGATCTACCAGGCGTCACAATAATAGGAAACGACATTACTATAATTTCGTTAGGTTATTTTAATAACGTACGCGGAAACATACCAGCAAGTTTGGCTGGTCTTACCCAACTTAAGACCCTGGATATTGGGAGTTCATCGAATTCAACCTATAATCAAATAAATGGAGCCGTTCCAAATCTTTCGGCCCTGACCAATTTGGAATTTCTTGCCTTTAACTACAATAGTTTTACGGGTAATCTTGATTGGCTTACTTCCCTTACAAAGCTTGTAAACTTAGATTTGTCTCATGCCAGTGGTGCGTTAACATTTAATATCGCTACGGCAGCATTTGGAAACTGGGCGAATTTGGCGCAACTTAACTTATCAAATATCTCTCTTACAGGTGGTGCTTTTAATTCCAGTGTAGGTCTCCTCGACAAACTGACCCATCTTCAACTCGGTGGATGCGGACTTACGAGCTCTTCATTTCCCGTTGAATTTGGTGGTATGGCTATATTAACTTCGTTGGGACTTCCATCCAATCCTATTGGCAATATACCCAGCTGTATTGGAAATCTCACGACACTCACTGCTTGCTACTTGTCTTTATGTTCGCTCCAATCGCTACCGGCCAGCTTTGCTCAACTTGATCTATTGGTTTATCTTGATCTCAGTCATAACTCATTAGGTAATATTCCGGCAAATTTTCAGTCAATGATCGGCATCCTTGCTGGATGTAACTCGTTATCCTCGCTTTTGTTACAATATAATCTATTGACGGATGTGCCTTCTAACTTTAATCAGTTACTTCCATTAAGAACGCTCCACCTAAGTAACAATCCAATTGCTCAATCAGGTATGAGCAACTTGAGCGGATCAGGGGTTACCTACATACAGTGTGTTCAATGTAATTTAACAACAAGTCTTCCCTCTTCTTTCCTGAGTCTACCAGGTCTCCAAAGTCTTTACTTGTCTAATAATGCGATTTCCTTAAGCAGCCCAGGAGTGGAAAATGTACTAAAGAATATCCCCACACTTCGAAACCTTTATGCTGAATTTAATTCCATCTCAGGCCCCTTGCCATCCTGGGTAGGGTCGGCCTACTCCAATCTGTGGGAAACACTAATCTTGTCAAACAATCAAATCCAATCCCCAATACCACCTGGCTTTCAATCGATGACCAAACTGAAGACACTGTACCTGGCAAACAATTCACTCACTGGCTCATTCCCGTCTTATTTTGGAGGATTTACAGCGTTAGAATATTTGCAACTACAAAATAACCAATTAACCTCCCCGCTGCCGGATTTAAGTAATTGCAATGCCTTGTATGATCTTCACTTAGGAAATAATCAGTTTAGCGGAGATATACCTAGTTACTTTTTGACTCTTACGAATTTTCGATACTTAGACATTACTAATAATTCTTTTGCCAATATTCCCAATCTCCGAAGTCGGCCGAATGGTGGCAGCTTGCAGTTAAGGCTCGGCAATAACTTTTTTGATTTTGTAGACTTGGAGCCATTTCTGAGTGGTCCAGGTATTCCATCTGTTGGGGTTCTGGAATATACACCTCAAAAGACCACGGTTATTGGAGATCCGGTTAATTTTCGTGCTGTCGAAGGATTGGCCAATTTCCCAATCTCTTATTCCCCTGGAGGCACAAAAAATACTTATTTCTGGCAGCGCTTTACCGGTGGCAGTTGGATTAACTTGAGCTCTTCCTATTCTTCTAGCAATTCATACTCAATAGCACCAGTTAATGCCGCAAGCGCAGGTTCTTATCGTGTGCTTGTTCAGAATAGCTGGGCTACAGGATTGACATTCACCGGAAATACTATTCAGATAGTCCTGGTTCCTCCTTTGTGTCAGACGCCAATATCGGTGAAGGCAGGTGCCTTTAAAATGGATAAACTCACAGGAGCAATTGTTTTTGATCGAAATGATTGCACTGCCAACATCCCGCTTTCCTGTATTTATGGCCCTGCCAGTGGAGTAGATGTGGTTTCTGCAAAGGCGATAAATTATTCGGATAGTTGGTCCTATTCCTACTTAGGAAGTACAGCCTCCACCAACCCATTCCTTTCCGGTGAACGCGGAAAATGGAGGACGCAGGCTAGCTATGTAGCTAACGTATCAATCAGTCAATCTAATGATAAAAATTATAATTCAGGGACATTTAAATACAAGCCATTTAATTGGAAGAGCGGTGATAAATCGGATTATCCAGGATGGCTGCTATCAAGCAAAGTAGAGAAATACTCACCCCATGGAGACGCAGTAGAAGAGCGAAATGCTATTGGAATTCCGAGCACAGCTAAATTTGGATACAGTTCAGCTGTTCCCTATCTGATTGCCCAAAATGCTGACTATAATTCTGTTCTTTTTGAGAGTTTCGAGAATTTATATACGGGTAATAAGTTTGAAGATGGTGTTGCTCAAAACGGTAGCGTTCGAGCCATTGACTTTTCTCATTCAGGACAAGGCTCTTTAAAGATCACAGGAGCTTCTACGGTCACGGTGCGGGACTTTATTGTGACTGGCCAGATAAAATCAAATGGCCTGACTACACGCATGTGGATAAGGGGCCTGGCGGGTGTATCTCCCTTATTTGTTGCCACTGGAGCAATTTCAAAGACAATAAACACACAATTAATATCTCGGTCAGGTGAATGGGCATTGTATGATGCAGCACTTGATCCATCTGATTTTACTTCGGCCACAGTCAATTCTTCCTTTACACTTAAGATCCAGCACACAGGCGCTGAAATCATCTGGATTGATGATCTGAGAATACAACCAAAGGATGCGGAGTTGACGGCCTACGTTTATGATAAAAACTCACTTCGGTTACTTACTGTATTTGATGATCAGCACTTTGGACTTTTTTATCAATATAATATTGAAGGTAAGTTGATGCGAAAAATAATTGAAACTGAGCGAGGGCTCAAGACTATACAGGAGACGCAGTACAATACCCCACTTGTTAATAAGCCCAATTGAAGCATGTTCAATTCCTTGATACTTTTTCTCCTTGTTATAGTACCTGAACCGCAGGCATCATGCATGTCGGATTTCCGAGAGGCTTATGATGCTCTTAAGGCTTCGCAAAAAGATACAAATGGAATAATGATAAACTACTCAGTTGAGATTATAACTGCGGATGGAGATACGCAAAGTGAGTCGCTTAGTTTGAAGTCGTCTGGTGGTAAAACAATGGTAAAGTCCAATGATGTAACTCTTTATCAGGATTTAACCACGATGGTGGCCTTTCAGCAGAATGAAAAAACTATTTTTATAACAAAGCCGCTGCCTGGAGAATGGAAGAAATCACAACTCTCAGGCGTCTTCCAGCAGCAGGATTCCCTTCTGAGATACCTCAGTCTTGCGAAATGTTCCGAAGAAATGATAGGTAATCAAAAGTTTCAAAAATTAGTATTTAACATCGTGGGCACCCTGAAGAAGAGTGGAGTTAAAACAGTTGTTTATTGGCTCAATAATAAATCAATAAAAAGTGTGTTGATTGAATATGCTGAAACAGCGTTCATCAATTCGTGGAAAATGACCATTGAAAGGTTGGATATCAATTATTCAAAAGATCCTTTTTTTGGATCGGCTATTTCGCAAGCTATGGATAAAGGCAATAAAGTTAAAGAGCTATATAAAGGCTATTCTGTTATTGATAACCGAACTAAGTGATGAAAATTAAAACAAGTATTTTTTTTGGATGTCTTCTTGTTGTTTTAGGCGGTCAAGGTTATGCGCAAGGAAAGGACACTCTGCGAGTTTCGGGAACCGCCCTTGTGGCGCCACAATTTCCGGGCGGAATGGACGGATTTGCAAAATATATCCGTGCCAATGTAAAGCAGTTGGAAGGAACGCAACCCAACCTGAAAGGCATGGTCTACACCATGTTTATTATAGCTGAAAATGGTGAAGTAGACCAACAATCAATTCGAGTTTTACCATTAGACGAATTAAAGGAGAAACAAAAGAACATAAAGGATGAAGATATCATTTTACAAGCCCACTATCAGGAGGAAGCGATACGATTGATAAAATCTTGCCCTAAATGGACGCCCGGCTCGGAGAAAGGTAAACCCGTAAGGCAGCGAATGTTAATACCCATAAATTTTAAGTAAAAATTTCAGCGCAATATTTTAAACGTTATGAGAAGAGCAATAATTAATCAATTGAGAGAAATAACGCTGATTCTTATTGGTTTAATTACGACATTCTCCATCGGTTATTCACAAACGGTTACAGGCAGCAATCCCACGTGCCTTACAGGTACCAACAGTGCGAGTTATAGTGTAAGTGGAGGATCAGGTTCACCTGGTTGGGTTGTTACAGGAGGGACTATAATTAGCGGATCGGGTACCAATAATATAACAGTTCGCTGGGACCGCACCGCA
>Ga0209175_10001004_pt1 | contig 14818 bp, 12 predicted proteins | sample JI91814C2DNA_FD_187506 | JGI IMG/M metagenome (GOLD analysis project Ga0209175, IMG submission 187506) | Wastewater effluent complex algal communities from Wisconsin, to seasonally profile nutrient transformation and Carbon sequestration -... | ecosystem: Engineered > WWTP > Effluent > Algae...
GCCCCCGTGCCCGGATTTGGTGCCCCCGTGCCCGCCCGGATTTAGTGCCCCCGTGCCCGCCCGGGTGCCCCCGTGCCCGGATTTGGTGCCCCCGTGTCCGCCCGGATTTCGGGTTTTTAGCTTCGCCCCTACATATAGCAATTCCATTTGAGATGTAAATGTGGTACGGGCATCTTGCCCGTCACAGGCAAGATGCCTGTGCCACAAGTTTTACTTCTGAAAGGTCCACACTATATATAAAATCAGCCATTTGGTCGCTGAATAATCGTCTCAATCACCCGCCGTTTAGCCTTTGGATCAATCCCAATTAACCGCACATATTCCCCATTATGTTCAGTTAAACAATTTGCTAAAGAGGCAATTACCTCTTTTTCCCCATTACTTTGAATAGTCGCGCAACTTTGCCAAGAACCGGTTTTAAATCGTCGTTGATCAGCATATTCAATGCCGATTTTATACCCTTGGGAGAGAAGTTGTTGCACCTGTTCAACCACTTCAACACTCAGAGATGTTTTTTGTCCATTACTGACAGGCTTACTACTGGGGTCAATATAGGATTTAAAATAGTTACTAGAATCAAAATTAGTCTCTGGCTTGGGGTTAATCTTTTTCCCACTTGGAGAGTCTTCACGGGAAAAAAGTCGCCCTTGATTATATTCTTCCACTAAACGCATTTCTTGAATCTTATGCTGTTCTCCTACCATCAAATTACCAATTTCGATTAAATGGGATAATTGGAAATTGGGATGGGCAAACTCTGGCGGTGCTTCCACACTATTGACTAAACGCTTCGATACTTTATCAATACCAATATGATGAATAAAATCACGGATCTGTTCATCATAGATACGCGATCTTAAAGCACTAAAAAAATCAATAGATTGTGCCGGAAAACTATCAACTAATTGTTCTATTTCCCCTGGAGAAAGACCATCGGGAGCAAAAATACCCCCAATAATACCAACTTTATCATCACGCGTGGGATTCCAATAAAACTTCTCCATCCGTCCATCACGAATCAGGGGTGCATATAACGTGGTAAAATCATTTCCCGTCACAATAATAGGAACCCGATGTAAAGGTGTATCATCATAACTTCCGGGTAATTGTACATTAGTAGGATTATCGGCAATATTCATTAAGGTAGCATTCACCAATTGAGTATTAACCGTATATTGAGTGGTGGAATCAAAACGACCTGCACCTGCATCTAAATCATTAATAAATAGGGCACACATTTGACCCCGGACTCGAATTTGTTCCGCGGCTTCTCGATAGCGTAACCGTAATAAACGGGAAGGATCACCCGCGTCAGGACTTTCTAATTCGCCCCCAGAAATGACCACGGGTTCAAAACCTAATTTAGCAAAAACTAGGTCACATTGAAAGGTTTTTCCTTCTCCTTTCCGTCCGTGAATCCCTAAGATTAAAGGAACTCGAATACCGGGTATTTTCAGAAAGTTTTTGGTAATATGAACAGCTACTTTATCGAGAAAAGTTGGTGAAATATAGTAACTCATAGTTGGCAAATAAGACGCGATCGTGTTAGTAAGAATGATATAATATTACCATAGAACTGACATAATAACTTTTATCAAAGAAGGGGAATAAAATGACACGAACTCCCCATGATCAATTTGCCAAACAGTATCTCGCGGAATTATTAGCACCCTGGGGGCAAGTCGATATTGGCCATGAAGTATCGCCAGAAGTCCGCGAGGTAGATGTTTGGTTTGTGCCCTCACCTTCCCCTGCAACCGATCCGCAGGTGTTAGGATTATTAGGTAAAATGGCATCAGGGACTTGTTTGTTGGAACCATATCGGAACCCAGCAACACCCATAGAAGTCCGCACCTGTTTACTAAAGTTATTTTCGCTTCACGGCGAATTACTGCGTCAGGCGCGACGAGAAGGAAACTCTCTGTTAGAATCGGATTTAGCCCGTTTATGGATTTTACTGCCTTCTTGTTCTGCTAGAATCATTAAAGGGTTTGGTTCCCAACTTGATGAGACTGGAAATTGGCCATCTGGTGTTTATTTTCTTCCTGAAATGTACAAGACTGCCATTGTAGCAATTAATAAATTACCCTTAACGGAAGAAACACTTTGGTTAAGAATTTTAGGAAGGGGAAAAGTGCAAAAACAGGCGATTAATGAATTAACAAATCTCCCGAAAGGTCATCCTTTACTTAATAATGCACTGGAAGTGCTTTCTAATTGGCGGATGAACTTAGATTCTAAGGAAATTGTAAGTAATGAGGAGCAGGAGTTGATTATGAATTTATCACCCGCGTATCAGCAGTGGCGCGAAGACACTTTACAGCAAGGCCGCCAAGCCGGATTACAAGAAGGACAACAGGAAGGACAAAAAAATGAACGACGTCTCATGATTGAAAACTTTTTCCGGGTGCGTTTTGGCGACCTTGATGAACCTTTAGAAAACTCGATCGCGCTCATGTTAGAAATACCCGTAGAAGAATTAACTCTTCTCTTATTAAATGGAACGCGTGAGGAAATTTTAGAGCGTTTTGGTAGTCAATAATACCAATCAGAAGTGTCAGGAAAAGCTGACAAAAAATTGTGCATTTTTAGGAAAGTTAGATTAAGCTAAGGCACAAATCGTCAACCCTAAAAATATTCGATATGACAGCTATTCCTGATAACAAGATCCAAGTCTGTAGCATTTGTGGTGTAACAATAGAAGCTGGAGATAAAGTTATGTTTTCCAGTGGTACTCCGGGTTCAAAAGGTAGATTATGGGCAAGAGTGTGTCAATATGTCAAAAAGTCTGGTTGTATTAATCAGAATAAAGAGGCATTAGGAGTTATTCCTGAGAATGATTTTTATCGATCGCCCTAATTGTATTGTCGGGTGGGTGAGGTTGCGACTATGGAAAGTATCAAACTTTAAGGATAAATCTCCACCTCACCCACAATTATTATTAGAGATTGTGGTGGGTAAAATAGAGAAAAAGTATTGAGACATCTTTCAAAAATAAGGCCTCTGGCAGGGTTAGCGTACCCTACAATAATTTGGGGAGATGTCTTTCAAAAATAAGGCCTCTGGCAGGCAGGATGCCTACCCTACAATAATTTGGGGAGATGTCTATTGGCTTAATCTCTAAAATTTAATCACCGACTGTCTTACTAACCCTACACGCTAATCATAATATCGTGGTTTTTGGGTTCTAGTTTCCCGTCTGTTTCTCGGAGTCTCTTCATTCGATGGGGGAGAAGATTTACGCGATTTTTTCAAGGTATTACTAATTTCGAGAAAGAGATCGCGGCGTAAATAAGGATAATCACTTACCCAAATTTTACGACTAGGAATATAGATATCAGAAACTTTCTCAATTTGTCCTAGATCAGGTTCATTAGACATCACTAACATCAACACAGCTTGGCCTGGTTTAATTTGATCATGAATGCGTTTAAAAGGGGCTTTAATTATTGTGGAAAAACCTGTAGTATCACCGACTTCGACATTAATCCGTTCTTCAAAATTATCAATAATTACTAATTGTCCTTTCTTGTTAACTGATTCTTCTTGCCCGACTAATTCTTCTGTGACAAAAACATCTAAAACTCGTCCTTGCCAAAATCCACAATATTTATATTTACGACAATCCATGTTTCGTAAACTAGCCCAAAGGACTGGAGCCCAAAACCAATATAAACCACCAATAATCACAAAAACAATGATAATTCCCCCCGTATCTTGATTGATAAAATACACAATAATCATCGCACAAATGATTACTGTTGAAATTAAGAGGCGTTTGAGTAAATCAGGGAATTTTCCCCAATAATATTTATATTGATCTGATGTGGCAACCGCGGGAATCAGTTCTTCAAAGGATTGGCGTGTTAATGGTACTAGCATAAAAAAGAAGGAAGAAGGAAGAGGGAAGAAGATAAATTAAATCTATCAGTTATTAGGTCTCAGTGTGCAGTGTTTAGTAAAATTACCTCATTGATAACTTATTATAACTGATCATAACTCATAACTCTGTGTTTTATGAAAGACAGGTGATCGGAAACAGGAGATAGAAGAATAGAAAAATAGAAGATACAGAAGTAGGGGCAATCCCCCCGTGGTTGCCCTTCTCGATCAGGGGTAGGCACGGGGGCACTACCCCTACAAATCTGTATCAATGATTGGATGGACACGCGATAGAAGGGAGAAAATAAAAGACAAGAGATAGAAGAGGAAAGAAGCTAAAAAAGATTGACTTTTTAGTAGGAAAATTTCTTCCCTCTTCCTTCTTCCCTCTTCCTTCTTCCCTCTTCCTTCTTCCTTCTTCCTTCTTCCTTGCTTTTACAAGATTTTTTCTAAACCATAAACCAGTGAAGTGAGAGAAAGGACTTTACGAATGGCTAAGAGAACTCCTGGCATATAACAGGCGCGATCGCTGGTATCATGACGAAGTGTATAAATTTGTCCTGGGCCGCCAAATATTACCTCTTGATGGGCAATTAGTCCGGGTAAACGTATACTATGAATGCGTATTCCTTCGTCGGCTAAACTGCCTCTGGCTCCGGCTAATTTTTCCGTTTCCTTGACTAAAGGAGTGTTGAAAGTTTTACCCATTTCTGCTAACAGTTGGGCGGTTTGAACTGCTGTGCCACTGGGTGCGTCTGCCTTTTGATTATGATGTAATTCTATGATTTCAACATGATCAAAATGACGAGAAGCTGCGATCGCTGCTTGTTGTAATAAAACCATTCCTATAGAAAAATTAGGAATAATTAAACAACCAATACTGGCTTTATCGGCAAACTCCGCTAACTCGTCAATTTGTTGAGGACTTAGGCCTGTTGTACCCACCACGGGACGAATCCCATAGGCGATCGCGGCACGGACATTTTCATAAACGGAGTCAGGATGAGTAAAATCAACCATAACCCCCGGTTGTTTTTCTTGAGACTGCAATGCTAACATCCCCTGAAGATCATTGACAATAGGAACCTCCAGAGCACCACAACCGGCTAATTCACCTATATCTTGATCAAATAAAGCTGGGTTATGATCGATCGCGCCAAAAAGAGAAATATCAGAAGTCCCCGCGATCGCCTTCACCACTTCGCGACCCATTTTACCCGCGGCTCCATTCACAATGACCGGAATTTGCGTCATAATCTTAAAAGGTGATATTTTTACCTTAATTATGATCCGAAAAAAAGCAATAATTGTCAATGTGTCATGTTAAAATGGCAATGATTTGGTATAGATGCACAAAAGGTGAAATTAGACTCTAGTTATTTTTTAGTCGCTCATGGAAGCCGCGATCCTCGCCATCAATTCGGTATAGAAAAGGTGGCTCATCTTCTCTATACTCGGTTAGCCACCTTATCTGAGGGCACTCTTTCCCCTTCCGATATCGCGGCTAGAGTCGGCTCTGGGACTTTAGAGTTAAATGATCACGCGCTTCACCAACAATTATGTCAGTTTGGGGAATATACTCTGTCTTTGGGTTTAACCGAAGTACAAATATTACCTCTGTTTTTACTCTTGGGTATTCATGTTAAAGATGATATTCCCGCAGAAGTCGCGATCGCGCAAGAAATTCTCGGCCAAAAAGTCAAGTTAAATTTGCGTCCTCATTTGGGTTCTCAAAAAGAGGGTTTAATTGATTGGGTAAATCGGGAAATTGAAACAGTTTCTCCTCAAACTCAATGGATATTATTAGCCCACGGCAGTCGTCGTATCGGTGGAAATGCCACGGTGGAAGAAGTCGCCCAGGAAGTAGGCGCGATTTCGGCTTATTGGGCTGTTTCTCCCAGTTTAGATCAACAAGTTCATCATTTAGTTCGTGATGGACATTATCGCATCGGCATTTTACCTTATTTTTTATTTTCAGGAGCTATTACTGACGCGATCGTGCAACAGGTTAAACAGCTTAAGGATCAGTATCACGCGGTGGAGTTTTATTTGACAAATCCCTTGGATGCTAATCAAGAATTAATAAATTTAGTGTGGAATTTGATCGACTAAAATGATTGGGAAAAAAAGTAGTGCAGGCATCTTGCCTGCAAGCCCAAAAGCCTACGCACTCCTACTTAATCTGCGGGATAAAACGAAGTATTTCCGTAAAACAATACCTTCGCCATTTGTAGGTTGGGTTGAGCGTAGCGAAACCCAACAACCCTAAAAATCGTTTTTTAGGTTGGGCAAAGGTATTGTCAAAAAAAATAGGTTTCTGACTACGCGTGCTTAAGAGTTAAATTCAGCCATTTCTTAGTAGGTTGGGTTGAGCGTAGTGCCAAACCCAAGAAATGCGTTGGGTTTCCTCCCTCAACCCAACCTACTTATGAATCGTTTTTAGTTAGTAGGTTGGGTTGAGCGTAGCGAAACCCAACAACCCTAAAAATCGTTTTTTAGGCTGGGCGAAGGTATTGTAAAAAAAACAGGTTTCTGACTACGCGTGCTTAAGAGTTAAATTCAGTATTAAATAGAGGATGGAGATAGCATCGGATATGTCTATGGGTAAAGTTTATTTAGTGGGTGCAGGCCCCGGAGATCCAGGGTTAATGACACTGAAGGGAAAAGCATTATTAGAATGCGCGGATGTCGTCATTTATGACGCGTTAGTGAGTCCCCAAATCCTAACGATGATTAACCCTCAAGCCGAATTAATTAATGCCGGAAAACGTAAAGGACGTCACTCCTTATTACAGAATGAAACGAATGATTTATTAATTGAAAAGGCGAAAGATCATGCAATTGTCGTGCGTCTCAAGGGGGGAGATCCGTTTATTTTTGGACGGGGTGGTGAGGAGATGGAAGAATTAGTAAACGCGGGTATTTCTGTAGAAGTAATTCCGGGTATTACTTCAGGAATTGCTGCACCAGCTTACGCGGGGATTCCTTTAACTCATCGCGGATATAGTTCTTCAGTTACCTTTGTAACGGGACATGAAAGCGCGGGGAAATATCGTCCAGAAGTGAATTGGCACGCGATCGCGCTGGGTTCGGAAACGATAGTTGTGTATATGGGGATTCATAACCTTAATTATATTATAAAACAGTTAACCGACGCGGGATTAAATCCCGAAACTCCAGTAGCATTAGTGCGCTGGGGGACGCGCCCCGAACAAGAAGAATTAATCGGTAATTTATCGACAATTATCGAGAAAATTGCCGAAGTAGGATTTGAAGCACCCGCGATCGCGATTATCGGAAATGTTGTTAATCTTCATGGAATTTTATCACAATGCCGACCTCAATTTCCATAACTCAAGCAATACAATCAATTCTCGCGCCCGCGGTAATGATTTCATCGACGTGGTTATTTGTGTTAAGTCTTAATACCAGACAAAGTGCTGTCTTCACGCGGATTCGGGTTTTAAATGAGGAGAAAAGAAAATTACTCTATCTCTTTGAAAAAGAGGAAAAACATGAAATAGTCGAAGAACAAAGATATCTGAATATTGATTATCAAATGAATCTCTTAGTTAAGAGGATTTGGTATATTCGTAATGCCATTATCTCTCAGACAATAGCCGTAGTTTTCTTTGTTCTCACCTCCTTCGCGATCGGTATAGATTCCTCCCTATCCCATAATTCTATCACCTATGGCATTCCTTTATTATTATTTATTGTGGGAATGTTATTAGTTTTAATCGGTTCTCTTTCTTTAGCATTTGATGAATGGCTCTCCTATTCTGTGATTTTAATTGAAGTCAGAGACAAGTTAGGAAATAAAAATTAATAAAGTAGTGCAGGCATCTTGCCTGCTTTCGATCTCAAGGGTTCCCCGACAAACAAAATACTCAAGTTATTTAATTTCCATTCCTTAGCAACCCATGACAAACCGATGTAAACGATGGTAGAAAAATGGGATTAAATTTGTTTGAGAACGACTAAAGTAATATCATCATAGACTTTTTGAGTTCCGATATGTTGGCGAAGATTATCAATCACAGCCTCCTTAATTTCATGGGTAGAACATTGATAATAGAGTTTAACTATGTCAATAAGTCTCTCTAAACCATATTGCTCTTGATTCATATTAATAGCTTCCGTGATGCCATCAGTATAGAGTACCACCACATCCCCAGAATTTAATTGCACCTGTGTTGAGGAGACAAAATCAGAAATATCATCTATTAACGCGATCGGAAAACCTAAATCAACAGTATCTAAGAGTTCGACTTCACCATTAGCGCGTACAATAATAACCTCTTCATGTTGACCACTTAACTGTAGTTTTCCCTGAGAATAATCCAACAAAGTCAATGTCATATTTTTATCAGTATTCATCCTTTGGGCCTTTTGATAAATAGTGCGATTTAGCACATTTAAAAACTCTTGATGCTCCGCAAAATTTCCCTCTAATAACGTGCGGACAGCCGTCTGCGCCATTAACATCAAAATACCACTTTCTAATCCATGCCCTGTGACATCACCAATGGCAATTTTGACGTGAGAACCACTCTTAAGAACATCATAATAATCACCACCAACCTCGTCGGCGGGTTCCATAAAACCGGCAATTTCTAATCCTTCTATTGACTCTAATTCTAAGGGTTTAGGTAAAATCATTTCTTGTAGTTTTTTAGCAATATCTAATTCGGCACTCATGCGTACATTTTCTTCCTTAAGTTTCTCATTAAGTACCATAATTTCCTCATTTGCTTCCGCCAGTTGCAGAGTTCTTTCTTTAACTTTCTCTTCCAACGTTTGATAAAGTCTGGCATTTTCAATGGAGATCGCGGCTTGGGCAGACAATACTTTCAAAACTTCGATTCTTTCAGGAGTAAAAGCCGCGATCGCGAGATTATTTTCAAAATAAAGAATACTAACAAGTTGACCTTGATTAATCAAAGGCACACATAAAATAGATTTCGGTTGATGACTGGTAATATAAGGCTCATTAGTAAAATCTCCTTGGTAGGTAGCATTATCTAATACGACAGTTTCTTGAGTCCGAGCAACATAATTAATAAGAGAAACTGGCAAGTTACCGTCGATAGGAAGGGACTGCAAAACGGTGATTTGTTGCTCATCAATGCCTCCAGATGTTTCAATCAGTAATTTCCCCTTAGTTTCTAAAATTAAATGACCGATTTCTGCCCCAGCACTCTCGATCAAAATTTTCATTAATGCCGTGAGTAATTGTTCTAAAACAATTTCACCAGAGATCGCGAGAGAAGCTTTCATCACTGTCGAGAAATCGAAAGCTAAAGGGGAACTTGTACCCGTTGAAGTCACCATCGTACTTTGACGGGTAGTAGTAAGGGAATTTACAGATGATGATTTTAATAACAGGGGATATTTTTCCTGCAAATCTTCTACTTTACGTTTTGCTCCCCAAAGTTGATAACCATAAGAGGCTTTTTTCAGGTAAATTTTAGCAAATTCGTCTTTTTCTTGACTTAACCAAAATTTTGCCGCGAGTTCGTTAGCCAGGGCTTCATTCTGGATAAAATTATTTTGACGAGCGGACAATATGGCGCGATCATATAAACTCATCGCGTCTAAAATATTTCCCTCAAGTCGAGCCATTTCTGCCGCGATCAAAAGATATTTATGTTCAAAGTTGTCGGGAGAATTATCAGCCCAAATTTTCATTTGTTTTTGATTACTCTCTAGGCGTTGCCAATATTCTGTTTTTTGCGGGGGAGAACTTTGAGAATAGATTCCAGCCCAAATTAGAGATGAGTGAAAATTATATTCAGAACCTTGAAAATGCCCTAAAACATAAGATAACCATTTTTCTGCCTCCCCGATACAAGTTAATGCCTCATCTAAATAACCGTATAAGTAGAGAATTTGTCCTTTAAAAATGTTAAAAGTACATAACCAAGCAAAACTATTATGCTCCAGACATTGTTCTAAATATTGCCGATCATTAATTTCTCCATTATCAAAATCTAGTTTAGTAGAAGTCATCCCGATCAAATTAAAAAAGGCTAATTGAAACCCTAATATCCCATCAGTCGCCCAGGTATTTTTAACATTTTGGTTAAACAGGAGATAATTTTCTAAACGCTCTTTCAAGCTATCAAGATTATTCCCTTGATAGAAGAGATAACGTAATTGATGCTCAAGGGCATATCCCGCGTGTCGTAATTCCCCACATTCCATACCCGCGTGATAGGAATCATTCAAAAGATTTTCGGCATATTTAATATGTTTTAACCAATGATTAATATGACCACCAAAAACTAAACAAGCACTACATTTTTGATCCGGAGCCTTAAATTTTTCACTGAGAGCAACCGAGAGTCTACCAAATTCATAACCGGATTGATAGTCTCCTAACCTAGAACCCAGGACAATTCCATAGGTAACATAAGCCTTTGATGATTCTGGAATGTGACCATATTTGAGGGAAAGTTTAGCCATTTTTACAACAATTACCGCGTAGAGTTTTTGATTGCTAAAATAGGCGGCAGGATCGATATTAGACAATAATTTTATTGCCAATTTCTGTTCGGGGATAGTAATTTCTGGCGCATTAATTAATGAGGCAATTTCTCGATCGCGTAAATTTTCTTGAGCTTGAGCGAGTTCAACTTGGAGCGCGTCTTCTAAATCCGAGTCAGGTAAATCAATCCCTAACTCCTTTAAAGCCTTACGCCCAGTTTCAATGACATCCTGATATTTAGCCATCATGGTGTACTGTAAAAGCAGTAAATTATAAACTTCCGCTTTTTGCAGAGGCGTTTTCACTTTAGTCAAAATTAGGGCAATTAATTCTTCCGAGCGTTCAAAATTTCCGATTAAAAATTCAACATTTGCCAATTCAAGATAGAGATTAAGAGTTAAATCATAATATTCCAACCAGCTTGTAGAGTTTAAACATTCTCTACCCGCGAGAAAATATTCTTGTGCCGCGGCATACGCGGTAGCATCTTTAGCTTTGATACCCGCGTCTAAATTCAAAGTCGCCAATTCAATTTTTTCGGTTTCATCAGTAATTAATACACGACTTTGATTAAGATGATCCACAATTTCAAAAAGTTTTTCCGATCGCGCATCTTCGGAGAGATGAGCCAACAACATTCGACCAATTTGCCAATGAATCGCGGTTTTTTCCCCATCATCCATCAAAGCATAGGCCCCTTGTTGGACGCGATCGTGCAAAAATTGATAGTCTTCAATAAGTAAATCTGCATCTAACTCAGAAAGAGGCAAGATTAACCCAGATTGAAGGGCAGGCTCTAAGTCTTTAAATAATTCTTTCCTTGATGTTTTACTAACAACAGATAAAGTATTTAAGGAAAAAGTAGCACCGATACAAGCCGCCAAACTTAAATTTTTTTGAGTAAAAACAGGTAGTTTCTTTAACTTACCAATCATTAATTCCACAACATTATCAGTAATGCCCTTTTCCTCAATTTGAGGGATATTCCATAACCAACATAATTTCTCAAAATCAAAAGTAAAAAGGCTTTCGGTGTAGAGAGTCTTGAGAAATTCATTCACAAAAAAAGGATTGCCCCCTGTTTTCCGATTCACCAACTCAGCCAAAGATTTTACCGAGTCAATATTGCTATGTACAGTATCAGCAATTAACTGACATATATGCTCCGGTTGTAAAGGGGATAAAGTAATTTGATTAATAGTAACATTTTGCCCTCGTAACCCCTCTAAAATCATCATTAAAGGATGAGTAGGAGTCACTTCATTATCTCGATAAGCCCCAATCAAAAATAAATAATGAGTATTATTATCCCTCATCATTAACTCCATTAATTTCAGACTGGCGGAGTCAGCCCACTGCAAATCATCCAGAAAAATAACCAAGGGATGTTCCAAAGAACAAAAAGCCCGAATAAAGTTTTGAAATACCAAATTAAAACGATTTTGAGCTTCCATCGCGCCTAATTCAGGCACTGGTGGTTGAGGACCAATAATCAATTCGACATTAGGAATTACATCAATAATAACCTGAGCATTACTTCCCAAAACCGTGAGAATTTTTTCTCGCCACTTCCTTAATTCTTCATCATTTTCCGTTAAAAGTTGTCGCACCAATCCATCAAAAGCCGCCACTACCGCAGAGTAAGGAATATTACGTTGAAATTGATCAAATTTCCCAGAAATAAAATAACCCCGTTTTTGAGTAATTGGTTTGTGTACTTCATTCACCAAAGCCGATTTTCCAATACCCGAATAGCCCGCAACAAGCATCAATTCTGTTGGACCTTCACTGGTACGTTCAAAAGCATTCAAGAGGGTTTCCACTTCTTGAGAACGTCCATAGAGTTTTTGCGGAATTTGGAATTTATCAGAAATATCTTTGGTAGCAAGAGGAAAAGATGAAATCTGACCATTTTCTTCTAATTGACGCAGACAAATTTCTAAATCCCCTTTCAATCCGAAAGCACTTTTGTAACGCTCCTCCGCCGTTTTTGCCATCAACTTCATCACAATTTCTGAGATAACTAAAGGCAATTCAAGATTAACTTCATGAGGAGGAATTGGTTGTTTGGCGATGTGACAATGGACTAATTCTAAAGCATCCATTGTTTCCAAAGGTAATTTTCCCGTTAAAAGTTCATAAAAGGTGACACCCAGGGAATAAAAATCTGTGCGATAATCCAGGGTGCGATTCATACGTCCCGTTTGTTCTGGAGAAATATAGGCTAAAGTTCCCTCAAGGATATTAGGATTTTTCAGGGTAGGATTTTCTCGACTTAATTGAGTAGAAATACCAAAATCAATAATTTTTAATATACCCGTTGATGGGTTAATCACAATATTACTAGGATTAATATCTTTATGGATAATATTAGACTCGTGGATGTGACCTAAAATATCTGCAATAGAAATAAAATAAGGCAAAAATTCTTTAAATTTAATCTCTTTACTATTAACCAATTCCCTTAAAGATATTGCACCGAAATCCTCTAAAATAATAACTAAATTATTTTGATAATATTCTAAATCATAGACATTAATAACACCCTCAATATTAAGGGAATGAGTAATATCATATTCTTGTTTATAACGGGTAAGTTCCTGGGGAGATGGAGAATCCTGCTTGAGAAATTTTAAGATCACAGGTTGCCCATCTTCCTGACGGATAGCGCGATAAACTAGGGAATTGACACTTTCGTAAATTTGGGCAATAGTCTGATAGCCTGGAATAATGGGAAGCATAGTTTTGTTGTTTTGAGCGAAATTGTGTATAAAGAATAATGAATTACCCTAGATAACTTGTCAATCATGCACAAAATTTACCCTATAATAGATTATAACGTAAATTGGTAGTTATCAGCACAAACCAACCCTAAACTAGATTTATTGATAGTTTTTCGGAATCACTTGGTCGGGATATTTCACCCTTTGTGCCTTCCCTCTCTGTGTCCTCTGTGCCTTTGTGGTTCATGTATTAATATCCGAGGGAAACACTCGTAACAATTTACACTTAAAATGTTGTGAAAATCCCCCCTTTGTGTCCTCTGTGCCTTTCTGGTTCATTTATTAATCAATCTACGATGGAAACACTCCTTATTTTAGTCGAAGAAACTGCCAAAAATAACCGTTTAGATGTTTGGTTATCTCAAGAAATATCTGATTTCTCCCGATCGCGTCTTCAATCTCTGATCGAAAAAGGTCATGTAACGATTAACGATCAAATTTGTCAATCAAAAAAAGAAATCGTGAAAAAAGGCGATCGCGTTTCCCTAACAATCCCAGACGCGGAGCCCTTAGACTTAAAACCCGAAGACATCCCCCTCGATATTCTCTATGAAGATCAGTATTTAATTATCATCAATAAACCCGCGGGCTTAGTCGTCCATCCCGCCCCCGGACATCATCATGGAACCCTCGTTAATGCCCTCTTAGCCCATTGTCCCTTAGCCGAAATTGGGGGTGTACAAAGACCCGGAATTGTGCATAGATTAGATAAAGACACCAGTGGCGCGATCGCGATCGCGAAAACCGATATAGCCCATCAAAACTTACAAGCCCAATTAAAAGCCAAAACCGCGAGAAGAGAATATTTAGGCATAGTTTATGGTTCACCCAAAACCACCACAGGAACCATTAATTTACCCATAGGACGACATCCAATAGACCGAAAAAAAATGGCAATTATACCCGAAGAAAAAGGCGGAAGAATCGCGATTACCCATTGGCAAATCCAAGAAAGATTAGGCAATTATACCCTCATTCACTATCAATTAGAAACCGGACGCACCCATCAAATTAGAGTTCATAGTACCCATATCGGTCATCCTTTAGTGGGCGATCCAGTTTATAGTTCCCATCATTCCCTAGGAGTAAAATTACCCGGCCAAGCCCTTCATGCTTGGAAATTAACATTACAACATCCCATCACCGGAGACATCATCAACGCGATCGCGCCCTTACCCGAAAAATTTATCACATTATTAGAAATCTTGCGAAAACGTATTTAAAGAAGCAAAAGTAGGTTGGGTTGAACAAAGTGAAACCCAACACAAGAAATGTAGCCAGACTTTTTTACAGCGGAAACCACGGTTATGAGGTACACCAACTTATCGTTCAATCCCCGTAGGGACACGGCAATGCCGTGTCCCTACCGTGTTTCATAACAGCGGGAAATGCTGTAAATACGATAATGATTTTCCCAGCAAAAACATCATAAAACTTCTGGTTATTTTTCCCATCAGGATTTGGGGTGAAAAAACCCGGTTATAGTGCTACGCTCAGACGTATTGACGTTCTTAATTGCACAAACCCTTGATTTTATTTCTTCCTTCTTCCTTCTTCCTTCTTCCTTCTTCCTTCTTCCTTCTTCCTTCTTCCTTCTTCCTTCTTCCTTCTTCCTTCTTCCTTCTTCCTTCTTCCTTCTTCCTTCTTCCTTCTTCCTTCTTCC
>Ga0209175_10001006_pt1 | contig 14809 bp, 14 predicted proteins | sample JI91814C2DNA_FD_187506 | JGI IMG/M metagenome (GOLD analysis project Ga0209175, IMG submission 187506) | Wastewater effluent complex algal communities from Wisconsin, to seasonally profile nutrient transformation and Carbon sequestration -... | ecosystem: Engineered > WWTP > Effluent > Algae...
CAGGCATGGGCTACGGCAGGCATCGCGATCGCTTTCGCGATGATGATGCACGGGTGCTTTCCATGATTTGCTATCTGAATACCGATTGGCCTGCCGATGCCGGAGGCGAGTTGCGTCTGTATCTGGCTGATGGCGACAGGGAGATTGCGCCCAGAATCGGTACTAGCGTAATTTTCCTGAGTGCTGAAATCGAACACGAAGTTTTACTAGCATCACGAACCCGTTACAGCATTGCTGTCTGGTTTCGCCGTCAGGAAATGCAGGTACGCTAGGATTTCGCCTTTTTCGCGCCTTCTTTTTTCAGGGCCTTTGTTTTTTCCGGCGGCGCCCACAAAATTTCATCCAGGGTTGCCGCCGTTTTTCTACCGCGCACCTTGCCGTTCACGACATTGACGCCTTCGGCACGCAGACGCTGGATTTGTTCGGAGTAATAAGCCGAATCCTTCGGAAAAGCGATGCTGCCATCCGATCGAAGTATGCGATGCCAGGGCAATTGTTTGTCATCGTTGCCGGACAAAATCCTGGCCACCATGCGCGCTCGTCCCGGCAATCCGGCTCGCCTCGCAATTTCGCCGTAACCGGCGACTTCGCCACGCGGTACTGCGCGAATAGTCGCCAGGATTTTGGCGAGCGTTTTATCAGGGGCAGACTTTGTCGGCATTGCAGACTAGAATATAAGCTCAGAGGAGAAGAGTCATGCGCAGTTTTGAATCAATTCGCAGTCATGTGGAAGGCAAGTACGAAGTTACCGCCCGCGAGCCTTATCTGGTTTGCGTCGAACTGTCACTGGAACAGGGTAAACGCCATCAGAGCATCTTCCTGTCGGAGCTCGAAGCGGAAGATAATCGCAAGTATCTGCGCATCAGCACGGCCGTGGCTCCGATAACCGGTCTCGATACAAAAAAAATGCTGGCTTACAACTGGCAAAGCCGTGTCGGTTACATGGCTATCGGCGAGCTGGATGGCGTACCGTATTTACAGCTTTGCGAAAACCGCCCATTCGACAGTCTCGATGCCGCGGAAATTGATCGCCTGATTCTTGAGATCGGCGGTGTTGGCGACAACCTGGAACGCATGCTGTCTGCCGGCGGCGATTTGCACTAAGCACTTCATTTTTCCGCATCAAAAAAAGGGCCTTGCGGCCCTTTTTTATTGTCGACATATCCAAGGTCCGGCTCAACCGGCCCAGTTAAAATGCTGCAGCAATTTCACCAAAGCCCAGGACAATCCGCCGGCAGCGGGAATGGTCAGCAGCCATGCCCATAACATGCGTTCCACTACCGTCCACTTGATCGAACTGAAACGCTTGGCGGCGCCGACACCAATAATGGCCGAAGAAATATTGTGCGTCGTGGAGACGGGAATACCCAGGGACGAAGCCAGCAAGATCACGCTGGCGCCGCTGGTTTCTGCGGCAAAGCCGTTGATGGGATCGAGCTTCACCATTTTGTGTCCCAGCGTCTTGATGATGCGCCAGCCACCTGCGGCGGTACCTGCCGCCATGACGGAAGCGCAAGTGAGCTTGATCCAGAGCGGAATTTCCATGTCCTTGCCGCCGTTTTCGCTCGGCATGTTCAGGAAATGCAACCAGCTTGGGGCATGCTCAAGCGTTCCGGCACTGGTAGCGGCAACGAGGGCGAGTGCAATGATGCCCATGGTTTTCTGTGCGTCATTACTGCCGTGGGCAAAGCCCATGTAACCAGCCGAGAAAATTTGCGCCTTGCCGAAAAACGCATTCACCCAACGCGGCCGCATGGCACGCGCGAATTTACCGCCGAGATGTGCAATACCCGCGATGATGGCAAATAGCAGACCCATGATGAACATGCCTGCAAGAAAACCGAGGATCGGCGAAGTAAACATCGGGAAAATGACTTTCCACAACACCCCTTTGCCCTTCCAGAACGGATTGTCGGGTTGCGACCAGATGATGGCTGCCCAGTTGTTATGCGACGCAGCGAGCGCAGCACCGCAAAGACCACCGATCAATGCATGCGATGAAGAAGACGGCAAGCCGAGATACCAGGTCACCAGATTCCACACCACGCCGCCGAGCAAGGCGCAAATCAGAATCTGCGAATTGATGTCGACGACACCGGTATCGACCAGACCCGAGGAAATGGTTTTGGCAACGGCCGTTCCCCACAAGGCACCGATCAAATTCGTGACGGCAGCCAACATCACCGCCTGGGTCGGGGTTAATACTTTTGTCGCGACGACGGTCGCGATCGAGTTCGCCGTATCGTGAAAACCGTTGATATATTCAAACACCAGCGCGGTCAAAATCACCAGCAATAAAAGAGTGAGCACGGCGGGCTCCTCAGCTGTTTTTCAGGACGATTTGATAAATCACGTTGCCGACATCGCGGCATCGGTCAATCGCCTTTTCCAGGATTTCGAACATGTCTTTCAGGATCAGATAACGCATCGGGTCGGTTTCGCGGGTATAGCTGTCGCGATACATTTCGAGGATCAGGCGATCGGCTTCCGCTTCGATGGCCTGCATTTTGTCGTTCAGTCCCTTGGTGGCTTCCATATTGATGCCTTTGCGCAGCAAGCCGACCATTTGCTCGATCACTTCGCAGGATTTTTCCAGCATGATCGCGCGTGAAACAAAATCCACGTCGCCTATCCGTTCGGAAGCAATGATGAAACGCTCGGCAAATTTTTCGACGGTTTTCGGGATTTTATAAAGAACGCTGTTCAGGGCTTCGATATCTTCAGGCTCGAGTGCCGTCACGAAGGTATTGACCAGTTCCTGACTGATTTTCGCGGATAGCTCTTTTTCAAGCTGGCGGGAAAGTTTGAATTTATCAAGCGAACGCTGACCTGCCGGCGCCTGCAGCAGTTCGACCAGAGCGCGGGTGCTTTCATGCGCGGCGGCGGCACTGGCCTCAAGCAGTCCATAAAATTTATCGCCTTTTCCGAAAATGGTTTGCAAAGAAAACATGGATAAGCCCTCAGGTATTAACGAAAAAGTCACAGATGACAGATTCTTGTATTTTTTACTGCATCTTTGTGACGGGCATTATAGCCCAGGCATCCATGGGGATTTCCGACTAAATGTCATATGGCTGCGGTATGATTGGAGCCTGAAGAATCACCCCTAAAACCATGATTAATCAAATGTTTAAGCGCTTATTGACGGTTTTCGCAGCTTTGCTGTTTCCTGCAATCTCGTGGGCCAATGCAGGCACCGAAGGAAAATTGGACCTGACCGACCAACCTCTGGGTCTGCTGGCAGTCGGCATTTTTGTGACTGCCTATGCCTTCGTCGTACTGGAAGAAAAACTTCACCTGCCAAAATCCAAACCGGTCTTGGTCGCAGCGGGTGTGATCTGGGCGCTGATCGCTTGGTATTGCAGTCAGCATGCCGCCATTGGTCCCGATTTCGCCGCAAACGCTTTTCGCCATATTTTTCTCGAATTTACGGAACTGTTTTTCTTCCTGATCGTGGCGATGAGCTTCGTCGCGGCAATGACCGAGCGCAATGTATTCGAGGCGCTGCGTGCGGAACTCGTAAGCAGAAACCTTAGCTATCGTGCCTTGTTCTGGATTACGGGAATCGTTTCGTTTTTCATGTCGGCAGTTCTGGACAACCTCACCACGGCACTGATCATGTCCGCGGTGATTTTGGCGGTTGGTGCAGGCAATGTCCGTTTTATCACCTTGGCATTTATCAATCTGGTCGTTGCTGCCAATGCCGGAGGCGCCTGGTGCGCCTTTGGTGATATCACCACCCTGATGGTCTGGCAGGCAAAGAAAGTGGATTTTTTCGAATTCTTTGCCATTTTCGTTCCGTCGCTCGTGAACTGGCTCATTCCCGCGGTGTGTATGCATTTTGCATTGCCGAAAGAAACTCCTCCTCCGGGCAAGGACAATGCCGATGTGAAGTTCGGTGGCTGGATGACCTGCGTGTTATTTGCGGTGACGATCACGATAACCGTGAGCGCCAAACAATTCCTGCATATGCCGCCGGTCTACGGCATGCTGTTCGGATTGGGCTTGCTTCAGGTTTCCGGCTATTTCATCAGGCGTCACGAGATCCGGAAAGCAGCAATGAACGAAACGCCGGATGGCGAGGCATACAACGTCTTCGAGATCATTGCACGTGCAGAATGGGACACCTTGCTGTTTTTTTACGGCGTGCTGCTATGTGTCGGTGGTCTGGCAACCCTGGGTTATCTGGAACTGGTATCGACCCAGATGTACGGCGAACTCGGATTTACCACGGCCAATGTGATCATGGGTCTGATGTCGGCCATCGTGGATAATATTCCGATCATGTACGCGGTTTTGCAGATGAACCCGCCGATGGATCACGGGCAATGGCTGCTGATTACTCTCACTGCGGGCGTTGGCGGCAGTCTATTGTCGGTAGGGTCAGCCGCCGGCGTTGCGCTAATGGGGGTGTCCAAAGGCAAATATACTTTCCTGGGGCATTTAAAATGGAGCTGGGCAATTGCACTCGGCTTCATCGCCAGCATCTATACTCATCTCTGGATTAACGCCGCACACTTCTCATGATCGAAATTTTAATCGTCATCGTTCTGGTCTTGTTCAATGGTTTCTTCGCCTTGTCGGAGATGGCGGTGATGACATCGCGCAAGCAGCGCCTGAAGCAACTCGCGCTCACCAGCTCGCGTGCGCGCAAAGCAGTGGAACTTTCCGAGCATCCCGAGAACTTCCTGTCGGCCGTGCAAGTCTGGATTACCTTGCTGGGCTTGTTGACCGGTTATTTCGGCGGCCAGTCGCTGGCGGCAAAAATTCAGGTGCCGCTGATTCATCTTGGCTTCCCGCTAATCACGAAATACGCCGAAACAATCGCATTTGCTTTCAGCTTCACACTGATACTCCTGATTTCTGTCGTGCTGGGCGAACTGGTTCCCAAAAGACTCGCGACCCTGCGTCCGGAAAAAATCGCAACTGCCGTCGCCATTCCCATGAGTGTGCTCAGCATGATTGCGCGCCCGGCGGTACTTGTGCTGACGCTCATGACACGAACTCTGCTTCGCCTTATGGGCCTTGGCAAGATTGCAGAAGAAAAAGTGACGGAAGAAGAAATTCGTCACCTGGTTGCCGAGAGTCATGAACAAGGCGTCATCGACCAGGACGAGCGCAATATGCTCAATCGCGTGCTGCGCCTTGGCGACCGTACTTCGGACTCGTTGATGACACCACGCACCCGCATCACCTGGCTGGATGCCAATGCGTCACTGGAAGAAAACCTGGCAAAAATGCGGGACACCTTGTTCGCGCGCTTTCCGGTTTATCGCGGCAGCGATGCCGACGTTCTCGGCATACTCGAAGTCAAGACTCTGGCCGGTCAGACCGATATCAAAAGCACCGACGAATTATTGCGGCAATTGCGCCCCGCCCTGTTTGTGTCCGACTCCACCAATGCCCTGCGGCTTCTGGAAATTTTCCGAGAAGAGCAACAAACCGTCGGCTTGGTCGTCGACGAATATGGCGATATCCAGGGGCTGGTGTCATTGAACGATTTGCTCGGCGCGGTGCTTGGGCGCATCCAGGATAGTGACAGCAGCGAAGACGAGCCCTTGATTATCCAGCGCGCCGATAATTCCTGGCTGGTGGACGGCAGGGTTTCCGCCGACGAACTGAAGGAACTGCTCGGCCTGAATGTATTGCCAAATGAAGACGAGCAGGACTTCACCACCGCGGCAGGCATGGTAATCGCGCATTATGGACGCATTCCGCATGCCGGCGAATTCTTCGATTGGCAACGCTGGCGAATCGAAGTTGTCGATCTCGACGGTGCCCGCATCGATAAATTATTGATCGCCGAAGTTCCCGAAAAATCAACGGATGCCGAAGCGATCTAATGAAATTCAGATTCCCGAAAGGCCAAGGCCCGCTTCCGCCGAGCACGCATCAGCTGATCAACAAGCTTTGCGAAGGGCAGCCGCAAGACGAACTGACACTCAGTGGCCTGCTGGACGAATTCCAAGAACGCGCTTTCGGATTATTTCTCTTCCTGGCATTGCTGCCGACGTTCATTCCGGTTCCGGCCGGACAGGGCGCCATCAGCGGTTTTCTGACCTCGCTGATCGGGCTGCAGTTTTTATTGCGTTTTGAACATCCGTGGTTGCCGGGATTTATCGCAAACCGGAAATTTCACCGCTCGCGGATCATCGGTTTTCGCAACCGCTTCGACAAATGGCTAATGCGTCTGGACAAGATTACCAAGCCTCGTGACGAATGGATTTTCAGCAACCCGTTCGCGCATGCTTTCTCGGGATTATTGTTGTTGCTTCTCGGCATAAGCCTGGCAGTGCCGCTGCCGGGTACGAATATTCCGTTCGGCATCGTCCTGCTGTTTTTTTCATTTGCATTGATCGAGCGCGATGGCCGCTTCATGATGATCGGCTGGCTGCTGGGCATTATTGAAATCGTGCTGCTGGTATTTTTTTCGAAAGAGCTGGCGACGTTCGTAGCCTCATGGTTTTGAAACCTTGGCAGCTTTTCTGTGGGAGCTGGTTAACCAGCGATCAGAACTTTCAACTTTCTACACACTGAACCATCCATCGCTGGCGAACCAGTTGCCACAAAATCAGATGGTGCTTGTCACGCTGCAAACAACTTCGCGATTTCCTGAGCCAGCATGGGCCGGCCCAGCCAGAAACCCTGGCCCTGATCGCAGCCGCGCTCACGCAATACGGCATATTGTCCTTCGGTCTCGATTCCTTCCGCCACCACGGTAATGCCGAGTGAATGTGCCATCGCAATGATGGAGGTCGTCAGCGCAAGATCATCCGGATCACGCAACAAATCGGTGACAAAGCTACGATCAATTTTCACACCATCCACCGGCACTCGCCGCAGATGGCTCAGCCCGGAAAAACCGGTACCGAAATCATCAAGCCATACTTTCACACCGGTCGCACGCACACGGGAAAGCAGCACGCTGGCCTGATTTTCGTCGTTCAAGATGGCGGTTTCGGTCAGTTCGAGATGCAACTGGCTGGGTTTCAGACCCGATGATGCCAATACTGTCTCGATCACATCGTTCAACTCTCCACCACGTAATTGCTTGCTTGATACATTCACGGAAATGAAAGGCAGCGTGTTGTCGGTCTTGGTCCACATGGCGGCATCGTTGCAGGCAAGCACCAGGGCATGCCGCCCCAGCATTTCGATAAGCCCGCTCTGTTCGGCAACTTCGATGAACGTGGACGGCGGTACCATGCCAAGGCGAGGATGCTGCCAACGCATCAATGCTTCTGCACCGACGATGCGTCCGTCGGTCAAATTATAGATTGGCTGATACATCAAACCCATTTCGCCGCGCTCGAAAGCGCCGCGCAAATCCTGCTCGAGTTGCACGCGGCGTTCGACGGCCTGATCCATTGCCCGACTGTAGAAGCGATAGCAATTTTTACCGGCAACCTTTGCCTGGTACATCGCGATATCGGCATTTTTCAAAAGCACGCCGGCAGCATTGGCATCGAAAGGAAACAAGGTGATGCCGATCGATGCCGTGAGATAAAGCGGATTGCCATGCAAAGCCAGCGGCTTGCGCACTTCCGCGAGCAGTTCCTCCGCAAGCTCGCTGGAGCTGTTGCGGATATCCGATTTCAGCAACAGCAGAATGAACTCGTCACCACTGAACCGTGCCACCTGCGAGCCAGGCAAGCCGTGCTTTTCCAGCGTACTCCTGACCCGCAATGCAAGCTGGTTCAGGACTTCGTCGCCTTCTTCATGGCCAAGCGTATCGTTTACGCGTTTGAAATCGTCAAGATCAATGAATAACAGCGCGAGTTCGCCGCTATTTGCCTGCAGCGTCAATAAACGCTCTTCAAGCAATTCGCGAAATGCCAATCGATTCGCCATGCCCGTCAGCGAATCGGTATACGCCATGCGGCGAATTTCGCGATCATGGCGCGCAACACCGGCACTCATGCGGGCGAATGCGCGTGTAAGACCGCCGATTTCGTCGAGTCGGTTCGACGAGAGATTCACATCCGCATAGCGGCCCTGCTCCATCTGGTCGGTCGCCAGGGACAAATCCCGTACCGGACCGATGACATGCCGCTCAAGCAAATACAGCAGGCCCAGCGCAATAAGGAACATGCCGATGGTGGTTGCGAGCAGCCATCGCCAATGGCGATCATTGGACTTCTTCAAATTGTTTTTCAGTGGCTGTAGCAGGGAAACATTGCTGGCTGATTGTTCGTGCAACACCATGCCGATACGCAAGCCACCTACACGTTTGCCGTGTTGCATCACGGGCGCCGCAATATCCAGCAGCTTTTCATTCCATTGCGACACGATTTTATTTTCACCCGCCGCGGCCATCACTGCGCTGGCCAATGGATCGACCATCGGCTTGCCATTGCTGCTGCCTTCGGCTGCATCGCCGAGAATAACGCCCTTCCCGTCGAAGGCGATGGCGTAGACAACATCATTTCTTTTTTTCAGCTCCTGCAATTTTCCCTGCAGCACCTTGGAATTTCCGTCCTGAATACTATCGGCGATATAGGGCGTCGAGCGCGTTGCCAGGGATTCGCCTTTACGTTTCAGGTTGCTCCTGTCGATGCTGTTCATGGCGATTTCGGTCAGCGAAACCATTTCTCGATGATTGGATTTTTCATTCATCCACAGCATTGAAAAAATGATGATGACCAGGAACATCATCAGGCCGAGCATGGCCAGCATTTGTCCGCGCAACCCCAAGCGCAGACGCCAGCGACCCTGTTCCCGAACGAATTTCATGGCGCCAAGATTAACCGAATAGACATTATTTTTCTGTTTGTTGCTTCTGGCTGATGCGCAGCATGCGCTGGGTATCGGAAAACAGGCCGCGCAATATCTTGATTTCCCGCTTGTCCATTTGGGCACGCAAATACAGGCGTCGAAGACGCGAAGTCACGATCTCGGGCGCACGCCCCTTGTGAAAATCAACGTGCTCCATCAATTCCGTCAAATGCCCAAAGAAGCGTTCCATGTCTTCATGGCTGGCGGGGGCTTCGTCAGGGTCGGCGAGCGATATCGAAACCGTTTCCTGCCTTGTTCCGGATGCCAGCATCGCCATACGGAATTCGTAAGCCAGCACCTGGACTGCGGCCGCAAGATTGAGTGAGGCATATTCCGGATTGGCCGGAATGCAGACCGTGGCATGGCAACGCTGCAAGTCCTCGTTTTCGAGCCCGGTTCGTTCGCAACCAAAAACCAGGGCCGCGTTGCCCGACATTCCTGCCTGCAGCAACTGTTCGGCAGCCTGCCTGGGTAGGTATTCGGGCAAAGGGACCTCGCGTCGGCGCGACGAAGTGCCGACAACAAAATGGCAGTCGGCAACGGCATCGGCGAGACTTTCATGCAAAACGGCGCTGTCCAAAAGATCCGTGGCACCTGCTGCCAAAGCCGTTGCTTCGGGATGCGGAAACTTGTGTGGCCTCACCAGATGAAGCTCGTACAGCCCCATCGTTTTCATGGCACGTGCAGCCGAACCGATATTTCCGGGGTGTTGAGTGCCTACCAACACGATACGTAATGTGGATTTCATGATTGAAGTTTAAGGCTTTTGCATCGACTTGAGCCAAGGCTCCAGCCACGATCTGCTATAATTCCGCCGCCGCGGCACTGACTGCGGCATGTTCTCCACACAATTTACGTTTAGGCGGGCCTATGCAAAACCCAGTCATTACTGTCATGACCAAAGCCGCACGGATGGCCGGTACCGTGATGTTGCGTCATATGAGCAAGCTCGCCAGCTTGAATATTGTTGAAAAAAGCCCGCAAGACTATGCCAGCGAAGTCGATGCAGCGGCCGAAAAAGAAATCATCAAGGAATTGCGTCGCGCCTATCCGGACATCGCCATCCTCGCCGAAGAATCCGGCGCCATGGGAACCGGACGCCAAACCTTCGTGATTGATCCGCTCGACGGCACCTCGAATTATCTTCGCGGCTTTCCGCATTTCTGCGTTTCTATTGCCCTCGTGGAAAATGGCGAGCCGACTGACGGCGTTATTTTCGACCCGCTGCGAAACGAACTTTTTACGGCAAGCCGCGGTGCCGGTGTACTGCTCAATGATAAAAAAATGCGGGTTGCGGAACGCAAGGATCTGGCAGGCAGCATGCTGATTACCGGTTTCCCGCCGCGCGAACGTGCTCGCCTTCCTGCCCATTTGCAGGCGATCAACGAATTGCTGAAAACCGCCGAAGACGTTCGCCGTACCGGTTCCGCCGCGCTGGACCTGGCCTATGTTGCTTGCGGTCGCGTGGATGGCTATTTCGAAGCAGGTATCAAACCCTGGGATATTGCCGCCGGTATGTTGATGGTGCGTGAAGCCGGTGGCCGCGTCTGTGATTTCAAGGGTCGCAGCGATAAATTGCTCAACACCAACCACGTCGTAGCCGGCAACCAGAAAATCAGCGCCGCATTGCAGAAGTCCTTGGTGGATTCGGGATACGCCGCCGCGTTTTCTTGATACTCATGCGTATTCTCGTGGGAGCTGGTTTACCAACGACAGATGCCCAGACATATCACGTCATTGAGATTTAATCGCTGGTAAACAAGTCCCTACAAATCCTGACCCACAAAAAAACCGCGCATTGCGCGGTTTTTTTGTGTCTGTTGAAACCGGAATATCGCTTACGGGCGACGTTCCAGTTCGGCGAGATCTTTTGCCTTTGGCAAGAGATCTTGCTTGCTCACACCCAACCATAACAACAGCGGGCAGGCAACGAAAATGGACGACAGGGTACCGAAGACAATACCGATCATCTGCGACTCGGCCATGCCTTGCAGCGAGTTGCCGCCGTATAGGTAAAGCGCCAACACGGTCAGGAAAGCCACGAAAGAGGTAATGATCGTACGCGACAGCGTCTGGTTGACCGAACGGTTCAATACGTCGGCTGGCGAAATTCGCTGCAGATTGCGGAAGTTTTCACGAACACGATCGAACACGACGATGGTATCGCTGATCGAATAACCCATCACCGACAAAATACCCGCCAGCACGGCAAGATCCAGTTCGTGCTTGGTAATCGCAAACCAGCCAGCCACCAAGAGAACGTCGTGCAAGGTGGTAATGATTGCGGCGACGGCGAATTTCCATTCGAATCGGACCCAGACGTAGATCAAAAAGCCGAGCACCACGAAGATGGCCGCCTTCAGTCCGTTCCAGGCAAATTCGTTTCCGATTTGCGGACCCACGTAAACGCTGGGCGAAACCTTGCCGGGGTTTTCGGGAGTCTGGGCAGCCTTCAGGACCTGCTCCGAAAATTCCGTGATTTTTTTCGAGTCACTATTGCTCTTGTTCAAGCGCATGCGAATCACGATTTCGTTGCTGGCACCCAGAGTGCGGACTTCGGAACCCGGAAAACCGTTTTTCTCGAGACGTTGACCGCATCTCTTCAACGTTCACCGGCTTCGCGAATGTCATCTCTGTCTTGGTGCCACCGGTAAAGTCGAGCGCATAGTTGAAACCGGTCATCATCGAAATGATCGCGCCAAGCATCAGCAGACCCGCGATGGTGAGCGACACCATGCGCATGCGCATGAAATTGATATTGCTATTAGAAGGAAAAAGTTCCACATCGCCTCCGGTGCGATTAAATCGACAGGCCGGTCATCTTGCGACGACCGCCATAAATCAGGGTAGCAATTCCGCGCGATACGGCCACGGCCGTGTACATGGAAGTGACGATACCGATGATGAGTGTGATACCAAAACCACTGATCGGGCCCGAACCAAACACTGCCATGGCGATACCGGCCAACAAGGCGGTGATATTCGCATCGGCAATGGTGCCGGTGGCCTTGTCATAACCGGCGGCAATACTCGCCAGCGGGGTATTTCCCAGCCTTAGCTCTTCGCGTATTCGCTCATTGATCAATACGTTCGCATCGACCGACATACCCACCGTGAGTGCGATACCGGCAAAACCCGGCAAGGTCATGGTGGCACCAAAAACCGACAGGATTGCCACCACCATCAACAGCTGCAAAAGCAGGGCGACATTGGTGATGACGCCAAACATCTTGTAATAGATCAGGAAGAAGACGAGCACGAAAGCAAACGAGAACACTACCGCCTGCACACCGCGCTTCACGTTTTCGGCGCCGAGACTTGGGCCGATGATTTGTTCCGCAACAATATCCACCGGTGCGGCGAGCGAACCGGATTTCAGCTGTTCAGACAATTTCTTGGCTTCGGTCGGATCAAGTCCGGTCGTGATGAATGCATTGCTGAAAGTACCGTTGATGGTTGCGGTATTGATCACGAACTCTTCCGTTACCGAACCACGAACTTGCTTGCCGTCGACGATCCGCGTGATGGGTTTGCGCTCGATGTACACAACGGCCATCGGCTTGCCGACGTTGCGTTGAGTATGGTTGAACATGCGCTTGCCGCCGGCCGAGTTAAGCTTGATTTCAACCGCCGGTGTGCCTGATTTAGGATCGATGGTCGGGGCGGCATTGACCAGCTGGTCGCCCGAGACGATAACGCGTTTGGACAACAACACCGGAATATCCGGGTCGGAAGGATTCTGTTTGCGCATCAGATAAACGCGCGAGCCCAGCGGTGCAACGCCGCCGTTCATCGCACCGTAGGCATCGCCCGGGACCACTGCGCGATACTCAAGGGTTGCGGTTGCACCCAGCAATTCCTTGGCGCGTGCGGTGTCCTGGATACCCGGCAATTCCACGATGATGCGGTCATTACCCTGCCGTTGAATGATCGGCTCGCCCAGCGCCGCCATCCGGTTCCTGATGGTGATCATGTTCTTTTCGATGGCGTCGGTAGCGATGTTGTTCAATTCGGCCGGGGTTACCGTTGCCTTCAGGCTTACCGAATCTGCGCCGTTGCCGATAGCCAAACCCGGAAATTGGGATTTCAGCGAGCGCAATGCTTTTGTTCTTGCTGCATCGTCGGAGAAAAGCACCCGGATTTCGTTCGCCGTGTTCGAAACATCGGAAAACGGGATCTCGTTGTCTTTAAGGAAGGTATTGATTTCCTCTGCATAGATGCCGATGCGTTTTTCACGCGCTGCCACCTGGTCGACTTGAAGCAGGAAATGCACACCACCTCGCAGATCCAGACCCAGCGTCATCGGCTTGGCGCCGATTTTGCCCAGCCATCCCGGCGCAGTAGAAGTGAGGTTCATCGCCGCGTTGTATTCGGAGCCCAGCTCAGGACGCAATACGTCGGCAGCCTTCAGTTGGGTCTCGTTATCGGACAGGCGCACCATGATGTTGTCGCCTTCGATGGCAACACTTTTGAACGGCACTTTTTGCGCTTCCAGAAGTGTTTTAACACGGGTGACCAAGGCAGCATCGACCGGTATTTTTCCTGCCGCGGCAACTTGCACGGACGGGTCTTGTGGAAAAACATTCGGCAACGAGTACAGCGCGCTAAACAGCAACACGATAACAATCAGTGTGTATTTCCAACGGGAAAATTCAAGCATGGAACACCATAAAGGCCATCAGGCCGGCAGTAGAACAATGGGGATTAGGCGGACTTCAGCGTGCCTTTTGGCAACACGGCGGTGATCGCGTTTCTTTGCAGCTTGATTTTGGTGTTATCGGCGATTTCAACTGTAATGAAGTTGTCGCCCAGATCATCAACGCGTCCGGCAATGCCGCCGCTGGTGATGATTTCGTCACCCTTGCTCAATTTGCTGATCAGTTCGCGATGTTCTTTCTGGCGCTTCATTTGAGGGCGGATCATAAGGAACCACATGACCACGAACATCACGGCAATCATGATCAGGGGGCCGAAACCGCCGGCGGCAGGCGCAGCTGCGGATTGTGCTGCGGCAGGCGAAATAAAGAAATCGAGCAGGGACATAGTTTTTCTCGTAGGTGTAAACGTATCAAAGCGTGCAATTATGCCAGAGCCCCCGGCCTAACGCATGGATTACAGGGATCTGGGCACCGGTCTAGGGGTTTTCAACCCGTCTGAGCGCATAGAACTCGTTCCGGAACTCCTCGAAACGGCCCAATTCAATCGCGGCGCGGATTTCCCGCATCAATTCCTGGTAGTAGTGCAGGTTGTGGATGGTAGCCAGCATCGAGGCCAGGATTTCATTGCAGCGGTCCAAATGCCGCAGATACGCACGGGTATAGCCGGTACGGCAGGTATAGCAGGCGCAACCGGGTTCGATCGGCTGCAAATCTTTTTCATATTGTGCATTACGGATCCGCACCTGGCCGAAATGCGTGAAGTAATGGCCGTTACGTGCGTTCCGGGTAGGCATCACGCAATCGAACATGTCGATACCGCGTGCGACTGCTTCAACGATATCTTCCGGCTTGCCGACACCCATCAGATAGCGCGGCTTGTCTTCCGGCAATTGCGGGCAGATGGCTTCCAATGTGCGCTCGCGTTCTTCCGGTGGCTCGCCGACTGCCAGACCACCGACGGCATAACCATCAAAATCCAGTTGCTTCAAACCTTCCGCCGATTGCGTCCGCAAATCCGGATAGACACCACCCTGCACGATTCCGAACAAGGCGGCATCGTTGCCTTCATGCGCCTTCTTGGAACGCTCGGCCCAGCGCAAACTCAACTCCATTGATTTTTTTGCGACGATTTCGGTGGCCGGATACGGCGTGCATTCATCGAAAATCATCACGATGTCGGAGTTCAGCACTTTCTGGATATGCATGCTTTCTTCCGGGCCAAGAAATACCTTGGCGCCATCGGTAGGCGATGCAAACGTTACGCCCTGCTCGGTAATCTTGCGACGTTTTGCCAGCGAGAAAACCTGGAAGCCACCCGAATCGGTCAGGATCGGTTTATCCCACTTACAAAAACCGTGTAGACCTTCGTGTGCCGC
>Ga0209175_10001009_pt1 | contig 14776 bp, 11 predicted proteins | sample JI91814C2DNA_FD_187506 | JGI IMG/M metagenome (GOLD analysis project Ga0209175, IMG submission 187506) | Wastewater effluent complex algal communities from Wisconsin, to seasonally profile nutrient transformation and Carbon sequestration -... | ecosystem: Engineered > WWTP > Effluent > Algae...
CAGCAGCAGGTGCTGCGCTAAAAGGCGGATGGCCACTTCTTCCTGAGTCTCCCTTGAATTGATAATATTCAGCAGGTTATCAAAAGAAGAGTTGGTGGCAAAATAGTTGAAGGTCTTATCCATTTCTATGGATGAGCCGGTTGCCAGTCCGGTATATAAAACAGTTTGTGAAGTATACCGGTATTTGGGTTTACTGGTTGAACTGATCACCAATGCGGCGAGCAGGATGGGAACCATTACCAGTATGATAATGTGTTTTCGAATGATTCGGATAAAGTCAATGAGTTTCATGGCAGTTATTTTGAAACAGGGTTAAAAGGAAACCCGGCCAGTTCTTCCAGGATCATCCTGGCGGTAGTAAAATCAGTTTTTGCTTTTTCATAGTCCGCTTCTACTTTAGTGGTGATATCAGAAATGCGGACATATTCGCTTACGGGTATCACGCCGTTCCTGAATTCTTTGTCTACCATGTCCATATTCACTTTTGCATTACCTAAAGCCAGTGACTGTATATTGAGTAAGCGCTGTTTTAGCAATACGTCCTGGTACAGTTTGATCACTGTTTGGCGCAGTTCTTCTTCCTGAGCCTGGGCCATGCTGCGGGCTTGTTCCAGTTCGGTATTTGCTTTTTTGATCTGGCTTTTGCGGTTGAGCAGGTCCCCGATCGGGAATTTCATGTACACACCCACTCCGTAATTCAATTGTTTGCTGGTAGCACTGAAAACCGTGGTGGAAAGTCCGTTGTTGGTAGAGGAGAAATTATCAAATGTACCGTAGCGGGTATCGGCCTGGAAGCCCAGGTTGCGGGTCCAGTAATTCTTTTCCATCTGTAGATTAGCGTGTTTGGCTTCAATTTCCAGTTTCCGGTACTGCAGGAATGGGCTGTACTTTAATGCAGAGTCTAAGATATCAGCCAATGGTGGAATCACCAGTTTATTGTCTTTTCTGGCAGAATCTGTTGTTGTCTGAGCGCTGATTGAACTGGCAGCAGAGAGGAACAAACAAATAAGAGGTACGGAGTAAAAAATCTTTTTCATGACGGTGGTTGTATAATCTTTTTTTAAACAGTGCTTTTCTGCAATAATGCCGGTATGGTTCTAAGAATGAGTTTCATATCGTACCAGAAAGAATAGTTCCCGTCCCGGAAATGATCGGCATATTCATTATCCAGACGCATTCTTTCCTCTTCCGACATATTGCCGCCTTTGCCTCGCAGTTCCACCTGCCAGAGACCGGTGATCCCGGCTGGTGCCAGAAATCTTTTTGAGAGATTATCTTCTGTCAGCATTTCCGCTTCGTAAACCGGCAGTGGACGGTTGCCCACAATCGACATATCGCCTTTGATGACATTAATCAGTTGTGGCAATTCATCAATACTGGTATTGCGGATAAATCGTCCTACACGGGTGATCCTGGGATCATTCACAATTTTTACAAAGGCTGCTTTCTTTTTTGAGAGTTCAGTCTTTTGCTGATTGTACCAGTTATCACAGATCGCATGGTTATCCACATACATCACCGGCGAACAGGTTTCTCCTTCGGGGAGCTGACTGCATTTGGGACAGGGCAGATCGAAACGTATCACATCATTGGCACCCTGCTGGTTGTATTGGTTCATGGTAACGGCCAGTTTTTTCAGTTCTTTATCGGCACCGCTTCTCATGGAACGCAGTTTGTAAAAGTCAAATACTTTACGACCCACTCTTTTAGAAGTGAAATACACTTTCCCTTTTGACTCCAGGCGGATAGCGAGCATCAGGATCAGCAGAAAAGGAGCGGCGATGATCAAAACAGTAGATGCCACTGCGATATCAAACAATCTTTTGGAGAGTGGCATTTTAAATACACCTCCATGACAACTGACAGGGACCGGCTCATCTGTTTTCTTCCGGTATTTGGTCAGAAATTGTACACGGCCGGGAATTTTTTCAGCAACCGCAGTAGACATCACATAGAAATCATCCATCTTTTTTTCCTGCGCCAGTTTTAATAGTTCAGGGCTGAACTGGCTGCTTAAGAGAATAAAGGGAATGGTATCGTACACTTTGCAGGAACGCAGATAATCATAGAGATAAACAGCGTTCTTACCTGGCAGGTGGTATTCACAAATGATGGCAGCAGGCCCTTTGCCACTGGTGATGATACTGATTGCTTCCAGCACGTTTCCGGCCTGGATCAGCATCACATTGGCCGTTTCTTTAAGTGAACGGGCAAAGGAAGGCGTATTTCCTACGTACAAAATCCTTTGGATATTATTAGCTGTTCCAGCAATCGGAAGGGAGGAACGGGTGACGGATTGTTCAGCAGTGATTACCATACAATTGAATAATGAATGGGGAATAAATTCTTCTTGATGATTTCCAGCAATTCTTCGGGATTGAAGGGTTTGGTTACATAATCCTGTGCCCCGAGCTGGTAACAACGGATCCTTTCTTTGCTTTCAGCTTTTCCGGAAAGCATTACAACAGGGGTATGGGTTGTATACCCTCTCTGGCGGAGTGAAGCCAGGAACTGATAACCATCCATTGCCGGCATTTCAATATCACAGATCACCAGGTCAGGCATTGTGGTTTCCAGCCAGTCAAGTGCATCCTGACCGTTGTTCAAATAGACCACTTCGTATTGCTCGGACAGAAAATTTTCAAGCAGCAGTCCGATATTCACTTCATCATCAACTATGAGTAGTTTCTTCTTCATCATGATTATTTTAATTATTTAAGTATTGGGTGTTCATCTGGGTCACCACTTCACGCAGTACCCAACTTGTTTTTTCGATGGCCCTCTGGAGTTCAATCGTTGCCATCTGGTCCTTGGCCAATCTTTCGATACTCCTGATTTCCTGTTCCACTTTTACTACAGCATACATACCCAGGGTGGGTTTGATGCGGTGTGCGGTTGTTTGTAAAGTGGAGAAATCCCTTTCCAGGTGGGCCCGGTGTAATTCATCAATGGCCTTGGGGATGGTAATAGTGAATGAGCGGATCAATCGCTCGCGGACTTCTTCATTGCCGCGGCATAATTTTTCAATCAGGCTCAGGTCGAATAATTTTTCGCCTTCACGCAGTGTACAGATAGCTTGTGTCATTGTTTTCATTTTAAGTCATCCCTGTTTGGCCATTCCTGTGCCAAAGAATAAAGAGACAGACTTAATTGGATATCAAGATTTTACATTTCAGCAGAGAGTGGTGAATTCCCTGCAAGAGAATGGTATTCCGAAAAACGGAATATCATTCCTTACATTGAAACTCAAAAGATTGTTATTTAAGTTGCAGCGAACCGGAAATTATTCTGATTCGGGTGTATTCGCTTAAAGGTTCTAATGGTTTATACTGGCATTGACTGGATCTCATTTGAAATTTCTGGTTATTCGCGTTTATGTTTTATAGTGCCAAAATGAAAAAAGCCCGTCAGCTCAAATGCTGACGGGCTAAAAAAAACTTATACGGATTAATTACTTCAGGCTGTAACGGCTGCTGACTGAACCATGGGTTGGCGCAGGGCTTGTACACCGATGCAATGATAGTCGAACCCGTTCTGGAAGATCTGTGCTTTATCGTAGATATTTCTTCCGTCGAAAATCACGGGCTGGTTCAGTAATTTCTTTACGATTTTGAAATTGGGGAATTTGAATTCCGGCCATTCGGTGATGATGGCCAGGGCATCTGCATCAATCAGGGCCTCGTACTGGTCTTCGCAATACTGAATGCTGTCTCCAAAATGATGACGGGCTTCCTTCATCGCTACCGGATCATAGGCTTTTACAATCGCTCCGGCTTCGAGCAGTTGCTGTACAATCACCAGGGATGGTGCTTCCCGCATATCATCGGTCTGTGGTTTAAAAGATAATCCCCAAAGGGCAATCGTCTTTCCACTGATATCATCGTTGAAATAATGCATGATCTTATTGAACAAAACTGTTTTCTGGTCTTTATTCACCGCTTCTACTGCTTTCAGTACACGCAGTTCATAACCATACTCACCGGCTGTACGAATCAGGGCCTGCACATCTTTGGGGAAACAGGATCCGCCATAACCGATACCGGGATAGATAAATTTGTTTCCGATTCTTGAATCAGATCCGATGCCCCGGCGAACCAGGTTGATATCTGCTCCTACGATTTCACAGAGGTTGGCAATATCATTCATGAAGCTGATCTTGGCAGCCAGCATGGAGTTGGCGGCATACTTGGTCATTTCAGCAGAAGTGATATCCATGAAGATCACCGGATGGCCATTCATGGTAAATGGCTTATATAAATTGTTCATCAGTTCTTTTGCACGTTCTGTTTCCAAACCAATCACGATCCGGTCAGGTTTCAGGAAATCATCAATAGCGGCTCCTTCTTTCAGGAATTCAGGATTGGAAGCCACATCGAATGGAATGTTCTCATTTCTTTTACGCAATTCCTGGGCCACTGCATTTCTTACTTTTTCTGCGGTACCAACGGGAACTGTACTCTTGGTAACCACCAGCATATAATCCTTCATGTATTTTCCACAATCAGCTGCTACTGCCAGTACATATTTCAGATCAGCACTTCCATCCTCATCGGGAGGTGTGCCAACAGCAATAAACAATACTTCGGAATCCGTCATCGCATCAGCGATATTGGTTGTAAACTGTAAACGGCCCTTTTTCATATTCCGCAGGATCATTTCTTCCAGACCCGGTTCATAAATCGGAATAATTCCATTATTCAGGTTTTCGATCTTTTGCTGGTTGATGTCTACACAAACAACATCAATCCCTACTTCGGAAAAACAGGCACCGGTTACCAGACCAACATAACCGCTTCCTACAATTGTAATTTTCATGAGTTTAAATTTTGCTTGAATTTGCCAAACCCGGTGCCAGAATTTTAAATCATTGTATTACAGCATTTTAAAAATTATTGGCTAAGGGTTTTATTCTATTTTCTGGAAAAACTTCCAAAAAAAAACGCAATTCTATTGACCGGACAGGATCTGCTGAGTAATTTAGCAGTCCAATATTCCTATATCCCAATGGAAGCCTATAAAATCTACATCGTTGAAGATGATCCCTGGTATGGTGAAATCCTCGCTTATCATCTTGGTTTAAATCCCGACTATAAAGTATATCGTTTTGAAACAGGACAGGATTGTCTGGCTAAAATGCCGGGTAAACCCGATCTGATCACGATTGATTTTTCTCTCCCTGATATGAAGGGTGATGAACTATTTAAACGCATCCGGGAACTGAATCCTTTTGTTCCGGTGATTGTGATCAGCTCACAGGAGGAAGTACAGGTGGCGATTGATCTTTTTAAAATGGGGGTGAATGATTATCTGATAAAAGATGAAGCCACCAAGGACCTGTTATGGAATAGTGTGATCAGGATCCGGGAGAATCAGTCCTTAAAAAAAGAAGTAGAGTATTTAAAACAGGAACTGGGTCAGAAATTCTCTTTCCAGAAAAGCATCATCGGGCAGAGTGAAACCCTGAAAAAGGTTTTTACCCTGATGGAAAAGGCCGCCAAAACTAATATCAATGTATCCATCACCGGTGAAACCGGAACCGGAAAAGAAGTAGTAGCCAAAGCCGTACATTATAACAGCGAGCGAAAGAAGAAAAATTTTGTCGCCGTGAACATGGCTGCCATTCCAAAAGAACTGATAGAAAGTGAATTATTCGGTCATGAAAAAGGTGCTTTTACCGGCGCCATGGCCCGCAAAGCCGGAAAATTTGAAGAAGCCAATGGTGGCTCTATTTTCCTGGATGAAATTGCCGAAATGGACCTGAGTCTGCAAAGTAAATTACTCAGGGTATTACAGGAAAGAGAAGTGATCCGCGTAGGAGGCAATGAAAAAGTAAAACTGGATGTACGGTTGATTGTTGCCACCCACCGCAACCTGGCTGAAGAAGTAAAAAAAGGACAGTTCAGGGAAGATTTGTATTACCGGATCATCGGCTTACCCATCGAATTACCCCCTTTGAGAGAAAGAGGCAATGATATTTTAATTCTTGCCAAATTTTTTGCAGATGAATTTGGCAAGGAAAACAAACTGGGCTCCTTGCAATTTACCAACGAGGCAAAGGACAAATTACTGCACTATCATTTTCCGGGAAATGTACGGGAGCTGAAATCGATTGTAGAGCTGGCCGCAGTGATGTGTGAAAACAATGAAATCGGTGCTGACGATATCACTTATACGTCCACTAAAAAGGATGATTTCATGATGGCAGAAAACAAAACACTGCGGGAATATACCTGCGATATCATCCGGCATTCCCTCAAAAAACACAATGATGATGTGATCGCCACGGCTAATGCACTGGATATCGGCAAAAGCACGATTTATAAAATGATTCAGAATGGTGAAATCCAGATCTGATGCAGGAGATTCCGAAACCGGGATTTTTATTCCAGATAATGGAATAGCCTGAAAACACGGTTCTTTTAATATGTTGATTATTAGATTCTTATGCCCGGATTTGCGGTGGCACAATTTTCCGGGATACCGTATTAAAATAAGTTATTCATGTACGGTATTGTCAATAAAGCCATCGAAGATCTCGTAATCAACCAGTTTGGAACCCCGGTATGGAAGGCGGTAACAAAAAGAAGCGGTGTAGATGTGGATTTTTTTATCAGCAATGAGCCTTACGATGATGAGATCACTTTTAAACTGGCCACTGCATTGGCAACAGAAGTGAATATGACCGTGGAAGAAGTGCTGGAAGCCTTTGGTGAGTGGTGGGTACTGAAAACAAGCAGAGAAAAATATGGTGGAATGATGGAAGCCGGTGGTAATAATTTAAGGGAGTTCCTGGTGAATCTTCCCTTGTTCCATAACCGGGTGATGTTGATTTATCCGAAGCTGACGCCACCTGAGTTCAAAGTGAGTGATATTGAGACCAATAGTATTTGTGTTCATTATTTTTCAAAGCGAACCGGATTACAGGAATTTGTGAGAGGATTATTGAGTGGACTTGCCAAAATGTATCAAACAACAGCAACCATTGAACTGGTACAAAGCCGGAACGAGGGTAGCACCCATGAAATATTTAAAGTAAGCTGGTAATTCATGAACCAGACAGTACAATTTAATCCCAAACAGTTTAACAGGCTGTTTCCCTTCTATCTCCTGCTCAATGAAGAGCTGGAAATAGTTTCATGCGGAAAAAGCCTGAAAAAACTTTGTCCTGCCATCGAAGGTCAATCCTTTACAGACTATTGTCAGCTTACCCGTCCGCAAATAGAACTGACCAGTTATCAGTCGCTTCAACAACTATGCAATCAGCTGGTTATTTTGTCGCTTCATAATGAGTTCGAAACGGTTTTACGCGGACAATTTGAATGCCTGAAGGATACCAATGAGCTTTTATTTATTGGCTCCCCATGGTTTGGTTCAATGGAGCAGGTAAAAGATTCAACGCTCACGATTCATGATTTTGCCATTCACGATCCATTGATCGATTTGCTCCATGTGTTAAAAACACAGGAGATCAGTAATGAAGATCTGAAAGAGCTGCTCAATGCCAATCAGCAACAGAAAAAAGATCTTCACTTATTATCACTGGCAGCAAAAGCCAATAATAATGGAGTGATTTTTCTTGATGACCAGTTCAGGATTCGCTGGGTGAATGCAGCATTTGAAACCATCACCGGTTTCAGCCAGGAAGAACTGACCGGCCGTTTGCCCGATGAGGTTTTTTTTGATCCGGTAACCGACTTTACGGTGCTCAACCAGATTAAGGAGGCCGGAAAAAACAAAAAGAGTGTAACAATTGAATTCTGGCACAAAAGAAAAGACGGAGCACGTTTTTGGGCACACCTGGATTCCGTGCTAATCCCCGGGCCTGAAAAAGACAGCAACTGGCGGCTGAACATTGTGGCAGATATCTCTGAACAAAAGCATCAACAAACTGAAATGGAACGCCTCGCACTGGTAGCCAGCAGCAACCGTGATGGTGTTTTGTTTGTGGGCTTGGATGGAAAAATTGAATGGGCCAATGAAGGGATCAGCCGGTTAACCTGTTTTGTTAACGCTGAAATTATCGGAAGTACGCCAATTGATCTTTTCAAAGGATCCCTTACCGGAAAAGAAGCCTTGAAAGAAATGATTGGGCTATTTGAAAGTGGGTCGCCATTTAATATTTCCGCCATTTTTTACAGAAAAGACGGGACTTATTTCTGGGGACGGTCCAAAGGGCAGCCAATCAAGGATAAAAAGGGCAGCACCCAACGCTATTTCTGCATCATTGAAGACATTTCAGAAGAAAAAGCCAGTGAAGAAAAGCTAAAAGTACTTTCACAAATTGCAGAGAACAATATCAACGCAGTAGTGATTGCTGATAAGGAGGGAAAAATTTCATGGGCCAACCGAAGCTTTACCCAGATGACAGGTTACCAGCTGGAGGAGGTTTCCGGCAAATCACCGGGCAGTATTTTACAAGGACCGGAAACAGATAAAAAAACAGCTAATCAGCTCCGTAAACAAATAAGAGAAGGTAAACCCTTCAGTGCAGAAATACTCAACTATAACAAAGACAGGGAAAAATACTGGGTACGTATCCAGGGACAACCCATTATCAATGATAAGGGAGAAACCACCGGCTACTTTGCGCTGGAAGAAAATATCACGGATAAAAAAGAAGCCGAACTGCGATTCCGGAATGCACTGGAAAAAATCGGTGATAATGTATGGGAACATAATTTTGAAACCGGCAGAACTTTTTTCTCCAAGTCAAGTAACAATCTGCTTGGACAGGAATTAAAAGTATTCTCCAATGCCCAAAAACTCTGGTGGGAAAGTATTCACCCGGATGACCTGCCCATCCTGGTAGAAAATGATGAAAAATACCGGAAAGGGGAAGTTGATTCACACCGGCTCGAGTACCGGCTGGTACATAAAGACGGATCAGTAAAATGGGTTTTAGACCGGGGTGTTGTGATTAAAAAAGACAGCAATGGATTGCCCATATTAATAACGGGAACACATACCGATATCACCGCTACCAAGCAAACAGCCACCGAACTGGCGATTCGTGTGAAACAGTTCCGTTCATTGTCTGAAAATATTCCTGGTGTAATTTATGAATATGAGTTCAGGCCCGACGGAACAGAAGGAATGAGATACCTGAGTCCGGCTATCGAAAAGATTTTTGGTATCCCGACTGATGAATACTTCATGAATCATGAAAAATTTGTTCACCCGGACGATCGGTACCGGATCGCTAAAAAGAATAAAATCTCTAAAGAAACGCTTGGAAACTATTTTGATGAATCCAGACTAATCGTTCCGGGACGTGGAATTGTGTGGAGATCCGTTTCCTCCTCCTTTTCTTACCAGACCGAAGACGGTACCCGTGTGTTCACCGGATTTATGCTGGACATCTCAGAGAGAAAATCTACGGAAGAAAAACTGGAGAGTCAAAAAAATTTTTACGAAGAAATCCTGAACAATCTCCCGGCCGATGTGGCTGTTTTCAATCACAAACACGAATATCTGTTTGTGAACCCACAGGGTATTAAGGATGCAGCACTACGAAAATGGATTATCGGAAAAAGAGACGAGGATTACTGTACCTATAGAAACAAACCGCTCTCTATTGCCGCAGAAAGAAGAAAGCTTTTCAACGAGATGCTGGATCGTAAAAAAGTGGATGAGTGGGTGGAAAAAACCAGCCGTGCCGGGGGAGGCAATAATTATATTTTGCGCCGCTGGCATCCGGTGGTCGATAATACAGGTAAGATCAGTCTGGTCATCGGTTATGGCCTGGATATCACCGAAAGAAAAATGCTGGAAGAAGAACTGATCCGCTCGAGGGAACATGCCGAAATGCTGGCCAGGGCTAAGGAACAATTCCTGGCCAATATGAGCCATGAGATTCGCACACCCATGAATGCCATTATCGGCATGGGCAACCAATTGTCCAGAAGCCAGCTGTCCGAACAACAACAATTCTACCTCAACACCATTAATACAGCGGCAGAAAACCTGCTCGTGATCATCAATGATATTCTTGATTTGTCCAAAATTGAGGCCGGTAAACTGAGTCTTGAAAAAATTGGCTTTGAACCTGTTAAGGTTGTCAACAATGCCATCGAAGTGATGCGGCATAAAGCAGAGGAAAAGGGGTTGCGGTTGACTGCTGTATTAAATGAGAGTCAGCTTTCACCTGTACTGATCGGCGATCCTTTCCGGATTAACCAGGTATTATTAAACCTGATCAGCAATGCTATTAAGTTTACGGAGAAAGGATCAGTGAACCTGAGTTGCCGTGTGATTGCAGAATCAAAAGAGACACAAACCCTGCAATGCCAGGTGATTGACACCGGTATGGGAATGGATCAGGTATTTATTGACCGGCTGTTTGAAAAATTCAGTCAGGAAAATGATTCTGTTACCAGACAATTTGGGGGTACCGGATTGGGCATGAGCATCTGTAAGGAATTGGTGGAACTGATGGGCGGAACGATTGAAGTAAAAAGCAAAAAAGGACAGGGTACCCGTTTTACCATTACACAGGAATTCAAAAAAGGGACTTACCAGGACCTCCCTGCTGTTATGACCACACAAATAACGGGCGACTTTCTTAAAAACAAGAAAATCCTGGTAGCCGATGATAATGAAATGAACCGGTTGGTCGCTTCCATTATACTGGAAAACTACGGGGCCACGGTTCTGGAATCAGATAATGGTCGGGCTACCCTGGAAGCCATCAACACGCATCTTCCTGATCTGGTGCTGATGGATATTCAGATGCCTGAACTAAACGGATATGAAACAACCCGTTTATTACGCCAACTAGGCAATAATATCCCTGTGATCGCTTTGACAGCCAATGCCATCAAAGGAGAAAGTGATAAATGCCTGGAAGCCGGCATGAATGACTATATCTCAAAACCATTTAAAGAAGATGAGTTCCTGAAAACAATAGCCCGCTGGTTAAAAACTGATATCAACATGAAAAGCGAAACAGCTGAAACGATACCTCCAATGTATAACCTGGACTCCCTCCGGGATATCAGCAGGGGCAATGAAACATTTGTGCAGAAAATGATCCGGATTTTTTGCGAACAGACCCCTTTAATGGTGAAAGAAATGAAGGCTGCCTGGGAGGAAAAAAACTTCGCTGCCATGGGAGCCATTGCCCATAAAATTAAACCGAGTATTGACAACCTCAATATTCATACCCTGAAACAGGTAATCCGGGATATTGAAACATCCGGAAAAGAACAAAAAGAAACTGACAATCTTGAAGACTTGCTGAACCAAACCCAAAAAATCATTGCTGCAGTCGTCAGCGATATGCAAATAAACGCCATCGAACCATCATCCAAATCCTAAGATTATGAAAGTTGAACAACTCCTCTACCGCCATGATGCTTTTATCAAAGATGAAAAAAGCGAACCCTTTTCCGGCAACGGCAAACAACTCGTACTGGCTTTTGGTGCTAAAGAAATGCTTGAAAAAAACAGCATTTATGAAGAACTGAAAACACTATACCCGGCAGCCAGTCTGGTCCTCTGCTCTACTTCCGGTGAAATTTATGATGACGCCGTCTATGATAACAGCGTATCGGCAGTAGCCATTGAACTCGAAAAAACAGATATTCAAACCAGACAGATCAATATCAGCAATTTTAGCAACAGTTTTGAGGCGGGCAGTTTTTTATTCCGTGAATTACCGCAGGATGATCTTACCTATGTGCTGATTATTGCCGACGGTGGCCTGGTGAATGGCAGTGAACTGGTCAGGGGAATTGAATCAGTCAATAGAAAAAACATACCTGTTACCGGCGGATTAGCCGGCGATGCAGCTAATTTCAACTATACACTGGTCGGCTGCAACAGTCAGCCAGCAAAAGGAAATATCGCAGCCATCGGTTTTTATGGAGAGGCCCTGCAGGTGGCACATGGATCTATCGGTGGTTGGGAAACATTTGGGCCGGAGAAAAAAGTCACCCGCTCAAATGCCAATAAATTATACGAAATTGAACATAAAAGTGCACTGGAAACCTATAAAACATATCTTGGTAAATATGCCGATGAATTACCTGGTTCAGCACTCCTTTTCCCGCTATCTGTAAGAGTGGAAGGGAGTCAGGATACAGTGGTAAGAACAATTTTATCCATTGATCCGGTTGAACAATCCATGGTATTCGCCGGTGATGTTCCGGAAGGATCCTATGTCCGCTTCATGAAAGCCAATTTTGACAAGCTGGTGGAAGCTTCCATGAATGCGGCGGCTGCCACCCTGTTGCAAACTTTTCACCAGCAACCTAAACTGGCGCTATTGATCAGTTGTGTTGGGCGGAAGCTGATCCTGGGTAAAAGAATTGATGAAGAAACAGAAGCCATTAAAGACACATTCGGACCCGGTACTTTTCTCACCGGATTCTATTCATACGGCGAAATCTCACCACTGGTTCCCGGTTCCGCCTGTGCCTTACATAACCAAACCATGACGGTTACAACTTTTGATGAAATCTGCTGACAAACATACCATTCATAAACTTCTCCACCGGCAGTTGAAAAAATATGCCGGGGAAGCTTTGCTGCAGAACAGCCAGTTCATTGAGTTCATTGATGCAGTGAACGATTCCTATTTTGCATTTGAAAAGGATAAGGAATTATCAGAACATGCTTTCAAACTCAGTGAAGAAGAATTCAATTCCATTAACAGCAGATTAAGGGAAGAAATTGATTTACGTAAGCTCTCTCTTCAGAAACTGAAAGAAACCCTGACCGGTATCAGTGCTGATCACAATGCAGATTCTGTAAACGCAGAGGATGACCTGTTGGTGATTGTGGAAATGCTGAACCTGGTTATTCAAAAAAGAAAAGAAGCAGAAGATGAACTGATCCAGGCCAAAATTGTGGCTGAAAATGCCAGCATGGCCAAATCAGAATTTTTGTCGGTGATGAGCCATGAAATACGTACCCCACTGAATGCGGTAATTGGTATGGGCCATTTATTATTAAAGAGTAACCCCAGACCAGACCAGGTGGAAAATCTCACTGCGCTGAAAATATCAGCCGATAACCTGCTGGTACTGGTGAACGACATCCTTGATTTCAATAAAATAGAAGCCGGAAAACTGGAACTGGAGAATCTTCCTTTTGAACTTTCCAAACTGGTAACCGAAATCGTCAATGCCAATACCCTGGCCGCCAGGGAAAAACAAAATCAGATTAGTCTGCAGATCGCGGATAATATTCCTTCTCACCTTTTGGGTGACGCTATTCGATTGGGTCAGGTATTGAATAACCTCATATCGAATGCCATTAAATTCACAGATAAAGGCAAAATTGAAATCACCGTCAGCCGGATGGAGAGTGAACCTGAAAACTGCCGGGTGATGTTTGCAGTAACAGATTCAGGTATTGGTATCCCGATGGAAAAACTCAGTACCATCTTTCTGCCTTTTACACAAGCCGGAAGCTCGATCACCCGCAAATACGGTGGAACCGGATTGGGTCTTTCCATTTCGCAACGTATTCTTGAATTAATGGATAGCGGGCTGGAAGTGATATCAGAAACAGGAAAGGGTTCACAGTTTTATTTTTCTGTTGAATTTCAAATGGTCGGCCAGGCCGGTGAAGTGATAGAAGAAGCAACTGACCAGGAGCCGGATCTAAAAAACAAAAAAATACTGCTGGTGGAAGACACCGCTTTCAATGTTCTGTTTGCCACACAGCTGCTTGAAGGATGGAATGCGGAGGTAGCTGTTGCAGAGAATGGTGCCATCGCCGTTGAGATGGTAACAAAACACCAGTATGATCTCATTTTAATGGATCTGCAGATGCCGGTGATGGATGGTTATACCGCGGCCAGAAAGATCAGGGATTACAATAAGGCATTACCCATTATTGCACTTACTGCCTCGGCCACCAGTAATGTAAAAAGCAAAGTGCTTGAGGCCGGCATGCAGGATTATGTGACAAAACCTTTTAATCCGAACGATTTTTTCCTTCGGCTTAAAAAATATTTATAATCAAATCAGCGACATCTCCCTCATCTTAATTCTTTCTTAACAGAAATCAGGTGTAAAAACAGCTGCCGGCTCAATAATCAGCAAAACCCCAGGGCTTTAATTCGTAACTTTCCTCTTCAGCAAAACCGGAAAGATGAAAACAGGTTTTTTACTATACGGTATTCTTTTACTCCTCGTTTCCTGTGGCAGTAATCAAACCGAAGAGTCTGACGTAAATAATAACAACCTTTCAGAACAACAAAGCTGGCAGGCTTCACTGGATGATTCCAGCGGTAATATTGTACTGAACAGAAACGGCGCTCCGCTTCCCGATACGCTGTCCATAGATGCAATAAAAGCTTTTTTAAACAGCCGCTATCCCAATATACAATTGCAGGTATTACGCCAGTCGGGTGATACTTTATATGTACAAATTCCGGAAGCCACCTATCTCACCCAACAAATGGGTTCAACCGGTCCTGAGATGTATTTTGGAGAAGCCGTGTATAACCTTACAGAAATACCTGGTATTCGCTTTATCAATTTTGCATTGGCTGAGGGAGATCATGCCGGCCCCGATACTTATAACAGGGACAGTTTCAAACCCGAATAAAAATCCTGATTCAAAACTGTCCTTGATTACTGTTGGTATTGGCTCTTCTTATTTGGGAAACTTTTCTACTTTATTCGTAATGGGTTTCACAGTTCTTAAAAATGCATAGATCGCTTTCAGGTCATCCTCTTTCATTTTACCATACATACTCCAGGGCATGAATGTATTTTGACGGCCTGGTTTGGTTTGCAGCATTTCTGGAGATGAGTTTGCTTTA
>Ga0209175_10001014_pt1 | contig 14728 bp, 17 predicted proteins | sample JI91814C2DNA_FD_187506 | JGI IMG/M metagenome (GOLD analysis project Ga0209175, IMG submission 187506) | Wastewater effluent complex algal communities from Wisconsin, to seasonally profile nutrient transformation and Carbon sequestration -... | ecosystem: Engineered > WWTP > Effluent > Algae...
CAACAGCTTCGCTACGGCAAACAGCCCTGCGGCGGGTTCGTTCTTCCCCATCGGCCAGCAGGCGGGGGACACAGGGGTTCGTTCTGTCCAGTCGCTGACGCTTTCTGTGTCTTGGGTATCGGGCACGATCAACCTCGTAGCCTATCGGGTGCTTGCGGCTATCCCGTTGCTGGCGTTGATCCCGAACGACCTTGACCCGCTGACGAGCCGTTTACCGCGTCTTTACGATGGGGTTGTCCCGTTCCTGATATTTGTGCCTGCTACAACGACGGCATCGAATATCACGGGGGTCTATACCGAAACCCAAGGCTGATGGCGACCGGCTTCGCGCTTGAAACCGCTTGGGCGCGGCGGAGGAACAAGCGGCAGGGTTATTACAGGCAGCTCATAAAGGCCGATGCGGACGGCACGGCTGCGACGATCTGGGAAACATGGTATTTCGGCGCGACCATTTCCGGTATAAACGCGGCGGCGAGTATTACCGAAGGGGCTGACACACTTTCGTCTTCGGCAACGCTCGCGCTCAATGCAGCGGCATCGCTTACCGAGGGCAATGACAGCCTAAGCGCGGCAAGCAATGTTGCTCTCAAAGGCGCAGCTTCGATTACGGAAGCAAGTGACAGTGTTTCGTCAAGCGCCACGATTGCTCTTGCGGCGTCGGCTTCAATCACGGAAGGGGCTGACAGCCTTGTTTCGGCGGCAACCATTGGAATACTCGCCGCCGCTTCGTTAACAGAAGATGCAGACACGTTAACGTCAACAGCATCACTCGGCATCGCGGCGGCACTTGGTGGCACAGAGAACAATGACACACTTGCGTCAACGTCAACATTAACAGCCAATCCGTATATCTGGTCAACAATTGACCCCTATTTGGGGATATGGGGCGAAGTAAGCCCCGACAGTGGGACATGGACGCCTAGCCTTGCAACCGCAGGGACATGGGCAAACTCAACACCGGCAACCGGGTCATGGGCAAGCAACGCGCCCGCACAAGGGAATTGGTCTTAGAGCATCTGAAGCCCGTCCAGCCTTTGAGCAACGGGGGAGAGAGGCAATATGGAAGAGAAGAAAATAGGCACCGGCAAGCCCGGTCCAGGACGCCCTAAGGGTAGCGGCGACAAGATTAGTCGTGGTGTCAAGGAAATGGTGATTGCCGCGCTTAATGGTGTTGGCGGGCAGGCATATCTTGAAGAGCAGGCGGTTGAGAATCCAAAGGCGTTTTTAACGCTTGTAGGGAGGGTCATTCCATTGCAGGCCGACCATAGCGGCGACGTGGTGATGACGGTTATTACAGGTGTGCCGCGTGGCGACACATCCAATTGACCTTGGGTATAGCCCAAGGCCGGCGTTTGTGCCGCTTCACCTTAGGAAAGAGCGCTTCGGCTGTATTGTAGCCCATAGACGGGCGGGCAAGACTGTTGCCAGCATTATGGATCTGATCGACGCGGCGCTGCGGTGCACAAAGCCCCAAGGCCGCTTTGCTTATGTCGGCCCGTATTACAACCAGGCGAAGGATGTAGTTTGGAATTATGTGAAGAAATACACGGCGGGGATTCCAGGCGCGGAAATTAATGAAAGCGAGTTGAGGGTTGATTTGCCAAATGGGGCAAGAATAAGGCTATACGGGGCTGATAATTACGACCGTCTCCGGGGTATCTATCTGGATGGCGTTGTGTTGGACGAATACGCGGATCAGCCGCCGCAAGCATGGAGGGAGGTGATCCGGCCCGCCTTGGCTGATCGGCAGGGATGGGCGCTATTCATTGGCACTCCCAAAGGCCGTAACGCATTTTTCGAAGTTTACGAAAACGCGGTGGGCGCGGAAGATTGGTTTGCCATGAAGTTGCGGGCCAGTGAGACGGGTCTGATAGACCAATCAGAGCTTGTAGCAATGCGCAATGACATGTCCGCCAACGAGTATCGCCGCGAACTGGAATGCGACTTTGACGCGGCGGTTGAGGGCGCTTACTATGCCGAATGCCTGGATCAGGCGCGCATTGATAAGCGGATAGGTGTAGTCCCGGCTGATCCGTTAATGCAGTATCGGGCGTTCTGGGATATTGGCATCGCGGATGCTTGTGCGATATGGGTGGCTCAATTCACGGGCCGGGAGATCAGGGTTCTGGATTATCACGAGGCGGAGGGTCAGCCCCTCGCCTTTCATTTGAACTGGTTAAGGGATAACGGTTACGGCTCTGCGCTGTGTGTCTTGCCGCATGATGGTTCGCACAGGGATAAATTTTCGGGAACGCGGTTCGAAGATCATGTAAGGGCGGCTGGCTTTCCGGTTGAGACTATTCCGAACGCGGGCAAGGGCGCGGACATGAAGCGCATCGAGGCGGCAAGGCGTCTATTCCCCGCAATATGGTTTAATGAGGAAACAACGGCGGACGGCATTCACCGGCTCGCGTCCTATCATGAGAAGCGCGACGAAAAGGCAGGCATAGGGTTAGGCCCCAAGCATGACGAAGCGTCGCATGGTGCGGACGCCTTTGGGCTGATGGCGGTTGCTTATGAAGCGCCGCGCAAAGCCGCGCCGATCCGGTATAATTCGAGGGGTATTGTTTGATGGATGATGACGCCCTTGAAAAGCCAAACGCCATTGGCGAAATTGAACTGGTTGCTCTTTTGCAGGACCAGGAGCGTCTTGCGGTAAGCTATCGGTCGAGCGAGCTTGCGGAGGAGCAGCGGCTTGCGCTCGAGTATTACGACGCAATGCCGTTTGGCGACGAGGAGGAAGGGCGCAGCCAAGTTGTTAGCCCGGACGTTGCCGAGGCTGTTGATTATATGACTATCAGCATCTTGCGCACCGTTGTTTCTGGCGACCGTGTGGTTGAGTTTGAGGCCAAGGAAGAGGGTGAGGAAGAAGCGGCGGAAGAAGCGACCGAGGCTGTGAACTATCAGTTCATGCGCGGGCAGGATGGCTACAAGGTTCTTTCTGACTGGCTGCAGTCAGGACTGATCGAGAAGATCGGCGTTGTTAAGACGATGGCCCGCAAGGAGATGAAGAAGCGTCGCGAACGGTTGGCGGAAGTCTCCGAGGACGTGCTTGTTTCATTGATGGATGAACCTGGCGTCAAGGTGTTGGCGGCAACGCAGGACGAGACAGGCGCTTACACGGTTGAGGTTGAAAGCCAGCGCGAGCAAACCTGTTACGAGGATATTCCTATCCCTTCGGAGGAGTTCCTGTTTTCGGCCCGTCTGCGCGATGTTGATGATTTGGGATACAAGGCGCACCGCGTCATGAAGACCAAGTCAGAGCTTGTTGAGATGGGCTTTGACCGCGACCAGGTCGAGGGCTTGGCGGCTGAAAATGCGCGCTATGATTATGATTCGCGCAGCACAGTGAGATGGGCGGACGAAGGCGAAATATCATCGAGCAACCTTCCCGGTATGGAAACGGTCTGGCTTCTGGAGGAATATGTCAATCTCGACATGAACGGCGATGGCGTTGCCGAACTGGTCCAGATATTCAGGGTTGATAACACAATTTTGAGCATTGAGCGGGTTGAGAATAACCCGTTTGTAGTTTTCACACCTTTCCCCCGTGCTCACCGTATGGTTGGCAACAGCCTCGCGGATAAGGTTATGGATATTCAGCGCATTCGCTCGGTGATTCTGCGCCAGACGCTCGACGGTATCTATTTGACAAACAACCCCCGCATGTGGCTGCCCAAGGAGTGCGAGACGGAAAATACGGTTGATGACCTGTTAACCGTAAGGCCGGGGGGCATTATCCGTGGTTCCGGTGCCGGTGGCCAGCCTGTTCCGTTGAGCGAGCCGTTCGACGTTCAGCGCGGCATGGCGATGCTGCAATATCTGGCGGGGGAACAGGAAAGCCGGACGGGCATTACGCGGCTAAACCAAGGGCTTGATGCTGACACACTGAACAAGACGGCGACCGGCACGGCATTGATGCAAGCGCAGGGACAGCAGTTTGAGGAATTCATTGCGCGGAATTTTGCCGAGGCGATGTCCCGTTTGTTTGCCAAGAAGCTGCGCCTGATGATTGACAGCGGCGACCCTATCGCGGTCCGGGTTGACGGTTCATACCGTTCCGCCGATCCGAAAGAATGGGCGCCTGACATGGATGTATCGGTGCGCGTTGGGTTGGGTTCTGGCCGCAAGGATCAGCGCTTGGCCTATCGTTCGCAATTGCTCCAGATGCAGCAGCTTGGTCTTGAAGGTGGGCTATGCTCGCCAAAACATATCGCGTCGAATATGTTTGGCTGGATACGTGATGCCTCGTTGGGCAACCCTAACGATTATTGGCAAGACCCTGAAGAACCGGGATACCAGCCGCAACAGCAGCAGCCGGACCCCAAGATGATCGAGATGCAGGCGAAGGCTGAAAACGAAAAGGCAAAGCTGCAAATAAGCGCGGGGCAGGCGCAGGCCAAGGCCGCGAACGACCAAGCCAAGATCATGCTCCAGGCGCAGCAAGGCGCCGCCAAGATGCAGGCGGAAGCCGACAAGGCGGCAATGCAGGCTAACCTTGAAATAAGGCGGCAAGAGATTGAAGCGCAGATAGAGCGGGAGAACCAGTTGATTGCTCTTGCCGGTCACGGAATGAAGGCCAACCGCAACGGCGGGCGCTTGGATGTCTGAAGATCCAATTAGGCGCGGTGTGCGGTGGAAGCTGTTTCTGGAGGAGGAAGGCGGCGTTAATGATATGCTGGCCGAGATACGCCAGACCTATCTGGAGCGCATTGCGGCGGCTGATCCGGGTGACACTGGCAGGCTCCAAGTGCTGGCGATGGCACACCGTGTGAGCCGCGAATTTGAGGCGATGATTCGCGATATTGTGACGGCGGGCGAGGTTGCTACGGCAGCTCGTGATTACACCGATAAAATGGAGAAACTTTCAGCCGCAGCCAAGCGGCGCATGTAATTCCGCCCATAAGGGCTGAATACGTCCCGGCGTTTCCGGGGTCACGCTGTGAAGCGTTAAAAAAGGCAGAGCAAAAATGGCCCATCCCGAAGCGGAAGCCGTTGAGCAAAGCACCGAATCCGGTAGCACGCTTGACGACATTCTAAAACTCGCAGGCGAAGAACCGGATACTCCTCAAGAGGAGGAAGAACCCGAAGCGGAAACCGACGAAGGCGGCGAGCCGGAAGCGGAAGATGCGGAGGAAGTCCTTGAAGACGAAGATGAAGCGGAAGAACCGTTAGAGGTCATCAAACCACCAGTCTCGTTCAACAAGGAAATGCAGGCCAAGTTCAGTGCGCTTGCTGAAACCGACCCGGAACTGGCGAAAGCCTTTGCGGACCACGAGTTGCAGCGCAATGAACAGGTCCGCTTGAAAACCACAGAGGCATCGGAGGCCACGCGCAACGCGACCGCCGTTGCCCAGGCGCAGCTTGCGGCTATTCAGCAGCAATATGCGACCGAACTGGAGGTTTACGCTAAGGCGTTCATGCCGGTGAAGCCCGATCTGGCGTTACTGGCAAACGATCCCGCTTCCTATGCGCAACAAGCCGCGATTTATGAAGAAATGGCTGCCCAGCATGATTCACTCATGCAGCAGGTTTTTCAAGTGCGCGGACAGGCACAGGAGTTTCAGGTTCAAGCGTCACAGCAGGATATAGCCGCCGAACAGGCGCTATTGAAGGCTCAGTGGCCGGAGATTCTGGACCCTGCGAAACAGTCAGAATTGTGGACGGGGCTTGTGGAAACCGGAGGCGAGCTCGGCTTTACGCAAGAAAATCTCGGCAATTCGTCTGCGTCTGAAATGTTGGCGCTCAAAAAGGCCGGTGAATGGCGGGCAAAAGCCGCCAAGTGGGACGCATTCCAGTCGTCGAAGATGGCCAAGATCAGGGCGGCCAAGGACTTGCCCAAGGTGGCGACACCGGGGACGGGTTCGAGGGTCAACCAATCGAAAGCCGACAAGGCGACGGCGGCATTCAATCGGGCCAAGGTTTCACGCTCGGCCAATGATTATGTCGATTTTTTCGAGGCATCGGGCGTCAGCCTTTAGCCTTTAACCACGGTTCCCGCGCTGTGAAGCGTCGGTTTCCCAGTCCCGCAAGGGCAAGATGGACTTAATGCAATGACTGTTCCTACAAATACGATCCAAGCGGTTGCCCGCGTTGGTGTTCGTGAAGACCTCGCGGACAAAATCTACGAGTTGTTTCCCGATGAAGCCCCGTTCACCAAGATGATCGGTCGCGGTTCGGCAAGCTCCACTTTCACCGAGTGGCAGATTGACAGCCTCACGGCGGCGTCGGCAACAAACGCGGCCATTCAGGGTGATGACACTCCGAATACGTCGCGCGCCGCTACCGCGCGCGTCGGCACCTATACGCAGATCAGCACGAAGGTTGTTGGCGTTTCGACTACGGTTGAGGCAGTTTCAAAGGCAGGCCGCAAGTCGGAACTCGCCCGCGAACTGATGAAGTCGGGCCGCGAACTCAACACCGACATCGAAATGCGCGCATCGGGCAACTACGCTTCTGTAGCCCCTGCTGCGGGCGTTGCCGGTCTGACGGCTGGTGCATTGGCTTGGTTGACCTCGAACGTCTCTCGCGGCGCTACAGGGGCAAACGGCGGCTATTCCGCCGGAATTGTCGCCGCGGCTACCAACGGGACGCAACGTGCATCAACCGAAACTCTGCTCAAGACTGTTTTGCAGACGGCTTGGTCAGCGGGTGGCAACATTCGCGCGGCCATTGCTTCCGGCACGCAAAAGCAGGCCATGGCGGCGTTCACTGGCCTTGCGACGCAGCGTCGTGAAACCGGCGACAAGACGGCAACTATTGTCGCGGGCGCGGACGTTTACGTCTCCGACTTCGGCAAGGTGCAGTTTGTCCCGTCGCGCTTCTGTTCGACCCGTGACCTGTTGCTGGTTGACCCGGAGTATTGGGATATTGCCGATCTTGACGGTTTGGTTGTTGAAGACCTTGCCAGGACCGGCCTTGCCAAGCGCAAGCTGATGCGGCGTGAATGGGCGCTTCGGTGTAAGAACCAGGCGGCCAGCGCCGTGGTTGCTGACCTTAGCTAAGGGATTGGGCCGGGGTTAACGCTCCGGCCCTTTTCGCATGGAAAAATTACAGATGGCCGCAACGGCGGCGGACACTTTATGCGACGGGCTTGGCGGTTATCTCGCGCCCGGCGCCGTATTCACAGCCGCAGACGCTGAAGCGGCGCGGCAGCATATCGAGAAAGGTCATGCTCAATGGGCTGGGAAATCCTTGACGATGGAAGCTGGAATGGACTTAAAAAGTCCATGCGCGCCTTCGGGGATGAAGAAGGCACAGTTGAAATCCAATATGAGGACGTCAGCGGCGGGCAAGTCATTGAAGAAAACAAGCAAGCCGAAGGCGTAAACAAGAGGTCTGAGGTTTGGCATGTTGGGCACATCCCCGCGTCGGTTGGCATGAAATGGCTTGTTGAGGAGGGGGTTGATATGTGGAACCCCGACCATATCGACGCGGTAACGCGCAAGTTGATGGACAGCGATTATCGGTATCTTGTGCCGGGCTGTAATCGCATAATCATTTAAGGGGCGGGATATGGACTTCACGAGCCTGATTGCCCAAGTGGTTGACACTCTAGGGGAACAAATAACGACCGCGCAAGCGACGTCGCTTCTTCCCTTTGTTGAGGCGAGACTTAACAGGCTGGTGGACCATCCATCGCGCGAGGTTGAAGCTACGATCATTCCGGTTGCGGCGTCCACTACGTTACCGACTGATTGCTGGCGGGTGCGCGATGTGGCCCGCGACGATACGGCTGACGTGTCGCTAAGGCAGATGACCCCGGACGCGGCAAGGACGCTCTACGGGCTAAGCACGGGCAAATATGTAGCCTATTCGATCCAGGGGGCGGCAATCAAGCTATGGCCGGAGCCTGAGGCTACAAGCACGGACACGATTATCATTCGCTACCAGCAAACAATCCCGGCGCTTTCGGCGTCAGAGCTTACTAACTGGCTGATAGATTCATATCCTGACGTTTATTATTATGGGCTTCTGGTCCAGTCGGAAGCGTATATCGTGAACGACGAGCGTGTTGGCATGTGGAAAGCCGCATTCGATGAATCGCTGTCGGAGTTGGGCCTTGATGCCAAGAGGCGCCGCTATGGGGCCAGCCCCTTGGTTGCCTATCCGTATAGCTACGCATAGGATCGCGGAATGGAGTTCGGGCCTTGGCTTCCAGATTTGGTTCCGGTCAACCATGCCGGGCTCGTTGTCGCGCGCAACGTCTATGCCGCCCCGAATGGTTATCGGCCTTTGCGGGGGCTTTCGTCTATCACAACAGCTTTATCCGTTGATTGGAAAGGTGGCGGATCGTTCGTCGATCTGGACGGAACAACAATTATGCTGGCGGGCACGAACAGCGGGCTTTATTCCTATTCATCCGGGGCATGGTCTGCAGAATATGCGGGTTCTTACACGGCGGCGTGGCAATTTGCGCAGTTCGGGGCGTTTGTAATCGGGGTTAATGGTGGAGCGCCTGTAAAATACACAATCAGTTCATCGACGGGGGCTGTTTTAGGTGGAACCCCGCCGACTTCGACGATGGTTTCGATTGTTCGTGATTTTGTTTTTCTTGCTGGCGACCCGGCGGCTCTATCAACGGTCTATTGGTCTGAAAACAACAACGCGGAAGGATGGACAAGCGGCACGGGGGAAAGCGACGACCAGCAATTGCCGGACGGCGGGCCTATAACGGGCCTTGCCGGCGGCGAATATGGGCTGGTTTTTCAGGAAAACGGCATTCACCGTTTCACCTATGTCGGGACGCCCTTGATATTTCAGAGGGACAAAATCTCAAGCGGCATCGGCTGTCTTGCGCCGGGGTCTGTTGCGCAATTCGGGCGTATGGTTTTCTTCCTTTCGGGGCGCGGCTTCTATTCGGTGGTTGATGGTGAATTGACGCCTATTGGCCAAAACAAGATCGACGATACATTCTGGGCAACATATTCGCGGTCGGATGTGCAGAACAATATCCGCGCGACGATTGATCCGCGCCGCGCGCTGGTTGTCTGGTCGATGCCAGACCGCCTATGGATATATAATTGGGTATTGGACCGCTGGACTGACGCGGATATTCCTGGCCTTGCCGGGGTGGCTACGGGCATGTCGGCGGGCGTGACGCTGGATTCATTGGATGCGGCATATCCTTCAGGTCTGGATAGCATCCCTTACTCGCTTGATGACCCAATCTTTGCGGGCGGCGACCCGATGATTACATTCGTGAAGACAGACAGGATTATTTATTCATTCGGCGGCGCGACAACGCTTGAGGGTGTTTTGCAGTTTGCCAAGATCGAGCCTCAAAAGGGCCGGAACGCGAGAATAAGGCGCGCGAGGCTTGATAGCGATGCAACGGATGGCGTGACGCTTACGGTTGATTACAGCGCGCGACTGGGGGATTCGCAATCCACGGTATCGACAACAACGCTAACGACGCAAGGATATATGCCAATCCGCGCGACGGGCCGGTTTATACAGGTGAATGTGACACTGACCACAAGCGCGACTTGGACTTATGCCCAAGGGTTGGCGCTTGATCTGGCGCCGGGTGGCGGGGCATGAGTAGCATTCCGGTATCATGGCCGTCGGTCCAGGAGTGGATGCGCAAGGCGGCGACGGCATTGAACCCATTAACGCGGATTTGGCCCGATCTTTATGTGCCGGGCAACCTCACAATCGTTCCTGGGTCATCTGTGACACCGGCAAGCAATGGCGATCTAGTGGTTGAGGCGACAAGCAACACGTCCGTTACAATCAAGTTGAAGGGCACCGATGGGACGGTGCGCAGCGTATCCCTAACGCTGGTCTAGCGCCGGGCTGGCCGGTGTATATCAAGTTCAGGGGGGCAATCGCGGGCGTTCTGGATCAGGCATTGTATCCGGTTGCATGGTTAGACGCGCGGGTGGCGACGGGTGATGTTGATGTCATGGCGACTGATACGAGCTGCATCCTGACCGAGTTCAAGCAGTATCCGAGCGGAGCTTGGGAAATTCACGGGGTGGTTGCGGTCGGTGACGTAAATGAAATTACAGGCGTCTTGATACCGAAGGCTGAGCAATATGGGCGCGAGCGTGGCTGCGTCATTGCGTCGATTGCGTCCCGGCGCGGTTGGGCAAAGGTTTTGCCGGATTACGAAGTGCATCAAGTTGAATTGCGGAAGGAATTGTAATGGGCGTTTCAGGAGGGTCTAAATCAACGTCTGGATCGGCCCAAAAGTGGGCGCAGCCGTTTGCTGTAAGCGCGGCCCAGACGGGGCAAGACCTGTTCAACCAAAACCAGCCTGCGCTTAACCAATTGTCGCAACAGGTTTCGGGAATGATTCCGGGGCTGAACAGCGCGTTTGAAGCGAACGGGGCGATGATACGGGGGAACGCGGGCCAGCTTAACGGCATGGTCCCGCAGCTTCAAAACGCATTCGGCACGAATTACAACAACATGCAGGATTTGGCGGGCGCCGTGAACAATGCTGGCGGCATGGCTATGGCGGATTATGCCGGGCCGAATGCGGCGACTATGGCCCTTCCGGCGGCTCTGCGGCGGCTTTATTCGGGCGGTATGGATCCAACGCTTGGTGCGGCGCAGAATTACACGCAAAACGTGCTCGGCGGGCAGTATCTGAACGGCAACCCTTATCTTGACGCTGTTCTGGGCAAGACGCGCCAGAATGTCACGAACCAGGTCAACAGCCAGTATTCATTAGGCGGGCGCTATGGCTCAGGAGCCCATGTCGGCAATCTCACAAGCGAATTGTCGGCGGCTGAAAATGCCGCGCGCATGGGCGACTATAACAACCAGATGGGCCGCATGGATCAAGCCGCACAGACGGCGGGCCAGCTTTCGGGCCAGCAATCGGCAAACAATGCGGCGAACTACAACAATCTTCTTGCGAGCGCGCAGGCTGACAGCGGCATCAGGAACACGTCCTACGGGCAGGCGATGCAGGCGGCGGGCATGATCCCCGGTATCGCGAACTCGGCCTATATGGGGCTGAACCCGCTCTTGAGCACAACGGGCGCGGTTGCTGATCAGGGCAACGCATCCTTTGCGCCTTTGCCGGGTATCCTGAACGCGGCAACAACGGCGGCGCAACTGCCCTATGCCGGATATAACGCCTATACGAGCGGCCTTGGCACATTGTTCAACGGCGGGGTCCAGAAGCAATCGAACGGCATCGGTGGTGTGCTCAGCGGGGTTGGTTCGATCTTCTCCGGTATGGGCGCGATGCAGGGTGGTTAAGGAGGCCGTATAGTGTTCTACAACAAGCAAAGGGGCGGCTTCCCGTCGCTCAACATTCCCGGCGCAAGCGACATGCTCGGCTCGCCTTACATGCGCGGGCCTGTTCCCCAATCCTATGACGAGGAATTGCAGGCGGGACCGATCAAGGAACCCGCCATGCCGCCCGCAATCAAACCCAAAGCATTCGGCAAGGGTGGCAAGGCTTGGAAAATACTCGGCGTCATCGGTGACGCATTGCAGACGGCTGGCGGGGGCAGGGCTACCTATGCACCCGCGATGTTGGATTTGCAGGAAAGGGTCGACGCCGAACGAAAATGGCAGGCGCAGCTTGACCAGCAAATGCAGATTGCGCAGATGCGCTTGGCCAAGGGACCGAACCCGACGCAGCTTCAACTGAACTACGAATACGCGCGCGAGCAAGACCCAGGCATGACATTCGCCAAGTTTATGGCCATGTATCATCCACAGTTTATCAGCGGTGCGGATGGCCAATATCAGGTCGACCCGGGCGGCACTGATGCGCCGGAAGGTTATACACCTATGACAGATGAGGAAGTGCGGCAGCTTGGTCTTGGAGGTCCGACTGGTATCCAGTCGGGTGGCTTTCGCTGACCCAAGGTTTGCGCCGGGACGCATGACAAGCGGGAGACGAACCCCGGAAGGCAATGCGGCGGTAAAGGGTGCCAAAAACAGTCACCACTTGACCGGCGATGCGGCGGATTATGTCGGGGCATCGGTTGGCCAGTTGCGCGGCTATTTCGGCCCCAACGCGCGCTATTTGGATGAAGGCAATCATGTTCACGTTACCCTGCCGGGCTACGGCAAGGTTCCTTATTTTGGTCGGCGCGGAACGCTCGGTCTTGGAGGTAACTGATGGGATGGTATAGAGACCCTCAAGGAAGGCCGGTCCAACTCCCGGACAGGCCCGCCGTGACGCCTGTAGGCCCGCGCAATCCGCGCCTTCCCGCGCAGGTGAAGGGAGATATTCTGGGCAATGCAAACACGGCGGCGACTACGGGGCGCACTGTTGTGCAGACGCGCGGAGATCAGATCGACAATGCCACGAAGGCGGCAACGCAAGCCGCTCTAATCCGCAAAGCCCAAGCCGATGCCCTGGCGGCGGAAAACACGGCGCGCGGCATTACGCCGGAAACGATGCAGCAAAGAGCAACAAGGCTTGCTCAGCTTAACACAATCAACAAGCAGCTCCGAAAAACATGGGACGCCTTCGCAAAAGGTCCCGGCAAGACAAAGGGCATGAGCGGGCTTGCCGACTATAACCCATATCTATCTCAGAACGCTGTCTTCAACACTGAAGGGGCTGGCCTAATCGACATGGCCCAAAATGCTTTTAGAACACCAGGAACGGGTGGCCAATCAGACAAGGAATTGGCGGCGCTGGTTGAAGCAAGCAAACCACGATCTGGGGACAGTGATGAGGCCGCTATGGCAAAAATGGGGAATGTCGAAACCAGATTGAGCGAAGCCTATAAGATGCTTGGGGTTCCCTATGAGCCTTATCGTCCGCAGGGTTTCAATCATTCTGCGGGACAGTCGAAGATTATCCGCTACGACAAGAACGGGAATCCAATTCGATGAGCAAGCAAGCGCATCTCGCTGACGGGACTATCCTTGAGTTCCCGGATGACACGCCGGACCATGTAATTGACGCGTCGGTCAAAGGCCATCTTGCGTCAGGCGGAAATGATTCCGCTCTTGAGGGCTTTGTTAAAGGGGTTCAAAAGCCGCTTGATAATATGGCCTCTTGGTTGGGGAACACGCAAGTCGGCCAAACGCTCGACGATTTGGGCGAGGAAATTGGTCTGCCAAGATCAACGGACGTTGCTGCTTATAACAATGTTAGACGCGGTGAAAATAGTAGGACGGGCTGGCAAGCTGCTGGCAATTTCGCAGGGATATTGCCGACCGTAGCACTACCGGGGGGGGTTCTGGCCCAAGGCGCTGCATCTGGTGCACTTTTGTCGGATGCCGATACTCTGGGTGGCGTTGCAACCGACGCAACAATCGGGGCGGTCACGTCTAAGCTTGGTGAAAAAGCCTTGCGGGCGCTTGGCGGCGTTGTAGCCCCTAAAATATCCCCTGACATTCGTCGCCTTGCCGATGCCGGTGTCAGAAACTTTACTCCAGGCCAGCTTTTGCACGGCAGCACAAGCATGATAGGCAGGGCCATAAACAAAGGCGAAGAAGCCCTGTCATCAGTTCCTCTTGTCGGGGACATCATAAACCTTGCAAGAGAAGGAGGGACAAACGCCTACGAGCACGCCCTTGGCAATCGCGTTTTGTCCAACATCGGTCAAAAACTACCTCAGGCAATGGGACAGGGTGAAGCAGTTGTTAACCACGTAAAAAAGGCGGTTGGCGATGCTTATGATTCGCTTGTGCCTCATTTGTCGATGAACTTTGACCAGCCGTTTATGCTCGGCCTTGCCGACGCAAAGAACCTTGTCGCAACAGTTCCTGATGCCATTCAAAATCAATTTGAAATCATCGTTCGTAATGCCTTCACCAACCGAGTAAATCCTACTGGCAACGGTCTTGCCGGGCAGTCCCTGAAAGACGCTGAGGCTTTCCTCACAAAGCAAATCCGAACTTATGCGCCAAAAGGGGGCGATCATGGTTATTTGGCGGATGCCTTAGCTGGCGTAAGGCAATCACTCCGGGACGCAATCGTACGCCATAATCCGCAACTTGGAAACGAATTGCAGGCACTCAACAAAGCATGGGCGCAGTTGCGGCCAATGTCTCTTGCGTCAAAATCAAATCCGGCTGGTCAGATAACTCCCGCGCAGATGTTTTCCCAAGTGCGTCGAACTGGTTTCGACGATCCCGTGGTGAAATCGGGAGCAAAAGTCATGCGCAACACCACGCCGGATAGCGGGACCGCGCGAAGGGCTATGGCTGGCGTTGCGGCTTTGGGGTCTGGGACACTTGGCCTTGCAACAGTCCTAAGCCCGGCTGTTCTTGCGCCCGCATCACTTGGCGCGCTTTATCTTCCGAAGGCGTTGAAATTGCTCAATCAACTTGCTTTGGCTAAGCGCAATCAGGCGGCCAGTGCTGTAGGCGATGCTGCTCGGTTTATCTCCAAAGGAGCCGGGGCGGCTTTCCCTGCCTTGGGCAAGTTTCTCCAACCTTAATGCTATAAACCGATGAATTGAGGGCCACGCAGCAATAAGCGCGCCCTGTGCCGCCGTGATTGCGGCAATAGTCCCCGTGTCTGCCATTTCGCAACCATACCACACCCAAGCCGCCCAAGCAAAGGTGGCTTTTTTATAGGAAAAGCCGATGCCTTCACTTTTCGACTGGTCCACTACTGCCGCTTCAAATGTAACGGTCGATGGGCTCAACATCGCTGAAGGCTGCCCCGCCGCGAACGTCAACAACGGGATGCGCTCGATCATGGCGCTTGTTCGGGCGTCATTCGCAACCGGCTTGCAGACATTCCTTGATGGCACGGCGGCGCTTCCGGTCGCCAATGGCGGCACGGGCGGGA
>Ga0209175_10001018_pt1 | contig 14718 bp, 14 predicted proteins | sample JI91814C2DNA_FD_187506 | JGI IMG/M metagenome (GOLD analysis project Ga0209175, IMG submission 187506) | Wastewater effluent complex algal communities from Wisconsin, to seasonally profile nutrient transformation and Carbon sequestration -... | ecosystem: Engineered > WWTP > Effluent > Algae...
CAAGTGCATTCTCAAACCACCGCTGTCCTCGAAGTCCGGTCAGCGCGTCGAAGCCCGTGATCTGTTCGAGTGTGGCGAGCTTGTTACCCGATTCGATCTCATGGGCTCGCTGCTTGGTTCGCAACTCGTCGAGCTTGACACTCTGACTGCGAGCAAAGCCAACCGTTGCCAGAATCAGCAGAGCATCCACCATGGCCAGTGGATCAATCGAGCGGATGTCCTCCAAAATCCTCGGGTCAAGGAACATGGCATCCTCCCGAGGCTGAATCGGTGGACGGTTTCCTGACGGAAGGTGGGCGCACCACTCCGTCAGAACTTGCCAAGGAACAATAATCCGGCATGCTCTTCCTCGCTGGTGGACGGGCCTAGCTTTTCGAGGGCGACCCGGTCCATTGCAGGGGGTCGTCGGATAATTCCGGCGGCCTCCTTTCTTCGGTTATTTGTGTCGGTAGGGACTCTATTCCAGCTCGCTATTATCACAAGAACTTTTTCGTTCTATTGAGGCTGAAAGATGGTTCAAGAAACGTAGTTAGACCTTCTAACACAAGCGCCGACACCAGCGGTTGACCCATCAGTGTATCGGTGCTAAACGCTCGACTCATGAGGACTTCGCGCTGCCTGGGACTGGCAGAGCGTCTGGTGCAGTACCGACGGACGCATAATTTGTCGGCGGCGGCTCTCGCTCACAAAGCAGGAATCACGCCCCAGGCTCTACTTTTGATTGAGAAGGGAAAGGTAATGCCGACGATGGAAACCATGGAGCGGCTTGCATACGCAACGAAGCTCGACCCCGGCTGGCTCGGATTCGGGCTCTCCAGTGTCGGCCTGTCTCCTCACATCAACATCGCACCGGGATTTGATGGCGACGCATTGATTGAAAACTTGCTCTCCATCCTCAAGGGCGCGAGCGGAGTGATCGATGATGTCTATAAGTACCTCGACCCGATTGGCTCTCACGAGTGGCGGAACATGCTTCGCCAGCCGGATTTCCGAAGCGTCGTGTCATCTCTTCCGCTGGCCGACCTGATCCAGTTTCTCGCTTCGGTGCTCGGATCGGAGGAGCCATGCGACATAGTTGGGCTTGGTTGCGGGACGGCAGAGCGGGAGATTTCGCTTGTCAAGAAACTCCTGGCAAGACGGCGTCGAGACTTACGCCTCCTCTTGCTCGACATCAGCGTCAATTTGCTGAGCACCGCCGTGCATGCTTCGGACGATTTCTCTCGATCTCACGCCGTCCCCGTTCTTGCTCTCCTCGGCGACTTCCATGCACTGCCCGAGTATGGCCACCTGTTGACTGGCGACTCACCCCGCAAGCGCCTGATCACGATGTTTGGCTACACCTTTTCCAACCTCGACAATGAGATTCAGTTTCTCCGGCGAAGCATGTCGTGGGTAAACCATGAGGACTATCTCGTCCTCGATCTTCCGGCTGCCGCCATTGACTCGAGTGATCCGGCCCAGATCATCCGTAGCGATCGAGTGCTTGCCGCGAAGCACAAAGGGGAGTGGCACGACCGGGCCTCCGACTTTCTAACCGGACCGCTTCGCCGAAATGTACGAGATGTTGTTGACTGTAGGCTCCAGACGGAATTGGACCTGGCGTCCTGCGTCATTCCGGGTAGCTACGCGATCGTTCACAAAGCGACCTTGAAGCTCAAATCCGGCGAGGAAAAGCGATTTGTTGTCGGTTACTCCAAGCGCTACGTCCTTGAAAAGTTGGACAAACACATGCAGGGTGAGGGGTGGCAACTCGTCAAAGGGCTACGCTACGGACCTGATGATTGGGGCATTTTGGCCGTGTTCCAGCGACACGATCCGCGACCGAAACGAGGAAGCAAAGCAAAATGAGAACAAGCGTCATCGTGGCCGCGATGTTTGCCTGTGGGACTACGTCAGCGAGCGCCCAGCCCGACCTGTCCCCCCTGCAACGTCCATCCCGACCGATGCGCGAGGCCGCTCAGCAACACTATGCGTCAGGGACTCGGTTCTTTGAGGAGGGGCAGTGGGACGCGGCGCTCGTCGAGTTTGAAGCGAGCTGGCGGCTCAGCGGGGAGGCCGACCTTTTACACAACATTTCTTGGACACATGAGAAGGCCGGACGCGCTCGCGATGCGCTGGAGTATGCCGAGCGGTATTTGGTCGCATGCCGTGGCACTCAAGATGAGGAACGGGCCGCGAAGCGCGTGGTCTTCCTGAAGGCCAAGTATGGTGATCCTGCGAACGGCGCTGCCAGCACTGGCCAAGCGATTCCGGTGCCGGTGGTTACTGCAACCGCTCAAAGCGCAGCCAGCGCAGCTACAGCCGCGCCAAGCTCGGAAGGAAGGGCAAAGCCACCCGCCCTGGCAATCGGACTGCTAGCGGGTGGTGGAGCGCTGGCGCTGGGCGGCATCGGCTGCTTGGCTGGAGCGTGGTCCACATCACAGCAGGCAAACAGCGCCGACCTGACCTTCGCACAGGGGTCTGGGCTTATCGACCGAGGGCACACACTGAATGCTACGGGGATTACGCTGACCGTTACGGGCGGTGCGTTGGTGATTGGCGGAGCGGTGACGTGGGTGGTGCTGGCGCGTCGGGGGCTCAAATGACGGTCCATATTCTCCCGTTCAATGTTCTGGCGGACGCTTAATCTCATTATGACTTAACTCCTAACCGCCTACATCGGCGACGGAGGTTCTGGTCATGAAGAGTATCAACAGAGCGCACAAGGGAATCGCGGGCAGAGACTCCCAAGGACATTACGGAGGGGAAGGAATCCAGCGCAGAGCGGTGGGCTACGTGCGGGTTTCCACAGACATGCAGGCATCGGAAGGGATGTCTCTGGAAGCGCAACAGAGTGCCATCGAGGGGTACTGCGCGCTGCATGGGATCAAGCTGGTGAAGATCTGTAAGGATGTGATTTCCGGCGGCAAGGATGTCCGGCCTGGGCTTCAGGAAGCGCTCCGTACCTTGCAGACATCGGCGGACGTTCTGATCGTGCTGAAGTTCGACAGGCTGTCGCGATCGATCAAACACTTTTGCGAGTTGTACGAAACGTACTTCAAAGACGGGACGAAGGAACTCGTTGCGATTCGGGAATCGATCCGGCTCGACTCGTCGCTGGGGCGGGCGCTGGTGGGAATCCTTTTGGTGTTCGCCCAGATGGAACGGGAGGCGACGGGGGAGCGGACGAAGGAGGCGATCAACCACATCAGGAAGAGTGGGTACCACTTTGGAAAAGTGCCGTTTGGGAAGCGGACGATTCCGGCGCCGGACCATCCGAGGATGAAGATTCTCGTCGACGATGAGGAGGAGTTGGCGGTCATCTCGCAGATTAAGGAGTGGGCGAAGGAGGGAGTCGGAATCACGGAGATGGCGGAGCGACTGAACGCCAAAGAAACCAAACCGCCGCAAGGGGAGACGTGGACCAAGAGTCTGATTTACAACCTGCGACTGAGGCTGCGCCACATTTCCCCGAGGGCGCACAACGAGCGACCGTACACCGATGTGGAGATCCGGGAGCGAATCCTCGAGCTACGCGCCAAGGGTCACACGGCGAGGCAGATCGCGTCGATTCTGAATGAGCAGGGCTGGATTCCGCTCAAGGGACGGCAGTTCACAGAGAGGAATGTCCAAGGGCTGCTACGGAGCAGCGACGCGGCGAGATTGCTTAGCCCTCGACGGTATTTGGAAATGATGCTGACGAGGATGGAGCGGACGCATGAGAAAGAGTCTCCGGGGGAGCCCTTCGAGAAGCCGACGCTGCCGGTGCTGGCGAAGATGCTGGAGGAAGCGGGGTACAAGACGCCACGGGGGCATGACCACTGGTGGCCGGCGCAGGTGGCGCAGGTGATGGAGGGGCGGTTTGATGGGCACTACCGCACGCAGAACGCCGAGGCCGAAGCGTTCTGCTGACGTACGGGCGGCAGTCTTGGGCCAGCAGGGCCGCATGCCTATCGGCAAAGTGGCCCACAGCAGCAGCAGCCTGGTGGATTGGCAGCGCCGCACGGCCAGACCCATGAACGATCGCCAGCTGCCACAGCTCAGCGCGTCCATCTCCACGAACGATCGCCAGCTCCATGGCACCGCAGTTCAGCACGTTTCTAAGAAATTCGTAAGGGTCTTCCCGTTACAACAGCGACGGAAGGGTACTTAACCGGTTCATCCGAGTTCTCCGTGGGCAACGGACTCAGCGGTGTGTTCAACTCGGTGCTCGCAGCGCGACTACGGGCGGTCCAGGGCAAGGTAACTGCGCGACCCACCGCATCTCCCTCCAAACGAGAAACCCCATGCGAACAAAGCGCAGTGAAGTTACCCGCTTCTGCCTGCGCGACGCCAAGCCAAAGGAAGCGGTCCCGTGTTCCCAACACACGCCCGACGAGCACCAGCTCGCCACAACCGAAGGCCGAGGGCAAGTTGTCTTGTGCTGGGGGGTTACGAACACTCAATCCAAGCAGACCGCTTGCGTTTTGGGTGTTTAGCTGTGTGTCGGAATCTGCTCCGACGCTTACACTATACTTCCTTCGTCCTGTTCATTTTTTGGCTGTTGCTTCAAACAAAGGGGGATCTGATGCAAAGGCTCTGGCTTTCTGGTCTCGTGTTGCTATTGGTGATTGGTTGTAACTCGGGGGCTACGCAGAGCATTTCGGACTGCGTCTTAAGCCCCGGCCTCTGCTCCGATGCGCAGGTTTGCAATATGCAAACGCACGCCTGCGAACCAGCGAGCATCGTCGACATGGCGGTGTCGGATGGCCCAGGGATGGGCGATGGTGGCAGTGGCGGCGATGGTGGCAGTGGCAGCGACGGCGGAACGCTACCAACGGAGCTATTCTGCCCAATCTCTCCTGGCTGCTGGGAAAACCCGCTGCCGCAGGGAGCGAACCTGCGCGCGGTCTGGGCCAGCCGTTCTACGGATGCCTGGGCAGCTGGAGACGGTGAAACGCTCTTACACTGGGATGGCAGTGTTTGGTATCTCGTCCAGGGAGCCACCTCGCTGCAGAACATACTCGGCCTATGGGGAAGCAGCGCCAATGACATCTGGGCCGTCGGCACCGCTGGGGCGATCAGACACTTTGACGGGAGCTCGTGGAGCGCAGTTGCAAGCCCGGTGACGCAAGACTTGTATGCAGTCTGGGGGAGCAGCGCCAGCGACGTGTGGGCCGTTGGCAAAGGGGGCACGCGGCTGCACTACAACGGGACCAAGTGGAGCGCGGGCGCCACTGCAGGAGTCGATCTATTCGGCGTATTCGGGAACAGCGCCAACGACGTTTGGGTCGTCGGCAGCGCCGGTCACACCTCGCACTGGGATGGCACGGGCTGGATCATTGTCAGCACCAGCGTCACGAGCATGTTGCGCGGTGTCTGGGGCTCTGGACCCAACGACGTGTGGGCCGTCGGCAGCAACGGCACGACACTTCGCTGGAACGGACTGAAGTGGACCCTGGTGTTCAATCCCGGATCAAGCTCAAACCTGCTCACCATTTGGGGCAGCGCCTCGAACAACGTCTGGACCACGGGGAACATCGGCTCCCTGATGCGCTACGTGACTTCGTGGATTGGGACAGGCATCGCGGGCACCATGAACGCGATGTTCGGAACGGCCAGCAATGACATCTGGATCGTCGGGGACTACGGCCAAATTCGGCACTACGATGGCACCACTTGGACGAGCACCCCACTGGTCACGATCGACGATCTGAAAACTGTGTGGGGGTTCGGTATCGGGGATCTGTGGGCAGCTGGTGTCTCAAGAACGACCGTTCATTCAGACGGCAGCCAGTGGACTCGCACCTCGGGCCTAGGGACGGGAAGTTACTACGGAATATGGGGAAGCGCCCCGAACGATGTGTGGGCCGTAGGAACCAGCGGCGCACTGGGTCACTGGAATGGGACCACCATGAACGCCCTGCTCAGCGGACAGACCAATGACTGGCGAGCTATCTGGGGCAGTGCCGCCAACGACATCTGGGCCGTGGGACTCGGTGGCGTGTCCCACTACAACGGCAGCACTTTCTCTGCGGTGCCGATACCCATTGGTGTCTCTGGCCCCTTCAACGGAGTGTGGGGTAGTGCCGCCAACGATGTCTGGGCCATGGGAAGCTCGGTGATTCACTGGGATGGCACCGCCTGGTCGAAAGTCTCCGGCGTGCTCCCCCCGATTACGGGAGTCTGGGGCAGCGCCGCCAATGACGTGTGGGCCGTCGGTGGATTTGGCAGAGTGCAGCACTGGGATGGCAATTCCTGGAGCGTAGTTCCGACCGGGTTCAACGCCAACGTCACCCTCAGCGCGGTATCTGGCAGCGGTCCCAACGATGTCTGGATCGTGGGTCCGTCTGCGACCATGCTGCACTTCAACGGTACCGGCTGGTTCCGCGTCCTGTTGGGAACGACCAGCGATCTATCCGGGGTCTGGGCCAGCGGAGGCAAGGACGTGTGGGTCGTCGGGACAAAGGGACTGATCCTGCATCGCCGCACGCCGTAAGGAATCGATGGACGCGCTGGTGCTGACGGCGAGCATTCAGCGATGGTGGGCAGCAGCTCACGGCTCATCCCAACAAGCCGCTCATTGCCATTCACCAAGCTCCGCGACCGTCGGAATTACCGACTACGGCTTCTCGGCAAGCCGTTTGCGGTAGTACGCCATGCCTCCTCTTCGGCCAATCTCACGTATGTGCTCTCTGGGGCGGGAGATGCTTGTCTCCGGGCGGCCCGCCGAGACGCGGCCTGCAAACCCGCCTCCAACACAACCCTCTAGCCTAGCGACCGCACGTTCTGTACTATGAATGGGTACCACTTTGCTCATTCGGATCGGCCCTGACCGTCGGTGGGGTCGATCCTTTGCCTTGAGTCTATGACGCCATGAGTAAGAAGAAAAGGAACCAGCCGCCTGTCACTCCCTCTGCCGCTGCGCCTTCGGGGGAGCGGTCGCCCTGGTACTCGACGCTGAAGATCGAGCAGAACGGACACGCAGTCTATCTGACGACGATCTTCATCGACGAGCTGTTTCCGTTCTGCACGGTCGAGCGGCGACACGAAAACCCTATGGATGGATTTCAGCGACGGCTCAGCTCGACGCGGGCCGACGAGATCGCGGAGTACCTCAACACCGAGGGCAACTCGATTCCCATCAACATTGTGCTGTCGGCGCAGCCCGAGGCTGAGTTTCGGCACATCCGTGAGAACAAGGGCATCTCGTTCAAGCGGGTGCCCAATGCGTTCGTCATCCTCGACGGTCAGCACCGAATGTGGGGCTATCACAAATGTCCGGCCCGTCATCGTGTCCCCATCGCCATCTACGAAGGGCTGTCGCGGGCTGACGAGGTTCGGCTGTTCGTCGATATCAACACAAAGCACCAGGGCGTTCCCAAAGCGCTGATCCTCGACGTAAAGGGGCTGGCAGGCAGTGAGAGCGACGAAGAAAAGCTGCTGCGCGAGCTGTTCGACCGGCTCAATACCGACGAAGAATCACCGCTTCTCGGCAGACTCAGCGCCGCACAGGCGACGAGCGGCAAGCTGTCACGGACGGCGTTTAACACAGCCGTCATGCGTGCCATTCGCGGCGACTCGCTACGCCGCGTTACGTCCAAGGATAAGCAGTATGAGCTTGTCCTAAAATTCCTTCGGTCCTTTCACGATGAGTTGGAAGACAAGTCGCTTGTGCTGAAGCGTCATTTCTTCTCCGCAATATTCGATCTGTTTGATGAAATCGTAAAGAAGGCGAAGAAGGAACACGGAAGCGTTACGCCAGCCAGCCTAAAGTCGATCATTCAGCCGATCTGCAATCTTCCAGAAGATCGGCTGCCCAAGACCCAGAAGCGCGAAAGCTTGGTCGATGTGATGCGCAACATGCTCAACAGCGACACAAGCATCTCTGACGACGATATTTGATATTCGCGACTGATTGAGCATTAGTAGCCGCCAGTCGCCCGCCACCGGCGACCCCCTGGTCAAATTTCCATCACCGTGGCCACGGCGACATGTAGGGCGTGGCCACGATCGGCTTTTTTCGGATTGATCGGAATTTTTTCTCGACGGGAGCTTGATCGCGATCGTGGCCGCGCCAGGGTCCAGCGTGGCCACGCTAGCCGATCGTGGCCGCGCGCTCAGGACACTCGCTACCACATCCTGCGCACTCTGAGCATATCATGATTGCGATTATGAAGATGTCGCTTCTCTGCTCGCAGTATGCTGGGCAATTCTTGTGTAAAGCCGATCGTATGGCTCTACTCTACGCTTTTCTTCCTTTCTTCGACAAAGAGCACTCCCGCACCGAGCAGTGGCAGAATTGTCAGGATGACCAATCCGCCAATCGGTGACCACCGGACCCACAGCGCGCCGATCTCGCCAGCGAGCCAATAGCCGACTGCACCGGAGACGAACCAGACGCCCATGACCGCGCCAACGAATCGAGGTGGGGCGAGTCGAAGCACTTGGGCAAGGCCCAGCGGACCAACGAGCGTTTCGCCGATGACCAGTAGCGTGTGACAGGCGACAACCCAGCCCATGCTGACGAGCTGCGGCTTGCTCCAGACGACGGCGGGAAACAAGACGAGGAAGGCCATCGACGTTGCCAGCAATCCGACGGCGACGAGCCGAAACACGCCAAACCTGCGCTGGAGGCCCGGCAGCAGCGCGAGCTGGGCGGGTGCGATGACAAGGACCAGCAGCGCCGGAAGGCCGACGAACCACGACGGGGGCATCGTGAAGCCAAGCAGCGTGCGCTCGACGTGCTGCCCGGTCCACAGGAGCAGCGAGCCCTCGACTTGGCCGAGCGCTATGTTGAACAGTAACATCGCCAGCGTCAGGGCGACGATCGTCTTGACTCGCTGCCACGTCGAGAGGTGATCGATGGGGGTATTTCTTGGGAACGGTGCTTCGGTCTGGTTGCTGACTGGTGCATCACGACGACCGACGGACAGGCAGACTCGCCCGATGCACACGACTGACGCGGTGACGGCAAAGCAGCCAGTCCAGCCCCAGTGCTGTGTCGCTAGTCCAGCGACGACGGCTCCAAACAGCGCACCGACGTTGATCACCAGATGAAGCCAGACCTGCGCTCCGTCGAGCCTCGGGTCGGTGGGGGTATAGAGGCGACCGAGGACCGCTTGCGCGCTCGGCTTGAACAGACTGTTTCCGAGGACGAGCACAGCCACCGCCGACCACAGCGCAATCAGCGACGGAAGCATCAGCAGTGCGTAGCCGACCGTCAGAAAAATCAGGCTGGCGCTGAGTCCTCGACGATGACCGAGGATTCGATCCGCGACAAGCCCACCGGGGAGACTGCCGAGGTAGCCAGCGGCGGTGATGAGTCCCGCCGTGCGCAACGCCTCGTCGCGAGGATAGCCGTAGCGCTCGCACAGCATGAGCACCAGCGACGACGCGAGCATGTACGCGGCGCAGCGTTCACAAAGGATAGCGAGACAGAGGGGGAGAAAACCGACGGGATGGTGACGCATCAGCAGCACTCCTTGAGTGCGTCGAGCGTCGAAGGGGAGACGGGACAACGATCATAAGCATCAGTTCGGTAATTGCGTTGCGAAGATCAGGCAATGACCGACAAATCACGTTACTGCTCGTCGCAACCGCGTCGGCTGCGCTGGTACAAAAGCAGCAATCGCGGATGTTGGTCCTCGGCATATCGCCAGTGCCCGACGGGTTCCCAGCCCTCTTTGCACATCTTGCAGTCGAGCTGTTCGCGATCGTAGCGCTTGCTGTAGTAGACGGAAAACTGTTTTGTCTCGCCCGCAAGCGTCTTCACCATCGCACGCACATCGGCGGCGTAGCTGCCCGGAACAGGGCATGCGTCCAGATCAAGTACCGACGATAGCTCGACACTGGAGACACCCGCGATGTACCGACGCAGTACTCCAATCAGTTGTTCGTCGTGTCGAGAAAGTCCCATTCCCGACGTGACCCGCCCAGACAGACGAGGATCTTTGCGTAGGATTTCCTTCGGCTCGCTCGCGGAAGCCATCGTCGCAGGCACCGTCAGAAGCAAGAAGTCGCCCGGCGCAAACCCAAACAGGCTGCTCCGCACGAACATGATCTCGTTGGGCAGATTGGCAAACGTATTACCAAACATGCACAAAATCCGCCGTCGGTGCGCTCGTTCAGGAGCATGCAGCAGCGTCGTATAGCGCTGGAGGTTGTGAAAATTGCCCTGGATGGCGTACACAGACACGCTCGACTCGTCGCCCAGCGTCTCCGCAGCGTGCCGGTACGCCGCCGAGCAGAGCGGCTGGCTAATATCGAGCAGATACAGTCGGAGATTGTGATTTTGGTTGTACTCTAGGAGTCGCTGTGTCAGCCGTACTTCGTCTTTGCCGTCGCCACAGCCAAGGCCGATCACATCAAGCCCGACGGGACCGGCCAACTCGGCGATCCGCTCGGCCACCTGCCCAAGCTGCATCGACGCTCGGACACGGGTGTAGCTGTCTTGCTCGGCAAAGGAACACCACGCTGCGGCGCTCGTCGGTTCCAGATACAGATAGGTTTGCTCGACGTGGCCACCACGACCATTGAGCTGCATCGTCAGCTCGCTGTGCAGCTTCAGCGCGTCGTATTCCGGTGCCAACCAGCAGTTCGGCGCGAAGTCTTGGGTCTGTGGTCGTCGGTTGATGATGTGGTTACCGATGGGGCTGGGGTCAATGCGCAGCTCCGGTACCGACTGAAGGTGCATGATCGTCGTTCGCGTCGGTGGACGAAGCGCTTTCTCAACATTCCTCAGCGTGCTGTCGGAAATCCCAGCCCGTTCAGCCAGCACCCGTCGAGATAGACCAGCCGATTGTCGCCGCCGCTGAAGGTCAGCCCCCCAAGACCGCAGCACTGTCTGTTCGTTGCTCTCGGGCTCGACGATACCTGCGGCAAGCTGTAGCAGCGGCGTCGCCTCGGGACTAGGGCCTACGGGCTGCGTCTTCTCGGCGTCGTTCAGGGATGCCCGCAACGTCTCCCGAGCACGTCGCAGCTCGACACGTCGTTCTTTGGGACTCTGCTTGATCAGACGATCCAGAACTTGAATCGTCCCCGAGAACAAGGTTCTGACCGGGATGCTCTCTGACTGTTCCACGACAAACTCCTACCTCCTGTGAGGGCTAGCACGGACGAGTCGCCACAGCCAAGCGTCCAAGCACAGGTAAAAATTACCTGGCTTGGGTACACCGCGATTGCGTGGCCTGGTCATCCGAAACTGACCACACGGCCAACCCATCCGCGACCCACTCCGCACAGCTCAAGCGACAAAATGGCGCGCATGGGGCTGAGCGCACGGACTGTTTCCAAAACTACATGATTTTTCTGCATCAGAACCAAGTCACCGACGGGGGAATTACGATTTTTTCGTCTGAGTGTATTTGGTCCTTTACACGGACGTGAAGCTCGTTGGGAAGCGGAAGGCGATTGGCTACCTTTCCTATTTTGCGCGTCGCACGGAGCTGTTCATGGTTCCGATGCAGGAGCAGGAGCAGGAACTGGAGGTGATTGCCGACGAGTTGACGGCGCGGGGAATGGAAGTGTACTGGGACCACTCGAAGGAGGACCGAGGCCATCAAGCCGAGATCGCCGCGCTGTGCAAGCAACTCCCTCCGAGGCTCTATTGCCGCAAGCTGTGCCCTTCCTATCATCGAATCCCGTGCCACATGCGGCAGTTTTTCGCGGTGGACCCGCTGGTCATCAGCTCAGCGAGGCAACGATCAAGTTTAACGAGACGGACCGCACCAAGCCCAGCACGACCGTCTATCTGTTGCAGTTGACGAAGCTTGACGACGACGTGGTGCCGACGTTGTTGCATGAGGAGCCTCGAGTGCCTGTCTGCGCACCCGCCGCGCCTTCAAGGGACGGATCGGCATCGGCACCTTGCCAAGGTGGTGAGCCTCTCTGCCGAAGCGCGTGCGATCCTCTTGGGTAGCCCTTCCCCGGATTCATTTCTGGGGCTTGCTTCAGGTCATCCAGCGACGGGTTGGCGAGTCCGACTTGCGTGCTCTGTTAGCTCAGATCGTGCCTGCCGATCCAAGCGGAGAAGGTCGCGGAGCGCTGACCTCGCAACACCTGGCCAACCTCTGCCTGGGAGTGCTCGGTCACTCTCTCGCTGACAAGATCGTTTTGCTTGCTGTCATGCCGAGATGCTGCCTGAATTGCAGCGGTCTGTGCCGCTTCGAGCGTCGGTTCTTCGCCGAACTTGTGGTGTCGCGTATAGCGGTCAAAGTGCCAACAATAGGTGAAACCGTCATCTTCGGGCACTTCGATGATGAGCAAGTCATGACCACTTTCGAGCCGAGCACCCCACTCTCGGAACCATTCCAGTAGGTTCGCCAACGCCCCAGCGCTGGCCAACTTTCCTGCGTCAAGGGAACCCGCACTACCCTCAAACTCGTCGAAGAGTGAGCCACAATTCCAATCACCAGCCGGAGTGACTTCGATAGTCACCCGTTCAACGGCCTCCAGCTCGGCGACGCTCACTTCGTTCCAGATCACCACCTGCTCGCCCGTAGGAGTAGCCTCAGACACCGCACCGTGTCGATTGTCAGCCCGATCACCGCACGACGCTGGCCATGCTCCGTGTGTCCCCTCGGCTAGGTCTGGAGGTTGCGCACTGCCCGCCTCTTTTGAGTCATGTGGAGGGATGCACTGCGCTGTCCCTAGCCCGTGCGACTCAGCGAACATCGGTGGTCTAAACCCCATGGAAATCAGAGGTTCCAGCCAGTCGGGCGGAAGCGGAAGATCATCCACCTCGATAAATAGAAGCGAGGTGCAATGAAGGGGGTACCAGCCATTTTCGAGCGGCTCGCAGACCTGCGTGCGAGTTAAACCCAGCCGAATCCGCTCGCGGAACAGCCACTCACCCGAGGTGGTAGTGATCTCGGGATGTAGATCTTTTCCAGCCGATTCTCGACGAGCCAAAACATCGTGTTTATTGTCGCAAGAATTGAGATTCGACCGCACTTCTCGAAAGCACTGACTGTATCCGCAGAGCCGAACCACGGAGTGCCCTATTCTTTTGCAGGAGTACAGCCCCCGCACCCGAGACTCCTCCCGACAATCCCTACAGTACCAGCGTTGATTGTGTTTTGTTGCCATCGATCAATTCCTCGGCCTCGCCAGGCCCAGGCCCAGGCCCAGAATGTGAAGCAGCCGTGCTCCCGTTGGCAGCGGGCAATCCTCTCCAAAGCCCGCGCCGCCGGTACGCAGTAGTGCCTCTCGAATCAGTCTGCACGTTGCGCACGGGCAGTTCGCGAGGCTAAAATCGTCGATCTGCCTGCTGCCGATCGCAACCCCATTGGCAGCATCAAGTGCCACTCGGCAAACAAAGCAGCCGCACAGATTGATAGTCGCGTCAACCTCATAGAGATCGGCCAGACTTAAGCCGAGGCGAGACACGACCGACAAACAGTTCGCCTTGGCCCAATCAGCTACTTCTTGCTGCGACGGGGGAGACATCCTGATGATCGGGCCGTCAACAGGCCACGGTTGCCGGGCAGCCTCGAGTAGGCAGTCAACTCTCTCGGCCTTTTGCTCCTCGCTGAGAGTCGGCGCAATTCGACTTAGTTGCTCCATCAGCTTCGTGCGTGCGTCTTCGTGTTCTTTCACGTCTTTGCCTCCTCGAAAGCCCGAGCGCTCAACGCGGCTTGAGACGGGACCGTTTTCCCGCGATGCCTCGCGAAACCGCTTCTAGTTTTGCGTAGGTGGCGTCAAGGCGCTCTTGGAGATCGAAGCCGGAAAGGGACCGCACCGACTTGCGCGGCTTCACCTGTTTCGCTGGGAGCTGAATCTTTGGCGTTGATCGTCGAATACTCAGCGCCTTTGTAGGGACGACCTCTTGTTCCGGGCTGCTTGCGGCCAAGCTGTGATCGTTGTGGGCTGCCTGCGCCAAGCTCTGATCGTTCTGGGCTGCCTCCTGCGCCAATAGCTGCGGGACATGGTTGACGACATCATATTCGACCGGGCCTTCAGCGGCACCAATTGGGAGCAGTGGCTCGGGAGCGGGAGTGGGAGCGGGAGCGGGAGCGGGAGCGGGAGCGGGAGCGGGAGCGGGAGCGGGAGCGGGAGCGGGAGCGGGAGCGGGAGCGGGAGCGGGAGCGGGACGATACGCAGTAGGTTCGGCAACAGGCTCAATCGCTACTTGACAAGCAGCTTCATCGACTTCCCGCTTGGGTTGAAATCCAAGTATGGCCAGCATTGACAACCAGGCCGTCGGCACCACATGGTCGTGAGCCTCCACGGTCCGCAGGTGGAACTCCGTGATCCCAAGTAACTTCGCCGTCTTTTTGCAGGCGAGGCCAAGCCTCATCCGCTCGGCTCGCACCCACCGCCCAGTTTGAGAGAAACCGCGAACCTCTGACCCTGGCACAGGATCGACTTCGTCCACCCGTTGTCGGAGCAGCTCGACGAACTGCCGCTTAAGATCACGATCAGCAAAAGTTGGGAGCAGTGGCTCCAGAGCGGGACCGACTCGTGAAACACCTGGAATGGGAACTCCGTGTTGAATCGGACCGACTCGTGAAACAACCGCGTCCGGCAGCTCCTCGTCTGTCTGCCACTTCGGTATCGCCAGCTCCAGCACCTCGTAAGCCCAAGTCTTGAGATTGGCGGCAGCCCGACTCTCAGGGGAGTGTTGCCACACGGTTTCGTAGTGGAGGCTTGCTCGCTGGACTGCCCCGGAATGCGGGATCTCGGCCCGCAGGGCTGACAGGTCGCTACAGCTATCTCCAGCCTGGGCAAGCAGCCGTTTCGCGTACTGGCTCCCCCCTG
>Ga0209175_10001021_pt1 | contig 14616 bp, 16 predicted proteins | sample JI91814C2DNA_FD_187506 | JGI IMG/M metagenome (GOLD analysis project Ga0209175, IMG submission 187506) | Wastewater effluent complex algal communities from Wisconsin, to seasonally profile nutrient transformation and Carbon sequestration -... | ecosystem: Engineered > WWTP > Effluent > Algae...
GGTTCGCTCTGAAATCCATGGTCCACAAGCAAACGTCGGTGGAATGTTGCATCCATCACTAGGGCCTGTGCCATTGTAACTAGGACTGCGAAGTTGCCACAGATTTACGCATCCATTCCATGTACCAGCACCTGAACCACCGCACACCGAATCCAGCTCGTGAATGAATGTGGTGTTGAATAGGTCGCATTCGCAATCAAAGGCGTAACAGCAATCTGTGCCACCGCTACTCGGGCAGGTGATTGCACCGCCGACGCCACTGATATTGACTTCAAAAGAATTGATATGACGGCATTCATCCGCTTCGGGACAGTAATACTGGCAGCACAGAGCCCGTGTATCAATCAAACACGCGTTTGGGTAACAGCTGGGTGTGCAGCAACAATCGTCACCGATAGCAGGCACTCCGTTTCGTATCAATGGAACGCCGTTTATGTGTCTGGGTGCTTTTGCCATACTATGGTTCCGTAGGGCAATCGGAAGCAGTGACCCACGTTGTCCACTGACCGCCGCGCCAGTATTGGTAATCGTCTCCGTCCAATCGCAAATCGGTGATTGGTATTTCTTGGCATGTCCAGAGACCGTTGCCGTTTAACGATGCCTTACCGCGTGCGCCCGCGGGAACCGCTTTGTCAAAAATGTTGTAAATGGTCTCATCAGAACCGGAATCGCTGATCTGGCCGGCCGTGCCTGCATCGTCCCAAATATCGCAGGAAGCAGATCCCATTGTCAACGTTGTGGTTCCAGTCGCAGCTGCGATTCCCCCGCCAGGTGCGACAAAATCGATGGTACTTGGAAATCCCACATCAATGGCGTAGTAAACATCGGTTTCGCCTCGTATTTCGTATTTTCCAAGGCACAAAAGTTGTCCGCAGGGGTGCATTTCGACGTTGTAGGAATTGGCTTTAACTCGCAATCGATCGCCAAAAGCGTAGGTGGTTGCGTCGCCTTGCACAATGACCACGCCGACAAATCCGACGCCTCGAGCTGCGTTTGCAATCGATCTTGGTCCGTTGAATATGTATGCACCGCTGCGACCATAGCTATCGACTGCTTGGTCAACCTCCATAATTGGCACGTTGTTTTCGATTTCGCAGCTGATCACCTGCAGTGCTGCAAATGGGGGTGCTGCTGCGCCGCTGAAATTGTAGAACACAATTTCCCGAGGTGCCTCCAAGATTGGTGCTGGTTTTTGTCCACCCAAAAGCGCAAAACCAGATGCCCGCAATTGCAAAAGCACTTGCTTGAACTCTCTGGCTTCATCAGGTGATGCAAAGACACCGACGCGAGTCATTACGGTTTCTGAACTCCGCTGATGTTGATGTCGATATCGAGTAGTGCGGTTGTCGTTGCGACTCCGAGAATGGTAACGTAATCATTGGTGGTTAGATCAGCGTAAGGACAAATCGCGCCTTTTGTCGCGGATAGCACGTACACCATACCAACAGCCAAAGTTGCACCAAGGTCAATCAGTCCATCAATTGCAATCAAAAAGTAACCGTCAGTCGCAGCGCCAGTCAATGCAATACCTTTGGCCTGTGCTTTAACCGCAGTGTCGTTGGCGTCGCACTGGTAGTATTTGTTGTCAGACCACAGGTAACATGGCATCCCCTGCGTGATCGATTCACCAGCCTGCACCAACTGCGTCCGTGTAGCTGCGGAACCTGCTTTTACGTTTGCTGCGGTTTGTGATAGGTTAGCCATTTTAAGTAAGTCCTAAAGCCTGATAAGGCAGTGATCGATAAACCTGAAATTCAAGCCAATGTGCATTTGCTGGATCGGTTTCACGGGTTCCATCCGATTTCAGCAGCACTGGACGCGTCATCGCTTTGCCGTTGTCGTCGGTCGCCTGAACCAAAATCGGTGAGCTCGTAAACGAATCAGTGATCTTCTCGTAAAACCCTTCGTTACGGACGCGTTTGTACCAGGCTTTGTCGTCGGTGGTGCGAATGCCAAGCCTGAACTGAATTGATCCTGTCACTTCCCAATACACGTTGTCGTTGTAATACGCGTTCTTGGCGTTGTACCGGATGAGTCTGGCAGTTCCTGGCGGATATCCTAGGAACGAATCGCTTGAAACACTGTGACGGTATTGACCCGTCGTGTAGGGGTCAAACGTTAAGAAGTTGCGTTTGATCGTGACCACGTTGTCAGCGATCTTCATCGTCACACCGTCGATGGGTTCACCGTTGGCGTTCACGATTGGTTGACCGTTGATGTCTTCGTCGGTCGGTTCGTCGGCTTCAGTGTCCGACCAAGAGATTTCAGGGGGGGCGTTAAGTGGTGAATCATCCTCGCCGTTGGGACCGATTTCGCCTTTGTAGTCCACCGATGCGATCGACATGATCGGAGATACGCGGTTGATTTGCACTTTTTCGCAAAAAACAAACGCTGCGCCAGGATAGGGATCTCCAACCCGAGGCACACCAGCCGCAAATTCAATGGCCAATCGATCGTCCGTCGCATCATGCACAATCTGGTACGCGTCATTGATCGTGCGAATCTTTTTCTTTTCTTGGCGGGTCAAGCTGGACGCATATCTTGACCACATGCGCGTGACGCTGCTAACTGGCATCAGACAGCCTCCGCAACAATAAAGTTTCGAGACAGCAACTCTTCCAGAAGCTGGACCATCCGATCGCTAGATTTGCGTGTTTCTTCTGCTGCCTCTGCTGTCTTCTGGGAGGCTGTCGCGACCGACTGCATTGGTCCCTCGGACTGTCCGCGAGTCAGCAAACGCGATTCACTAGCTGATAGCTGCTGTGCGATGGATGCTTGTGCCGTTGCCACGGTGGCAAGTCCGGTCGACAGTTTTTTCGCGGTTTCTTCAGCTGCTGGCGACTGCGTTCCGCTGCCAATCCCGAGCTCACTCGACAACCCCGACATGCGCGACGCAAACTTTTGATTGAACTGATCACCTAAATTGCTACCGATACGATTCATTTCGCCCGAAATGGCTTTTTCGTACTCAGTGGCCTGTCTGGCCGCAATTTGCGGAAGTGCTTTCGTTTGTGCCTCAAATCCATCCATCAAACCAACCATCATGGTCTGACCGATGTTTTCCATTAGTCCATCTAAACCGTTTTGCATACCGCCGCTAATCCACATATAGATTGCAGCTGCAAATTCACCGAGGTTCTTGCCAAAGTTGGTGAGCACGGTCGCCATGGCAACGGCTGCATCTAGCAAAATTCGATGGCCATTTTCACCGAACCATCGAATATAGGCGGGTAAAACGGTGGTAAACGTGTATTTGGTTCCTTCAATCATCTGGGAAAACGCCAGCTTGAACGATAGCCAAGCGTATTCCATGATTGGACCTAAATTGCCAAACGCCACCTCTGCGGCTGTGATGGCTGTCAAAATACCTTGCATAAAGCCTTGCATGATAGGACCAGTCGCAGCAAATGCTGCCGACATGAACTCGATTGCTGGCGCAAGAATCGTTGAAGCTGTATTTGCTAGTAGCGTCAATCCTTGTGCAGCCATATTGACCAGCGGTGCCAGTAGTCCGCCGACGGATACCATCAGTTTTTGAATGGCTTGGCCTGCGATCTCGAGCGATTCGCCGAGCTGCTTACCAGCAGGCGAACCCGCTTCAACGAATGCCAAAACCGAATCCCGAGCAAACTGAAATATGGCGAAGATAGCTTGGAGACTCAGCATTGCAGCTAAAAGCGGTGCGATCGAAGCTGTCAACGACATGAAACCCGCGGACATGGCACGCGTGCTGGTGACTACGCCGGCTGACATCGATTTGACGCTGGTTGTCATGGTTGCAGTTTGTGCAGCAACGTTTTTCATCACGCTGGATGCCATATCCTGCGCCGCAATGACAATGTTTACGTCAGACATAACGTCCCCGCTCCCGATCTAGTTTGTCTTGGTCAATTTGGCTGCAATCGCTCTTGAATGCCAACCAGCAATTTACCCACCAAGCCGCCTGATCCATCACCCCGCCTTCAACGGGCAAATGTTGGTCTGCAAGTTGTGCCATGTTGATTTCGTCAACAATGTCTGCCACAAAGCGACGCGGACACTGTGCTAGTCGCCAAGTTCCCAAAGGATCTGTCTCATCCGCAATTTCTAGTACGTTTGATTCAGAAGGCTGGTCGACGCATTGTTTCCCGCAGCCGCGGCACAACTCGCCACGGGTTAGCAATGCTGCGACTCTTACTTTTTTCTTTCCGTCTCCGACAAACTGCCGCCTTCGGTTATCTTCTTACCGATGTCCATCGCTTCCAGGAAACCGATCTTTTCAAGCAAACCATCCACTGAAAACGTTTCCGCCAACGTCCAGCCGATGGCCGCTTTCGTAATGATTTGTTCGACAAGGTTCATTGCCTCTTCCGGATCGCTGTTGACTTGCAACGCTTTGATCAGCTTCACAACCTCGCGTTGCTGTTTGAAACTCAAAACCTTGCAAGTAAGGCATCCGCCAGTAAACTCAATGGGGTACTGTTCCCCAGGCTGCAAAAACCCCACAAAACCCCCTCATGAACTAAGCTGGTGTGAACGTAAAATACAGTTCTTCGTTTTGCGTCGAACCGTTTTTGGTACAGAGAAATTCAACATCATCGACGACAAATTTGTTTCGATCTGCTTCTTGAATATTGATGATTTGTGCCTTGGGCGCCGTGATGCCAAGCGTCGATGTCGTTGGACCATCTAGGGTGATCTGAATGGCGTAAGGTGTTGAAGTTGTCCAGACATTGTGTCGGTTCTGCGTCGCAACCAATACGCTTTCAGGATTTGCGTTAATCGTTGGTCGACGGTTGACGATCAGTCCGTGCTTGTAACCGCTGGCGTTTGTCGGATCTTCTACCATGACAACTTCATTGCCGGCATCAATGGTGATCTGTTCGACTGCCATCGCGACCGAATTGAAAGTGCAGGCTGTAGCTGATGCGAAACGTAGTGGGTCGGTGGTTAGGTAGGTTGGTGTAATAATCGAAGTCGAGGTTGGTTCGATGTAAACGCCCGTGAATGTCCATTCGATGGTGATGAACCGACCAGTCGGAAGGGTCATTACCCAAGTCCCAACCGCACCTTTAATGGATTTAAGCAATCCATCGACATAAACGCCAATTGTCAGGGTCTTGACGTTAGTGCCTGGTGCCTCACTTTTTGGCTTCCAAACATTGCTAGATTCGACCCAGCCACATGCAGGCATAAGCACCGAAAACACGGTCGGTTCGGTGGCAGTGCCATCCCAAGGAATGTCGGTTTTGAAAGTGACAGTTGCGGTTTGACCTTCGCTAATTGCGGTTAGGTAGTTAAATGATCCGCTACCTTCGCGATCCGTCATGGCTACGGAAGGCTGAATCATAAGGTCGTAAGCGTTAAATACCCCCTCTGCTGATGTCAACGACTCTGCGGTCCCAGGAGTGGTTTCAACCTTAGCAGCCAGTGTTCGAATTCGTTTTAGTAGTGGCATATCTATTAACCTTGCGATTTCTTGAAATTGACTGCTTTTATCCGACGATCTAACTGCTTAATGAGCTCAGGTTTAATGTCTCGATTTGTAACAACCTCATCGAGCTTGTTTTTGACTGTCACACCCCATGGAGACGCGCCATGTAGCTTTTGAATCGGTAAACGAGTTTTGCCTTCTCTTTTGTAAATGTGCTCGCCCAGGGTCATTGCCTTGAACGCACTTTTGACAAACTTGCGGCCCTGCGTTTTGCTGACCTTGTATCGCACGCCAGTTTTTGTTTGCTGTGCTGAAAATCGCTTTAGCGAAAGTCGCTGCGATTCCTTTTGTGTTACCTCAGCATTCAAGCTGTCTTGCGTCGCTTTTTTTGTAACCGAAATACCTTCCTTGATCACTTTTTGGGACGTTGCAAGTTCTTTGGATACTTCCTTGGCAAGTAGGTTTTGAGTACGTTTGGCTGCTGCATTGACTGCAGACGCTACTTCTTTTTTCAGTCGTTTTGGTGCTTCATCACCTAACGCTTTCGCTAACTGATTCACTTTTCCTTTTACGCTGACAAACAACATCACAGCGCCCCTGGTGTCACGCGAATTCGTATGTTCAACGTCAGCACATATCCGTCGCTTTGGCTGGTTCCATCGGTTGAAACACGTTCCATGGTGTCGCCCCAATTCGCGTCCAGTGCGTTACCGTTGAAATTGAACCAGTCGTCTAGGTAGGTGTCGCCGCCCGTCACTGCTTGACGCACATCACGCACGTACCGCATCAACTTCCAGTCAATTGACTCGCTGTCTGTTTCACTTGGCATTAGCCGCAAGCGAAGTTTGATTTCCAGTTCCCAGCACTCGCGCGGTGGATTGCCTGGTAAATCCAGATCCGCAACGCGGGTAAGGTTGGCGACCGAAACGACTACCTGTGAATCTTTTGGACTCTCTGGTTTGCCTTCTGGGTCGTTGTCAGAGTTTTCGCGGGATGGAAAAACGATTTCCGACGTTGTTAGCCACGCTAAACGCGTTTCCAACTCATCAAGAACGTCAACCGCTGTTGGTTCCGCTACTGGCATCGGAGAACAACCATTCCTTCATCTTGGTCTAGGATCTGCAAAATCGATCTTGGTTTTGGCGTTTTGCCGACTCGATCTGCGATGTCGATCATGTCGCCGCCAAGGTCGATTTCTGTGGTTGCAATTCCTGTCGTCGAGTTGTTAGCCACATGCACCTCAAACACGGTCGCAACGCGGTTTTCGTCACCGCTGACTTGTTCCGCCTGTTGGCGAATAACAACGGCTGCAATGTTACGTTCGGAGACTAGGCGAGGTCGGTAGATCACCGTCTCGCCAAAGTCACTGGTTGACGTAAACATCGCAGCGTCGGTTTCAAATGCGTCGCGCAGTGTCATCGGTGGTTAGGCTGCACGTCGCTTGCAAACGACTTCCACATAGTCGATCGAAACAGCGTCAACGTTGGTGTTGGCAGCTTTTTGCAACTGAATGATCGGTTGCAGGCCGCTGCTATAACCGCTCATATCAAAGGTTGTCGAAGCTGCAACGCGAGCCCCGTCGATGTAGAATTTGACGTTTGACTTTCCGCCAGTGAAGTCGATGACAAATTCTTTGTACGACGTTCCCAATGTTGCACCAGTAGCAACATCGTCGTTATCGCGGGTTCCGTCGTCGGTTTCGACGTAAACTGCAGTCGTGCTGTTAGCACCAACCATCTTGAACCAGGCATTAGCCGCAACGCTGTCAGTGGTGTCATTGCGTGCGGAACCAACACCAAACACCAACTCGCTACCGCTGGTAAATGCAGCACCAAGTTTGGCTCGCATCACAACACGTTGAATGTCGTCGATGTCGAAAGCCAGCGAATCGCCATGTGCTAGGCACACGTTTTCGACTTCGCTGGTCGACGCAAGAGTCAGTGTTGCCGCTGAACCTGCCCGAACGTACGTTGGAGTGCCGGAGGATGAAGTGTCAACAATCAACCAGGGTGTCCCAATGTTGGCGGAAGCTGGAAGAGTGACGCTCGTTCCAACAAAATCGTCAACATAGGATTCAAAATCTTGTAAACCTGCCATCTTATCAATCTCGCTTATTGCAAATGAATCGCTTTTGAAAGGGGTGAGCTAGTCGCCCCATGACGAACTAGCTCTGGGATTTGTTGCTAGGTCAAATTAGGTTCACGCAGAGTTGCGATACAACCCACGCCAATCGATAGCCTTGACACCAAAGGTTTGGCGAACCTTGTTTTTGTAGGTGTCAGTATCGAAATCCCACTCAGTGTCGATCTGTGGCGATTCTTCGCCAGCCAAGAACGTGAGTTCAACCGTATCGATTTGCATCGGATCAGCTGCGAGATACCAAGTCGTTGAACTTGCAGCGTCCAATGTTGGTTCACCGATGACGGTCAAATTGCGAGGTCCAGTTGGACCGTACAAGTTCTTCACGCCTTCATTATTGTTGGCCGCGTTGTAACTGATCGAATTGACGATTTCGAGTGCGGTCGCCTCATAGGCAACTGGGACAATCAAAAATCGTGGAATCAACCCAAGAACTGCATCGGTAGTTAGACCCTTTTGCAATCGCATCTTAGTGAACCCAGCGTTGAGCGTGGTAACGCTCGGTGCAGCTGCGGCTCCCGAAGTGTTGTCACCCGACGCGTGCGACGAACTGAACAGTGCGTATCCGTCACCCATCAGTGCGTTAGCGGTCAAAACCTCGTAAACCTTCTTGTTTTGGGTTCGACGTGCCGCGTTGCCAAACATTGCAGGTACTCGGCTCAACGCGCCCAAATCGTCATTGACGATAGTTTCCCAGGACACAGTGAACATTTTGCCTTTCTTGGCAACAGCATAGGATTCCTTTGAATCACTCATGCCGGCTTCTGGGTATTCCTTGCCTTCAGGGATGTCGTCAAGGTCTGGCGCTTCACTGAATCGCGTGCGTGTGATCGCTTTGAGGTCGTCGGTGCTTTCACCCTGGCGAGCCCACAAATTCCAAGTAAATGGCGACTCGTCGTAAGCAGCCAGTAAGCTTTTGTTGGCGATATTCAACAACAAGTTCACGAACGAACCCGTCGTGTGATACGGTGAGTCGCGACGGATTCCCATGCGTTCCAGCACGCGACGATTTCCCATCACTGCACGTGCAATATCAGGAGTGCTGTAGCGATGTGTTTGAACACCTGCACGTCGTAGAATTTCTTCAGCGATTCGACTCAATCGACCGCTTGAAAAATCTTCTGCACCCTCTGCTGGCTTGTCGCCAACTAAGCTGCGTTTCACGCCGCTACTGCGTTGGCAACGCATCAAGATACCATCTTGAATTGCTGCCATGAATTTGTCATCGCCCGAGGCGGTTACACGGATGTCAGCACCAGCCGACGTTCCGGTTGAAGTGGCGTTTGCTGCCATACGTTCGATCACCTTTTCCCGCACCAACTCAAGGGAAGTTCCCTCGGAAATCCAGCGGTCAACAACGGTGCGTTCGATGTTGGCTTTTTCTCCAAGAGCATTGATTTCTTTGATTCGCTTGCGTTCAGTGGCCAAAATGCTGCTTCGGTCCAGTGAACGGGTTTTGGTGGCTGCTGGTTTGGCGTTCTTGACCTCTTCCGTCGCTTCGCCATCCATCTTTTGAATTGGTTCTTCCTCTGGCTTCATATCGCCTTCGGCGTACTCCATTTCACCCATGGTGGAGGTTACTGAAGACTGATCGCTCGCCGACAAATTACCGAGAACCCAAGCCATGATTTGCTCAGGGTCGGTGAGGTCTGACGGCATGCCTTTTTCGACCAGCTTTGCAATCGCTTCTGCTGTCATGGCTCGTGCAATTCCTTTCGATAACTCGTAACTTCGCCGCACCTTACTTCGAACGTCTGCGCCCGCGGCTACCAGTGACGCGTCCGTTGGCTGCCAGCGTGTCACCACGTTGGCCGGCCCTTCTATGAATCGTTGCCCAAACTGTGCTGTTTTGCCTCGCGGAACTTCGACGATTTCCAACGGGTCTGCAGTGATTGAAAAGTCATCAATGTGCTCGTCGACAACTTTCATCATCGCTTCTTGACTGTTGGCATCGCGTGCAAACATGGGTTGGCCGACAGCCTCATCACCCTGAATTTGAATGTTGCGAATTGACCCAAGAACATTGCGAACAGTCGTTCGATCATGCGAATCAACGATTGGCAGCTTGTTTTTTCCGTCGCGAAATTCCAAGCCTTCCATCAGCAGGATTTCGCGTACAACCTCTTTGCGTTGTTCGTCCCAACGTTCGACAGGATGTTCACTGGCAATCACTGCGGTCAGTGTTGGCACTGCATCGGTATTTCCTTGTGTGCCTTCGACGACGCGAATCACCACAGATCGTTCGATCATGCGTTCGTGTGGCTTCGTGTCTTTCTTCCAAGACTTGAGTTTTTTTGGCTTGGCTGCGGTGGTCATTACGCTTCTGTCTCCTGTGGTAAAACAACAGGCGTTCCATCAGTGGCGTCGTTGATCAATGCCGCAATGTTTTGTTCTTGCATTCCAATGGATGCGAGAAAAACGCGTGCCCTTGCTTCTGATGTCTGACCACTTGCAAGTTCCGCCAAGATTTTTTCGATGGCTTTTTTGTTGCGATTAAATTGCAGTGTGCTAAGCCCCATCATTTCGCCGCCTGTCGCAGCTGTGACTTCAGCTTGAACCGCTTGCGTCTCCAAAGGCTGCACACCGTATTCTGCTTCAGCCTGTTTCTCTTTAGATCGTTGGCGAAGCACTTCACGCCAGTTAATGCCGAGCTTGGCACACTCGCGTTGCAGCGTGCTCATGTTGTTTTGAATCGCCATCACCGAGGCAGCTTGCTCGTTTTGTGGGTCAACCCATTCCCACTCGGGAACCTGCCATGTGACTGGCGTGTGTGATCTGCGATCGTCAAGCAAATCACTTAGGACTGGGAACTGTGCTGGACCGTCGACAAGCTTGGTGACGCTTGAAGCTGCTTCGCAAAAGCGGTCCCAAATACGCTGGCAAAGGTGCGAAATCAAATACCGCTGGAATCGCTTGAAGCGCCTACGGTCCTCAAGTTCTGCGGTACGTGCAGACGAATATGATGTCCGACTGTAATCCCGCGATACCTTTTCATAGCCAAGACCAACACCGACACCGATGTTGCGAACCATCAAATTGATCCATGGTTCCGCCTGTGCTGCCGGCCGTGCTGGGTTGACCTGCTCAAGTGATTCACCAGGCTTCAAACGTGCAACTAGACCTGGCTCAAGATGTTCCAGACCGTTGCCATAGTCGTCAGTAGTGTCGCTGCCATCACTGGGAAGCAGTGAGCCCGCAGATCCTTCGGTTTTGATGACTGCTGCAAAACAACTTGCGACCGCCGATGCCTGTAGTTCGTTGTCGATATAGATGCCAAGGTCGCGGATAGCGGATAGAACTGGTGCAAACCAGGTCACCCCGCGTGATTGACCAACACGATCTTTGCGGTACAAGTGGATGATTTCTTTGGCATCGATTCGAGCTGGTTCAGTTACACGTGCGACATAGGGACCATTTGGATGTTCGGGGTAAATGTAGTAGGCCAAAGGCTTACCAGTTTCGTCCATTTCGACGCCGCGAATTACGCGTTTGCCAGATCGCTGCTGTGCCCAAACATCGCGGTCCAGTGCTAAACGGTCTGCGTCGATCATTTCTAGCGCGAGCGGAACAGGACGGGAACGATCCATTCGAACTGGTCGCATGCGAATTAAAACTTCGCCAGCTTCGACAATTTCGCGTAGTGCAAGGAACTGAATTTCGCTGAATGTTAGTTCGCCGTTGATGTCACACGATTCACACCATTCATTCCAAACGCGATCGCGTGCGTCGTTGATAGCTTCAACGTCATCACCATCGACTGTTTCAACCATAGACTGTGCAGAAATTCCGCAGCCGACAACAGCGGTTGCAATGGTTTCAACAACACCGCAAGCATAAGCATTGTCGCGAACAAACGACCGCGCCCAAGCTCGCGCAGTGTCTGCACCAAATGGTCCGAGGAGTTCCGAGTCTGCTGCCTGGTTGCGAGGTTTCTTAGACCCTGTAAGGCGATTGGATTCCGCACCCTGATAGCTGCGAAGCACTTTGCGTGCGTGCGCTCGCTTCAGTCCCCAGTTCGGTGAAAAATAGCTGATAGCACGATCTAAGACGTTCATGGTGAAGGTCTCCGAATCGCTGCTTTGCGAAAGATTCCGCCGCTGCTCTCGCGTTCGACTGCCTGCTGCAGAATGCGTCGTTCTTCCATCAGCTGACTCAGATCAAGCTTCGTGACGGTACGCGCACCGATCGAATACGACGAAGCACCACCAGTCAGTAGCGCTTCGATCGCTGATTCAACCATGCCTAAAAGTGCTGCGGAAGATAGTGCCATTTGCGGAGTATGGCACGAAACAGCACAATTCTTTTCAAGTTGATACCACGACTATGGTATCAACACGTTTTTTCTTCTGGTGCTTTGAAAGTGTTTCCGCAAAACCCGCACTTGCAGTAGCGAATTACAAAACCGTGTTCGCGCTTCGTGTGATAAACAGTCACATAGCTTTTGGTAGTGTCAGGACGAAGTTCTGTGCATAAAGAACAATTTGGTGGCACGAAACGTTTTGCGGTCAACTGCGTCGCTTCGGTATCCAGCCGCCTGGTCTCGACTTGAACCTTGCTCCGTGCTGCGTCTTCGGTGGTCCCTTGGGTTGCGGTGGTGGTGCTGGTTGCTTCGGTCTCGCTGTCACTCTGACTTCGGTCGGTGTGATCAACTGAATCCCTAGCGCCTCCGTACAAGCCGCGGCCAGATATGTCGAATCTAGCCAGTGATTGTTTTGATTTTTTTGAACCCATTTTTCCTTAACCCCTTTCCCCTCAATGAACTCTGTCACCAACTCTTCTGCGGTAATATGCTGCGCGTAGCTTAGATGTCGCTTGTTTCCTTCAGGCTGATACACCGACAAAGATCCGCGACGCAACAAGTTGTTTTCGTCGAAACATGGTGTTAGGAAGCGTTCGTGAACCCATTGTTTCCAATAGTCGGTGTCCAGTTCTTGCAGCCAGATCTGCGACGCCTCAAGCCACTGCGCATGTTGGTTGGCCGCTGCCACACACGTTGCAGTGGAATGCGTCTTCGGTCGATAGCTGGGAATACCTTTCGACGGTCGGAAGATGCCTCGAACCTGCCTACAGAATTCATAGACTGCGTTGGTGTAGGTTCCAGAGTCGACCAGCACCATGTTGATTTTGCGTTCAACGCCGGCCGCGTCGATATAGCTGGTATTCAGCAAGTAATCACGCCAATTCAACAGCGCCCGATAGATGGCAGGTTCGGACGCCTCCATGTCGTGCGATCGATCTTGGAAGCGAACATTTTCATTACCGACGACCTCTGCAATTCCATAGTCGATGACGCAGCCACCAGCACCACGCCACCAAGCGCAAACAGTCCAGTGACAGTTGAACTTACCTACGTCGATGCCTGCGGTGATGTATTCCGCATGGACGGGAACCTGTCGCTGTGCCAAACCGCTTAGGCGATTGGCGACGATTTCCGCCGTCAGACCCATGTTTTGCGGTCCCGCTTCCTCTGGCGGGTCGTTGTCGACTTCAGTTGCGACTGCCTTTTTGCCAACGTCTGCGACGCGGTTGTAGTACGCATGCACCGCGGATAGCTCGAGTGGTTCACCGTCCGCATGCAAATCTTTGTTGTAGCTTGCAGGGTTGGAAACCTTTGAACCGCGTTCGATAGTCTCTTTGTTGTCACGCCAGAACCGAAAGGCTTCGCGTGCATCAGGATCGTCTGCCGCTCGCAGCTGCCGGAGCTCAATGTACTTTTCGACCAGATCCATACGGTCGGGTGGCTGTAGCATCTTGCGATACCTGCGACCGTTCCAGCTTGGCTTTTTCTTGGGGTCGGTGTAGATGTACGCGCAACACTTGCGGTTTAAGGTGGTGCAGAGGTAAACGCGTGCGATGCGTTTGGCAGACGAACCCATACCGCCAATATCCTCTTCGATGGTTTCCTGATTCTTGCGGATGGAATCATCATTTTTGGCGCTGTACTTATCTTCAATGTCGTCGATAATCGCCAGCGTCGGACGCATCGACCGAAACTTGAACCCGCGAATACGACCGTCGATACCAACGGCGCCGATGACCTGGCCGCGTGCTACCGACTCGATGCCAGTAGGCCAGTTTAGGATATCGGTCGGAATGTTAGGTAAAGCGAAGTGTTTCACCCCAAGGTACATTCCGATGAACTTACTACCGACCGTCAATAGACGTGCGTTAGCAGGCGATGCACCAATGGCACGTAGCGGAATCCCAATCTCTGGAAAGTCTTCGACAAATTCATCGCTGGCAACGATGCGTTCGCGAAGTGCCTTGAGTTCGTCCGAGGCTGCGTCTTGGTTTTTGCCGATCACGACGGGGAACATGCTTTTACCCGCAACCATCAACGAAAAGCCGCCGTCCATGGCAATGGTGGTTTTGCCTTCGCCGCGGGGCGCCGCAATAGCCTGGTCACCGCCAAACATTGCTGCACGCCAAATTGAACGCAGCATGTCGCGACGATCTTCAGTAAACGCTTCCGAATAGGTGCTTTTCCAATAAGTCGTCAGCAACAATTCAGGATCTTGAAGACACGCCAAGCGTCGATCGATGTTTTTGGGGATCGGAATGTGAAGTTCTCGACCTGAAGCACGCTGCTTTGCCTTGCGTTCACGGTCTCGGGTTTTTTCGTCTTTGGCGACAGGGTGCAGAACTCGCTGCACCTCGGGATCACTTGCCTGCGGATGCGACGCTATCCATAGCTCGAGCTGTTCCGCTGTCATTTCCAATAATGCCGACGCGGACGGCCAATTCGATGAGTTGAAGCTTTCTTGCATGTTCCGCCTCTAGCCGCTTCTGTTCCGCCTCGCGTTTTCTGATGTTGAGTGCGTCCGCTGCAATAATCACTTTCGATGCCGCGATGGCTAAGTCTGGATCGCCCGAAGCAGCTAAATCATGCAGCTGCGAAATCACTGTCTTTCTAAGTTCCGGCGATACTGGCCAATCTTCGTTAACGGATCGACCAACCAGTTTGATGTCAGCTAAAGTTTTGACCTCCATCTAACGCCCCCTCACCCCAAACCAACGTCACCGGACGGACGGAATTTTGTTCAAACTTTTGCGACTTTCCGTAC
>Ga0209175_10001026_pt1 | contig 14568 bp, 11 predicted proteins | sample JI91814C2DNA_FD_187506 | JGI IMG/M metagenome (GOLD analysis project Ga0209175, IMG submission 187506) | Wastewater effluent complex algal communities from Wisconsin, to seasonally profile nutrient transformation and Carbon sequestration -... | ecosystem: Engineered > WWTP > Effluent > Algae...
CCACGCTGAAAGAACAATTCAACCTGCTCAGCGACGAGCTCGACCGGGTGAGCGCCCTCGTGCGCAAAGCCAGCGACTTCACCTCGATCACCCCCTCGGGCCCGGCCCACAGCGGCGTCGCCGAAATTCTCCACGACTTGCGCGCCCTTTACGGCGAAGCGCTGTTCGGCCGCAAAGGCATTCACTTCGAGCTGCGCACCTCGCCCAACCTGCCGGCCGCCGCCATTTCACCGGACGCCCTCAAGCAGGTTTTCCTCAACCTTTTCAAGAACGCCGCCGAAGCGATTCCCGAAGGCGGCAAGCTCACCGTCTCCGCCGTCGCCGGCATCAACGCCAACGGCAGCCCGTGCATGGAAATCCGCATCGTCGACAACGGCCCCGGACTCACCCCCGAGCGCGTCGAAACGCTCTTCAACGCCGGCGCCAGAAACAGCGACAAGCCCAACGGCGGCGTCGGCCTGCCCGTTGTCCGCGAACTGATCGCCGCGGTCGGAGGCACCATCCTCTGCCGCAGCCAGCCGGGCTCGGGCACGGTCTTCCAGATCTTCATGCCACTGGCGGCAGCGCACTGATTTGATGCATCATTGCTCCGCAAAATAAAAGAGCCGTGTCCGGGAGTCACAATGGTCATCCCCTGGGAAGGTCCGTTCTTCCCAACAGAGGCACAGCGGCGCACGCCGACTGAGTCTCTTATCCGAATCCTCGTCGTCGCCGAAGAGCCGTCCCTGACTCGTTCGATCGCCGCCCTTCTCCAGGGCAGCGATCGACTGATCGAAGATTGCGGCTCCGTCGCCGAAGCACTCGCACGCCTCAACACCCGCTCCTTCGACCTGCTGATTCTCGATTACCGCCTGCCCGACGCCTCCGGCCTCGCGGTCATGGACTGGCTGCTCAGCAACGAACGTCGCGAATCGGTCGTCATGATCAGCGGTGAAATATCCCTCGATGCCGCCATTGGCGCGCTGCGCCGCTGTGCCGACGATTTCCTGCTCAAGCCCTACAACGCCGACCAGCTGCGCCGGGCCGTAAACAGCGCCCTGGCCAAGCGCCAGCTCGAGCGCAACAACCGCCTCACCCAGCAGCGCCTGCAATCCTCCGAGCAGATGCACCGCTTCATGGTCGAAAACTCCCTCGACCTGATCTACACGCTCGATGCCGAAGGCCGCTTCAACTATCTCAACCTGCGCATCGAATCGCTCCTCGGACACCGCCGCGACGCCCTGATTGGCAAACATTTCTCCGAAATCGTCTACCCCGAGGATCTCGAACGCGCCCGCTTCGCCTTCAACGAGCGGCGCACCGGCGGCCGCGCATCCTGCAACACCGAGCTGCGCCTGGCACGCAACCCCTACGGCACCGAAGGCAGCGACGACAGCGGGCCGGTGAGCATCGTGCTCAACGCGATGGGCATCTACAGCAAGCGCAACGACGCCCGCGTCACGGCCCAATTCGCCGGCACCTACGGCGCGGCGCGCAGCCTTCCCGAGCCGCTCACCCGCGTCGCGCCCTCAATCCACCACACCTACCACGACCCGCTCACCCAGCTCCCCAGCCCCGAACTGTTCCTCGACCGTCTTAACCTGGCCATCACCCAGGCCAAGCGGCGCAAGGGGCACATCGCGGTCATGTTCATCGACATGGACCGCTTCAGGCAGGTCAACGAAACCTGGGGCCAGAGCGAAGGCGACGCCATGCTCCGCTCGGTGGCACTGCGCCTCAAGCAATGCCTGCGCCGCGGCGACACCCTGACCCGGCACCGCAGCGACGAGTTCGCGGTGCTGCTCCCGGACATCAACGACCTGGAAGACACCCGCGCCATCGCTGGGAAGATCCTGCTCGCCTTCCGCAAGCCCTTCCCGATCGGCGACGACGAAATCACCGTCACCATCAGCATGGGCATCGCGCTGCACCCGGAAGACGGCACCACCGCCAACGACCTCCTCCAGCATGCCGGCGTGGCCATGCACCAGGTCAAGGGAAACGGGCGCAATGCCTACAGCTTCTTCTCGCCGGACATGCACACCAGCTACCGGGCGCGGATCTCCCTCGAAAAAGAGCTGCGCCAGGCCCTCGCGCGGAGCGAATTCGAACTCCACTACCAGCCGCTGATCAGCCTCTCCCATGACCGCATTACGGGCATGGAAGCTCTTGTGCGCTGGCGCCATCCGACCCATGGCCTGGTCGCCCCGTCCGGCTTCATCCACTTTGCCGAAGAAGCCGGCCTCATCCACGAGATCAGCCGCTGGGTGCTCGAAACCGGCTGCGCGCAACTCGCCCTGTGGCGCCGGCACTTTCCCGATCTGCGCCTCACAGCCAATCTGTCAAGCCACGATTTCGACCACGCCGACCTGTCCGACACCGTCTCGCGCACCCTCTCGCGCAACGGCCTCGCCGCCAGCAGCCTCGAAGTCGAAATCGCCGAAAGCCTGCTCCTCGAGAACAGCGAACGCATCGCTCCGCGCCTGCAGGGTTTGCGCGAACTCGGCGTCGGGGTCGCCATCCACGACTTCGGCACCGGCTACTCATCCCTCGCCAGCCTGCAACGCTTCGGTGTTACACGGCTCAAGATTGATCGCAGCTTCGTGAAGGACATCAACGGCAACGGCAATCACCCGATCGTCAGCGCGATCGCCGGCATTGCCCGCGGCTTCGACATCCACCTCGCAGCCGAAGGCGTCGAGCGCGGCGAACAGATGAACACCCTCGAAAACCTCGGCTGCGACGAAATGCAGGGCTTCCTGTTTTCGCGCCCGGTGGATGCCGAAGCGGCAACGCAGCTGCTGAACCATTTGCGTCCGTCGACCGCCGCCCGCAGTCTCGCTCCGGCGGCAAGCTAAAGCCTGTTTTCGGCCCACCGGCGGGCGTCAGGCAAGACCCGAAACCGTCACACTCGCCGGTTAGAGTGCTCCCGTTGCCGACTCCACCAGGAAATCGCCATGGGAACCTTCCGCCTCTTTCTCGCCCACCCCCGCCAACCCGACGCGCCGCACCTTGTAGCCGAGCACCTCGACCCCGGCTGGCTCAAGCAACGCGGCTACGAAATCGCCCGCGGGCTTGGCGACGCCGCCGCAGTCTGGGCCAGCCGGCCGACGGATAGCGCAAAGCCCGTCCTCGCGCTCCACTGCCGAACCGGCCACGCGCTGGCCATCGTCACGGAATAAAAAACCCCCTTCGGAAGGCCGCCTTCCGAAGGGGGTTCAGTCCGTCCACAAACACTGTTCAGCGCCGGAAGGGAATCAACTCTCCAGCCGAAAAACCCTTGTCGCGAAGCCGGGCCTGGGCGGCCAGCGCATCGCCGCGATCGGCAAACGGGCCCACAACGACCCGGGTTTCCAGGCGGGACGGGATCCCCTCGGCCGACAAGCGCGCCTGCAAGGCCGCGGCCTGTGCCGGCGTCGCAAAAACCCCCACCTGCAAGGCGTAGCTGGCTGGCCCATCGGCAGACGCGGCTGACGCCGGCGCAGCAGGAGCGGCCGGCGAAACCGGTGCCGCAGGTGCCTTGGCAGCCAGCGGCGCAAGCGGCTGCGGTGCAGTCGCCGGACGCGCCGTGACCACAGCGGGCGCAGGTGCAGCAGGCGCCGCCTGCTCCGGCGGAACGACTTGCTGCGCCGGCCTCTGCTGAGCCACCGGCGCAGGCGTTTGAGCGTGAGATTGCGCCGGCGGAACAGCCGCAGCATGGTCGGGTGCCGGCGCTCTCACCGAGGGCCGGGCTCCTTCGGCAATCCTGCCACTCCGTTCGCCCCTGACCGCCCCCTCATCCTTGACAGGGCCGGGCAAGGGCGGCACCGAACCTTCGGCCGGCAGCGGAGGCACATCGCTGCCCGGAGCGGCATCGGTGCCGGGTACGCCTGACTTCAGCACATCGGGCGGCGCATCGCGGCCGGCTTCACTCGCAACCTGGGCAGGCGCGATAGGCCGGGTCGGTGCAACAACTTCTTCCGGCACAGGCGGCCGGGAAAGGCGATCAAAAACCGCCAGCCCGCCCAGCAAAACCGAAATCAGGCCGATGGCCACCCCCGCACGAATCCACAACTGCTTGCGGGGGTCTTCCTCGCCGGCGCTGTCCAGATCCGGCGTGTTCTGTTCCTGCATCATGTACCGCCCTCCGCCCTTGCCAGTGCGCACACCAGTTCGGCTTCGGCTACCGAAATCCCGCAATGATCGGCAATCTGCGCCGCTGAAATACCGCGCCCGGCCAGCAGCATGGCCTCGGAATGCTGGGGCGACTCCGGCCTCACGTATTGCGTGGGCTGCTGGACTTGCACGCGCTCGCGCACGGCCTGCATGTCATTCATGTCGAGACGCATCGCCACCATTTCGCTGCGCAGAAAATCCTGCTCGGTCCGCAACTGGGAGAGATCACGTCGCAGCTGCTGGATCTCGAGTTCGTTCAGGGTTTCGCCGGAGACTTCGAGCTGCGCCGATCCGGCCGCCGGCGCTGCGTCGGACGTCCGCGGAGCGGGTGCCTCCACCACGACAGTCTGGGGCGAACCCGCGCCCTCGCCGACGCCCCCCGCGCGCGGCGGCAGTGCCAGGCGAAACAAGATCACCACGAGATAAAGGGCCAGCACAGCGACCAGCGCCCAGATGCCTTCCCGCACACCCACGTCGATCATCACGCGTATCCCCCGGCGCCGGAGCTTTCGTGCTGAGACTGAAACCTGTTGCTGGCGATGATTTTTTCCCCTGGTGACTGGCGCTCGAATAATGCGGATGTGAAGCGGAATCGATAATAGCCGCGCACCTCTTCAGCGACAATGCGGCATCCGCATCCACGCATGTCTTTTCGCCATGTTCATCCTCAAAAAGCTGCTTTCCCCGCTGCTTCTGCCCCCGCTGGCCCCGCTCCTCCTCATTGCCCTGGGCCTCTTGCTGATGAAACGCTGGCCGCGCTCCGGAAAGTTTATCGCCTGGGGCGGCTTGATTTTGTCGATTTTGCTGATTAGCCCGGAGCCGGTCGGCTGGTTTCTCTACGCACTGGAAAACGTTCCGGTGGTGCAGCCGGCGAGCCTGAAAAATGCCGACGCCATCGTCATCCTGGGTGGCGGCGCCCGCAAGTACGCCCCCGAATTCGGCGGGCAGACCGTCAATCGGATCACCCTCGAACGCCTCCGCTACGGCGCCCGCCTCGCCCGCGAGTCCGGGCTGCCAGTGCTGGTATCGGGCGGCGCGCCATCGGGCAGCGAGCCCGAGGCTGCGCTCATGAAGAGCGCCCTGGAAGAAGATTTCAAGCAGCCGGTGAAGTGGGTCGAATCACGCTCGCTGGACACCGGCGAAAACGCCGGGCGATCGGCGGAAATCCTGCTGCCGGCGGGTGCCCGGCGCATCGTGCTGGTTACCCACGCGGCCCACATGCGCCGCTCGGTCGAGGCTTTCGAGCGCGCCGGATTCACGGTGATTCCGGCGCCGACGGCGTTTTTGCTGGGACGCGGCCCGAAAGACGAAGTGCTGCCGGGGATGCCCAGCATGAACGCCGCCTTTGCCGGCGGCTATGCGGCCCACGAATGGCTGGGCCTGCTGGCCCAGCGCTTCAGCCGTTGAAGCTGGGCTTGCGCTTGGCGAAGAAGGCGTTGACGCCTTCATCGAAATCCGGCCGCGCCGCAGAACGGGCGAAAGCCTCGGCTTCGAGCTGGAGCTGGGCGTCGAGCGACTGGTCGGGCGACTGGTTGAGCAGGCGTTTCATCTCGGCGTAGGTTTCCCGCGGGCCGCGCACGAAGCGGCCAACCAGCGCGGCCACCGCGGCGTCCAGCTCGGCCAGCGGTACCACCTTGTTCGCAACGCCCAGGCGCAGGGCTTCGTCGGCGTTGAAGCGATCGGCCAGCAGCAGCAATTCAAAAGCCTTGTGACGCCCGACGATGCGCGGCAGAAACCACGACACGCCACCGTCGCCCGACAGGGCGATGCTGGAATAGGCGGTGGTGAAATAGGCGTTGTCGGCCGCCACGACCATGTCGCAACCGAGCGCCATCGACAGACCATAGCCGGCACAGGCCCCGTGCACGCGGGCGATCACCGGCACGCGCAGGGCGGCAAAGGCTTCGACGCTGCGATTCACATGTTGTTCGATGGTGGCCCGGAAGGTGGCCATGCGGCTCTCGGGCGAAAGGTGCAGCTGACTGGCGAAATCCTTCAGGTCACCACCCGCCATGAAATGGTCGCCGGCGCCCTCGATCACCACCACCCGCAGGTCGTCGCGGCGGATGAGCTGCAGAGTGGCGGCGGAAAGAGCCTCCATCATCTCGAAGGACAGCGCGTTGAGCGCGTTCGGGCGATTGAGGGTAAGGGTCGCGACACCGTCGGTCACGTTGAGCAGCACGGGGGAAGTCATGGAGCGCTTGTCCTGTTGGGTTGATGGTGCGGCCGCCATTTGACCGCGAAAAACAGGCGGCGGGAAGTGCCGCTGCACATCCCGCCGCCCGCCCTGATGACCGCGAAAGTCAGCCCGGATCGCCCGGCGCTCAGACCTTCTCGAACACCCCGGCTGCCCCCATGCCGGTGCCGATGCACATGGAGATCATTCCGTAGCGAGCCTTGCCGCGCTGCATGGCGCTCATCAGCGTTGCCGCGCGGATCACGCCGGTGGCGCCCAACGGATGGCCCAGCGCAATGGCGCCGCCCTGCGGGTTGATCTTCGACGGGTCGAGCTTGAGCTGTCTGGCCACCGCCAGCGCCTGGGCGGCAAAGGCTTCGTTGAGTTCGATCCAGTCCAGATCGTCCTGACCGATGCCGGCGGCCTTCAGCGCACGGGGAATGGCCTCGACCGGGCCGATACCCATGATTTCCGGCGGCACACCGGCCACCGAGTAGCTGCGGAAGCGGGCGATCGGGGTGACACCGTAGCGCTTCACCGCTGCTTCCGACATCAGCAGCACGGCGCCGGCGCCGTCCGACATCTGGGAGCTGTTGCCGGCCGTCACCGACCCGCGGGCGGCGAACACCGGCTTGAGCTTGCCGAGCTTTTCGATCGAGGCATCGGCACGCGGGCCTTCGTCGGTGTCGCACAGGCGCTCGATCACGCGCACCTGGCCGCCCTCGCCCGGCACGTAGTTTTGCACCAGGTAGGGCGTGATTTCATCCCTGAAATCGCCGGCGGCAATGGCGGCCACTGCGCGCTGGTTGGACTGCGCCGCGAAGGCGTCCTGCTCTTCGCGGCTGATCTGCCATTGCCGAGCGACGTTCTCGGCGGTGAGGCCCATGCCGAAGGCGATGGCGAGGTTCTCGTCCTTGGCGAAGATCGCCGGGTTGAGCGAAACCTTGTTGCCCATCATCTGCGGCATCGCGCTCATGCTTTCGGTGCCGGCGGCGATCATCACGTCGGCTTCACCCAGGCGGATGCGTGCCGCGGCGTCGGCCACGGCCTGCAGGCCGGACGAGCAGAAGCGGTTGATGGTGACGCCCGGCACGGTGTTGGGCAGCCCGGCCAGCAAGAGGCCGATGCGCGCCACGTTCATGCCCTGCTCGGCTTCGGGCATGGCGCAGCCGACGATCACGTCGCCGATCTCGCGGGCGTCGAGGCCCGGCACCTTGGCCACGACCGCGGCCAGCACGTGGGCCAGCATGTCGTCGGGGCGCACGCTCTTGAACATGCCGTTGCGTTTGGCCACCGGCGTGCGGGTAGCGGCGACGATGTAGGCGTCCTGGATCTGTGTGTTCATGGTGTTCGTCCCCTTCAGTTGCGCAGCGGCTTGCCGGTTTCCAGCATGTGCTGGATGCGTTGCTGGGTTTTCTCGGTCTTGAGCAGGTCAACAAACAGCGCCCGCTCCACATCGAGAATCCACTGCTCGGACACCCTGGCATTGGTATCCACCTCGCCGCCGCACAGGGCGGTGGCCACGGCCTTGCCGACGCGGTAGTCCCACGGCGAGATGAAGCCGCCTTCCTGCATGTTGATGAGCATCATTTCGCAGGTGGCAATGCCGCTCTTGCCGGCCACCGTCACGGCGCGCTGCACCCGCGGCGGCGCGTAGCCGGATTCGGCCAGCGCCCGGGCGCGGGCAAGCGCCACGTGGAGCAGTTCATGGGCGTTGAAGACGATGTCGTCGGAGGCTGTCGCAAAGCCCAGCTCCACCGCCTGCAGCGCGCTTTTTGACACCGTGCCCATGGCGATGGTCTGGAACATGGTCTGGATGAAGGGGAACACGTCGCCGCCCGCCGCACGACGCGCCATGGCGGCCGCGCGCAGTGCGAACTCCTTGCTGCCGCCGCCCGCCGGAATCAGCCCGACGCCGACTTCGACGAGGCCGACGTAGCTTTCCAGCGCCAGCACCCGGTGGGTGGCGTGCATCGCAAACTCGCAGCCACCACCCAGCGCCATGCCCTGCACGGCGGCCACGGTGGGCACCTGGGCATGCTTGAGGGCCATGGAGGCCTGCTGGAACTTGGCGACGGTCTTTTCAAGCATGTCGAACTGGCCGGCCTTGAAGGCTTCGGTCACCTGCAGCAGGTTGGCGCCGACGGCAAACGGCGCTTCGTGCCACAGCACCAGGGCGTCGAGATCGCGCTCGGCACGGGCAATGGCTTCGAGCACGCCGTCCAGCACGTCGTCACCGATGGCGTGCATCTTGGATTTGAACGACACAATGCCGATGCGGGCATCCCGGGCCGGCAGGTGCCACAGGCGCACGCCGGTGTTTTCCCACAGGGTTACGCCGGCGTCCGGGGCGGCTTCGCCAAGCACTTGCTCCGGGTAGAGCTGGCGGCCGTACACCGGCAGGGTCGAGCGCGGCTTGAGGGCAGCGGCGGCGGCGCTCCACGAGCCTTCCGGCGCATGCACGCCGTGGCGGCCGTCGAACACCCACGCCGGCAGCGGCACGGCGCTCATGGCGAGGCCCGCGTCGATGTCGGCCTTGACCGCTTCGGCAATCACCTGCCAGCCGGCGGCCTGCCAGGTTTCGAAGGGGCCTTGCGACCAGCCGAAGCCCCAGCGCATCGCAAAATCGATGTCGCGGGCGTTGTCGGCGATGTCGGCCAGCTGGAAGGCGCAGTAATGAAAGATGTCGCGGAAGATCGACCATAGAAACTGCGCCTGCGGGTGCGTACTGGCGCGCAGCTGGGCGAACTTGTCGGCCGGGTTGCGCTGCTTGAGGATGGCCAGCACTTCGGGGGCGACTTCGCCGGCGCTCGGGCGGAATTCGCCCGTGGCCAGATCCAGCACGTTGATTACCTTGCCGTCCTTGCGGTAGATGCCGCCCCTGGTCTTCTGGCCGAGGGCGCCCTTGCTGATCAACGCGGCGAGCCATTCGGGCGTGCTGAAGTAGCGCTGCCAGGGGTCGTCCGGCAGCGTGGCCTGCATGGTGCCGACCACGTGGGCCAGGGTGTCGAGGCCGACCACGTCGGCGGTGCGGTAGGTGGCGCTCTTGGGGCGGCCGATCAGCGGGCCGGTGAGGGCGTCCACTTCATCCAGGCCGAGGCCCAGGCGCGCGGTGTGATGCATCACCGCCAAGATGGACATCACGCCCACCCGGTTGGCGACGAAGTTGGGGGTGTCCTTGGCGCGCACGATGCTTTTGCCCAGGCGCGTGGTGAGCCAGGCTTCAAGGGCGTCGAGGGTGGCGGCGCCGGTGCTGCGGGTGGCGATCAGCTCGACCAGTGCCATATAGCGCGGCGGGTTGAAGAAGTGGATGCCGCAGAAGTTGCCGCGGGCGGCCTCCGGCATGCCCTGGGCGAGCGCGTTGATGGAGAGGCCCGAGGTGTTGGAGGCGAAGATGGCGTCCGGGCGGAGGTAGGGCGCGACCTTGGCGTAGAGGTCGAGCTTCCATTCCATTTTCTCGGCGATGGCTTCGATGACCAGGTCGCAGTCACGCAGCTTGTCGAGGCCGCTGCCGTAGTTGGCCACGTCGATGAACTGGGCGCAATCCTGGCTGGCCAGCGGTGCCGGGTCGAGCTTTTTGAGCCCGTCGATAGCCTTCTTGGCGATGCCGTCGGGGTCGCCTTCCCGGGCGGGAAGATCGAAGAGAATCACCGGCACGCCGGCGTTGGCGCAATGGGCGGCGATCTGCGCCCCCATCACGCCGGCGCCCAGCACGGCCACCTTGCGAATGATCAGTTTGCTCACAGGCTCCTCCTTCTGGATCGGCCCGCAGGCGGGCCATCGTTATTGACTACGTTATTGACTACGAATCCCGGCAGCACCCGCCGAAAATTTGAACAACTGTTCAAATCTTAGCGCAATCATGGCCTTAGGTGCAACACATGGAAAAATCAGGTCGGGCTTGGCACCGGCAAGGCGCCGGCAGGCGCCAGAAAACCCGCCACCACAAAGGGCTTCAGGCGCGTCATGATGGCTTCCGGCTGGCCGGCGTCGGCGAGGGAATAGGTATCGGTCATCCGCATTACATCCTTTCCGGCCATCGCGTAGGCGACGATGCCGACGAAGAAATACATGCGCCACACCACGTCATCCTGGCTGAGCCCGGGCAGCGTGCGCATGAAGGCCTGGCGGTAACGATCCACCGCCTCCCGGTACTCGTCGGGGAAGAAGGCTTCGGGGCCCGGCCCCGGCTCGTAGAAAGCCCGCCCGATGAGCTGCTTGAAGACTTCGCCGGAGATGGTGTCCTTGCGCGTGAGGCGCAGGGCCGACGACAGGAAGGCATCCACCAGCACATCCACGGCAATCGGCTTGCCGTCCGCCTCCGCTTCGAGCTTGTCGAGATAGCCCACCCGGCTGCCGCCGCGGCTGCCCAGGGCGCGGGCGTACACCGCCTCCATCAGCCCCTGCTTGGAGCCGAAGTGATAATTGACCAGCGCCACCGGAACCCCCGCCGCGCCGGTGATGGCGCGCACGGACGTGGCGGCGTAGCCGTTTTCCATGAACAGGCGCTCCGCCGCGTCGAGGATGCGGGTCTTGGCGTCGGGTAGCGTGTCGGAACGGGGCATGGCGAAAGCGCCCGGCACCGCGAGGCACCGGGCGAGGTAACGGCAAGGTTTAGAAAGCCATCGAGTACTGGGCGCCGAGGATCCACACGCGGGCGTCGTAGGTACCCTTGACGTTGCCACCGGTTGCGGTGGTGTTGTTGATGTGCGATTCGGGCACGTTCAGGTAAGCCACGCCCACGTCAACATTGGAATCCTTGTTAACCTTGATCTGGGCGCCCGTGGTGAACCAGGTGCGGTTGTTGTCGGGCAGCGAAACCAGTCGGTGGCTCGAATTCGGCACCGGAGTCTGGTCGTAAGCCAGGCCGAACTTCAGTTTGATGGTGTCGGAGTAGCGGTAGTTTGCACCGAGGGCATAACGCCAGGTATCACGGAACTTGGTATCCAGCACCTGGGTTGTGCCGACCGTCGGCACGATATTCACGCCGGGAATGCTGCTCCAGCCCGTCCAGGAAATATCTCCGAGCATTTCCCAGCGCTCGTTCAGGGCCTGGGAGACGCTCAGGATGAAGGTATCCGGCAGGTCGACCCGCGCCGAAGCTCCAGTGCGGGAAACAAAGTTACCCGAGGTCTTCAGGCTGCCTTCGAGGTTGTGCTTGACCTTCGAACGGTAGGACAGACCGACCTTGGTGGTCGGGCTCAGGGTGAACAGTGCGCCGATGTTCCAGCCAAGGTTGGTGTCGTCAGCGCTCAGGGTGCCCTTGATGCCGGAACCAAAAACCGACGCCCCCGCCAGCTTGACGTACTCCACCTCCATGCGCTGGATGTTGATGCCGCCGCCGATCGACACCCTGTCGTTGACCCGGTAAGCGATGCTCGGATTGATGTTGTAGGTCTTGATGTCGAACTTGAGGGAGTGCGCGCCGCCCACCCAGGGGTTGTCGTATTCGGTCACCAGCCCAAAAGGCGCGCCGAAACCGACGCCAACATAAAGATCCTTGTTGAGCGCCCAGGACAGGTAGCCGTTGGGCAGGAAAGCCCAGCTGCCCGCGTCGTTGCCGGTGCCCGCAGCGCTGAGCGCGCCGGTGTTCGAGCCCCCGTTGCGGAACTTGAACGTTGGCCGCACGATCGACACGCCGGCTGAAATCTCGCGATCTTTAAGTTGGGTCATGCCGGCAGGGTTGAAGAAAATGGTGCTGGCGTTTTCGGCCACCGCGGCCGAACCGGCGTAGGCATTGCCGATGCCGCTGGCGTTCTGCTCCAGCAACTGGAAACCGGCGGCGGATGCGTGGCCGCCTGCAAGGCCGAGGGCCAGCAGGGGCATCAGGCGGGCGATCGTTTTCATCTTCATGGTTTCTCCTCCACGTGGGCGCTATCGTTTTGACAAGACCGCGGGCTGCGCACAACGCCCACGGCAAATAATGCGGAACTACTCGGACTCGATGATTTCCGGCGGAACTTCGATCTTGTTGCGATTGGCATCCAGCGCAACATAGGTGAGCACGGCTTCGGTCACCTTGACGACGATTGGGTTTTCCGGATTTCGTTCGGCGTAAACATTCACGTCGACCGTGATCGAGCTGCGGCCAACCTTGATGATATCGGCGTAAAGACTGACGACATCGCCCACCGAGATGGGTTGCTTGAAGGTGAAGGAATTCACCGCCACGGTGGCCACGCGGCTGCGGGCCCGCTTGATGGCCGGCTGCGCACCGGCAATATCCACCTGCGACATGATCCACCCGCCAAAGACGTCTCCGGCCGGGTTCAGGTCGGCCGGCATGGGCATGAGGCGCAGGGCCGGTATCTTGCCCGGCGGAAGCCGGGTCGGCTGATTACACATCAGGATCTCCTTGGTTCGGATCAGCGGATAGAAAGCGGCGTGGCGCGCGAATAATTGAGCGGCCCGCCCGTGAAAGGCGCAAAACCTGTGCCGAATATAACCCCCGCGTCGGCCAAATCGGCATCTTCAACGACACCTTTTGCAACGCAGGCTTCGGTGGCGGCCAGCAGCGGCGCCATGATGCGCCCGGCGAGGCCTGCCGGCGCGGCGGCCGGCGCGGCTTTCTGCGCCCGCCCGTCCTGCCAGCGATAAAAGCCCTGCCCGCTTTTCTTGCCAAGCTGGCCGGCCGCAACCCGGTCGGCCAGGATCTTGGGCAGCACCGCATCGGCGCCGGCGAGGGCCGTGCCGGCAGCCACAGCGATATCGAGGCCCACGCTATCCATCAATTCCACCGGCCCCATCGGCATTCCAAAGGCCACCAGCGCCGCGTCGATGGTTTCGGGGGCAAGGCCTTCGCACATGCAGCGCAGGGCCTCGTACATATAAGGGGCGAGCACCGCATTGACCAGGAAACCCGGCTCGTCCTTCACCGGCAGCGGCAGTTTGTCCAGCTTGCGCACAAAACTGGCGGCGCGGCGGTAGGTCTCGTCAAAAGTCGCGCGGCCTTTCACCACCTCCACCAGCGGCAACACTGCCACCGGATTGAAGAAATGGATGCCGACCAGCCGGCCTGGCGTCTTGAGCACGGCAGCAATGTCGGTGATGCGCAGGCTGGACGTATTGGATGCGAGCACGGCCTCGGGTCTGGCGCGCTTTTCGATGTCGACGAACAGCGCCCGCTTGGCCTCCAGGTTCTCGAAGATCGCCTCGATGATCACGTCGGCCCGGGCCACGCCATGACCGGCCGGATCGGGGATCAGGCGGTCCAGCGCAAAGCGGGCCTCCCGGCGCTGGCCACGAAACTTGCGCTCGATGCGCTTTGCGGCCCGGGCAATGGCCGGCGCGATGCGCTCGATGCTTTGATCCTGCAGCGTGACGATCATGCCGCGGAGTGCGCACTCGGTGGCAATGTCGCCGCCCATCACCCCGGCGCCGATCACGTGCACGCGCCGCGGCTGGAAATCCGCATCCTTGCCAAAGGCTTTCAGACGCTCCTGCAAGAAGAAAACCCGCACCAGGTTTTTGGCGGTGGGCGAGCGGAAAATGCTTTCCAGCGATGAGGGCGACGCCGCCGGCACCGCCAACGCATTGCCGCCGTAACGAGCCCAGATGTCGATGATCGCAAAGGGCGCCGGATAGTGCTCCGGGCGCGCCTTGGCAGCCACCTGCTTGTTCGCCCTGGCGGCCACGATGCCCGCCAGCGGCCCGTTCAAAAGGCGTTGCAGCAGCGGCAGGCGCCGTGGCTCGCGGCCGGAGAGCAGCAGGATGCGGGCCGCGTTGTCCATCACCCGCGCCGGCACGCAGTCGTCGGCCAGGCCGAGACGCCTGGCTTTGGCGGCATCGATGCCCTTGCCGGTGAGCATCAGATCCAGTGCCGCCGCCGGGCCGATCAGCTGCGGCAGGCGCAGCATGCCGCCCCAGGCCGGGTAGATGCCGAGCATCACTTCCGGCAAGGCCAGGCGCGTAGCGGGTTCATCCACGACAAGACGGTAGCGGCAGGCCAGCGCCAGTTCCAGGCCCCCGCCCAGGCAGTGGCCGCGCACCAGCGCCAGCGTGGGGTAGCTCAGCGCAGCCAGCCGGGCGAAGAGATTCCAGCCCCGCTCCACCAGCGCACGGGCGGCCGCGGCGGAATCGATGCGGGTGAATTCGTCGATGTTGGCGCCGGCAATAAAACCCGCGGTCTTGCCGGAGCGGATCACCAGGCCCGTGGGCGGCTGCCGGTCGAGCGCGTCGAGCAGGCTGGCAAGCTCCGTCAGCACCACGGCGCCAAGCGTGTTGGCGGCCGCATCGGCGACATCCAGCGTGGCCCAGGC
>Ga0209175_10001029_pt1 | contig 14535 bp, 14 predicted proteins | sample JI91814C2DNA_FD_187506 | JGI IMG/M metagenome (GOLD analysis project Ga0209175, IMG submission 187506) | Wastewater effluent complex algal communities from Wisconsin, to seasonally profile nutrient transformation and Carbon sequestration -... | ecosystem: Engineered > WWTP > Effluent > Algae...
TGGCCTAAGTGCTTGTTTTTTTGGTGCCGCTGACCGGAATCGAACTGGTGACCTTCGCATTACGAATGCGCTGCTCTACCGACTGAGCTACAGCGGCTCCAAGAGCGGCGCATTATACATAGCACCACCCAACAGGGCAACAACTACTGCAACGATGCGCAGGGACTGTTGCCCTGCCTTGCTCAGCGTTTAAAACCTGTCGGTGTTCATTCACGAATAATCCGCCAGTTAACTACCCGCGGTTCGCCTGACTCTGCAATCGTGCTGCCGTAAATCTTGGACGCGCCCTTCACATCCGTACCCAGCACACGGATGCTCGAGCCCACTCGCAGCAGTGTCGTGTCGGCAAGGCCCGCGTCGATGTTCAACCACTCCGTCTGGGAGCGAAGGCCGTCCACAATCTTGTAGAACACGCTCTGCCCCGTTCCGTACTGAACGGAATACAAACGTGCGGTACCCGTGATGCTGCAGGGGTCGGAGTTCATGATGGTGCCGGCCCAGGTCAGCACGCCGTCGTTGGCCTGAAGATTCAGGATGATCCGCTCGGTCGCTGCAACACCGGTCGTGCTGGTCGTATCCCGACCGGTAAGGTCGTAATACCAGCCCATTGGTGTCGCATCGGAGAGCTTTGCACCAGACAGCAGATCGGTGACCTTGCTCATATTGCCTCTACCCGCCGGAAACGAGATGCCGCTGGGCAGGGCAAGCTGGTGGGAGTCTGAACCGTAAGCCCGGCTCTTCGTCCCGTCACGCACCGCATACATCGTCTGCTGCTTGCTGTTGGTCAGATCGACGTTCTCGAGCAGACGTCCGGTTCCAACGAACACATAGCGCTTCAGATCCTCTGCCGAGTACTCAACCTTGGGCGCCGTGGTAACGGGCTGCCTCGTGCCGCCCTCAATGAACTCGGCAATTTTCTTGACCGCCGGCAGGTCATTGTCGGCACTGGTGAAATCGAAGCGCCACAGATTGCCGTCGAGGTCGCCGCCATACACGTAATCAAGCGTGTAATCCTGATAGCTCGGTGTATAGCCTTCGATCTGGGCAAGACCGGCAGGTGAGAGCGCCGTCCCGGAGCCCGTGTAGATCGGCGCCGAACCAAGCAGTGCACCGGTCTTGGCATTCAGGACGAAAATCGCACCCTGCCCTGGCTTGGTCCCGTTCACGTTGTTGTAGCCGCCGGTCAGCACCACCACCCAGCCCCAGCGGGCCGTCTTTGCAATCAGGGGGCGCCCGAAGCTGAAGCCCATGTCGGGGTGGGTGAATTCCCACAGCACCCTGCCGGCAATATCGGACTCGCTGACCGTGGACGAAATGCTGGTCACGTCCATGGCCACGAAACTGTGCCCGCCTTTGCCCTGGCCGGCAACCAGCAGCGTCCGCCAGTCCGAAGCGAGAGACGGGCTGAAGGACGACAGCTTTCCGCCCGTGCGAGCGATATCCACATCGCGGATTTCGGGCGTCGCGTTCATGTAGTAGCGATGGGAATAGGTCTTGCGTGCAAGCGCCTGGATACCGCTCACCTCCGGGTTGTTATCCGGCCCCCGGAACACTGAATGAGGCACCAGCGCAAAAACTTCCTTACCCGCGTCAGACGTTTCACTGGCATCAAACGCATGCAGCATGCCGTCATTGGCGCCGACAAAAATCAGCGGCTTGCGACCGGCGTAATCGGTCTTGAACTGGGAGTATCCCGGGTTATATGAGTCCGAATAGCTCCCGGCGGGCTTCCCGAGATAAACGACCTTGGAGTCGACGATATCGCCGAGAAGCTTGCCTCTCTGACGATAAAGCTTGGAGCTTGCCGCGGTCGTCTCGTAGGTCCGGTCACCCCTCAGATAATTGAGGACGCGTTCACCATCCGCACTATCTCCATCGGGCATCTCTGCGGTTCTGCTCAGATCCAGTTTCTGGGTGGCGCTGAGGTTGCCCCACAAAAAGGGCGTCGCTACCAGCTCGGCCGGGGTCGGCGCCACCTTGCTCTTGTCCGTGGGAGACAGGGTCACGATCCTGCGACCGCCGCTGCCCTGGGCTGCAATCTTGGCGGCAGCGCTCCAGAGCGAGGTCAGGTCAGGCGTGTCGTCCGTCACCCGGTTGACCCTGGAAGCAACCACGTCACCCGACCATGTGGCTGCATCGTAGCTACCCTGGTAGGTCGTCGCGCCTCCAGTCGTGGCGCTGAGCTGGGACGCCGACAGCGCTGCCCCGGCCATGCTGCCCGCTCCTGCAGCAATACTCTGGAAGGCGCTTTCGAGGCCGGACTTCATGTCATCCGGGATGCTGGCCGTGTAGTAATTGTCCGGCAGGTCGTTGCCACTGAACTTGCGCCCGGCGGAATTCCATGCATCTCCGCTGACAAAAGGCCCTGGCGTGGCGCCACCCGGCTTGATGAAGCCGCCATACTTGGCCGTCAGCCAGTACTGGTTGCGATGTACATAGCCATTCTCCAGGACGTCCATCCAGTAGGTATTCACGGTCTGAACGCCAGGAAGGTTATTACGGATATCGCTGGAGTGGGCGTAATAGGCAATACCCGCCATCAGGTAGCTGTTCTCGGTTCCCCCCGGAGCATCGGCAGCTCCGAGAGCGCCCATACCTTCAAGCGCGCCGACCCGGTCTGTCCAGCCCTTTGCGGTCAATCCCGCCATGTCATAATCGACGTCGGCCGGCACCGGGCTGCTGCCACCCGACAAATTCCGGTCGTAGTTACTGTTAACGTCACCGATTCCGATCACGTAATTGCGCTTGCACGACAAGGGGCCACGATCCGGCCATTTGGCATCCTTGGCAGGGTCTTCCCAAGTGGTAAAAACCGGAAAGCCGTCGTAGATGACGGGATCCGGGGATCCGGGTGGCAAATAGGATGCTGTCGGCTTCAGGTTCTTGAAATACTTGATCACCTCGGCATACATTTCGCTAACCGGGTCGAAATGCTTGTAGGCCTTAGACGCGGTTCCGAATTTATTGAGGTAATTGATCGAACCGCTGTCAACAATACTTCTGGAGGCGTCTTTCAATCCGTAAGGATCCAGTTTGAATGCACCGGTTTCGCTGATTTCGTTATCGATGGTCTGGATTGGTGCCCTGAGCACTCCACCATCCTTGCTCCTGTTGACAGTCCCCGATCCGTTGACTCCATCTGTTGCGTTTGCAGTGCCTAACTGGAGATAACCAAATGCGCCAAAATACATTTTGTCCTTGTAGCGCTGCATCAGGCCAACCGGCTTATACACCGTTTTGGAGACATCCCCGATCGTTTGGGTATAGGCAATGCAATTCGCCTCGAGGGGGTGACCGGTGGTGTCGTCGCGGCAGACTTCGACACTGACGTTAAGGTCAATGAGCGAGGAGGTGCTACTCGATGACGAGCTACTCGAAGACGTGCCACTAAAGCGGACCTGAAAACCCATGTTGTAATTCTTGATGGTGAGATCGCCTCCGGCGAAAGCCGACCCCAATCCGGTGTAGCTGCTAATTGAAGCCTGCGGCAGCGAGCGATCGGGGAAATTGCTCGAGGACTGCCCCGATGCATACGCCCGTTGAAGCACGGTGCGCCCCAGCGGCGATCCGGATGTGTCGGCAAAGGCAAGAGGCTCATCAATGGCCCGGTTTCCACCGGTCAGAACCCAGCGGAATGTATCAATGCCCTGCATGGTCGCCCAGTTCATGAAGTTGCCGCTCCACTGACCGGAACAGGCGTATCCGGCAGCCTTGCTCGTCGCGCTTCCGCTTGGGGTGAAATATCCGGAGGAGCCGTACGTGTAACATTTATCGGGATCGAAATATCCGAGATACCTGGTATTTCCCGATGTGTCGAAAGTAGTGCCCTGGTGCGCCCGCGTAATTGCCGTCGGAAACTCGACCGAAAGCGCCAGCATGACGTTGGCTGGAACGTTTGCCACCAGAATGGGCTGATCAGAGAGCGGCGTCGTGGCTGCCAGGGCTTCAACTGTCATCATCACGACCAGCGCAGCAGCAGCGTTTAAAACACGAAACCGGCTGATGAAAGAATCATTTTTCATTTTCGACGTCCTTCTCGACCTGTCTTCTATTACTTGACGCGAGTGGTGACCGTAGTCTGTATGTAGGTCTGTGTATTACGCACGCCGTCGCTGCGAATGGTGATCCGGTATAGCGGCAGGGAAATCGAGCCGGGCTTGTCCTGGCGATAGGATCCGCCCCGCTCGTAGCGGTCGGAAACCGAGCATTTCTTTTCATCCGAGACACCAAAGTCAGAACACATCCGCTCAATGAGGAAACGTACATTTTCATTAGTGGCTTTCAGGGTCTTGTCAGCCAGGCTTGGCTTGATTCCGAATTTGGCATCGAAAGCCGTCTTGTCCTTGATGATAAGCGGCACCCCGTTGGCATCCGCCTCCAGGAGACGCGGCGAGTAATTCATCGCCAGCCATTGCGAGACGGCATTGGGACAATCCGGATCGGTGGGAATGCATTCCGCCAAACTGGCATTGTTGAAATCGGCTGACATCATGACCTTGAAAGCCGAATTGAGGCCTACCGCCGAGTGGTTAACCGAATCACGCTTGAAGGCCAGATTGCCGGACAGCAGTGCTGACGTATCGACGGAACGAAGCATCGAAACACCGCCCAGCATCATGATGACGAGCACCACCAGAACCACCGCAAGCACAGTGCCCCGCGCGCGGGAGGGGGAAGACAGAAAGAGGGGGCGAACACTGGACCGCATGGCAGCACCTGGGGATTATTTCGGCGTGGACTTCATGTTGCGCAGGGGGATGACCCAGTCGAACACCTGGTAGCCATAGAGCTGCTCGGTGCTCGTGAGGTCGCGGGTAAACTTCCTGGTATCGGAAAGGTCGCTGAACAGCACGATCTGCGTAAGCTTTGCGTCACTGGACACCGCCTGCCCGGAGCGCAGCACAAGACCGATGCGGATCGCCTTGATCTGGTCGATCTTTTGCTCCGTCGCACTTTTCCCGTCCATCAGGTCGGCCAGGGTCCAGCCGGCTTCTGCAGGCGAGACCCACTCATCGATCACGTTGTCATTGGCACTTCCGCCGACGCCGCTATCAACGCCATACCGGGCCTTGATAAGAACGACGTTTTCAGCGAAGGGCTGCATACCCCGGCGCTTCAGCATGTCGTATTCGAGCAGTTCGCCATTGGCGTTCACCGAAACGAGCGAGAAGGCCGCCGCCGTCTCGCGCCCAAGGTGAAAGGCGGAAGGGCTGTTGGCCTTCAGCGCAGCGAGCTTGCCGTAGGAGCTTGCGGTAACGTTGAGCGCGATGGAGGTATAGGACGCGGGCGCGACGACGGCGGTCTCCGCCGGCATGACTTTAAGTCCAAGGGACGCATTCAGCACTGCGGCGCCGCCTGAGAAATTGCTGGCCACCTGGACGATCTGGCAATCGCCCGGCCCGCCGCCCACATCCTGCGGTACCGACAGCAGAAGATCATCGATCGCCACCCCGCCATTGGCCATGCCGATCCCGTTCGGGTTGCTGACCGACAGCGAAGCAGCATTTCCATCAGGGCTGGGATCGAAGGGAATGTCACGGTTGGCCGAAGCGGAGCTGCCCGCCATGACCATGATCACATCGGACTCCACCCCGCCATTCATGATGCCCACCGGCAACACCCGCACCGCTTTGGGAAAGGCCGCGAAAGGGTCGGGAAAGGAGTCGGCGGGCAACAGGGCTGCACCGCTGCGGGTAACAAGCAGCTTGCACCCCCAGACGTTGCGCCCCTGCACAAACGACGCACCTGCCTCTTCAACCAGCATGTTGAGCCGCGAGTTGGTGATCGCCGCAGTCTGCACGGTATCTGCCGTGCCGCTGACGCTGCGCCGGAAGGATTCGCTGGCGGTAAAGGATTTCATGATCACGAGCGAAGCCACCAGCCCCACCACCATGCCGACCAAGGTCTCGACCAGACTGATCCCGCGCTGGTCCGCCGAAGAATTCAAACGTGGAAAAAATCGGGTGCGCATTAAATGAGTCCTAGAAAAGCAGGGTCGTGGTTTCGTAGACACCCTTGACTTCACGACTATCTGAACCCGTCGTCGCGCCAGGCATCGTCCATTCGATCCTGAGCGTGACCAGCATGGTGGTTGAGGTCGCGGAGCGAACAAAAGTGGGCGTCACATCGACGTTCGACAGGCGGCTGCCACCCTTCACGCGCCCGTTGAGCCACGCCTTGAACTTGGACCCGCCGACGGCATAATCCGCCTCCACCTGGCTGATTTCTGACGCGGCCATCTTTGCCAGCAACTCGTCGGCCAGCATTGCCGCCTCGGTCCGAAAACGGCTGTCGGTGGCAATTTTTGTGGATGCGGCCTGGAATCCGATCAAACCCAGCAAGCCAAGGGAAAAAATCAACATGGCAACCAGTGCCTCAAGCAGCACGTAACCAGACTGCCCGCTGTTTTTTTTCATCATTTCGCCCCTGGCCTCAGACTTTCGGACACTTTGCGAGCGACACCAGCGGCAGGCAGGCAAAGGGTTTGCCGGAAGCGAGCGCCGGATCACAGCTTTTGATTGCGCCCCCTGGCGTCACGAAAACGCACACCGCACGGTCGGCGCCCGAACGGGACAGGCGATAGACCTGATATTCGGTCACTGCGGCGCCCGCGCTGTCGGTCACCCGCCCCATTCCGGTAAAGAACACGCTCGCCGGCCCTGTCAGTTCCACCGCGGACGAGATTTCCGTCATCTGGAAGCCCGACACATACGCCAGCTTTGCATCGGTCGTACCCAACACCCGCACGGCCCAGTTCTGGCCGTTGCCGGCCGCCGCGAGCGACAGGATGCCGGACTGGCTCGGCGTGGCATTGGTAAGAAGGAACTCCACCCGCTGATTGCGGCGGATGGCCTCGGCCTCGGCCTGACGCAAGCCGTTCTGAACCGTTTCGGCAGCAGACCCAATCGAATTGCGACGGATCCACTCACCCATTTGCGGAATTCCCACCGCCATCAGAATACCGGTGATCACGACGGTCACCATCAGTTCGACCAGCGTTACGCCGCCCTGGCGGCCCGGTAATTTGGTCAGCACGACGTGTGATCCTTTGACTGCAGCCAGCAATTCCGGGGCGTCGTTACAGCCGGCGTCGTGGATGTCTTGTCGCCCGCATGGTTGATCGTGTAGGTATAGCCGCTCATGCCCTTGCCGGACAGCCCGGTTGCCGTGATCGTGAACGTCGTGTCGGTGCAGGCCGAAACCGCAACGGAAAACGCGGTATCGGAAAAAAGCGGAACAAAGAGATCGCCAGCGCACTCCAGTCCGCCCGGAGCGCTGGCGTAGGTTCGAACCGAATTGAAACTCTGCTCCATCCGCACCTTGGCTTCTGACAACGCGCCCGTCACCTGGGCGATCTTGCCGCGTGCAATGTAGGCGGTATAAGTCGGCACGGCGACCGCAGCAAGCACCGCGGCAATCATGACGACCATCATCAACTCGATCAGCGTAAAGCCGAGTTGCTTCTTCATATGCACTTCTCCTTTGAGCTTACGATGACATCGCCCCCACTGAAATGCGAGCCCTGAACGACCGGCGGAAAACTCTCGCCGACAAGCGGCGCGGGACGACAAAAACCTTGCAGCTATCGTAAACACGGTTCTCCTGATCGGCCCGTTCATCCTGAATCCCGTCGCTCCAGCCCTCCCTTTGCTCCAGCCCGCTCTCCAGCCTGTTTCGGCCATCTCTCCGATCCGGCGCCTCGGCCTGGCCGTAATGATTTCCGTTATTGCCCACGCGGCCCTGATAGCGGCGTTGACACGACCGGCGTCCGGGTGGTCCGGCCGGCCGGCCGGCGCCTTATCGTCACCACCACTTGCGGCCCGGCTGCTGCCGCCCCCCGCCATGAGCCGCCCCACGGGATCGCCGGCCCCGCAGGCCCCGCCCTCCAGGCAAGCGCCCGTCGCGGCAACGGCACCGCCACCATACCCGGCAAGGCCCGCGCCGGAGGCCGCCGCTGCGCCTTCAGAGCAACCCGCCGGGACAGGCCCGGCCCTGCCCCTTGCCGAGATTCCGCCCACCTATAACCCGCTCTCCCGGCTTACCCGCGCCCCCGAACTGAGCACCCCGGTCAACGAGGACGCCTGGCCTGTTCTTCCCGACGCACCGACCGGCACCTTCCAGCTCGAGCTGGCCATCGGCACCGACGGCCGGGTGGAGATCATCGTTCCGCACTGCGCGGAAGCCCTCTGCCCCGCCGCGCACGCCTACGCCGACATCGTCGGCCAGTGGCACTTCCAGCCAGCCGAGATTCTCGGCCTGCCGGTGCCGAGCCGGCTGCGGCTGGAATTCGAAGTGGGTTTTCCGGCGGACGCCGAAGCTGCCGGCGGCAATGAACCTCAGCCCCCGCGCCAGTAATCGGGCCGCCCGAAAAAGCCACGCAGGTGATCGATGAGCAGGCGCACCCGCAGCGGCAGGCGCCGGTTTTGCGGAAAAACCGCGTAGATCCCGGTTGGCGGCGCGGCATAAGCATCCAGCACCGACACCAGCGCACCGCTCGCCAGATCGCGCTCCACCTCCCACATCGACCGCCACGCCAGCCCGATCCCGCCCAGCGCCCAGTCGCGAAGCACCGTTCCGTCGTTGCACTCGAAGCGCCCCGACACCTTGATCGTACGGGTCTGGCCAGGCGCCTCGGTGTCTGCAAAAACCCAGCCGCGCTGCGGGTCGAGGGACAGGCAATCGTGGCGCAGCAGGTCGTCCGGCGTCTCTGGCACCCCGCTCCTGGCAAGATAGACCGGGCTCGCCACCACCACCCTCCGGTTGTCGGCCAGCCGCACCGACACCAGACTCGAATCCGAAAGCTCGCCGATGCGGATCGAGCAGTCCACGCCTTCGTTCACCAGATCGACCAGCCGGTCAGAAAGATCAAGGCTGCAGGTCACCTCCGGGTTGGCCGCCAGAAAATCGCGCACCACCGGCGCCACATGCCGCCGCCCGAAGCCCGCCGGCGCCGACACCTTGATGTGCCCGCTGGCCTTCACGCCGCCCAGGCTCACCGACGCCTCGGCGTTGGCGAGATCGTTGAGGATGCGCTGGCAGTCTTCAAGAAAGGCGCTGCCTTCGAAGGTCAGGCTGAGTTTGCGCGTGGTGCGCATCATCAGCTTCACGCCCAGCCGCTCCTCGAGCGCATCGATGCGCCGCCCCATCATGGCCGGCGTCACCCCCTCGGCCCGGGCTGCCGCCGACAAGCTGCCCCGGGTAGCAATGCTGACAAAGGCAGAGATTTCCTTGAAGCTATTCATTTAATACAAAAAGTAAAAAATCATTTGATTTTATTATGGCTTCTTTTTTCTTTATGCATTGAATAAACTTCGCTGCATTGCAGTAAAACTCGCTCCACCAACCGGAAAGCAATCGCAGCACATGGCCCACCCCTCCCGAATCCAGGCTGTCGCGTTCGATGCCTTTGGCACGCTCTTCGACGTCTACTCGGTGGGCCTCCTGGCCGAGCAGCTCTACCCCGGCAAGGGCAACCAGCTTGCCGAGCTGTGGCGCCTCAAGCAGATCGAATACAGCTTCATTCGCAGCCTCTCCTGCCGCTACAAGCCCTTCTGGGAAATCACCCAGGACGGCCTCGTGTTCGCCGCCGCCAAGCTCGGGCTCGATCTCGATACCCCGCGGCGTAACCAGCTGATGAACCAGTACGCCTGCCTGTCGCCCTTCCCCGAAAACCTCGGCGCCCTGCGCGCCCTCAAGGCCGCCGGGATTCCCACTGCCATCCTCTCCAACGGCACGCCCGAGATGCTCGCCGTCGCCATCAAGAGCGCCGGCATGCACGGCCTTTTCGACCACGTGTTGTCGGTTGATGCAGTGCGCAAATACAAAACCCACGGCGACGCCTATGCCCTGGGCCCTGCCGCCTTCGGCTGCCCTGCCGAACGCATCCTGTTCGTTACCTCCAACGGCTGGGACGCAGCCGGCGCCCGCTGGTACGGCTACACCACGTTCTGGATCAACCGCAGCGGCCAGCCTGAAGAACAGCTCGATGTGTCGCCCACCGCCACCGGCCGCACGATGGACGAAGTCGTGGCCTTCGTGAAAGCACGGGCGGCCTGACATGGACGCGACCCAGATCATCCTCGTCGGTGGTGGCGCCCTGCTCGCCGGAGCCATGAATGCCATGGCCGGCGGCGGCACCTTCTTCTCCTTTCCGGCGCTGCTCGCCGCCGGCCTTCCACCCGTCATGGCCAACGCCAGCAACTCGGTCGCCATGTGGCCGGCCAGCCTTTCCAGTGCCTGGGCCTATCGCCGCGAAGTCAGCCGCCACCCGCGCTGGACCTTGATGCTGGTGCTGATTTCCTTTATCGGCGGCATCGCCGGCGGGCTCCTGCTGCTGGCCACCTCCAACGCCGCCTTCTCGCGCCTCGTGCCCTGGCTGCTGCTCAGCGCCACCGCGCTGTTCGCCTTCTCGGGCCAGGTTTCGCGGATGGTTGCCGCAGCCAGGGCGCGCATCGGAATAAAAAAGAACGAATCAGGCACGCCCGGCGGCGTCGGAGGCTTGATCTTCCAGCTCTGCGTGGCCATCTACGGCGGCTTCTTCGGCGCCGGCATGGGCATCCTCACCCTCGCGGCCCTCGCCATCCAGGGTGTCGAGGACATCCAGGAGCTCAACGGCCTCAAGAACCTGACCTCGGCTGTCAATTACACCGTGGCCGCCGCCACCTTCATCATCGCCGGCGCCATCAGCTGGCCGCACACGCTGCTGATGATCGCGACCGCCATGGTCGGCGCCATCGGCGGCGCGGCCCTCGCCCGCCGCCTGCCCGCCCTGTGGCTGCGCCGGTTGGTGGTGGCCGTGGGCGCCAGCCTCAGCCTCATCTATTTCATCAAAACGTATTTTTAATCTTCACTACAAGGAGTCACCATGAGCCTCACCCTCCCCGCCGGCATGCAGATCAACGCCCCGCTTCAACCGGGTTACGAATCCATCCTCACCCTGGAAGCCCTCGAACTGGTCGCCAAGCTGCACCGCGCCTTCGAACCCCGCCGCCAGGAGCTGCTGAAGGCCCGCGTCGAGCGCCAGGCCCGCATCGACGCCGGCGAAATGCCCGACTTCCTGCCCGAAACCAAGCACATCCGCGAAGGCGACTGGAAAATCGCCCCGCTGCCCAAGGCCCTCGAGCGTCGCCGCACCGAGATCACCGGGCCGGTCGAAGCCAAGATGATCATCAACGCCTACAACTCGGGCGCTGATTCCTACATGACCGACTTCGAGGACTCCAACAGCCCGAAGTGGGACAACCAGATCCAGGGCCAGATCAACCTCTACAAGGCCATCCGCCGCGAACTCTCGTTCAAGAACGAAGCCGGCAAGGAATACAAGCTCAACGACAAGATCGCCACCCTGCAGATCCGCCCCCGCGGCTGGCACCTGGACGAAAAGCACGTCCTCGTTGATGGCCAGCGCGTCTCCGGCGGCATCTTCGACTTCGGCCTGGTGCTCTTCCACAACGCCAAAGAGCAGATCGCCCGCGGCGCCGGCCCCTTCTTCTACCTGCCGAAGATGGAAAGCCACCTGGAAGCCCGCCTGTGGAACGACATCTTCGTGATGGCGCAAGACCACATCGGCCTGCCCCAGGGCACCATCAAGGCCACCGTTCTGGTCGAAACCATTCTCGCCACCTTCGAGATGGAAGAAATCCTCTTTGAACTGCGCAACCACTCCGCCGGCCTCAACGCCGGACGCTGGGACTACATCTTCTCGTGCATCAAGAAGTTCAAGAAGAACAAGGACTTCTGCCTGGCCCAACGCAGCGCCATCACCATGGAAGTGCCCTTCATGCGCGGCTATGCGCTGGCCCTGGTGCAGGCCTGCCACAAGCGCGGCGCCCCGGCCATGGGCGGCATGTCGGCCCTGATCCCGATCAAGAACGATCCGGTCGCCAACGAAAAGGCCCTCGCCGGCATCCGCCACGACAAGACCCGCGACGCCAACGACGGCTTCGACGGCGGCTGGGTGGCTCACCCGGGCCTCGTCGCCATCGCTGCCGAAGAGTTCCAGAAGGTCCTCGGCGACAAGCCCAACCAGTGGGAAAAGCAGGTCGAAGGCAAGTTCGGCCCGGCCCAGTGGCTCGACTTCCAGCCCGAGCAGCCCATCACCGAAGCCGGCCTGCGCAACAACATCAACGTTGGCATCCACTACCTGGGTTCCTGGCTGGCCGGCAACGGCTGCGTGCCCATCCACAACCTGATGGAAGACGCCGCCACCGCCGAAATCTCCCGCTCGCAGGTGTGGCAGTGGGTGGTTTCCCCCAAGGGCATCCTCGACGACGGCCGCAAGGTCACCGTCGAAATGGTCCGCCCGATGATTGCCGAGGAACTCGTCAAGGTTAAGGCCACCGTCACCGCCCAGGGCGAAGACACCGCGTCCTACGACCAGGCCGCCGAAATCTTCGACAAGATGTCCCTCACCCCGGAATACCCGGAGTTCCTGACCCTGCCGCTGTACGAGGCGATGGAGTAATCGGAAGGCGCCCTGCGCAAGCAGGGTGTCCGAATGCAGAACGGCACCGCAGGGTGCCGTTTTTACGTTTGGACCTTGCGGCCGACACAGCGGATCACTCCGACGAAGCGGCCAGGGCCTCCACGGTCGCCGCATCCGCCCCCGTCACCCGCACCCGCTTGGCGCGGGATGTATCGCCACTGACCAGTTCCACCGACGACTTCGACACGCCGCAGGCCTTGGCCAGGAAGGCGATCAGCGCGGCGTTGGCCTTGCCGTCCACGGGCGGGGCGGCCAGGCGGATCTTGAGGGCTTCGCCGTGGAGGCCGGCAATTTCAGTTTTTTTGGCACCGGGCTGGATGTGCAGCGTGAGGATCACGCTGCCGTCCGCCGCCCGGTTCAGCCAGGTCATGGCTCAGGCCAGACCGATCAACATGTACTTGCCCATCGCCAGCGCGCTGAGCAGTACCTGCAGCACCAGCAGCAGCGCGATGGGCGTGAGATCAACGCCACCGATGGCCGGGATGACGCGCCGAAACGGACGCAGGAAAGGCTCGGCGAGCGCGTTGATCACGCCGGCCAGCGGCGCGTGGGGATTGACCCACGAGAAGATCGCCGACATCAGCACCACGCCCATCAGCAGGTAGAGGGCCGCCTTGACGGTTTCCAGCAGGCCGACGCCCCACATCACCACGAGCAGGCCAAGGGGATCGGCCGAGCCCAGCACACCGCGCACCGCGAGGGCGACAAAAACCACCACGACCTGCACGACCCAGGCCGGCAGCAGGCTGGCCAGATCAAGACCGCCGAGGCCGGGGATGAAGCGGCGCAGGGGCAACACCAGCCAGTCGGTCGTCGCCACGACAAACTGGCCAAGCGGATTGCGAAAGGAGATGCGTTGCCACTGCATCACAAAGCGCGCCAGGAGCACACCGGACAAGAGGCTGCCAAGGGTTTCGACGATGGTCAGGAGAAGACTTCCGAGCATGGCGGCCTCCCTCAATCGCGGCCGAGCTCGTCGCCGAGTTCGCGGCCACGGGCGGCGGCTGCCGCCACCCCGCGATCGATGACTGCCGGGAAGCCGTCCGCCGCAAAGGAAGCCAGCGCCGCCGCGGTGGTGCCGCCCTTGGACGTCACCCGCTCGCGCAGCACGGCCGGGGATTCGTCGCTGCCAGCCGCCAGTCTGGCGGCACCGAGCACCGTGTCGATGGCCAGCCGGCGCGCGGTGGCTGCATCAAAACCAAGGGCTTCGCCCGAGGCCTGAAGGCATTCGATGAAGTGAAAGACATAGGCCGGACCACTGCCGGAAATCGCCGTCACACCGTCGATCTGCGCCTCGTCGGGCACCCACACGGTGCTGCCGACTGCCGACAGCACCTTCTCGGCCGCAGCGCGGCCTTCGGCATCCACCGACGCGTCGGCAAACAGGCCGGTGATGCCGGCACCGATCAGGGCCGGCGTATTGGGCATGGCGCGCACCAGCTTGCGATAGTCACCCAGCCAGCGGCCAATGTCGGCCAGGCGCAGGCCGGCGGCGATGCTGACCACCACCTGGTTCGTGAGGCGACCGGCGAGGGGTGCCACCGCGGCCTTGAGCTGCTGCGGCTTGACCGCCAGCACCAGCACGTCACAGGCCAGGGCCGCGTCGTCCAGAGCCTCGACGGCGCGCACACCAAACAGACTTTGGAGCTTGGCACGGCCTTCGGCGAACAGTTCGACAACCTGCACGTCCGCTGCACTGAAGCCCTGCTTGACCAGGCCGCCGATCAGCGCCGCCGCCATGTTGCCGCCACCCAGGAAGGTGATTTTCATCGGGATATCCCTACAAGTTGAATGATTGGAATGTGCTTGTCAGCGGCGCGAGCCGAAGATCGCCGTGCCCACACGAACCAGCGTCGAGCCTTCGGCGATCGCCGCTTCGAGGTCGTCGGACATGCCCATCGACAACGTGTCGAGGGCAAGGCCCGCAGCGTTGAGTTCGTCGCGCATGGCCCGCAGGCTGGCAAAACGGGCGCGCTGCAGCGCCACGTCGGGAGTCGGTTCGGGAATGGCCATCAGCCCGCGCAGCCGCAGGCGCGGCAGCGCGGCCACGG
>Ga0209175_10001042_pt1 | contig 14436 bp, 20 predicted proteins | sample JI91814C2DNA_FD_187506 | JGI IMG/M metagenome (GOLD analysis project Ga0209175, IMG submission 187506) | Wastewater effluent complex algal communities from Wisconsin, to seasonally profile nutrient transformation and Carbon sequestration -... | ecosystem: Engineered > WWTP > Effluent > Algae...
CATAGCGCAGGATCGCTGGCCAGCGTTTGAGGCTGTAATCGATGGCACGGGCCAGTCCCGTTCCATCGGCGGCCACTCTCCGTTTGGCGCACAACCAACTGTGCAAGTCACTCAGGCGCGGCAAGGCCTCCTGCTGGCGAAGGGCGAGACGCACCGCTGCGTCGGCATCGCGGGCTTGCGCCTCGATCGCGTACAGCTCGGCGATCTGCCGTAAGGCCTCTTCGGCCACAGGATGCGGGTGCGCAGCATGCAGATCGAAGAACTTGCGTCGGCAATGGGCAAGGCACGCCAGTTCCGTGACACCCTGCCGGAAGAGCTCCTTGTATCCCCCGTAGTCATCGACCATCAAGCGGCCTTGCCAGCCTTGCAGGAAATCCCGGGCATGTTGGCCGCTGCGGCTGGTTTGATAGTCGAAGACGACGATCGGTGCAGCCCCCTCCAGCTCATTGCTTCGATAGGCCCAGAGATAAGCCCGCCGGGTCTTGCCCTGGCCCGGATCCAGTTGCTGAACCGGGGTCTCATCGGCATGCAGCACCTGGCCCCGCTTGAGCAGTGTGCTCAGACGATCCACCAAGGGCTGCAGGGCCAGACCCAGCTGGCCCACCCACTGGGCCAGCGTGGAGCGGGCAATCGATGCCCCATGCCGTTCGCTGATCTTCTCGATGCGATAGAGCGGCAGGTGATCCAGATATTTCTGGATCAGAACCCAGGCATGCAGCCCCGGAGCCGCCAGACCCCCGTCGATAAGGCTGGCCGGTACGGGGGCGGCGGTGACAGTTTCGCAGCGCCGACAGGCGTATTGGGGACGGATGTGGCGATGGACAAAGAATCGGGCGGGCTCCACGTCCAGTTGTTCGCTGATGTCTTCGCCAATCTTCACCAGCCCGGCACCGCATGCTCCGCACGTACAGGAGGCCGGTTCGTGGCGATGCTCGATCCGCGGCAACGCCGGCGGCAAGGGATGGCGGCCAGTGCGTTTGGCCTGGCGCGCAGGACGGGCCGCGCGCTGCTGTTCCAGTTCCGCCAGGATGGCGGCCTCGTCTTCGGCACGGCTGTCCAGGAACAGCTCACGCTGCTCGGCACCGAGCCCTTCACTCCTGGCGCCGAAACGGATCCGCCTGTGATGGGCCAACTCCAGCGTCAATTGCTGGATCTTCAACTCGCGCCGCTTGAGCTCGGCCTCGCGCTCGGCCAGCTGTGACTGCAAGGTGGCAATCTGTGCCTGCGCCCACTCCGGCAAGAGCGGGCAAGGATCACCCCGGGAGGGTTCGGCGCAGCGGTTCATGCCCAGAATGATACCGTTCAGGTGTAAAAGCCTTTGTAAACACTGGATTCTTCAGGGATGTGTGGCCTCAGACCTGCCAGGCATCCTGCGGCTTGGCCTGGAGGCGACGCCAGTCGACGCCCTGGATGAGCCACTGCCATTCGGCCGCACTCAGCGTGCACACGGCATCCGTGCTGTGGGGCCAGGTGAAGCGCCCCTGATGCAGACGCCGGACACACAGCCAGACCCCGGTTCCATCCCAAACCAGCAACTTGATCCGGTTGCCGCTGCGGTTGCGAAAGGCATAGGCCGTTCCATCGCAGGGCGATCGCCCCAGGGCCTGCTGAATCTGCAGTGACAGACCGTCAATGCCCATCCGCATATCGACTGGCTCGACCGCCAGCCAGACCTGCTCGGGCTGAATCATCGCAGCACCTCACGCAACCACTGCGCACAACTGGCCGACTCAGCGGCCGGCCAACTGATCTGAAACACCGCCTGGGCGCGGTGAATCTCGATCTTGATCTCCCCCGAGGGCACCGCCTCCGGCAAGGCTACCGTCACCGGAACCAGGGTGGGTGGCGCGGGGCAGGCTGGCGCGTCCTCGCTACCGGCAGTGGGGGCTGGCATGCCCCCACCACGAACCGCCTTGACCCATCGGCGCAGCAGATTGGCATTGAGCCCGTTGGCCAGCGCCACCGCCGCCATCGAAACCCCAGGCTGCAGACAGGCGGCCACTACCTGAGTCTTGAAATCATCCGGATAGGTTCGACGATGACGGCCCAGAGGCGCTTTAACGAGATTCGCGTACATGTGTCCACCTGATTTGCGTGGACACCATGCTCATCATCAACGCCAACCCGCGCAAGGTGGACCGGTTGGACGCTTACTCTCGACACGGCCCGGCCCAAACTGGTACTGACCGCAAAGCGGGCCGGACCGCTGCTTTCGAGCAGTTGCGATTGGCCCGGCAAGGGGAGAGGATCATCCTTATTTCCGATAATGACAGTTATCTGGAAATAGTGTTGTTGGCCGCCCGGCCCAGGGCTGAGGTAAATGGCGAGCACACCCGATCTCCCTTGCGTCCGCGAAAGACGAACAGCTGGCCCGAGAAGGGATCCTGCTCAAGCTGGCTTTGCACCAGCGCCGCCAAGCCATCGAAGCCGCGGCGCATGTCGGTGAAGCCACAGGCCAACCAGATGCGGGTGCCCGGGCCGGGGCGGATCATCGGGACAGACTCGCCAGCACCCGCTCAAGCACCCCCAGATCCACGGCCCCTCGCAACAGGAGACGGGCACGGGGGAGTTCGATCTCGATCTCGCCACGAGGCGTGGCGGCCCGCGTTGCCGGTGGGGGCGTGTCGGGCCGCACCGGGAGCCAACTCACGTCCGCCGCCGCCTGGGTCGATGAGCGCGCCTTCTCGATCTACTTGCGAACGAGGTTGGCATTGACCCCGTGGGCCAGGGCCACCGCGGCGACCGACGCCCCCAGCACCAAGCACTCGGCCACGATCGCCGCCTTCAGCTCGGGGCTGCGCCGAACATACCTGCGCAACGCGATGGCTCACGGCGTGCGCAGTCGTAACGACGAAACCGCGCGCCTCCTCGCTGACGAAAAAACCCTGCTGCAAAAACTGCAGGATCTGCGCAAATCCCTATTTCGCTGAGTCCAACCCTTTTCGCCCCATGCTCCCTCACGCCCGCCTCCAACTTCAAGCCCTCGTCAGCACTCCGCTGCGCCTGCCAGACTACGCCGGCTCCACCTTGCGCGGCGCATTTGGCAGCGCGCTCCAGCGCATCGCCTGCATGACCCGCGTATCCACGTGCACGGGCTGTCCGCTTCTGCGCACCTGCCCCTACGCAGTGGTCTTCGAGAGCGCTCCTCCCGCCGGAGGACACAGCCTGCAGAAGTTCTCCGAAGTGCCACGACCCTATGTAATCGAGCCACCCGCGAATGGCTGCCCGGCGAAACGCTCGAATTCGACATGGTGCTGCTGGGTCGCGCCATTGAGCAGGCGGCCTTGATCGTTCTCGCCTGGCAGCGCGCGCTCGCACAGGGTATCGGTCCAGGTGACGGGCGCGCCCAGCTGCTGCGCGTTACTCAGGGATGTGCGACCGGCGAGCATCTTGTCTTCGATGCCGCTGACAGCAACATTCAGGCACCACGATTTGAGTCCGTCTCTCCTCGCAACACGCCGACGACTGCCACCCTCAACTTCCACACCCCGCTGCGCCTCCAGGCTAACGGCCATGCGCTTGGCGCGGAGCGTGTGAACGCTCGCCGGCTGGTCCTTGCGCTGGCCAGGCGTATCAGCCTGCTCGCTGAATTCCACGGCCACGGGGCACCGGGTTTCGATTTCGCCGCACTGGCCAAAGACGCCGAAGCGCTTACGGAAACGCGCACCCTGTCTTGGCGGGACTGGTCACGACGCTCCAGTCGTCAGCAACAAACCATGGCACTCGGCGGCCTCGTCGGCGACTGGACACTCAAGGGTGATTTGTCGCGCATCTGGCCCCTTCTACAGTTTGGCCAGACCACCCACGTCGGCAAGGAGGCCGTCTTTGGCCTGGGCGGCTATCGCATTTCCGTGCCGATCTCGAATTGACCAGCAAAGACTCTTGCATTTAGCACCAAGCTCACACAGTTCGACGCACTGCGTCAGATCCGTTTGAAACCCAAGTACTGTCGCTAATTTTTTAATTTATGAAAGAGACCAACACGGCAGCTTCTCCCCCTGCCTCATTTTGACACGCCTGTGCTTGGTCTGAGGTAGCAGCGCATAGGCTAAAGGGGCGTTATCTCGAGGGTATGGGCACCCATGAAAACATGATTGCGCGGGTAAGCTGATGTGCGTAAAGGTGACACCAAGGCGCCAGAAAGAACGAGACGTTACCCGCAGCGCTCCTATCACCGATACAACGTTGTTGCCCTTGAAACTACGACTCCTGAACGACCTGGGGAATGCGCCTCGGCGCCCTGACCACGTTGAGAACATCGGTGCGCGCATCAATTTCGTAGGACAGAAGAAAACCTACCTTAATCAACAGCTCCAAGGCCTCCCGAAGCTTGTACCTGTACTTCGCCAGCACCGCTATCCGGGAGCCGCAAAGATTTTTTATGGTTTCCACCTTGTAGCCAATGGGATTTGCATGAGTGAAGTAAAACTGATGCAGCCACTTGGCAAGGGGTGGCAGTTGTAGACGCTGTGCCCAATCGATTTTCGTGTAAGCATCACGCCCAAATAAAGCCACGATCTCCGGCTCAAGCCAGATTCGCCATCGTTGGGACGTGCCTCTGCTTGCGTTGTGGTCCCACTCGAACTTGCGAATCAGCGACCCCCCGAACCCCTTTTCACCGGGCCCGTTAGGACCATCTACGGTGATGAGGATGGTCGTCGATGAAAGCCTGTTTATGCTGTCCCGTAGGCGCTCGTAGCTCCCCTTCGACGTCGTCCAGCCCAGTTCTTTGAGCAAACCGTAACCTGAAAACTCGACGATTTCACCCAAGGGCAGCTGCCGGGCCAGGTGAGTGATCTGAAGAAAAACATCACCATCATCCACACGAAGCTCTTCGCCGGTGTACAAGATTTCAACCCCACGAAGGGATGCGATCTTCTCACGCTTGAAGTTCTCTCGCTCCATGCTCCGGTTGGCGGAAGTGAAAAGCGCGGAACGAGCCAACGTGTTAGGCAGGCCACGGACCCTCTCCTCCCACAAGGGCAGTTGGACCACGTCTGCTATCACCCTTGAAACGTTGTCGACCTCAGACCTGCTTCGGGCAAATGTGCGAAGCTTTTCGACGCGCAGGAGCATCTCCGAAACCGGCAGAAGCTCCCGCTCCAGGGCAACCACTGCATCAGTGGTTGATTCTGGGCTTAGGCTCTTTTTAGACTGCGCCATGGAGGAGTCCTCGTTGAAAACACAGGCGATTTTAACTCTCACGCAAACACGTTAAGTTCGTCTTTTGAGAGGCAAACAACGTTGTATGAGTGACACATGTGACTTCAACCCACCAGCTCCGTGAAGACCAATCACTCAAAGAACGTGGAAAAGGTCGTTCTTTGGGTGATTGAGACAACGTGCTTTGAGTGAATAAGGTCGTCGGTTCGGTGACCAAGCCCGTCCATAGGGTGAACAAACCTAGTTCTTTGGGTGAAGAAACATCGTTGATTCAGTGAACGTCCATCTTGCCGAAACCCGCACCACACAAGGGATCTGAGAGTTATCCACAGGCAGCTAATCGTTCTTAATACTTTATAATAAAAAGAAGGCTCGTCACCCTTGAGACGACCTACCTACTCCGATCGAAACCATACTTCAACCAGCGAATTTCTACAGAAAGAGCCACTCAAGGTTAATTTCAAGCTGGCAAGCAAGACGGATCCTGGCCCAAGCTATCACCGCTAAGACGTGCTTTCAACGCACCAAGGCCACCAAAAAGCTCGTCGTTTCAGTGACAGGTCACAAAAACGTTCAGCAAGAAAAGCGCGAGAGTTTCTTGCGACGACCATCCCTTCTTAAGACGTTTGTCTATTGAATCAAGGCATGCATCCTGTTCCTTGCATGATCAGAAACTCCAAGGTCAAATTTCTGGACGAAGTAACCAGAGAAATAGAAAAATCATTTTTCTTCAACAAGTTAAGTTGCTTTTCATCACCGTTAAGACGAGCTTTTCGCTAGTAAGAAGGTTACTGTCACTCTAAAAACGAGCTTTTAATATCTGGTCTAGTAAGGCTGGCGACTACTAAAAAGCTCGTTTTTAGAGTGATACCTGACGGCAAAAAACCCACAAAATCCCCCTTCTCAACGACTTCAAAAAAGCACCGTACTATCACTAATAAAACGACCATTGGTCTTGCTGTTTGAAGCGCCACCAAATTTTGGTGGAAACCGTACAGCCCGTCTCGATGCCCCCCCCGAGTCAGAATAGTTGTCGCCTCGATAAAATTCTAAATTCGGGGGCGATGACGAGAGAACGACGAAGCAGGATTGGCGCTCGCTGAGCCCACGCTGACGCACTGCGTTACAAAAGTGCCGGTCTGCTATCAACACCTGCTGTGCCAGTTCGAACTAAATCAGAGTGACAGATCCCACGCAGTGGCTCTGATGCATGTCCTAAACGCCACGATGTCGCACACCAAGATGTTGTACTGGTCGGGAGCACCAGCGTATAGCCCAGCGCCTCTGCACGGCCAGTCGCTCTCACCGCAAGCCCACATTCAAATCTTTCTTAAAAACTATTTGCTAGGATTTTTTATCATAAAGCTTAAAAATCCATGCAGTAAGGAAAATCCTCCTGTAGGATATTAGGAATTGAATGTGCGATACGGACCTAAACAACGATGATTCAGACTATTTACAAAGTCCAGGCAGCTGCAAAACTGTTGGAAACCACCGTAGATTCTGTTCGCCGGTATGTGGACGAATCAGGAATCGATGTCGCACGGCAAGCAAATGGTCCCAAAACACGCCAATTCACGATCGACAACATCTTCGACATCGCAGCATGGAGACAAGCCAACAAGTCAAAGCTGAAGGTCAAGCAGCGCGGCATCGCCACCGTGTATGCACCCAAGGGGGGAGTAGGCAAGACCACCTTGACGGCCAACATGGCCTGCGTGTTTGCCCTGATGGGTTTGCGAACATTGGTCATAGACCTCGATTTCCAGGCAAATCTGACACTCTCCTTTGGCTATGACTCAGAAGTCACAGACGAAGAAGCCACAGAACTGGATATCCCGGAAGATCGCGTTATCAAATACCATTTTGGACATCTTGTGCCAGGCTGGCCCGGGGGGCGAATGGCCTTGAGAGACGTCATCAAGATGCCATTCGGGCCTTCTGGCCCACATCTGATTCCGTCCGATCTCACCCTTGACAGACTCGACACCATACTCACCTATGATGCCCTCGAAGGGAAAAAGAGCGATCTGAAAATTGCTGCTCTGATCGCAGAGGGCTTGTCGGGTAAAAATCCCGATTTCGATCTCTCTTCCTACGACGTGATTCTGTTCGATGCAGCTCCGGCCAAAAACCGGATGACCCGCGGAGCCTTGCTTGCATCGGACTATGTCGTAGCACCCGTTTCGCTGGAGCGATATTCAACCAAGGCGGTCTCATACCTGGCTTCCGTTTTGCAGGACATGCGGGACGATGTCGGGCGTAGTCCAGAGATGGTCATGATCGGCAACTTTCATTTGCCGAATCGACTACGTGTGTATGGTCAGGTAAGCAAGTTGTCAACAGAGTACCCAGGAGCACTGTTGAACGTCATGGTTCACCGAAGCGAAGAGTTTCCAAAAACCCTGTCAGAGGATGAAGAGCAGCCGCCACTCGTATTGGCACGTCCCTCAGGAAGCGCCGCCGAACAGCTGCACAAGGTGTCCTGTGAGTTACTGCAAAAGATGGGAGTGGTCTGATGGCAAAAACAAGCAAGGGAATGTCGGACGAAGAATTCAATGCACATTTGCGTGCAGAACGCACGAGATCGAGTCCTGGAATGGTGATGACCAAGCCACCCACCGGACCAAGCAAGTCATTGGAGGAGATGCTCAAGGATCAGGACCAGGGAGAAATCCGCGTCACTTCACCTGTTCTCGCCGAAAAAAAGCAGCCAATTCTCCAGGCAACTTATGTTCAGGGGAAAAAACTGCAGATGATCGATGTCGCCTTTATCGACGCAAATCCTCTCGCTCCAAGGGAGGTTTACACCGCCGAGATGATCCTCGCCCGCTCAGAAGCCTTAAGAACACAAGGACAGCACGACCCAATTCATGTGATTCCTAACCCTGATCAGAGTGGTCGCTACATCATCTGCGACGGATGGACTCGGGTACAAGCGTGCAGAAAGCACAAGGTACTGGAGCAACTCTTAGCCGAGATCCATGAAAACCTGAGTCTTGAGGAATCAGCCTGGTTCGGTTATCAGCAAAACGAGGAACGTCAGCAGCACTGTGATTTCGATCGTGCCATGTTCTACGAAAAGCTGATTAACGCAGGTGAAACAGCAATCTCGGTAGCCAACAAAGCTCAAGTAAGCGCATCGCAGATGAGCTTCTATCGATCTTTTGCAAAACTTCCAGCCGATATTCTCGAGATCGTAAAAGAATTTCCCGGAAAATTTTCCGCGACAGTCGCCTACCAGATCCAAAAGCTTGCAGCGGGATGCGGCGTACGAAAGGCCGTGAATCTGGCGCTGAAATTCGCAAACGAGGATCACACTCAAGCGTGGCTAATCAACCAGGTCCAACTACTCATAGGTCCTTCAAGCAGTAAAACTGTGACGCGTACCACCAAGCAGATTCGCTACAGTAATGGTGTGTACAAGCAAAAGGGAGAGTTCTTCGAACTCAACATCTCAGTCCTTCCGGAACAAAAGGAAGAGTTCGCAGCAGCCCTTGAACGACTTCTTTCTACCGTAGCGATCGAGGCACCGCAGAGGGACCTAGAGGAAAGCAAAAAGCTGAAGTGATACATGTTGTTGTGCCGAGTGGGTGTAGTTTAGGCGCCTAAACTACACCCACTGAAATTCAAACGAGGCGGTTTGGGGGTTGCGAGCAATTTCATGCCTTCGTACTCTTGGACGTCTCCGCCTTAGAAAATTTAGGCGCCTAAAATTAAGCGTGAGTCCGCGATCACTACTTTGGCGCCTGTCTGTCTGTCCGCAGAGCTTAGCGAAATGCCTACCTGGCGGCATCGAATGAACACACGTGGCAGGGAGCCGAAGCACTGGAGCAGGGTCTGGTAGTGACGCTCGAAGACGCTGAAGGCGGCACGGCGCTGAACCCTGCCCAAGGGGGGCGAAGCCGGGCATGCGCGATGACGCGCGCAACAATGCCAATAATCTCCTGCATCACTGTACGCAGGCGCCGCCTCTTAGCCGGATGACGAAACGGGCTGTCGGGCTCGATCAAGGTCGCCTGGCCGATGGAGCACAGAATATTGAAGGCCAGCATGGCCAAGGACAGCACCAGATCGTTGGTGGCGAATTTGTCCGAAGGCGGGCGCTCCAGGTCGAGATCTGTGTTGAACTCGGAATGAAACTGCTCATTGGTGCCGTTCGCCTGGTACAGCGCGACGGTCTGGGCGACGGGCAGCTCGAGGCTGGTGAGCCAGCCTTCGATCTCGAGCTTGGGTATCAGCAGCATCTGGCCGTCGCGGTCGATGGTGCGCTCAATCAAATGCGTCACTCCGCGCATTTTCCGGTGTGGAATTAAGCAACGTACGCTTTGCGCTCGCCGGGGCTGAGGTGCTCCTAGACGGAGTCTGCGTCGAGACGCTGGTGACGGGCGCCCACCTTGAAACGGAGCGGGTTCCACTTGATCCGCCAATCCACAGGCTCCCCCGCGCGGGCCGCGGCCAGAGTCACGAAGAGGGCGGCACCATCGAAGCCAGAGTCGGTGCGGACAAGGAGCGGCAGAGCGTTCACCGCCCGGGCGCGAGCGGAAGCAGGCGGCACAGGAAATCCGGCATCTCGCAGGCCTAGAGCATGTTCTGAACCATGCCATCGCCTTAAGATTCGCTGGCTATGGCCAACCGCAAACCCGACCCCACCGATGTCAGCGACGAAGAATGGGCGTTCGTCGCACATTATATGATCCTCTTTCCGCTCGATGCCGGCCAGCGCCGGCACGATCTGCGCGAAGTGTTCAATGCGCTTCGCTATGTCGTGCGCACAGGCTGTCCGTGGCGGATGCTGCCCAACGACCTGCCGCCCTGGTTGCGCGTGCATCAGCAGATGCAGCGCAGGTTCAAGGCCGGCTGTTTCGAGGCCATCGTGCACGACTTGCCCATGCTGCTCCGCCTGGCCGATGGGCGCACACCCCATCCCTCGGCCGCCATTCTGGACAGCCGGACGCTGCAATCGACTCCCACCAGCGGTGCCCGGGCCGGCTACGACGGGGCAAAGCACAAGAAAGGCTCGAAAGTCCATCTGGCCGTCGATACGTTAGGCAACCTGCTTGCGCTGCACGTCACGCCGGCCAACGAACAGGATCGGGATCAGATCAGGTCAGCCAGTTGGCCCAGGGGATACAGGAAGTGAGCAATCAGGAGGTAACTCTAGCCTACGTCGATCAGGGTTACACCGGCCAGAATCCCGCCAACGCGGCGCTGGGTAGTCGAACGCAGCTTCGGCGACGCGGCCCGGTTCCGCCGCCTGGCCCGCGATTACCAGCGTTTGCCCGAAACCATGGCCGGGTTGCACTATCTGGCCTTTGCCTGCCTCATGTTGTCCCACTTGGCTGATGCCACGAACATCGTTCAGAACATGCTCTAAGCTGAGTGCCAAGACGTAGTTCCAGCCCGAGGCAGTTGCCTTCTTCGGCCAGATAGTCGGCAATCGGTGCATAGCCGTCGAAGCCCATGTAGGTGCGCTCCACCCCTTTCTTCTTCGTGTCGCTGTTGTCGAGCGGTGAAGACATCTAAGTGCAGCGCCAGATGGCCGGCGGACAGGTGGGCTTGGCGCGCGCCAGGAGGCGCTCGTTAACGTCGTCCTGCGCCATGAACGATCTGCGCAAAGGGCTTGAGGTATTGCCCCACCAGCGACAATCCGGCATTTGCCGTCAGGTTGTAGGGCAGGCACTTGATTCGAAAGTCGGGCATGGCGGCGGTAACATGGGCAAGGCCGCCATTACCTCAAAGGCTCGCCGGCTTCACCCACCGGGTGAGCTAATAAACGCCGAAAACCCGTGACAGTCATGGGATTGGACGGGGTGGGTCACGGATTCAGGAAGGATTAACAGGTTAGAGGAAATTCCCTACAGAACTCATACTCGGAGATATCCCACTTCCCATAGGCAGTGCAATACCGTTTCCCGCCTTCGACCTCGTAAACACTAGCCAACGGATCAGACGGCTTCTTCCAGAGCCGCACCAGTGGCTCCATCTTCCAACGCTTGGAGCGGTTCAAATATGGCGGACTTACAAGCTGGACTCCTGCGACTGACACACCTTCACTCTCACTCGCCAGAACTGAGATCAGTTCGCCAGCGGGATGGGTGATGAGCGCTGTCTCAGTATGCTCCCCGCTTGGCGTCGTGACGGAATAGCTTACGTAAAACCATTCTTTTGGCATGGAAAGCGTCACCACTTTCCAGGCATCCTTGCCCTTGCCGGCAAGTTTAGACATGAAGGGATGGTGAGCAGTTACGTCAGTGATAAACATGTGGTTCGAGACTTTCAGAAGTTACGGGGAGCCTGTCACCCAATAGTTTCGTGTTGGTGAGCAGCTTAAATCCTAGACACACAGCGAGAGCTGGAGTTAAGGAAAAGTCTGTATTGTGACTTAAACGCGGCTGACGTAAAAGCTCGGCTCCGAGAGACTGAGGGTATGTCTCTCAGCGAAGCGTCATTACTTTCAAGGCCTCCGTCAGCGCGAGAACTTCTTGCCACGAATATTGTTCGGCTGCGCAGGGAGAAAGGCTGGTCTCAGGAGGATCTAGCGCTGGAGGCAGGCCTACACCGTACTTTCGTCGCACACGTTGAACGTCACGCGCGGAACATTTCCCTCGACAACATCGAGCGTCTCGCAAACGCCTTGCAGGTCAATGTTCACATTCTTTTGCTGCCGTAGTTCGTCAACAGTTCATTTAAAAGAACCTTCTCGTACTACTCAGCGTGGCGCAGCCTCCGTCACAAACCCCTCTACATCGAAGCCCCGCAGTAACGCTATTGCTGCGTTCTCCGACTTGGCCCGCAGCCAGTCTCCCCACGCATCGTCCGGCAGGATCACCACAGAGCGTTTCTCGTCCTCGGGTTTGTGGAACCGCATAAAGACTGGATCGTTGTCGGCATTGATTGTCAGCATGGTCATGGACCATGTGGGCTGACCGGTTTCACCTAACTTGCGTTCCCACAGCCCAGCGATCCCCATCGGCTTTCCGTCTGCACGACGGATCGCCCAGCGCACGGCTTTCCCTGTCTCATAGCAGGGTTCAAACAGCACCTCTGCCGGGATGATGCACAGCTGCCCACGCTTCCACGCATCCCGAAACGAAGGTTTCTCCCCGACGGTCTCCGAACGTGCGTTGTAGGTAGAGCGCACGATCTTCGTATCCTTCGCCCAGCTCGGGATCAGGCCAAAGGCGGCGGGCACCCATTGCCTTGGGGCAAAGTTGGTGACGATGGGCACCACCGTAAGCGTCCAACCGGTCCACCTTGCGCGGGTTGGCGTTGATGATGAGCATGGTGTCCACGCAAATCAGGTGGACACATGTACATGAATCTCGTTAAAGCGCCTCTGGGCCGTCATCGTCGAACCTATCCGGATGATTTCAAGACTCTGTAGTGGTCTAATTTCCTCGGACACCTCGATAGGTGGATCATCCACCCGTAGAGGAGAAATTGATGAAACAGAAACGCCGGGCGTTCGATGCGAGCTTCAAGCTGCAAGTCGTCCAGATGATCAGGGACCAAGGCCTGAGCGTCGGCCAGGTGTGCCGCGACATGGGTCTGGGAGAGACCGCGGTGCGCCGCTGGCTGGCGCAACTCGATGCGGAGCAAAGCGGACAGGCAGGCATCGGCAAGCCGCTGACGGCTGAACAGCAACGCATTCGCCAGCTCGAGGCGGAGAATCGGCAGCTTCGCCAGGACAATGACCTGTTGAAAAAAGCGTCGGCCTTCTTTGCCCGCGAACTGAAATGACCTACCGGTGCATCGCTCAGTTGCAAGAGAAGGCCGACAACACCGCATTGCTGTGCCGGTTGCTGGGCGTGAGTCGTTCGGGCTTCTACGCCGCCTGCTCACGCAGGGGCGAACCCGCCAGGGTTTGCCCAACCAGCACCCACCTGCGCGCCGCCTTCACCGCCTCCGGACGCTGCTATGGCAGCCGGCGCCTGCGGGCCGTCCTGCATGCGCAGGGGCTTCGCGTGGGGCGATACCGGATACGAACCCTCATGCGTATCAATGGGCTACGTGCGGTGTGGCGGCGCAAATTCATTCACACCACCGACAGCCGCCACGGCTTGCCCATTGCCGACAATGTTCTGAACCGGCACTTCACTCCAGCCACGGCCAATGCAGCCTGGGTCTCGGACATCACCTACATCCGCACGCGCAGTGGCTGGCTGTACCTGGCGGCGGTGCTGGATCTGTACTCGCGCAAAATTGTCGGCTGGGCCATGGCGCCGAACATGCCTGCCGAACTGGTGTGCTCGGCCTTGCAGATGGCCATTACGCAGCGCCAACCGCCGGCGGGCCTGATCGTGCATTCCGACCGTGGCAGTCAGTACGCCAGCGAAGCCCACCGTGCCTTGCTGAGCCGCCATGGCTTGACGGGCAGCATGAGTGGCAAAGGCAACTGTTGGGACAACGCTGTCATGGAGCGCTTCTTCCTCAATCTGAAGAGGGAGCGGGTCTGGCAGAACGACTACGCCAACCACGCCGAGGCGTGTCGTGACATTACCGATTACATCGTCGGGTTCTACAACAACGTCCGTCTGCACTCGACGCTGGGCTACCTGCCGCCCACGGCCTATGAACGGAAAACCGCAGTACAGCACCCTATCGAGGTGTCCGGTATTACTTGACCACTACACACATGTGTCCGTCGATGAAGCGATTTCTGCTTCAAGTGATGTTCGCCCCTGCCCATTGTGTGCCGAACCCATCAAGCAAGCAGCCATCAAGTGCAAGCACTGTGGAAGCGATGTTCCGGCGCAAATTGAGGAGGCGCCCACCCCGATATCGAGCTTCTTTGAATGCCCAGCAGGGATGCCGATCGGCGAGTACCACGACGAACTCATGTCGCGTTACAGCCTGACTCCTCACGGAAGTGGCTTTAAGTGGCGGAACAAGGAATATTCGAGCATGACGGAGGTGATCGCTGCCATCAGGCAGGCCGTAACCGAACGCTAGACATTCCGGCGGGAGGGGATGTGCCAGACCTGGACACCGAGACAGCCTTTCTACCACCCCACCTACGCTTTAGGACGGGGGTTCGATTCCCCGAAGGAGCCGAACCGTCTAACATTCCACTCAGGTGTGCCACATTGGTGTGACACGTTTCTCAACCCCATGCGCCAAGTCGTTGATGTGGCTGAAGCCCGGAAAAAAGGTTCGCCTCCCCCCGGCTCCACCAATTCAACGCCAAGTGATTAACCTCACTTGGCGTTTTTCATTTGCCACACACGCACGGATAAATCTTCCACGCCCCCTCAGCGGGCAATATCCACC
>Ga0209175_10001044_pt1 | contig 14429 bp, 21 predicted proteins | sample JI91814C2DNA_FD_187506 | JGI IMG/M metagenome (GOLD analysis project Ga0209175, IMG submission 187506) | Wastewater effluent complex algal communities from Wisconsin, to seasonally profile nutrient transformation and Carbon sequestration -... | ecosystem: Engineered > WWTP > Effluent > Algae...
GTTACTTCTGTTTTGCGCAATATGCGAACAAGTATGGTATGTTCAGAGTATGAAATCGGACTACCAGTTCTTCGCCCACACGAAGGGCGGTGACACCCTCCTTCCGCAGCCCTTCGAGGTGTTCGCTTACCCGATGGGCGACACCACAGTACGGCGGGTCAAGGACCGCCCCGTTCATGGTGGGGCGCAGGTCATGGTGGTTCGCTCCGCCGCGCCTGACTGGGCTCTCATCGCTGCGTGGGCGGACCTGCTCCGTGACTTCGACCGCCGTATCCTGGTACTCCCGTACCTTCCCAGCGCGCGTGGAGACAAAGACGTGCCCTCTCCCGCTCGAACCAATGCCGTCATAGCAGCGCGTCTGGGCATCACCGACCTCATCACGCTGGACCCGCACTCCAACGTCTGGCTGGACACCTTCCGCGCCGCCAGCGACCACCGCATCAACGTCCACGTCCTGGACCTCCCCAAGCTGGTGACGTACACCGTTCCTCGCCTCCTCGAATTGGACGGTGTTATCGCCCCTGACGCGGGGGCGCGGGAACGCGCGGGGGCTGTCGCTGCTGCTTTCGGGCTCCCCCTGTTCACCGCGTCCAAGCATCGTGACCCCGATACCGGAAAGCTGAGCGGGTATGTGGCTCCGAATGGTGTTGTGGAAGATGGGAGCTACCTCGTCGTGGACGACATCTGCGACGGTGGTGGCACGTTCATACTCCTGGCGGACGCTATGCCTGCGAGCGCGGAAATGCACCTGTGGGTGTCCCACGGTGGATTCACCAAAGGCGTGCAAGCACTCGTGAACCGCTATACGACACTCTTCACGACCAACTCGCTCCCGTCCGCTGGTGAGGCGGCTGTGGGGTACGGCGCGGTGGTCGTCCGCGACCTTATGCGCGACATCACCAACGCTGTGAAGGGCTTGGTATGAGGTTCTTCCGCCGCGCCGCATGCGCTCCGCTTACCGAAGCACCCCAGCACCCTTCGTCCGTGACGTGGAAAGACTCCTCTGGTAAGGCGCGCACGTCGCATAGCAAGGACTGCGGCGGTCGCGTTCTATGGAGCACCACTACGTCTGGTGGGTACATACCTTGGGCAGGTCTATTGGAGTTCATTGGCTCGCGAGGACGCGCCACACTGAGAGAGTTGGACGCTCCGACACATGGTTCTGGAAGGCGGGGGAGTAATGGCTGAGCACTACACACCACAAGAGGCTAAGCGCGCCAAGTTCTTCACGTCGCTAGCGTGCCTTGTACTTCTTGTATTAATAGTGTCGCTAGCTGTGGCAGTGGTCAACGGTTACAGTTCGCCACTGGTGGTAATGATGCCTGCCATGATGATGGTGATGATGGTATCGCAGGGTCAAATGGGCGGAGATTACACCCCACCCAGTCTCGGGGCGTGGGTGATAGCGGTACTCTCCTCGTTCGGGATGTCAAGCGTAACTGCGGTTTCGAGTCTGGTGCTGCTTCGCTTCGGAATGTTGCTCACTCTGACTGACATGTCTGCGCGCGGTCTCATCCTGACCGTATTGGCTTTGCTGGGCGGGTCCGTGCTGATGTACCTAGCTGCGCGGGCATTACGCGAGCTGAACAGGCTGCTGAGCATGGAAATTCCCACCGAGAAGTTCGACCGATACGACGATGGAGACGCATGATGGGAAACCCAACCGATGGGGATAAGTTCATCGCAGAGTGCGAATACACCTGCGGATTCTCCTACGGACCTGACACGCACACCGAGGTCTGGCAGCGTGCTACCGCGCACGAGAAAGACTGCCTGTACGGCGGACCTGCCATCCGAAACGTGAACACCTCCTCCGCGCCGTGGTGGGTCAACGATCCGTTCTTGGACGAGAACATCGGCTACACACCGCCTACCCACGTTGGTACTCCAAGGAAAGAGAACTGACATGACCGCACGTATTGAAACCACCGCACGCGCCACCTCCATCCCTATGGTGGTACCCCAGGCGCTTCCTATTACCTCGCGCGGCTTGCAAAAGCTGCTCAAGACAGCACGCACCCGAGTCACCAACAGCGACACCGTAGGTGAGTACAAGAAGGTGCTAGCGGCGCAACAGAAAGTGACCGAGCTGATGGTGCCTGCGCTGCTCATACACATGAAGTACGCGGAAGGTGTGGACCTTCCCGCGCTCATCCCGAACTGGCGTTCCCTGGAAATCACCATTACCGGAACCTGGAACGCGGGGGACTTCCACATCGTGGAGTGGGTGCACGACGAACGACTACCGTCCACGAAGGGGCGCACCTGGACTGTTTCCAAGTCCGTTCTCCTCAAGGAAATGGTGGCAGTTAGTGCGCCTTTGAGTCGAGTGGCGTGATGGCTGCCATGATCGTCATCTACCTGGTGCAGCACAACTACCGCACCGACGACTACTCCGGGCGCGAGTACATCGAGTCCGTGCCTGACACCGACCAATGGTTCGCTACCGAGGACGCCGCCGCTGCGTTCCTGCTATCCAAAGGTCTGGCGACCTACGACGAGCAGGTTGCCTCGATGCGAACTGATCGCGAAAAGGCGTACGCCGCAGCGGTGTCCAAGTACAAGCGCGACATGCGGAAAATCGAGACAGCCAAGAAAGCGGGGGTGTCCCCAGCGCTTCTCAACACCCCCGTCGAGCCTCGACCGCCATCCACGCCCGTTCCGCAGGAGTGGTACGACATCGTAGAAATCCCCGAGCACACCAAGGAAGAAGGAAACTGAGATGACCACCCGCCCCCGCAACGACCTGGACGCCGCGCTCGATGTGCTGCTGGAAACAGACGCATACAAGTTGGGACACCGGTACATGTACGCCGATGGCACCGAAGTAGTGTTCTCCAACCTAACGGCGCGCGGTACTCGAAACCCTGACATCACCGAAGGCACTGTGTTCTTCGGTCTGCAGGCGCTGCTGCACCGTCTCAACGAAAAGTGGGCACCGTTCTTCGGGCTTTCCACTTCCGACCTTGAAGAGGTTCTGGACGGCTACGCCGCGTTCGTCGGTGACCTGTTGGGACCGAACACGGTCGGTGTGCAGCAGTTCCGTGAGCTGCACAGCGTGGGACACCTCCCGCTGCGTGTGCGTGCCTTCCGTGAGGGCTCCATCGTCCCGCTGCGCGTTCCGTACTTCACCATCGAGAACACCGACCCACGGTTCTTCTGGTTAACCAACTACCTGGAGACCACTCTTTCGGCGGACATGTGGCACCCAATCACCAGCGCCACCATCGCGTGGTCGAACCGTCGCCTACTGGACGTGCGCGCAATCGAGTCCAGCGACCTCGCCGCTGTGGACTTCCAAGGTCACGACTTCTCCTACCGTGGTCTGGAGAACGACCTTGCTGCCGCCGCGTCGGGCGCGGGGCACCTGGTGTCGTTCAAGGGCACCGACACCCTGCCCGCCATCCGCTACGTCCAGCGGTACTACGACGGGGACAACGGGCTCATCGGTGCCAGCGTCCCCGCCACCGAGCACGCGGTCATGTGCAGTGGAATCGCGGTCAACGGGAAGGGGGACACCGCTGCTGGTGAACTGGCGGTGTTCGAGCGCCTGCTGGATCAGCACCCTGCGGGCATCCTGAGCGTAGTCTCGGACAGCTTCAATTTGTGGGACGTTTGTACCCAAATCCTGCCGAAGCTCAAGGATAAGATCACGGCGCGGGACGGGAAGCTGGTCATCCGCCCGGATTCCGGTGACCCGGAGCTGATCCTGTGCGGCAACCCTGACGCTGCGGAAGGGACACCGGAACGTGCAGGTGTGGTCAACCTGTTGGCGGAGGTGTTCGGCACCACGGTCAACGACAAGGGCTACAAGGAGCTGGACAGCCACATCGGGGTCATTTACGGGGACTCGATCAACCACGAGCGTGCTGACGCCATCACCGCCAACCTGACGCGCCAAGGGTATGCGTCCACTGTTCCTGTGTTTGGTTTCGGATCATTCTGCACCAGTCCTGACACAAAAGTATTGTGCGATGATCTTGTCTGGAGAGAAGCCCGCAGTTTGAAGGTAGGTCAAGGAATTATCGCGTTTGACGAAGATCCGTCATTTGCCACGGACACGTTCAAACGTCCTGGACGTGGTTATCGTCACGCAACCGTAGAGATGAATGAGCTGGCGACAAAGCATGTAGTTACGGTGGAAACCGACAGTGGGGATATCACCGTTAGCACGGATCATCCATTCTTGGTTTGGGCTAAAAACCGCTCACCAGAAACGGTGTTTTCAAGCGGTCAGCTTCCTGAGGGTATGCTGCGCAAAAACCTTCCTCGCGGTCCAGGTTTGGTATGGAGAAATGCCGAGGACCTCACGGAAGGGGATAAAATTGCGTTCTTCATGAAACCTTGGGAAACCGACGAATCCCGCGAAGGTGGCTGGCTCGCAGGAATGTTCGATGGGGAAGGGTCCGTGTCACGGAGCACCGGTGATCACCGTATTCCGTCGTGGAAGGTGAACATCAGCCAAAATGAAGGAGAGGTTCTGGAATCCCTAAAAAAGCTGCTAGAGGCTAGAGGATATACCTGGTATATCAATGAACGTAAGTGCGTTCAGCTTGTTCTGAACGGAGGATGGCGAGAGGTATGTAGGTTCCTGGGCTCCATTAGACCTCAACGTCTATTAACAAAGAACCTTGGACAAATGCTATCCAACATGCCAAAACTGAAGCAGGGACAGACGTTTGGTCTAGCTGCAGTGTCACATGTTAGCGAAGCACGAATGGGGGAGGTATCGAGCATCCGAACCAGTTCCCGCACATTTATCACTAACGGCTTTCTCAGCCACAATACGTATCAGTTCCAGACCCGCGACACGTTCAAGATGGCAGTGAAAGCCACCTGGACTCAGGTCAACGGCAAGGGATACAACATCCTCAAAGACCCGATCACCGACGACGGGGGTAAGAAGTCGGCAACCGGGCGGCTTGCGGTGCGCCGCATGATGGACGGGCTCCCGTACCTCATCGAGCACGCCACCCCGGAGCAGGAAGCCGACCAGGTGTTGGAGCTGGTGTACGAGGATGGAGAGGTGTTGCGGCACCAGAGCTTCGCCGACGTGCGCGCCACTCTCGCCAACGATTCGGCGGTACTGGGGCGACGCAACAAGGTGTCCCTGCGATGAGCCCATACTACGCCGCTGCGCTAGCTCTAACGGTGCCGTCCGCCGTGTTCATCATTGCGCACCTGCTGTTTGCGCGTGGTGTCGGGATCAAGGTGCCTCCGCCGCCCGAACCGTGCGAAGAGTTCGACCGCGACGAGAACACACCTCCGTGGATGCGGAGGCTCCCGTGACAGGAGCGAGAAGCTATCGCGTCATTCGCACCGAAGAGCTTCAGCGTGTGTGGCACCCCTTCTTTCTCACCGATGTGGTTGACCAGGCTCGCGCGGAGCGCGCGGCGCGAATCGGTTCGGACAATTGGGATACGCTGACTGACGCGCAGAAGCTCAATGCGTACATGGGTGTTCTGACATCCACAGCGCGAAGGTTGTCCGTTGTTATAGGGGACTTCTCCGGGGATGGGCACGGGCACTGCGAAACCGTGCACGTTGAAGTCAGCGGCTCGGAAATTACAGACGAGGCGCTCCAGCGAAGCTTTACGGCGGCGGTAATCTCAGCGGGGTTCAGCCCCTACGACGTTCTCTGTGACTACGAGGAGTCGTCGCTGACCGCCGATAGGTGGAGTGCGCTACAGGAGGTGTGGTCCCGAGGGGAGTCCGCACGCAATGCCGCGCAAGGGGAAGGTGGTGAGTACCCCTCGTTCAGCTACTCCGATGACTACGGACTAGAGCGCACAGAGAGCGCAGTGTCTTTGGTTATGGCGTTTGTCGGTTTCGGTGTTCCAAACTTCTCTTGGCGCGTCATCCACGCACCTAAAAATGTTGTGGGCGGGTGGAATCCGATAGCTACGGGAACGAGCACTAGCACTATGTTCGGGTACGGGCTGACTCATGGTTGAGAAGGATGTCGCGGCGCGAATTGCGTCGCAGTTGCGCCGCGCGTTCCCCGATGACGAAACGGTCACCGCTCGTGCGGAAGACATCGTGGACGCGCTGTTGACGACCCCCGGCGTGATGGTGGCGGACGCTGACACCCTCACTAAGGCGCTCGCGGGAGTGGCATCCTCCGAAACAGTAGTGCCGACTCCGCGATGCCCCGAGTGCCGTCACGCTGTGAAGCGCCACGACCACGGGAGCATGGGTGGACTGGGGGAGTGCCTTGAACGCACCCCCACTGGGCTCTGCTGGTGCAAACACTACATGCGGAAGGTGTAGACGTGTCTCGTTGCACCGCCGTGATGCATGATCCCTACGAACAGCGTAAAGGACACTTGAAATGACCTCCATGAGGGACACTAACCTCGCCTACAAACCGGGGGAGCACCCGGTACACGGAACGTGGTTATCGGTGGATGTAGTTGCTATCACCGAGGATTCGCCGTCTAAGGTAGTCCTAATCACTCGCCAGGGACACCCGCATAAAGGCGCTACAACTCTCCCTGGCGGGTTATTGGCGGCATGGGATGGGGAGACCGTAGAAGACGCGGCTCGACGCATCGTACGAGAAAAGGTCGGCGTGGAGGTGCATACTCCCGTGGCAGTCCTCGACGTAGTGAGTGACCCCGACCGTGACGAACGTGGGCATACCGTTTCGGTGCTCGTGGCTATGCGGGTTCCTGCTGGCACGCCAGGAGCGGTGGCAGTGGGGAGCATTCCCGAAGGCATGCCTTTCCGTCACACTGAGATGTTACGTCGCGGGCTGATGCGCATACGCGAACGAGTCCTTGTCGAGAGAGACACCAGCCTGGCGTTACTCGGCGTACTCACCACTGTGCGCGCGGTGATAGACCTATTCGCGCTCTGCTCCCCGAAGACGACCGACACTGCGGTACGCTCGCGGCTGGATCGGTGCCCCATCTACGCGCGCGACGATGACCTTCTCGTGCGAACCCGCATTGGACGCCCGCAAGCCGTCTACCGTTTACTCCCATCTAGACCGGAAAGCCGATGATGACGTACTCAACCTCTTACTGGCGCGCTTCACGTATGCGGGCGCAGCGAGTGAAACTCGTGTCTCTGAACGGCATCGCCATCGTCGCCACCATCTTCATGCTCGCGGTTGCGGGGGCACTCGCCGTGGCAGATGGGAGTGTGGTGCAGGGCGCGGTCTTGTGGGCGGGGGTCCTGGCGATATTCGCATTCTTCCGCGTGTCCACCAAGGACGACACGTACCGAGACTACCTCGCCGCCACTGACGTTCTGGGCGAGATGGCAGCGCTCATCACCGACCTGGAGAGGGACGACATCCCTATCGAAGGTCGCCATGGGGAAACGTTCTACCGACACTTCACGCTGGCACAGGAGAAGGCGACAGGCGCACACCTGTCCACTCGCGACATGGAGAATGTCATCCTGAACACGCGCATCGCGCACGTAGCGCTGGAAGAGCACGCCGCCGTGGAAAGCGTCGAAGGGGACTAGATTTTCGCTGACAGGGCTGCTTTTACGGTGAGCATGTGCAGCTCCACCAGCTCAATTTCCGACAACGCGGCTCCCGTGTATCCTCCCGCAAGAACGAATGCCACAGGCATTCCGCGTTCGCGGCACCAGTGGAACACCATTCGCTCGCGCTCTTCCAGGTGTGCCTTGTACATCCCAGGTATTCCGCCGATGTCGCACCCTGCATAGGGGTCCATGCCTGCGTTATAGAGCACCAAATCGAATGTTCTCTCGCATACCGCCAACGCATCGGCAACCGCGTCAAGGTACCTGTTCGCTTCCCACACCATGCGTAAGCGAGCGTTCGGTACGCCGCTGTAGCGGTCGAACTGGCTCACCGAAACGTCCAACTGCGCGATGCGCGAGTCTCCGCGTATGAGGGAGGCAGTCCCACCGCCGCAGTGGGCGTCGAGGTCCAGCACCAGCACCGAGCCGACCAACCCCTCTTCCAGTAGCCTCCTCGCGGATACAACCAGCCCGTTGAAGGTGCAGTAGCCTGACCCGTACCCATGCTTGGCGTGGTGTAGCCCGGAGGACAGCGACCCGGATACCCCGTCCGTAAGCGCGGCGCGAGAGGCGTCCAACACCCCACCGTTAACATGCACCGCCATATCCCACATTCTTGAATCCCATACGAACCCTTGGGATTCAGCGAGGTGGGATGGCTTTCCCGTACGGACAGCGTGAACATACTCTCCGTCGTGCACACGAAGTATGTCTTCTACATCGAGAGGACGGGGCGGAGTGAGGGTCACACCGTCAAGGGGACGTGACATAAGCTCGTCGGCAATCCACCTCGACTTGCGCGTGGTGTCGAAAGAGTGCGCGGAAACCACGTACTCGGGGCTGTAGTAGACCCTCAACCAACAACCTTGCAGGGAAACATCTCTGGCTCCCAATACTGCCCGTCGTCGTAAAGCCACGCGCCGCTGGAAGTTTTCACCGCGTGGAGGTCACCTCCGTCGATAATGGGGGTGCCTACCGGTAGAGCCTCCAGCCCTGCGGCGTCCTCAACCTCCCGTGGAGGCGCGCTCTTGCCATCGGATTTCTGCTTCATAACCATTTCATCGGCTCCACATCGGACAGCGGGCGCGCCCACTCGGGAAGTCCCGCGCACACTAGCTCGCTGATAGGTTTTCCATCCACATTGAACACTTTCATCAACTCTACAGCGGAGCGGGCAGCTTCACGCGCCTCCACGTCGTCTATTCCCGCACGCGCGCCAGCGCACGCCGCCTCGGCTACTTCCCTCGGCGGACTGCCACACGGGCATGTGTACGCGGGCATACATCCGCACAGGCTCTTAGCCACGCGGTACGCCGACATCAGCAACGTTGGGCATCCACGGCTGTTACGCGGATATGCTGTTGGAGCATACACACGCAGAGAGGGTGGAAGCGTGTACCTCGGTGGTGTGCACATAACCTCAGCGCACATAACGAACAGCTTCACGTCGTATGGCGTTTCGCTCCACAACACGTCCGAAACCCTCCACCTAGACAGCGCTGTGTGTATCTCTGGGTCCGTGAGACTGTTGACATCCTCCCCGCCCTCACGGACGGGGATTCCAGCAGAGCTACGCTCTCTGTAAGTTAGCGTCGGCTCTCGCCTTCGCCCATTCACGGAGTGTCCCTCCGCATACCGCTAATTCGCGGATGTTCTTCGCAGCGTTCACGTCAGCGTTTGCCGTGTGACCACATCGCTTGCACCTGAACGCCGCTTGGCTCTCGCGGTTCTCAGAGGCAATGTGCCCGCACTCATGGCAACACTGTGACGTGAACGCAGCAGGTACCTTCACCACTTCCATTTTGTCGGAAAGCCGTTGCGCGAACCTTCCCCATTGGGAGGCGTGTATCGCCTTGGACAGCCCCGATTTAGCCGCAGCTCCATTAGGTAGATACCCACCTTGCCCGTCCGGTTTCGGAGCGGGTTTCTTGACCATACCTTCGATGTTCAAGTCTTCGATACCTGCAAAGGAGTACGTGACTGCCAGACGCGTTGTGGACTGTTCTACCCAGTCCGTTCGGCGATTGTTGAGCGCGCGGCGTAGCGCGCCCAGCTCTTCCTTGGCGCGCTCACGCCGTGCGGACTTCTTGGCGCAGCGGGAGATACGACGTTCCAGTTTCAACCAACGCTTCTGCTCACCTTCGGTGAGCGATGGTGACTTGAACATCTCTCCATCACTAGACATCACGGATACAGCCACGCCTCGGTCCAAACCAACTGCGCCACGTCCACCTTCACGCTTAGGCGCTGGCGGTGTCGTGATGCTGACGAACCACTGTCCGTGTCTCAGTGACACTCGCGCGGAAGTTCCCGCTTCGATTTCTGTCCACGCACGGGTGACGCGAAACTTGAGCCACCCTGCCTTGGGAACGAGCACCGCTGCCCACTTACGGTTGTAGCGCCGAACGGAAAAGTCACGGATGACGAACGATTGTTTACTGCTTCGTCGGCGGAAAGTCGGGTAGTCCGCATGCCCTTTGAAGAAGTTCACGAACGCGCGGTCAAGGTCTCGCAGCGCGCCCTGCTGCACCACCGTAGAGCCTTTGCGGAGCCAGGCGAACTCCCTGCGCGCGTCGGTGAGTTCCTGTTGTTGGGTCGCTGCATTGACGCGGATACCGCGCGAGCGCTGCGTCTTGTCGTTGAGATTTCGTTGCTCCAGCCCAATGTTGTAGACGTATCGCGCGTGGTTGAAGTGCATGAGCAGCGCGTCAGTCTGTGCCCCTGGCTCGGGGTACGCACGCTGCTTTATGCTCATGTGGTCTACTATATCAGATATGGAAGACAACCAGCACGAATACCGCACGGGTAGACATGTGGTCTATGATTTGAACGCGCACATCGTTCTCGTGACCAAGTACCGCAAGGACGCCATCACTGACCGCGTACGTGAGCTGCTAATATCCGCCGCGCGTGAGGTGTGTGAGCGACACGAATCGGTACTGCTGGAAGCGAACGGGGAATCCGACCATCTGCACCTGTTGGTCAGCTACCCACCGAAGGTGTCCCTGTCCACACTGGTCATGGCTATCAAGACGAACACCTCTAAACAGGTGAGGGCACAAGGGTGGGACGAAGTGCGCCGCGCGCTGTGGGGTAACCACTTCTGGTCGCCGTCGTACTTCGCCGTCTCTACAGGAGGTGCGCCCTTGGAGAAGGTCGCCGCGTACGTGCGCGCACAGCGTGAGCCGAACCGTAAACAGGGGCGTCCTGCCACACGCTAACCCCGCCCTTACGGACGAGGCTTGCGCGTGGGCGCTAGGTCAAAGGTGAGGTACGCTCCCTCGGTGGTGCGCCCGAGCGGAGGCGATCCCACCTTTCGCTCATCGCGGTACCTTACTCCACGCTTCCACTGCCTTGGTCAGGTGTCGCGGGTCGGTGTATGTGGTGTACTCGGTCTGGATGACCTCGGGTATACCTAGGTCTCGCCACATGTGCACAACGCCTGGGTGGTCATCCATGGCGGCGACCACGGTGAAGAAATTCGACGCTCGAAGGTACATCTCATGTTTGATAACCACGTCATGTCGGTTGTCGTTATCGGCGCGGTGGAACACTCCATGCAGAGGAACCGGGGAGACTTTCCGCAACCACGCATAAGAGCTGTCACGGTAACGCTCCCTACGCGCGGTGAACACGAGCACGGCGCGCCCAGCGGCGTGGTGCTTCAACAGGAACTCCACCGCTTCGAGGTTCGCGCTCGCATGTTCAATGTCGCGGTCGTAGGCTTCCGCGTCGAACCCTTCGGGGCGTCCGAAGTGGTGCTCGAAGGGGCGAACGTCAAGCAATGTGCCATCAATATCCATGATGACAGCTTCAGGTCTCTGGTCCACGTGTCTCCTTGTATGTTGCTTTCATATTAGCACTCAGTCCCAGTACCCGCCACCGTACTCAGCGAAGCGGTGGGTCTGGCGATTGTCGATCAAATCTTCCGCTTCCTCCACGTGTCCTCCGTTGGCGGCGATAACCAGCTCACGGAGGAAACCACGTGCGGATGCGCGATGCTTGCGGTGCCAGGTCTTACGCCCGTCACGGGCTCGCATAGACGTATAGCTACCACGGTAGAAACGCATTTCCGGTGTGCATCGAGCGCGCCAGAACCTGTTTTCTGCGCCGTGCTCGGTGCCAGCGTCACACTCGCCGTGGGCGTGCGCCCACGCATCGTGGGAGATGGTGTTGTAGAACTCACGGCTGAAAGGGTCGAACGCACGGATATAGACCGGGCGATCCTTGTCGGTACGGGACATCACACTGCCTGCTTTCCGCAGACCAGCCGCGCTGTTTTAGCGCTGGGTGCTGGTGAGCTTTATAACATGGCGGCGGTCCTGTCCTGGTTGACGTAGGTACTGTTACGACACATTAACATGCTCCGCTCAGAAGCAGCAACCGCACGAAGGGAACCGCCACGCGGCGTGATGGTCGATGCGGTCTTCCGCCTCATCCAAGCCTCCGGTGTGCACGGAGCGCAGGAGGTCGTGGGTGGTGGCACGCGCGAACGCGCGGTCCACGCGGGTGCGCGTCTTCTTACCGAGCTTCCGCGCAGCGGTGCGGTTGGTGGGGTGTGCGTGGGGGCGGCAGGCGGTCCAGCGGTAGTCCCGCGCGTTGTCGGGGCAGTGGGCGTCGCAGACGCCTATCCCGTGTGCGCGTGCGGAGTGCTCCACGCCGCGACGGTGCGAGGTATCGAGGCGGTCGTACGCGCGAACGTGATGCGGACGGTCCTTGTCGGTGCGCGACATTGGCTTGCCTTTCCAGGCAAGTAACGAGCGCCAGCTAGGCGCTGATGGCGTTACTTGCTTTAACTAGCAAGCATTTTGGACCCCTCGGTGTAGCGGTTGATAACACCAAAGTAACACATGCGATGGCGTAGTGCAAGGCTATTCGTCTGCCCCATTGTCCGCCCGCTTGCCGTCGTGAGCGTCGTTATCGCTCCCCTGCCTATCACCTTGCGCAGGCTCGTGCGCGCTCTCGCGGGCGCTTTCACGGATATCGGTGCGAACGGGCGATGGCTCCGCAGCGGTTGAACCCGCCCGCAACTCCCGCTCGGATTGTCTTTCCTCACGCTTAGCGTCGCGTTCCGCTTTCTTGGCTTCTGCGCGCGCTGCCCGCTCGGCGCGTTCATCCTCCTTCGATGCGAGCGCTGCTCGGGAGACGGTTGACTCCGACTTCTCCACAGATGGTGGTGCTCCCTCTTCGGAAGGCGGCGCGGTGGCGCTGACCTCCGCCGCAGTGCGGTGTTCGTGCTCCACATCACGGGTCTCCGAAGTGTTTTCCGCTTTAACTGGTAGTGCCTCGTGCGCAGGAGTTCGCGAAGCCTGGGTGACACTCGGTGAATCCTTAGAACCTACGTCTGACGTGCCAATTCCATGTCCCTGTTCGGGGTTGTCGTATGCCTCGTCAATGGTTGGGCGAAGTGCGTCGGACAGATTCCTGGCGGTAGTGTTGAGTCCCACCCACGTGAGGGGGACGGCAATCGGGAGAATCTCCGTGCGGTTCAGCACGTAGTACGTGCCCCCGGATTTCCAGACGAGGTTGCGCTCGCCGCGTGGGTCGTCGTGAACCGCTTGCTGAATTTCCTCTACCGTTGTAGGCGCGCCGAGAACGTCTTCGTAAGTGGTGTGCACATTGAACATGCCCATCGTCGCGTTGACGATAGCGAGCAGATTGAACCTATCTGGCCAGTGTGCCCACCCGTCATATTCACGGGCAATGTCGATGATGGTGTAGCGGCTGTCCTCTGTAGTGGGGGACGTGAATCCATTCTGAGACTGGAACCCTGTTTTGCGGGAGGGGTTGGCGATAAGAACGAACGTCACGCTCTCTTCAGGTGCGAAGCTGTCGCCGTGGGTTTCTATCCACCGCGTGGCGGACTGCGCTCCCTGACTTTGCCCCGCAACGATTACGGACGTATAGGCGTCTCCGCGCAGCGCCGAGTCCAGGTTATCCGTTCCTGCTTGAATTGACGCATCACCGAGAGCGGCAGGGTGCCTTATATTCACGCATTGACCGCTGCTGCACAGCGCTCCTCCTAGAGCCGCCGCCACGGAATCCTCAGCGTTGTAGTTCAGCGGCTGGAGGGTGTACGTGACTCCTTTCTCAGGAGCAGCGGCACTGGACAGTGGGGCTTGTGTTACAAGCGCTCCCGCGAGGAACGCGGACACGGCTAGCGTGCGCATAGACATTTAGGACTCCCGTAATTGACAGCGTAATCGGCGTGTACACGCTAACCCCTCAATTACGCCATACACCACCGTGATACCGATATTGTCGCTAATTGTCTCAACGGCACGGTATCTGCCAATTCAGAGGTCGTAAGCGACGAGTGTCCCGTCAGGTAGGTACCCCACTTGACCGCAGTCCACCATCCCAACCCACCACGGCATAGACTTGTCGCTGAAGGCGTTGCGCACAGGGGTTACACGGTCCATGACAAGCGCGGTCACGTCATCGTTGACTTTCAACCAGCGGCACGGCGCGACCGGTATCCCTTCGGGGTCACTGTATGTGGCAAACTCCATGGAGTTGCCGAGCAAACCCTCTTCGGTGGTGGGAACCTTGACCACGAACTCGGGGTACATGAGCACGGTGCGCGTCCGTGCAACGAGGACTTCCTCAGGAGCACCGTCATTGACAGCGAAAATGGTGTCCCTAACCGCTTTCGGGTACCGCCCAACACCTGCTCGGGACGGGCGGGTACCTCCGCGAGCCGCGCCCAACGACGACGGGCACCGACGCCCACCAGCGCGGCACATCAGGCGTCCTCGGACTCCAGCGCCGCGCGGCGGGTGAGAACCGTCTCCTGAGTACCACGAATCGGGCGGTCATCGAACTCGGGGTGTGTGGTGTAGAACTCCACCATGGTCAGGCAGTGCCAGAGGACAGCCACGAGGTGCGGTGATCCCGTCTCAGCGTCGATGTGCTCGCCGCTTTGCGCC
>Ga0209175_10001047_pt1 | contig 14416 bp, 8 predicted proteins | sample JI91814C2DNA_FD_187506 | JGI IMG/M metagenome (GOLD analysis project Ga0209175, IMG submission 187506) | Wastewater effluent complex algal communities from Wisconsin, to seasonally profile nutrient transformation and Carbon sequestration -... | ecosystem: Engineered > WWTP > Effluent > Algae...
CATCGCCGCCGAAATGAACTTTCCCTTCCCTTATCTTCTCGACGCAAGCCAGTCCGTCGCCAGGGGCTACGGCGCCGTGTGCACACCCGACTTCTTCGGCTTCGACGCCGGGCTCGGTCTCCAGTACCGCGGCCGCCTCGACGCATCGGGCAAGCAGCCCGCCCCCGACAACGCCCGCCGCGAGCTTTTCGAAGCCATGCGGCGCATCGCCCAAACCGGCCACGGCCCCCATGAGCAAACGGCCGGCATCGGCTGCTCGATCAAATGGCAGACCACCCCATGACTAGTGCCCAACGCCTCGACCAGGCCCGTGAATTGGTCGCCATCGTCCGCGAGATGGCCCGCACCACCATTCTGCCCCGCTATCTGCGCGCCGTGCGCGAGCACAAGGCCGACGGCAGCGTGCTCACCGAAGCCGACCTCGCCGCCCAGGCCGCGCTGGTCGAAAGCCTGCCCACCCTGATCCACGCCCCGGTGCTCGGCGAAGAAATGAGCGCCGAGGAACAGGGCCGCGTGTGGCATGCCGGCGTGCATGGCCTGTGGGTCATCGACCCCATCGACGGCACCACCAATTTCGCCAACGGCATCCCCTTCTTCGGCGTCGCCGTGGCCTATCTGGTCAGCCACAAAACCCAGATCGGCGTGGTGTACAACCCGGTTACCGACGAAGCCTTCTACGCCGCCCGCGGTGCCGGAGCCTGGCTCAACGATGTTTCCCTGCCCCTGCGCAGCCCCGCCGGCCACCTTCGCGAAGCGGTCGCCGGCGTGGATTTCAAACGTATCAGCCACCACCTGGGCGACGAACTGGCGGTGCGCCCGCCTTACTATTCCCAGCGCAACTTCGGCTCCAGCGCCCTCGAATGGTGCTACGTCGCAGCCGGCCGGCTCGATGTTTACATCCACGGCGGCCAGATGCTGTGGGACTACGCAGCCGGCCGCCTGATCCTCGAAGAGGCCGGCGGCAGCTACAGCAGCATCGGCGGCACGCCCCTCACGGCCGGCCCGGCCATCAAGCGCTCGGTCATCGCCGCCGCCAGTCCGGCCCTGTTCGAGCAATGGCGCACCTGGCTGCACGCCCACTCCTGAAAAAAGCCACCACGCCTTCACAAGCCCGGCCCCCAGGGGCATGACAGCAAAGACATTCCATCGATCGCCTACATCCAGCCCCGCAGCGGAGCGCTTTTGGAACAGCTCATATCCGCGTGAGCTGTTCCAAAACCACTCATTCACGGGAACAGTTCATGTCAATGAAGCACCCCATCATCGTGGTGACCGGTTCATCCGGCGCGGGCACCACCACCGTGAAGCACACCTTTGAAGGCATTTTCTGGCGCGAAAAGGTCAACGCCGCGATCATCGAGGGCGACAGCTTCCACCGCTACACCCGCGATGAAATCCGCGAGCGGATCGTCAAGGCAGAAAGCCAGGGCCAGCGCGGCATCAGCCACTTCGGCCCCGAAGCCAACCTGCTCGAAGAGCTTGAGCACCTCTTCCGGACCTACGGCGAATCCGGTGGCGGCAAGCGCCGTCACTACCTGCACCATGCCGAAGAGGCGTCGCGCCGCGGCCTCAAGGTGGGCAGCTTCACCCCCTGGGAAGAGCTCCCCCCCGACACGGACTGCCTGTTCTACGAAGGCCTGCACGGCGCAGTCACCACCGACAAGGTCAACACCGGCCGCCACGCCGACCTGCTGATCGGGGTCGTGCCGATCACCAACCTGGAATGGATCCAGAAAATCCACCGAGACACGAAAACCCGCGGCTATTCACTCGAGGCGGTGCAGGAAACCATCCTGCGGCGCATGCACGACTACGTGCATTACATCGTGCCCCAGTTCACCCACACCCACATCAACTTCCAGCGGGTGCCGATGGTGGACACCTCCAACCCCTTCATCGCCCGGGACATTCCGACGGCCGACGAATCGATGGTGATCATCCGTTTCCGCGACCCGCGCGGCGTGGATTTCCCCTACCTGCTGCGCATGGTCCACGACAGCTTCATGTCCCGCGCCAACACCATCGTGGTGCCTGGCGGCAAGCTCGACCTGGCCATGCAGCTGATCCTCACGCCGCTGATCTGGAAACTGATGGAACGCCGCCGGCAGTGGGTATGAGCGTCACCGCGACGCGGCCGTATTTCCTGCCCATGTTCCAGGCCGAGCTGCCACGGCCGTGGAAGACGCCGCGATAGGTGCTGTCGCCGGCCACCAGCACCACATCGCCGGCCGGAGCCTGCGCTGCTGCAGGCGCCGAGGGGCAACGCGGCACACACCCGCACAAAAGCGGCAGAACGGGAGACGGGCAACGCCTGGGAGCCCGATGCAAGAAAATGTAAGACCACGGCAGCGACGCGGCTTGTGCCGGAGTTTTTACGCCCCCGCCGTGACGCCTCCGACACCCACAATCAAGCCGCCAAGGCTACCCAAGCCCCCGGAAATCAAAGATAATTGCGGTCTTTGCGCGCCGCTCCCCCGGCCGAAAGTTCTTCGATGTCCACTTCGCGTAACGTCAAGCCGCCCGTCTTCAACTCCCTGACCGGCGCGATCCGCGCGCTAGCCATGGACGCCGTCCAGAAAGCCAACTCAGGCCACCCCGGAGCCCCGATGGGCATGGCCGAAATCGCCGAAGTCCTGTGGCGACATCACCTGCGCCACAACCCGGCCAACCCCAAATGGGCCGACCGCGACCGCTTCGTCCAGTCCAACGGCCACGGCTCGATGCTGATCTACAGCCTGCTGCACCTCACCGGCTACGATCTGTCCATCGACGACCTGAAGAACTTCCGCCAACTGCACAGCCGCACCCCGGGCCACCCCGAAGTCGGCTACACCCCCGGCGTCGAAACCACCACCGGCCCGCTGGGCCAGGGCATCACCAACGCCGTGGGCATGGCGCTGGCCGAAAAAATCCTCGCCGACAGCTTCAACCGCCCCGGCCACGCCATCGTCGACCACCACACCTATGTATTCCTCGGTGACGGCTGCCTGATGGAAGGCATTTCCCACGAAGCCTGTTCGCTGGCCGGCACCTGGGGCCTCGGCAAGCTGATCGCCTTCTACGACGACAACAACATCTCCATCGACGGCCACGTCGAAGGCTGGTTCACCGACGACACCCCGAAGCGCTTCGAAGCCTACGGCTGGCACGTGCTGCGCGACGTCCAGGGCCACGACCCGGTCGAAATCGAAACCGCCCTCCAGGCCGCCAAGGCCGAAACCGGCCGCCCGACCCTGATCTGCTGCAAGACCATCATCGGCGCCGGCGCCCCCAACAAGCAGGACAGCCACGACGTGCACGGCGCCCCGCTGGGTGCCGCCGAAATCGAAGCCGCCCGCGCCTACATCGGCTGGAAGCACCCCGCCTTCGAAATCCCCGCCGACGTCTACGCCGCCTGGGACGCCAAGGCCAAGGGCGCAGCTCTTGAAGCCGGGTGGAACACCCGCTTCGCCGCCTACGCCGCCGAGTTCCCCGAACTGGCCGCCGAGTTCACCCGCCGCATGGCCGGCGAACTGCCCGCCAACTGGGCGGCCCACGTCGAATCCGTACTCGCCAGGGTTGCCGAAAAGGCCGAAACCATCGCCACCCGCAAGGCCAGCCAGAACAGCATCGAAGCCTTCGCGCCCACGCTGCCCGAACTCCTCGGCGGCTCGGCCGATCTGGCCGGCTCCAACCTCACGCTGTGGTCCGGCGCCAAGGGCGTCAGCCGCGAAACCGGCGGCAACTATGTTTATTACGGCGTGCGCGAATTCGGCATGGCGGCCATCGCCAACGGCGTGGCCCTGCACGGCGGCCTGATTCCCTACACCGCCACCTTCCTGATGTTCAGCGAATACGCCCGCAATGCCCTGCGCATGGCGGCGCTCATGAAGCTGCGCCAGATCTTCGTGTTCACCCACGATTCCATCGGCCTCGGCGAAGACGGCCCGACCCACCAGCCGGTCGAGCAAACCGCCACCCTGCGCCTCATCCCCAACATGGACGTGTGGCGTCCCTGCGACACCACCGAATCGACAGTCGCCTGGGCCTCGGCGATCGAGCGGGCCACCGGCCCTTCGGCCCTCGCCTTCTCGCGCCAGAACCTGCCCTTCCAGGCGCGCACGGCTGCGCAAACAGCCGACATCCGCCGTGGCGGCTACGTGCTGTCCGAAGCGGGAACTCCGTCACAGCCGGTTTCGCCACAAGCCATTATCATAGCCACCGGCTCCGAAGTGGCACTTGCCATGGCCGCCCGCAAGCAGCTCGCCGATGAAGGCATTGCCGTGCGCGTGGTGTCCATGCCCAGCACCAACGTCTTCGACCGCCAGGATGCCGCCTACCGCGCCTCCGTGCTGCCGAAGGGCCTGCCCCGCGTCGCCGTCGAAGCCGGTGTAAGCGACGGCTGGCGCAAGTACGTGGGCCTCGAAGGCGAAGTGATCGGCCTCGACCGTTTCGGCGAATCCGCCCCGGCCGGCGAGCTGTTCGCGTATTTCGGCATCACCACCGAAGCGGTGGTTGCCGCAGTGAAAAAAGTCATTGCCTGACGCGGCTTCGCTCGCGTCACCGTCAGCGCGGCCCCGGGCCGCGCGCGCAGGATTTGTTTTTGTGTGATTAAGACTAGGGAGAAGAATCGATGAGCATCAAGGTCGCCATCAATGGTTTCGGTCGTATCGGCCGCTGCACGCTGCGCGCCATCTACGAGCAGGGTCTGCAAAACGAGTTTGAAGTGGTTGCCATCAACGCCTCCGGCGACCTGACCACCAACGCTCACCTGCTCAAGTACGACACCACTCACGGCCGCTTCGGCACCCCGGTGGAAACCGAAGGTGAGAACGTCATCATCATCGACGGCAAGAAGATCCCCTTCTACTCCACCAAAGATCCCAAGGGCGTGAACTGGGGCAGCCACGGCGTGGATGTCCTGCTGGAATGCACCGGAGCCTACACCACCAAGGCCAAGGCCCAGGCCCTGCTCGACCAGGGCGCCAGGCGCGTGCTGATCTCCGCGCCCGGCGGCGACGACGTGGACACCACCATCGTCATGGGTGTGAACGAAGACGCGCTGAAGGCCGACATGACCGTCGTCTCCAACGCCTCCTGCACCACCAACTGCCTGGCTCCGGTGGCCAAGATCCTGGCCGACAACGTCGGTATCAAGCAGGGCCTGATGACCACCATCCACGCCTACACCAACGACCAGGTCACCGTTGACGTCCGCCACAAGGATCTGCGCCGCGCCCGTGCCGCCGCTGCCAACATCATCCCGACCAAGACCGGTGCCGCCAAGGCCGTGGGCCTGGTGCTGCCGCAACTGGTCGGCAAGGTCGACGGTTTCGCGCTGCGCGTGCCCACCATCAACGTCTCGCTGGTCGACCTGACCTTCACCGCCGACCGCGCCACCACCAAGGAAGAAATCAACGCCCTGATGACGGCTGCCGCCAACGGCCCGCTGAAGGGCATCCTGGCCGTGAACAACGAGCCGCTGGTCTCCTCCGACTTCAACCACACCACCGTCTCCTCCACCTTCGATGCCACGCAAACCCGCGTCATCAAGGCCGAAGACGGCTCCGTGCTGGTCAAGGTGCTGGCCTGGTACGACAACGAATGGGGCTACTCCTGCCGCATGCTCGACGCCGCCCGCGCCTTCGTCAACGCCAAGTAATCCAGCTGTTTCAACGCCCCGCCCCGTGCGGGGCGTTTTTCATTCCGACGCCACGAAGAACATCATCATGCAAGTCAAAAAGCTCACCGATCTCGACGTCTCCGGCAAGCGCGTCTTCATTCGCGCCGACCTCAACGTACCCCAGGACGACGCCGGCAACATCACCGAAGACACCCGCATCCGCGCCTCGATCCCGTCGATCAAGTACGCCCTCGAAGGCGGCGCCGCGGTGATGGTCACCTCTCACCTGGGCCGCCCGACCGAAGGCGAAGTCACTGCCGACGACACCCTCGCGCCGGTGGCCGTGCGCCTCGGCCAGTTGCTGCACAAGCCGGTCAGGCTGGTCCAGAACTGGGTCGACGGTGGTTTCAGCGTCGCCCCGGGCGAAGTCGTGCTGCTTGAAAACTGCCGCTGCAACAAGGGCGAGAAAAAAGACAACGAAGAACTCGCCAAAAAAATGGCCGCCCTGTGCGACGTCTACGTGAACGATGCCTTCGGCACCGCCCACCGCGCCGAAGCCACCACCCACGGCATCGCCCGCTTTGCCCCGGTGGCCTGCGCCGGCATCCTCATGGGCGCCGAAATCGATGCGCTGGGCAAGGCCCTGCACGCACCGAAGCACCCGCTGGTGGCCATCGTCGGCGGCTCCAAGGTGTCCTCCAAGCTCACGATCCTGCGCTCGCTGGCCGAAAAGGTTGACCAGCTGATCGTTGGCGGCGGCATCGCCAACACCTTCCTGCTGGCCTCCGGCAAGCGCATCGGCGAATCCCTGGCCGAGCCCGACCTGGTCAAGGAAGCCCACGCGATCATGGACATCATGAAGTCCCGCGGCGCCGAAGTGCCGCTGCCGACCGACGTGGTCGTGGCCGACGAAGTCTCAGCGCTGGCCCGCGCCAACAAGATTTCCGTCGACGACGTGTCCGCCCACGACCGCATTCTCGACATCGGCCCGAAGAGCGCCGCGCGCCTCGGCGAAATCATCGCCAACGCCGGCACCATCGTCTGGAACGGCCCTGTCGGCGTGTTCGAGCTGCCCCAGTTCGCCGGCGGCACCAAGATGATGGCCTCCGCCATCGCCCACTCCGAAGCCTTCTCCATCGCGGGCGGCGGCGACACCCTGGCAGCCATCGCCAAGTTCAACATCTCCGACGACGTGGGCTACATCTCCACGGGTGGCGGCGCTTTCCTGGAATTCCTCGAAGGCCGCACCCTGCCGGCGATTGCCGCCCTCGAAGGACGCTTCAAGGACTAAGCCGCACTGCGCGTCAGCGCCCCCACATGCGGCCTGCGGGCCGCATGTTTTTTTATCGGAGCCCGGCGGCCCGCCCCGGCTGGCCGCTCAGCACATTCTTGATTGCAAAACGTGAATAAACGGCGCACCGCGCCGATAATCAAGTCATCGAATTATTGCGCTGCGCCCCCCGCGGGGATTTCCGCTCCGGACGCACCCGGCCATGCCCATTCCCCCCAGCGCCCTGATTGGCTCCCCCCGCAGGCTCGTCAGCGCCATCGTGCTGTTCGTGGTGCTGGACTTGAGCGTGCTGCTGATCAACCTGTGGCTGGCCGAGCAGTTGGCCCAGGATGCGGTGGCGATCAACCTGGCCGGACGCCAGCGCATGCTGTCCCAGCAGACCACCAAGGCCCTGCTGCTGGCCACGAACGCCCCCACCGCCAAGGATTCCGACGCCGCGAAACTGGAGCTTGAAGCGGCCTTCGGGCTTCTCCTGCAAACCCAGAAGGCCTTCGCCCAGGGCGGCGAAACCCGTGGCGGCGACGGCAAGACCGTAAGCCTGAAAGCCGTTCATGGCGAGGCGGCGCATGTCGTTGCCCAGGCCCAGGCAATCATCGCCCCCCTGGAGCAACTGCTCTCGGCGCCCGCCCCCGTGGGTGAGTCGCAGGCGCCCAGGCTTGGCCGGGCGACCAGCTACATGGTGAACCGCAACCAGGATCTCCTGTCGCTGATGAACACCCTGACCACCGCGCTCGAACATGACTCGGTGCGCCGCGCCCGCAACCTGCGGGCCATCCAGACCGGCGCCTTCGTACTCGCGCTGGGCAACTTCCTGGCCATCGTCATCGGCATGCTGAACCACTTTCGCCGGGTCGAACGCGACAGCCAGCAGTGGCGCGAGCTGGCGCGCCGGGACGCCCTGACCGGCCTGGCCAATCGCAAGGCCTTTACCGAAGCGGCCCAGGGCATGCTGGCCCGTGCCCAGGGAGATACCGTTGAAGGCGCACTGCTGATGCTGGATCTGGACGGCTTCAAGCCGATCAACGACACGCTGGGGCACGCCACCGGCGATCAGGTTCTGATCGCCCTCGCCCGCGCCCTGGAATCCACGGCCCGCACCACCGACGTGGTGGCGCGCCTCGGGGGCGACGAGTTCGCGGTGCTGTGCCCCAAGCTCCACGGCCAGGACGACATCACCCACTTCTGCAACCGCCTTCTCACCGCCATCACCGACCTTCCCGGGCAGGTCTGCCCGGGCAAGCGGCTCGGTGCCAGCATCGGCGTAGCCCTCTACCCCGAAAGCGGCTACGAACTCGAGCACTTGCTGGGCCTGGCCGACAAGGCCATGTACGCCGCCAAGAACTCAGGCGGCGGCCGCTGGGAGATCGCCGCCTGACCCGCCGCGCCCGGCGGCAAATTACTGCGGCTTAGAGCTGGGCCTCCCGACGGATTTTCCAGTCACCGCCTTCCCGAACCCATTCGATCTGCTTGCGCCCGGCATCGCTGTAGTTGCCGGAGCGGTAGCGCTGCTCGAAGCTGACCGATACCACGTCACCCTCCACCTTGTAGCTGGGCGTGCCAAGCGACACCTGGATTTCGCCCTTCTTGTCGAGCTTCACCCGGCGATCGGCCTCCCAGGCGCTGCGGGCGCGCTTGTCGGTGGGCACGAAGTTGCTGCCGTAGAAGGCCAGGTAGCGACTGGCGTCCTTGGCCTCCCACGCCTGGCGCCAGGCTTCGAGACGGCTGGCCACGAGCGGGGTCGGGTCGGCCGCCGGTGTGGCTGCCACGGGGACAGGCGCAGGCGCCGTAACGGGAGCCGGAGCCGGAGCCGGAGCCGCCGCCACCGCCGGCGGAGCCGCTTTCAATGCCACCGGCACCGCCGCGGCGGCCGCCACCTGCACCGGTGCGGCGGCCTGCGGCGTTCCGAGCTGGGCGTGATGCTGGCGCAGGGCCGCGTTGGCAGGGTCGAGGGCCAGGCCGCGCTCGAAAGCCTGACGGGCCGCCGGCAGCTCGTTACGGGCCATCAGCACGACCCCGAGGGTGTCGTGGTAGCTGGCCCGTTGTTCATCCTTGGTCACGGCTTTCCGGGCCAGCGTCAGGGCCTCGTCGAGCTTGATCCGCTGGCTGGCCAGTACAAAGGCCAGATTGTTGGCGAGACGCACGTCTTCCGGCTCGATCCGGATGCCGGCCCGGTATGCCGCCTCGGCGTCTGCCGGGCGCTTCATGCGTTCGAAAGCCTGACCGCGCAGCGCGTGGGGCAAGGCGCTGGTCGGGACGAGGCTGGCCGCACGGGCATAGGCCTCGACGGCCTGATCGCCCTTGCCGAGAGCCAGCAGCGCATCGCCGCGGCCCAGCATTGCACCGGCAAAATCCTTGCGGACGGCCAGCGCCTTGTCGAAGGCGGCCAACGCCCGGTCGGCCTGGCTCTGCTTCAAGGCAATCATGCCCTGGGCGTGCAGTGCAAAGGAGTTTCCCGGATCGCGCCGCACGGCTTCGTCGATGGCGCGCCCGGCTTCTTCGGTCTTGCCCTCGGCCGACAGGGCCAGCGCCAGACCAAGGTGGGCCTGGGCGAGCTCCGGGTGCTGCTTGAGCACTTCGCGCAGCTGGGCAACGGCGAGGGCCGGCTTCTTGAGTTTTTCAAGGTAAAGGGAAGCCAGGTCGAGCTTGAGCTGGACAGTGCCCGGCTGGCTGGCGATCGCGGCGTGGTAGCTTGCCTCGGCCTCGCCCGGCAGACCCTGCTCCACCAGCAGACGGGCCTGCGCCTGAAGCACGCCGGCCTGGCCGGGGGCCATGGCCACGGCGCTGCTCATCCAGTCGCGGGCTAGCTTGCCCTGCCCCTGCCCCTGGGTCGCCGCGGCGAGTCCGACCATCGCCTCGACGGAGCGGGGATTGAGCTTGTAGGCCTCGCTGAAAGCCTTTTCGGCCTGCTCGAACTGCCGCAGCCGCAGCGCCAGCTGCCCCTTGTTGAGCGCATTCAGGTCGGCACGGGTCGGCTCGGCAGACAGGCTGGGCTGCGGCGTGCTGACCAGCGCCCCGGCGCAGGCGCCACCGGCCAGGAGGGCAAGGCCGACCCCGAGAATGTGGGCAGGAAGATGACGGGTTCGATTCATGGCAACCTCGATAACTAAAACGACTCGGGCCACGGCAACAGCCGGGCCGGCGCGCCGATGCGGGCAACGCGTCGAAAGATAGCCGACGCCGGGAGCATCCGACGGTCGTATATTTCACAGCCAGGGGCAGTCCGCCTGCCCATTCGGGCGCGGGTGCGATTTATTACTGGATCCGGGCAGGATCGGGCGTCCCCCGAAATGGAAAAAAAGGGGGCAAGCCCCCTTTTTCCGTGCCCGACGGGCTTGAGCACGGACGCGATGAAGCGCCCGTTCAGACTCAGGCCTTGTTGCGGCGACGCACCGCGGACAGGCCGGCCAGACCCAGCGCGCCCAGCATCAGGGTGGTGGGTTCGGGAACCTTCTGGCTCGGCGTGGCCGAGATCACATCCTGGCTGGAATTGCTGGACCAGGTCGTCAGCGAGAAGCTGCCGGTGGAAGCGGCGCCGTTACGCAGGTCTTCGAGGTAGACCCAGGCGATGTCCCAGGCTTCGGTCAGGTCGGTGGCGGTGTGGGTGGCATCGGGAATGCCCACCCAGTTCTTCAGGTTGCCGGTGTCGAGGTTGCTGTCATCGAGGGCTTCCCACAGGGCGATCTGGAAGCCGGCGACTTCAACGGCGCTGGTCAGATGCACCTTGCTGTAGCTCTGGTCGAAGAGGGTCTGCACGGCGCTCGGAACACTGGTGCCGGCGGTGAAGTCGGCGCCGGTGGTCAGGGCGGCGTTGGAGATGCCGGCCAGCAACTCGTAGCAGAAGGCGGCGAAGCTGCCGCTGTTGATGTCGAAAACAGTGGTATCGACCTGGTGGGTGGTGGTGCCGGCAGCGTCAACGACATCGACGTTGAAGCCCAGCAGGACGTTCTGGTCCGGTGCCATCACCAGCGACTCGGCGTGGGCGGAGGCGCTGGCCAGCATGCCGGCAGCGGCGAGGGCCAGGGCGGCTTTCTTGAAGAGGGGAAAGTGATTCATTTGGGGCTCCTGCGTTAAAAAGTGGGGTGATGCAAATCAAGCTCCGCCGCGCCGGCCGGAAGAATCCGACCGGCGCGAGGGGGGTCGCTTACGCGGCCATCAGTGCGTATTGCTGCTCTTCGTAAAGGCTGGAGAGCTGACCCAGGGCGGCGACTGCGCTGTCGTTGCCGACGCTCGACGCGCTCGTCACGGCGGCTTCACCCACCGCGACGCCGGCACCCAGGACGAGGTCGAGGCTGCGGTCGTCACCCAGGAGGGACGCCAGGTTGGGCAGTTCGACGCCGGCTTCATTGGCATCGGCCAGGGAGACGTTGAAATACACGTCGGCCATGTCGATGCTGCTGCCGTCGGCCATCACCGCGCTGGAGCGCTCCAGGTGCAGGTTGCCCTGGGCATCCACCGCCGGCAGATCGATGTGATCGACCTTCAGGCTGGCCACACCGGCTTCGGCGAGCGTGCGCAGTTCGCCGGCGTCGGTCTGGTGGTTGCCGTTGAGGTCCTGCCAGACGCGCAGATCGGCGAAGTGGGCATCGCTGGCATCGACGAATCCGTCACCGTTGCTGTCGAAAGCGCCCAGCTTGGCAAAACCGTCGCCCTTGCTGGTGCCGCCGAACAGTTCGGAGAGATTGTCGATCTTGCCGTTCTGGTCGATGTCGATCGCCAGGAAGGCATCGCCGGAGGAAATCCAGCCGCTGTCGATCGCCTTGCCGTTGCCGAACAGGTCGAACTTGCCGGTGGAGTCTTCACGGGCGATGGTCTGGATGCCGTTGTGATCCAGGTCGAGGACGATCGGGGTGATCGCCGCGTCCCAGGTCATGTCGGCCTCGCCGGACACCAGGGTGGTGAAGGCCGAGTAGGCCAGGTCCGTGGTGCTGTAGGCGTCGGCGTCCCGGCTGTCGTCGGTGCCCACGTCCTTGGCGGCCCAGAACCAGGTCGACATATCCGTGCCCTTGTACACCGTGGCGCTCTTGTCGAAGCAGATCTGGTACGAACCCGGGTTGAGGTTGGTGAACTTGTAGTTGCCGTAGGCATCCGTGTAGGTGCTGGTCCAGCTCTGGGTGGTCGCGCTCCACAGCCAGACCTTGACGTTGGCGATGCCTGCCTCGCCGGAGTCCTGCAGGCTGTTGTGGTTGGCGTCCTCCCACACCTTGTCGCCAATGCTGGCCTTGCGATACAGGCCGGCATCCACGGAACGCTCGTTCTCGCCCACCGAAAGCGTCACGAGAGCAGTCTTGCCGGAGGTATCGATGTCGGAATCGACGGCGTCGTTGGTGCCCCGGTTCTGCTTGGTGACGTAGTAACCGGTCGGGGCCACCACCTGCACCTTGTAGTCGCCGGGGGCAAGGTTGCTGAACAGGTAGTTGCCGTTCGCGTCGGTCGTGGCGGTGGCCACCACGGTGCCGACGGAGTTGAGCAGCTTGACGGTGACGCCCTGGATGCCGGCTTCACCCGCGTCCTGCAGGCCGTTGTAGTTCATGTCCTCCCACACCTTGTCGCCGATGGAAGCCTTCTGGTAGAGGCCCGCATCCCACGACAGGTCGTTTTCGCCGGCGACCAGCGTGGTGGTGATGGTCTTGCCGGTGGTCGGGTCGAAGTCGCTGTCGGTCGCGTCGTTGCCGCCCTGATCCTTCGCGCTGATGAAGTAGCCGGTCGGCGCCACCACCTGGGCAGCGTAATCGCCCGGGGTCAGGTTGCTGAACAGGTAGTTGCCGTTGGCGTCGGTGGTAGCGGTCGCGACCACGGAACCGGTGCCGTTGAGCAGCTTCACGGTAATACCGGCCAGGCCGGTTTCACCTGCGTCCTGCACGCCGTTGGCGTTGGTGTCGAGCCACACCTTGTCGCCGTACGAAGCGGTGCCCACGGGCGCAACAATCCCTGCATCCAGGGTCTGGTCGGTCTCACCGGACTCGAGCACCGTTTGCGCGGTTCTGCCATCAGTCACGTTGGCGTCGGAGTCGGTGGTGTCACTACCGCTGTTGGCCGTGGTGAAGCTGTAGCCGGCCGGCAACGTGGTCTTATCAAACTGCACGCTGTAGGTGCCCGGGCGCAGGTTGGTAAAGAGGTAGTTGCCGGTGGCATCCGTCGTGAGCGGGCTGCCTACCGCATTGCCCGCAGCATCGAGCAGGGTTACGCGGACACCTGCCACGCCGGCTTCACCCACATCCTGCTGGCCATTGGCGTTGGCGTCGATCCACACACGGTCGCCCAACGCTGCCGCGCGGTAGAAACCGGCGTCAACCGACAGATCCTGCTCACCGGCACTGATAGAGACTTGCGCCGTCTTCAGGGTCGTGGGATCGAGGTCACTGTCGGCGCCGTCACCACCCTGATTCGGCAGCGTTACGAGATAGCCGGTCGGCGCCACGATGCTCACCGAGTAAGTCCCCGGCACCACATCGAACAGGTAGTTGCCGTTGGCATCCGTAGCGGTGGTCTGCACAACGGTGCCTGCGCTGTCGAGCAGATTCACGGTTACACCGGCAATACCCGCCTCGCCTGCATCCTGGGTGCCATCGCCATCCCGGTCCTCCCAAACTCGGTCGCCCAGGCTGCTCGTGAGTGCAGAAGTCGTGTAGTGCGCGGCATCGGAGTCGGTGGTCGCGCGGCCGGAAACGGCATCCGTGCCCACTGCGGTACCGATGTTCACATACTGCACGCCCGCCTGGACCGTCTCGGTGGCCGTGTAAACCCAGGTTTCGCCCACGTCGAGCTTGTTGTCGCCGTCGGTGTCACCCCCTACGAAGGTCAGATTGGCGATGCGGTCGTCGGTCACCGTGACGTTAGAGAGCGCAACATCACCCGTGTTGGTCACGCGGTAAGTAAAGATCGCCTCTCCGCCCACCGGAATCACAGGACCAACGAAATCGGCGTCGTAGTCCGGGGTTTCGACCACGGTCGTGCTGCCCGTGGAGGGCGTGTTGAGATCCGCACCCAACTCGTTTTGAGCCGCGAATAGATCTTTCGTGGCCTCATAGTTGCCCGTCGCAAAGGCAGTCTGGACCATGGAAATGATCTGCGCCTTGGTGTAGGCGTAATCCACGTAAGGATTCGCTGCGTTCAGCAGTGCCGCGCTGGAGTGGCGCAGCAGCGCCTCTACACCACCACCGTTGGCGCTGAGGGCCTGCACCAGGCTCGGAGCGGAACCGATCACATCGACGCCAAAGATCGACTCGTAGCTGTCGCCGGGCCCATAGCCGGTTTCGCCCCAGCCGGCCTCGACGGCGGAACCGCCGGGCGCATGGGTCTTCCAGAAACCCGGCGTGAGACCTTCGCCACCGCCAGAATTTTCAACCAGGTAACGACCACGCACGAACTTCTCGATGTCGATACCCACGTCCGCCTGGATGCCGGCGTCCCAGGTGCGGTCGCTTTCGCCGGAGTCGAGCACGGTCTGGATGGTCTTGCCGTCCAGGCTGTTGGCGTCGGAGTCGGTCGCGTCACTGCCGCTGTTGGCGGTGGTGAAGCTGTAG
>Ga0209175_10001057_pt1 | contig 14325 bp, 13 predicted proteins | sample JI91814C2DNA_FD_187506 | JGI IMG/M metagenome (GOLD analysis project Ga0209175, IMG submission 187506) | Wastewater effluent complex algal communities from Wisconsin, to seasonally profile nutrient transformation and Carbon sequestration -... | ecosystem: Engineered > WWTP > Effluent > Algae...
AACTTCCATTGCCTTTAAAGGTGATTATCTTGCTGACGTAATTAAATCCATTGACGATCCTGAAATCATCATGGAATTTTCTAGTTCAAACTCTCCTGCCGTCTTCAAAGACCCGTCTGACGCTCAATACATTTCAGTCATCATGCCGATGAAACTTTAAACGACAGGAAAATTTATAAAATGATTGTCTTTTGTCATTCCCGAAATCCCCTATCGGGAATCTCTTGTTCTAAGAGGAGTTTGAATTTACTTGAGATTCCCGACAGAAAAATTCGGGAATGACATCTTGTGAAGCACGGCAATTGTTCTTAACTAAACTAAAACTTCAAAACTTCCGCAGCCATGCGGAGGTTCAATTAAACTTCAAAGCCAAACTAGTTTTCTTCATTGGAGAAAATGGAGCGGGTAAAACTAACGTTATTGAGGCTATTAATCAGTTTGCGACACTTAAAAGTTTTCGTGATAATTCAGATGAAGAACTTGTAAATTGGAATTCGAATTTTTATTATATCAAAGGCGATCTTGTTTCAGAAGAAATGAAGAAGACAATCGAGATAGGATATAGCAAAGCTGATTCTTTAAAACGCAAAGTAAAATTAAACGGCGAAATTATTCAGAAGAAACAAGATATAATCGGAGAACTCAAAGCGGTTGTATTCTCCCCCGTTGATTTAAAAATAATTGACGGTGGTCCTTCCGAGAGAAGACGTTTTATAGATAGTTTTATTTCAACGATTAATCGATCATATTTCGCGAATATCTTAGACTATAATAAAATTCTAAAACATAGAAATACGCTTCTCAAGAAAAAAGATTTTTCTAGTTCAGAGCTTGCTCCCTGGGATCAAATGCTTGTAAAAAAAGGCGTTGAGATTGCAAATGAAAGAGGGCGTGTAATTAATATCATCAATCAAATGTATAAAGAGAATTTGGCTAAACTCAGTGGAGAAAAAGACAAATTTGAAGTAGTCTATAAACCCAACGTAGCGAATAACGAAGAGTATGCGAAAAAACTTGCCGAGCGAGTTTCACGCGATACTCATTTGGGTTATACTTCTGTAGGAATTCACCGTGATGATATTTTTGTAGGGGCTAATGGCAAAGATATTATTGAATTTGGCTCGCAAGGACAAAAAAGAAGCACCGTCATTGCCCTTAAAACTTCTCAATTCAAATTTATCCAAAACCAAATTGGAGAAGCTCCAATATTATTAATTGATGACGTTATCCGCGAGCTTGATGTTAAACGCAGAGAATACTTTGTAGATCTCATCATAGATTGCGGACAGGCTTTTTTTACGACTACCGACTTAGAGGGTATTCAGGATTACCTTGGAAATTTAGAAGAAGTAAAGCAGGTTTTTGTAATTCAAGATGGGAATATTTCTGAGATCAGTTGAAACTATGTCTGAAATACACAAAGTAAATCTTACCGATCTAGAATCTATTGTTCATCAAATTGGATATGATAAAGAATCGTTGTTAAATACCGTTATCCTTAACCAAGTAACTCAGAATTGGAAAGAGATTATTGGACCTGTTTATGTGAATCAAGCACAACCTTTTAAAGTAGATCGAGATGTTCTTTTTGTGCGAGTCGCGCATTCAGCATACAAGATGGAGATAGGATTTATAAAAGAATCTATTTTAAGAACTGCAAATAAATTGTTTCAACAACCACTTCTAAAGAAAATCGAAGTTCAAGTTGGGAATTTGCAGTATAAGCCAGCTTCTCGAGAAACGTCAATAGATACCCTGGAAGGAAAATCAGAATTAGTCGAAACTATAGAAAAGGAAGAGGATGAGTTTATTCGCAACAAACTATTAAATTTTGTGAAGAAGTTGAAGATTTAATAATTCATAAAACATACAAATATCCACAGTGTTTTTTTCTTATAAAAATACCCTAACAAATAAATAAATAATCTATCGACAAACCTAAAAGGATTTTCTAGTTTGGAACTATGATAAAAAGAATATTACTGTTAGGTTTTCTTGTAAGCTTTTTAATAAATTGTGATACTAAGAAAAATCAATACCCTGAGCAATTTAGATCACAGTTGCTTTGTTACGTAGGAGCAATTTGTCCTACGCAGCGTGGAGTAAAGTATGGCATTTTGGGAGATAGCTGGACGGATTTGGTATTAGGCGTTCCACTCATAGAAACCCTTCGTGTGCAGCTTGAAAAGCATTATAATTATAAGATGGTTGGATCTACTCTTGGGGGTCAGACAATGACAACAATTTACCAAACAGGCACCCATACAAGAGTAATCGATGAAGCTGGTCCTGATATTAAATACATGTTACTTTCTTTGGGGGGCAATGATATTCAAGGAAATCCTGGAAGATATGTTGGTAGATTCGCTACAGAAAAACAAGAACGATTTAATCTTGTCCAGACAACGTTGCTTAATATGATTCGAACGGGTAATGCGTATAAGGTTCAGAAATACGGAGGAGCTCCCCTGCTTTGGATTATTCATGGATATGATTTTCCAAATCCAGATGTTCCAAGCATGCCGGATTCTACTGGTTGTAGACCTACGCTAAAATCTGTTGGATTTACGGATGCAGAAGTTACAGCCTTAGTAGTAGATGGTTTAGCGGATTACAATAATATGCTGCGTGACATCACTACGAGAGAGCCTCAATTGCGTTACATTGATCTTCGCGCAACGTTAGGCGGTCCGCCAGCATCATCAGCAGGAAATATGTGGGATTGTATTCATCCTAATACGGGTGGGTTTAATTTAATTGCTAAAAAATATGTAAATGCTTTAGAAGGATATACAAATTATGAAAAATAAAGTGATTAGCGTTTTCGGTTTGTTAGCCTTTACAATTGGAATATATGCTGACGATAAAAGCTCCTTTGCTGTTCCTCTCCGAGTAGAGCCAGCAGCGGTATACACAAAAATCCGTATCGATGGACAAGCAGCAGAAAATAGAGAAGCCAATGTATACGAAAGAGAAAAGCAAGGTAATATAGAAGGTGAATTGAAATTTCTACAATACTTTTCTGTAAAAGTAGGAACTACAAAATCGCAATGGGAAAAATCTGGATCTAAAACTCTAACGCAAATGGATCGTTTATATGCAGGGCTTAAATTTGCAAAAGAACATCAATTATCTTTCGGCTCCATCGTATGGGGTGGAGGTGTTAAATGGTTTGACCAGCAATCCAAAAAATATGCTCGTGATGGTCAGGCTCCTGAGTTATACTTATTGCGGCCAAATCTAAATTTTGGATTAAAGCTAGGAGCATTTGAAGCCATTGTAGATTTACAATTTCAAACTGAGACTAACAGGGCATTCAAAGAAAACCCAAAAGAAGAATTCAGAAGATATTATCAGAGTGGCCTTGCTCTATCTTATGGGCTAACAGAGAATTTCCGCATATTCGCTGAAACAGAATACAGAAAGCCTTATAACCCAACAGTAGATGTTCATACAAAATTCTGGAATGTGTATCCGGGAGTCAGTTATCAAATTTATAATGGTGGATTTCTTTCTGCATCATTACAATTTCCTGTTATTCCAGAAAGGCAAATGGACAGGGGAATGCGCATTAGTTACTTCCATATCTTTGATTATTGAGAATTAAGACATGTGCATTGCCACAGAGGCACCGGGACGCAGAGAAAGCAAAGAGTATTGATTTTTTAACTCTTTTCTTTGCGCCTTCGCGTGAACAAATCTTTTTTTGACACAACGCCTTATTTAATATCTCTTGATAATATTAGAATATCTTTATCTGATGATTTTAGAATAGATTGAATTTTTCCTAAATCGTCTGAAGTCTGTGCTGGTTTTGACAATACATTAACTAAGTCGGCAAATGGGTATTTGTCTCCCTCTAATCTATCAACATAATAAAGCGTGTTTACTCCTTTTCTCATCCAGAAGTCTGACCAGAAATAATAATCAAGGGAAACCGAATCAAGTGACGATTTCGGAAAGATTGTATTAGAAAATAAGATTGCATTTGGTATCATCCTTAGATCTACGCGACGTTGCATCTTTAAGAATGATATAGATGAATTATTTTGACATCTCCATTCAAAGTTTTCTATGGAAGAACTGTCGCGATTTCCTAAGTCTCTTGTGTTCCAAATATGAAGCCTATCCTCTGTAGGAAAAGTTTTAAGTCCTTCAAAATAATCTGTTGGTAAATATTGAATTGCTCCGGTAGATACTTCACTTCCATTTTCACAACTTACGGCAACAGGTTGTAAGTCGCTTTCTAACTTTTTAGAATTAGATTTACCAAATCGATAAAATAGCCTTACATTTAATAATGCATTATTCTTTTTCATTGCCTGGTATAAATCGATACCAATTGGATTTAAGAATATCTGCACGTTCCCTGCCCTTTCTAAAAATGGAATAGATGCAAAAACCTTATTGTAATAAGCTGTTGTTCTGTAGTCGATAGAATTATGCTGACTATAATTCCATTTATCCCTTGTTGCTTCTGGATTATAAGAGATAACATAGATTTTTTCGTTAAATGAGAACGCTGATACAAACGGATCCCTTAAATCTTTAAGGATACCTAAATCAAATGTTTCTGTTTCTGAAATAATCTTAGCGGCTTCTGCATCGCGTAATTTAGAGTAACCGCTTTTACTATAATACATATCGTTCGCAGGTCTAAATGCTCGGTATTGCTTCATTCTTTTTACAACATCTGGAATTTGTGAAATGCTTTTTCCTGCAATGATAGGAGATTTTACTCTCATCTTTTGATAGTAGTATAAAAATTCAGCAAGTGATTGGTAATTTTTAGTGTTAATAAAGAACTGAACTGCATTTCGAAAGAATGCTTCTGAATCAAAACGAGAATCGAGAAAGTTTTTCACTCCAAGTATATCGTCTAACGGTTCTTCATTTCGCATTGAGTGAAGTAGAGACCTATAAGATGCAGCATGATTACCTCGTTCTCCGCCTTGCACACGAGCAAATAAAATGCCGGAAGATCGCATCCATTCTGAACTAAACACTGGATCTGAACCACCGATGATGCCATAACTCTTTGTGAATTGAACAGTAGACTTGCGGTATTTCTTACTTAAGATACTACAATAACCGTTCATCAAAGTCGCCGCATATTCTACACGTTTCCAGCCTTTGCTTTGCGCTATATACAGAATATCCTCTGAAATTTTTTCTGCTACTTCTGGTTTATCAAACATCATTATTTGCGCAATGCGAAGTCTTATAAAGAGGCTATCCTCTGTCACTCTCCCTTCAGGATTTAAGCTTTTAAGTGCTTTGACTGCATTCACTGCTGACTTCGATTTCCATAAAGAAAGGGAAATTAGATTTCGGGCACCGTTAATAGAAATGTAATCATCATAGAATGGATTTTTCATAGATTTATTCCAGTCTTTTAGATTCAATTCCAAGTAATAGGTTAATGACTGTTTGTAATCTTTTCGCAGGTATGCTATGGCACCGAGCTTTAAGAATAAATGATTTTTATTTGAACTAATCGATGGTGTTCGTTTCGATACGTAAACGAGTGATTCTTCTGCTCCCAATAAATCATCATTTAACATTTGGTAATACGATAGTCTTTCATGATCGACAGGATCGAAAGAGCCACTTACTTTTTGTAGATTGACTAACGTTTTTTGAAAATGCACTGCTTCGTATACAAATCCGAGATAGGCTAATTTAGTTGGTAGGTCAGTCGAGAATTGTGAAAGGTAGCTAATATGGGATAATTCAGATTCTTCAAAGAAAGGAGCAACCAATCTGTCGAGATTTAAAAAGTCACGGTGGGGATAATCGCTATTTTCCACTAAATGTTCTAAATGGATCGAGAGCTTCATCAGCCTGCAATAACCATACATGGGTTTGTTTCGATTACAGTTTAGATTTTTAATTGCTTCTTTTGTGTCTGCAGCAACTGCTGTTTTCTTTAAATTGCTTTTTATTAATTTGGCAATGCTAACGTTTAAAGGATTTTCTTCTCTATAAATTAAGTCATCAAGCTTAACAGTAGCATCAGAAGTTTCTCCTTTTTCAATTTTCCAAAATACTAAAATAAGATTAGCTAGGAACTCATAATTATTCTTGTCATTCTTAAGAAGACTAACTAGGTTGGTTAATCCGTCTTTATCTCCACGAGCAATATAGTATTCAGAGACAAATAGAGCATATTGTTGTATCTGGTCACTGTTTAACTTTTGTGGCAGATAACGAATCGTATCCCTTGTATCGAAACTATTTATATCATTAATATATAGAATGGAATGGTTGTTACCCACTTCCCATCCTGTAAAAGGTGCTGCTATAATTGTTGTGCTGAAAATAAGAAAAAGGAAAATTGCTTTTTTAAAATTCATAAATTTTTACTCAGTAGAAAAGAAATTTTTATTCACTAATCTCTTTTTTGATTAGATTCACCAAATCCTGCAAACTTTTTTTATCCATTACGAAACTAATATTCCCTGATTCAAATAATTTTGGCAATGGGACGGAGCCTCCAAGCGAAAGTGCTTTTAGATAGTATTCTATTGCTTCTTTTTCGTTTACAAGACTATTACGCCAAAATTGCAAAGCACCTAATTGTGCAATGCCATATTCTATATAATAAAAAGGAGATGTGTATACATGAGGATACTGCCAACGCGTCTTTTCTATTCTATCTAATCCACTCATATCAAGGAAAGGTTGAAATCTGCGATTGAGTTCTTGCCATTTTTTACCTCTAGCATCCCGTCCGTTATCTTCTGTTGTGTAAACCCAGTGCTGAAAAGAATCAATCATAGACATAAATGGGAAAAATTCTACAATTTTAATTAGTTGCTCTCGTTTAACACGCGTTATCTCTTCTTGCTTGTATACATTGTGAAAGTAGGGTCTTCCTAGGAGTTCCATGGACATGGAGGCGACTTCTGCAAATTCTAAAGGAGACGAACGATAGCTTTTTAGGAATTGATCTCGTGCTTGAAATGCATGAAAAGAATGACCGGCTTCGTGTAACAATGTATCTACATCTCTTTTGGAGCCAACTGCATTCATAAAGATAAAGGGAACTCTTTTTTCGGAAAGCTCAGTCATGTATCCACCCGGTGCTTTGCCTTCACGACTTGACAAATCTAATAGCTTATGCTCTCGCATATACTGAAAGTAGCCACCGATGATTGGATTTAAGGAAGAAAATATTTTCTCTGTCTTATCGCAAAGTTCTTTCTCTGAATCAAATGCTTTAATAATTCCGTATCCATCCGGGTCAACGTATAAGTCCCAGGGGCGAAGGCTAGTTATTCCTAACTTCTTACATTTTTCCTTTGTCCATTCTGAAATTAGAGGAACTAATGTTTCGGCAATGGAGTCATGCATATTTAAACAGTCTTGGGGAGTATAATCAAACCTTCCTTTTGAAACAAATGCATAATCGCGATAATTCGCAAAGCCTGCGTTGCGTGCTGCTTGCGTTCTGATTTTTAACATTTCGTCAAATAAATCTTCTAATTGCTCTGCATCTTTTAGGTGAACGTCAACTCTTGCTCTGTATGTTTTCTCACGTATTATGCGATCTGGGTTTTCTTGAAAAACAGCCATTTGCTGCACAGTGTAATTTTTACCTTCGTATTCCACCATCCAAGAGCCGGTTATCTTTTGATAGTTCTGTGATAACTTTGCGTCTTGAATAAATAAATCAATGTTTTCCTTTCGATAGATTTCTTTTTCAGACTTGGTCTTTTTAATAAATACCGCATAATAACTATTATCCAGTTGATCTATAAAGGAAGATGCTAGAAATTTTTCTTGTAATGAATTTTCAAAGGGATCAATGATCGGGGAAATATTTTCAATATAGTGTAGGTATTCAGCTTCTGCTGCTTTATCTTTAGTATCCACAGTCATGTTTACATAGCTAATGGAAATTGCTTCATCTACAATTGAATTAAGTTCTGACCAGAACTCAAGGAAGGATTTTAAATTATCTACTGAGTTAATTTTATAATCGAGTAATTGTTGGTAAACGGTTTTTAGCTCTGATTCATTTTTGGGATTTAGTTCTTTGCTTAGATATTTTCTACTATACGTTTGGTCAAGGTTCTTCATGCAATGCCTTATTCTAAATTGATATCTATCTTTTCTGATTCATGAGATGAATCCTCGCTTTTTTTGAATCGGAAAGAGATCATATCCACAATGTGTTCTGTATAATATCTGTCATTCGTATAAGTTTTGGAGATTTCATATAATTGCTTTTCTTCCTCGTGATTGAGTTTTCGTTCCATTGAAATATTGAATAGAGTAAGAAATCCAAGGGCGGATAATGCTTTGTTTTCCGATTTTAGATAACCGAAGAATTCTTCGGATTTTATATTCGAGAAACTTGGAATCAATGTGGAAAGAAGTTCAATCGCACCATTTGGCGTGTCTTCTTTAAAGTTTTGGATATACCATTTTACTATTGCATAGGCTTTTTCATTTCCAATATCTATTAATACATAGAATATACCCACTACAAGATTGGTTTTCTCATTCCATATATTGCTATCTTTTATCAAATCGCCAACAATGTTTTTAAATAAAAACCAGATTGCCTTTTCGTCCTCTAGTGCTTTTTCTTTCAACTCTTGTAAAAGATTTTGAAAATGAAATGAGCCTTCAACTTCCGCCAATTGCTTTAAATATTCTTCTACCTTCTCATTTATGGGGTCACTCATTAAATCATAAACCTCTCTCGTTTTCGCTACTCTTAAATAATTTACTCACTATGAAATGCAATTAAAAAAAACTTCAATGAAATGAACTGAGCCCCATCGCTGGAAGTTTGTATTTTTTTCTTTTAGTGACGAAAATATCATCAATTGCAATCAGATATTCCTTGTCTTTTGTTACATTTTGATGCGGATTGAATTGAATTCCAGTGATTTTACTGTTACCATGCTTCCCGATGAGAAAATCAGATTGTGCAATTCGATTCCCAATCGGTATACGGAAGCGTTGCCAACCATCATAATTTAAATTAGCGATTCGAATCTTATGCTTTTCAAACTTTGCATCCTGCAAGTAAAGAAATAATTCACCATTCGCGTGGTTTGAATATATATAGAATTCAAATTCGATAATATAATCTTCCAATTTGTATGGGCTAGGGAATAATAAATCTATTGGAATACCGTTTCCTTCTGTCGGGATTCGAATAAATAAACTAGTATTGGATTGTAAATCCGGCGATGTTAAATTCTTACTCATTCGAACTTCTGGTAGATAATGTTTGTTTGCCTGCACTTGAATCGATTTATTCGTGATTTGGATTGATTCAAAATCTTCCAATAGAATCTTTTCTTTATAATCAAGGACTTTTGTCTCTTGCCCATAAAGTAAAAGAGTTGATAGACCTATCATCAACATTAATATTTTTTTTGTCTTCTTAAAATAGAGCATAGGAGGCAAAAACAATGTTGATTTTACGACATTTTACTTCAAGAGTAAATGTGTTTTTTCAAATTGAATATTCCTCGCATAGCTGTCAATCCTTGACATACATGCTTGTATTGTAATATATGGTAAATTAAACAGTTAAATTACACATTACTAGGAGACTTTAGATGAAAAACATCATTAAACTCTTTCTCATGCTTACCTTTACTATCGCATTGGTTGCACAGTCCGGTATTAAACCTCTTCCTAACGACGGGAAAATGGATAAAGCCGAGAAAGCTATCGAAACAATTCCTACGACTTCAGTTGACAAAATGAAAACTGAGTCTAAAACAACAACTACAACGACCACAACTACTACTTCAACAGTGCCTGCGGTTACTTCTACTCCCGTTGCACCTGCTCAACCTGTTCAACCGCCTGTAACAACTACAAGAGCAATTGATCCGAACTTAGGTAACTCACCTGCTCTTTATATCAATTCAAGAACTGCTTTCGAATTGGTAACTGGTGACGACTTAAGTGGTGTTGATTACATTGAATACAAAATTAATGATGGCGAATACTCAAGATATACTGTTCCTATTTCTTTAAGCAAAGAAGGTCCTGCTACCATTACTTACAAAGCAACTGATAAAGTTGGAAATAAAGAATTAGCAAAAGTCATTAACTTAATTGTTGATAACACTGCACCTTCTGTAAGTGTTAAAGCTTCTGAGCCTTTATTTACAAATGGAAATACCCAGTATTCTTCTCCGAAGAATACATATCAAATTCTTGCTGAAGACAAATCTTCTGGCGTTAAGCAAATTGTATACTCTGTTGACAATGAGCCTAAACAAGATTATAAAAATGAGCCACTCAAATTAGAGAAGCCTGGATTTCATGTTGTCAACTTTTATGCAATTGATAATGCTGGAAACGTAAGCCAAGAGAATAGCTACATTGTGAACGTAGATGGAATCAAACCAACTGTTGACATCAAAGAATCTATCCCTTACATCGTAATCAACAACAAAGTTTATGCAAAGAAAGAAACTATATTCACCGTTACTGCGGCTGATGGACAAAGTGGAATCAAGCAAATTCTAGTAAAAACAGATGGTGCTCCTGATTTCGTTCCATACGTTGAAGCTCTTACCTTCGGAACTTCTGGCGAGCATGTTATCGAAGCAAAGGCTATTGATAATGTTGGAAATGAAAGCGACATTAAGAAAGTTATTTTCTCTAACGACATCAAAGCTCCAAGCACAGTTATTAAAGCCGTTTCTAATTAATTCTAAAAAACTCTCTGGGGCGCATATTCGTGCGTCCCTCTTCTTAAAAAAAAATTCCTCTTCCCTTAAAAAAATTAAGACTTTCCTGCACATTATTCTAATTCCTTAGCCTATTCTATGTATGATTCAGAAATTTGTCATACTCGTTTTAGATTATTTATTCCCTATCTCTTGTAACTTTTGTGGAGAGTTTGATCTTTTTTCCTCTAAGTTGTCTCTTTGTAAACAATGCTATAAAGAAAGAAATAAAGAGAAAGCAGTCTTACTGGATACTTCCTATTGTGATGTTTGCAAAACTGAACTAATAAATGAAGAATGCAATTATTGTAACTCCCGCAATATTTTCTTTTCTCAGCTAAATTACATTCATATTCGCGGGGAGTTTGAGAAGGAAATTATTCAAAGAATAAAGTTTGGGAATGCACCGTATTTGAGCAATTACTTTCGACTTGGTCTTAGAAAAGTAATGCGAGGCTTGAACAAAAAGAGATATACTGCGATTGTGAGTATTCCTTCTAACAAAAGCACTATTCGCAAAAGACCTATTCCTGTTTGTAAACCTGTCACTGATTTCTTGATTCATCATTTACGAATAAAAACTATTATCCCCTTTGAAAAGAAGTCGAAGGAATTACAATCAGGAAAAAGCTTCCGCGATAGATTTATACATGCACAATCTGCTTTCAGTATTAAAGAGTTTTATGATAATAAATTGAAAGGCAATTATCTATTAGTCGATGATGTATTTACCACGGGAGCTACCATCAATGAGATGGCAAAGATATTACTCATGAATGGTGCGAACGAGGTTGACGTATTAGTGCTTGTGAAAGGAAAAATTTAAACCTTATTCTAAGAATTTAAAATCATCTTTTACTTCTGGCTTAGTCATCTTCTGATTGTATTTCGCATCTCCACCGGTTAACCAAATATTACCTTTCAATGCACCTGATTTTTTAAACTGGTATTGTAAGTAAAAGTTAGTAATTTTTTTCCAGAATTCTTTTTGATCGGTTCCTGCCTCTTTGAGGTTGCATTCATCGGGAATAACTTCAATGGTTCCATATGTAGTAGTGACTTTTTTGGGATTTGTAAAGGCTACTATGGAGTATTCACAAAAATCATTTTGATTTGCAATATAAGGGATTACTTTAAGTTTATACGTATTCAAGTCTGTATCTTTACGAACAGAAAAATACCCCCGTTTATTTCCAGTAATTCGCGCTGAATGCGGAAGCTTAAAATAACTATGCATCACTTCATTTTGAGAAAATTCAGCATGTATTTTATTAATTTCTTTTATAGGATTATCTTTGTTATTCGCTGTTATAATTTTAGAATCTTTTTTAGGTTGAGTATTTGTATTTTCTGTTACGCCATCTTTGCTGATAAAAATACTTACATCTGCACTTACCCATTGTTCGGGCGGAAGTTTCTTAGTTAGTTTTTTTAGCCAAGCTAAATTATTCGGACTCATTCCTTGATAGACTGGCTTTATCCAATACTTAGATTTGTGTAATTTTTTAATTCTATTTCTAGATGCAATGGCGATGATTGTATCCTTTCCAAGTGCCTCTCCTGCAAGAAATTCGTAATCCTTCGTGTCATCAGGAATTCGAATCTCTTCGTTAAAGATCATATTATCTTGCTCATCTTCATTTGGATAGAGTAGGTTTAAGTTTCCGTCACTTTGCAGTGTCAGAATATAGAGATAAGCTGCTTGTTTTAGCTTAACATTGATTTTGATAGATTGACCCGGGCGATAATTTCGATAGTTTGTCTCTAAAGAAATTCCCATATCATTCGAGGAGGGAGAGCTAGAAAATAAAAGTAATAAGGGGATTAGAATCAGAAACCGCTTCATCCCATGACATTTTTACAGATTTTTATTTTGTCAACAAAGATAGTAGGAAAAAACGATGACAGGAGACTTAGCTTCTAAAGATTGTAAAGGAAAGATGAGCGAAGAAAAAAAAACGAGAGATAATTTTGAGATATTCAGAATCACTCTTATTCAAATAACAATTATAAGTTTCTGTTATGTCCTACTAAGTATTTTTTCTCAATTCACAATGGCTACTGTTGCCCTTCAAAATCGTTTCCCTGATAATTTTGTAGAATTAACCGAAGAACAAAAATCAGAGATTCAAAATAATACTGTTAAAGAATTTGAAGTTCTGATGAAGAATAATCCGCAAAAAATTAATGACGAATATATTGAGGCTGTTACTAAAACATCTCCTAGTTTATTATTTGTTCAAAATCTTCTGTGGTTAATTTGCTTTGTCATCCCAGTTTATTTCATTCTAAAGAAATTAGTTCGAGTAGAAATAAATAGTCTGAATGATGAATTGGGGTTTATTCAGATTAACCGTGGACTGGTAGCGGGTTGCTTGGTCTTCTTGATACTGCTTGCAGTTTCGATGGTTTTTTCTCTTGTGAATTTTAAACCAAAGATCAATGAATTTCAGGCAAAGCTCTTTGTTAATCTGAAAGGAAATTATTATCTTCTTGCTTGGGCAATATATACTGTCGGTTTAATTACAGGAATCTTAGAAGAGTTTTTATTTCGTGGTATGTTCCTTGCGCATTTTGTAAGTAAGGGATTGGCTAGGGAAGGATTGTTCATCACTTCGTTTCTTTTTGGTATGATGCATTTTTCATTTGATGCATCGCCCGTTGTGCCTGCTATATTGACTCTTGTAGGCGTATTGTTCGGTTTAATTTATCTTCAGTCTAAGAATATATGGGTTGCGATAGGTGCTCACGCTACTTACAATTCATTGGGACTGATTGCAGCCTATTTTCTTGGGGACAAACTTCTGTGAATAATTTTTTTTTTCAACTAACGCATACTCTTATTTATCTATTTGTTTTGTTTTCTTTCTTTCAACTTTCTGCTTCTGAGTCGTTTGAAAGTCCGGCATCCGTAGAAGATACAAATTTAAAGATTGTAAAACTTTTAAATAAAATTACAGATAATTCAATTCTTCCTGTAGAGTCTACAGGTGGCTTTAATTACAGGTATCGAAGTAGTCTTCTCAGTCCATTTCGATTTAATGTTTACGTAGGTCGGTTCACGAAGAAGTCAGAGGATTCCATTGTTAGAATAGAAGCAAGCAAGAATGGAGAGGCAAAGTTGTTGAAGACGATTTTGGAAGTAGAAGTAAATAAAAACACTGCTGACTATAGATTCGAGCAAGCACTAAATCCTAAATATCATGTTGTATCACAGACTTTGAACTTTGTTACACCGGCTGCAAGTGTATTCTACAACTCTTACAACTCTCCGTTTTATACTACATCGGATACTGTAATTAAAATGGGAACGTATGCCTTGATTGATATGGTAATTTTAGCAATTGCTGCATTCTATATAAACAATTCTAAGACAGGTAATAAGAATATCTATGATGACTTGTTAAATAAGAAAGGTCAAGGTAAGGATTTTCGTGATTATCCTCAGCGTGACTTTATTTTTGCAGCCTTGTTATTGCCGAGAATTTATAGAAGTGTAGAAGCATTCCATGATACTGCTGCTCAGAACCGCATTGCCGAACTCTCTTATACTTATCGATTTTAGTGTTTTTCAATTTTATATATAAAACGAGTCCTTACCTGTTTAATGGAC
>Ga0209175_10001060_pt1 | contig 14287 bp, 7 predicted proteins | sample JI91814C2DNA_FD_187506 | JGI IMG/M metagenome (GOLD analysis project Ga0209175, IMG submission 187506) | Wastewater effluent complex algal communities from Wisconsin, to seasonally profile nutrient transformation and Carbon sequestration -... | ecosystem: Engineered > WWTP > Effluent > Algae...
ATCCTATCCGTCTCACTTAAAGCAACAATTATCTTTTGATAATGTAAAATATCTTCAAAATCTAGTTCACGGTCTTTGCGGTCTTTGAGCCATTTTTGAGCGGGTTGGTAGCCACCAATGTAAAAGCTCCAAGCGACTTCGGGAACGTTGGCGAAATATTGAAGTCCCTCAATCCCCAAAGGGGAAGCTTTATCGTAATTGATATATACTCTATTGTTTTCAAAATGTATTTTACCAACCACATTATTTCCATCATTCGGATATTGTGTGATGTACTTTTCTACAGTTGGACTTTCTAACAAATGAATTTGTCTTAACGCACTACCTAGTTCCACAAGTTGCCAAAACGTTTCTTTGTCTTTTGGATAAGGCACTCTAGGAAAATCTATTTTTAAAAATTCTTTATAGGTTTCTCGATAGGTTGGTGAATGCAACACCGCATAGATATAATCTAAAATGTCAATTGGTGTAAAAACTGGCTTGTCACCCTGAACTTGTTTCAGAGTCTCTTGAGATGCTGAAACGAGTTCAGCATGACAAAAGTCGTGGTCTGGTACAAATTGTAAACCCAACCCTTTTGCTATCTCATTAACAATTTCTATGTTTAAATTAGGAACTCTTTCTAGAGAATTTTCAAATGCATTTTTTTGATTATCTTTTTCATTATAAATGTAAAGGGGAAAACAATAAGTTTGATCTGAAACAGAATGAATGTCTCCTAGATATTTTGTAATGAAAATGTTTCTAAACGAGTCACTTTCGTCTTTTCTTGAACTCATTAACAAAAAGTTATCGCTAAACATATTTTTTAATAAATCTATTCTATGATAATCATGTGCGTCCACATTATAGTAGCAATAGTATTTACTAAAAGGTTTATACTCAACTTCTTTAATGTACTTTTCATGTGACGCACATTCGATAATTTTTTGCCTTTTAGATTGTAAATCCCAATCCCTATTACTCTTAACTTTTAACTCTGTTATAATCTTTTCATCTGAATTTTCAATATCTGTAAAATAATTAATTCTTTTTAATAATTCATCTTTTGAAATATCGTATACTAAATTGTCTCTATGGGATTTAATTCCACTATTATTTTTTTTATAAAAAACGTCTAATTTAAATCCACTTTCGTATTTTTCTTGGGCTTTAAAATTTTTTGGCACAAAAAAATAATACTTATTATCAATTTCTAATTGTTTCCAATTTAAATCCTTGATAGATTGATTTAGAAAATTATATTTTGATTCTCGTTTTCCGTATAAATCAAAATGCAAAACTTTTCCTAATTCATTTACTTTCTTTTTACCTGTTTTAACAAACAAGTTTATAGAAACACCTGCCATAATATCAAATACATTTTGATCTGGTGATCCATCGGGTGAAGTTTCTTTTTTTCTAGCATTACCATGTAAGTCTAAAATATATACTTTATCAAAACTTTGTAATAAGTTTTTTCGCATTTGGCGGTGTATAATTCCATCTATAAAGCTATTATTAGAAATATAAGCTAAAATTCCTTCACCATTTTTATCAATAAAATGTTGTCCAAAGCGTATAAATTTTATATAATCATCTGAAAGAGGTTGTATGTTTCTCTCCTTCATTTCTTTTTTGTAATCAGCAGTTAAGGTTTCAATCCAATTACTTTTATTTGTACTACTCACACTATAAGGTGGATTTCCAATCACTACCATTACAGGTGCATCTCTTTTTATGGCGTTGGCTTGGTCGGCTTCGTCACTTAACCAACTACTAAATAGGGTTTGGGTATCGGGATGAGCTTCTTCTAATGAGTTGGTCAAAAATATTTTCAATCTCTGAGATTCCCCTCCTTTGGAGGGGTGCCCATCGGGCGGGGTGGTTGACCTGTAACCTGTTTCGGTTAATAGCATGTCCATTTTCAAATGTGCCATAGCATAACTCGCCATTAGCAACTCAAAGCCGTTTAAACGAGGTATTAAGTCGTTGGTTACATACTTACTCCAAATGCCTTGTTGTCCTTCAAATTTTTTGTAAATGTGTTTTACTACTTCGGCTAAAAAGGTTCCCGTTCCTGTTGCAGGGTCTAAGATTTGAACTTTGTGTACTTCTTGTTCGGTTTCAACTTCGGTTAATTTTGAGCGTTTATCTGCTGTTGCCTTTGTAACCGCTTTTTTCTTAATTTTTATTTTGCTAGTATCGGCTAAACCTTCTTTTAATCCAAACTCGGTTTTTAAAATATCATCTACTGCACGAACTATAAAATTTACAACAGGTTGTGGTGTGTACCAAACGCCTCGTGCTTTTCTTAAAGCGGGATTGTACTCCCCTAAAAACGTTTCGTAAAAGTGAACCACAGGGTCTTCCTGTTTTGTGCTTTTACCAAAGTTTTTCATAATGGTTGCCACGTCTGAAGCTAGGAAAATATTAACTAACTCGTCAACAATCCAAGTTAAACGGGTATCTAAATCAAAACCCGCAATGTCTTGAAACAATTTTCTAAGAAATGGATTTGATTTTGGTATCAATTCAGCCGCTTCCATTCTTGAAAAAGTAGTGAGTGTTGGGTCGTGGTAACGAGCTGCAAACATCCCATAAGCAATGGTTTGCGCATAAATATCAGAAAACGCTTTGTTATCGATGTCGTGAATCAACATTTGTTGAAACGAAAGCATTTGCGATTTTAGTTGTGAACGTTTGCCTTCTTGGTCGTCATGGTTTAATGATTTTTCAATAATATCCGCCATTAAACGAGCCTTACCCGCCATCATTTGCGCCAATTTAGTAGGCGATTTAATGGTTTGAGAAACGGTTTCGGCAAAGTTTTTTATTAGTTGGTTAAATTGGTCAAAGTTTTCTGGAATGGGTACAATTTCAGCAACTGCACCACCCCGACCTTCGGCCACCCCTCCAGAGGAGGGGAATTTTAGCTGGGCAATAGCAATTTTAGTAATAAATTCTCCATCTTTGTAAAAATGGAAATCCATATAATCAGTAAAAATCAAATTTGATAATCCCGATTTGTATCGGTCAAATTGTTCTTTTAGGGTTTTGCTTCCTAAATCCACTCCAATGTCTTTCGCTTCAATATAACCAACAGGAACGTCTTTACGAGTCAATACATAATCAGGCGCACCACAATCCACTCGAGCAGGTTCGTTTGTTACTAATACATCAGGCAAAATTGCCATAATAAGATTTTGTAAATCACCACGATAGGAATGTTCTCGAGCGTTTCCTGTTTTATAAAGTGTATTTATTTTATCAATGTATTGGGTAAGGGTCATTATTGTTTGGAATTTTTTACAATCCCAAACCTACAAAAAAATAGTAAGTTAACCAATGAAATCTTATGGTTTGTAAGTGTAAAGTATAAAAAAAATTTTTACTTTTTTTTATACTTTATATAAAAATACTATACATTTACAATATTATTTCGATACGAATAGCGGGAACTATTCGAGGCTTTCGATAGAATTTAGCTCAAAAACGGGTAACTAGCTCCATTTTTTTGAGCTTTTTTTATGCCTTTTTTTATAAAAAACGTACTTTTTTGTTTCTTTTTCATTCAATTTTAATTCATTTAACCCTTTTTTTCAACTGGTCAAGTTGAGTTTTTCAATTCGTCAAGTCGAGTTTTTCAACTGCACCTGTCGAATTAGAAGTGTTTTTTGTGCAAAAAAAAGCCCCGAACGCGGGAACGTTCGAGGCTTTCGAGAGAGATTTAATCTCACACGCGGGTAACTAGCTCGCTTTTTGGTAACTTAACGTACCTAACATTTGTTTCAGCTTTTTAGCTGGACGAAACAAAATGCGACTTTTTTTGATGTCCGTTGCCGTAACATCTTCTGCAAAATTTTGTCCCGAAGCACTAATGCTTACTTGAAAAGAGCCTACGTGACCTAATTTCACAATTCTACCTTGACTAAGTTCCATAAGCATGTTGCGCTCTAAGGAACGTAAAACGGCATAGCAATCGGTGTCGGTTAAGGTACACTGATAGGCAATCATTTCGGCTAACGACTCTAAAGTGGTTTAACCATTTGCAACCTATGTTGCATAGAATTTTTCAGGAGCAAAAATGTCCTGCGGGTTCTTTTTTGGAAGAACTTTAAATTTAACACTCATTTTTTTACTGTATTAAATTAATAAATAGTTTTTAGCTAAGTACACCGCTAAGAGTGCTTTACTGCTTTTACAAAGTTTATAATTTGAAATGATAAATGAAAGTCAAATTTATTCACAATTCGTAGGAGTTTTAAACAAAGTTGGTAATTGTCAGTAAATCAACATAGGTTTTTAATCAATTGATTATCAGTTTTTTTCGCTTTATCTATTTTTGGATAAAACCTTTTAAACCTTAAGGAATAAAGCCTTTCACGTTTTTTTTCGTTTTCTATGTCATAAAGAACTCATTTCAGCATCTCATCAACGTAATCTAATGTAGAACCTGAAACAAGTTCAGGTTGACAAGGGTTGTGTTCAGGTTGACAAGGGGTGTGTTCAGGTTGACAAGAGGTGTGTTCAGGTTGACAAGAGGTGTGTTCAGGTTGTATTCTCTGTCATGCTGAACTTGTTTCAGCATCTATTTTAGCATCTCATCAACTCAATCCTATGTAGAACCTGAAACAAGTTCAGGTTGACAAGGGGTGTGTTCAGGTTGACAAGGGTTGTGTTCAGGTTGACAAGGGATGTGTTCAGGTTGTATTCTCTGTCATGCTGAACTTGTTTCAGCATCTCCCTATCTTGTCATGCTATTCATTTCAGCATCTCATCAACGTAATCTAATGTAGAACCTGAAACAAGTTCAGGTTGACAAGGGTTGTGTTCAGGTTGACAAGGGTTGTGTTCAGGTTGACAAGAGGTGTGTTCAGGTTGTATTCTCTTTCATGCTGAACTTGTTTCAGCATCTATTTTAGCATCTCATCAACTCAATCCTATGTAGAACCTGAAACAAGTTCAGGTTGACAAGGGTTGTGTTCAGGTTGACAAGGGTTGTGTTCAGGTTGACAAGGGGTGTGTTCAGGTTGTATTCTCTGTCATGCTGAACTTGTTTCAGCATCTCCCTATCTTGTCATGCTATTCATTTCAGCATCTCATCAACTCAATCCTATGTAGAACCTGAAACAAGTTCAGGTTGACAAGAGGTGTGTTCAGGTTGACAAGGGGTGTGTTCAGGTCTACAAAAAGTCTTAAATAACCATCAAATTACAACCACGAATATCAGAATGATCAAAACGTCCCAATACTTCAAAAGAATGGTTGGGATATTTTTTACCCAAATCTTGCGTAGCAATAAATGAACACGAATTGATATTAGCCAAATCAATTACGTTAATTCCGCCCGTTTTTCCATCTGAAATATAAGTCAAAGCATCTTCTGTGTCACGAATTAGAATTTGCATCCAAGGCGGACATTCGAAAATGCCATCGCCAAGAGAATACGCTTGTGAAAGTAATTCGGTCATGCCATATTCGGAATGGATTTTAGAAACGCCAAATCCGTTACATAAAATAGCGTGTAATTCTTCACGAATCATTTCTTTTCGTTTGCCTTTCATACCACCAGTTTCCATAATGATGAGGTTGCTGCCTAATCTCTGAAGAGGGAATGAAGTAGCTTGCACATATTCGATTAGGTCTAACAAAGCATAGGTTACTCCAATAAGAATTGTATTTAGACCTTCTTTATTTAGTTTTCCGATTTTTTGCAAAAGTTCAATATGATTATTCAAATAAAAACCTGAATCTTCGTGATTGCTACTTTGAATTAAATCTTCTACCATATATATCAACGAAGAACCATCACGCTCTAAATAGGAGGGAAGTAAGGCTAAAATACTATAATCTTCAATGTTTCCATAAAATTCGGAAAAGCCTAAACGGTAACTCATTTCGTACCAACTCACATCGGTAACGAAATGGTTACTGGTTTGCACTCCTGTTGTTGCGCTGCTGGTAAACGTTTGCTGAATAGCTTCAGAAGAACTTAAAATAGTATGACTTTTAAAAAATTGAATCGGCAAAAACGGAATTTCGGTTAACGATTTCACGTTGGTTTTGTCTTTCTTCAAGAAGTTACAAAATTGTTGATACACCAAATTGGTATCGAACTGATGACGAAATACTTTTAAAGAAATTTTTTCAAATTCTTTTTTCGAATTAATTTGGAAGATGTCTTCATGTGAAATCATGGTGCAAAAATAGAAAGAAATGTTCTTTTTAACCGCAGATTCGCAGATTTTTGTTTACTAGAGAAATCTGTCTGAAATCCAAGAATGAAATAGTATAAATAGGTTTGTTTGGTCAATAATTTATATAAAAAAAACACCAACTTTCGTTGATGCTTTTCTCTTATTTGTCATGCTGTCCCAAAGCTTCGGAATGTTTCAGCATCTAAATTATTTGATAACTAATTTTCTGGTAGCTGTTTTGCCCTCTTCTGTAATTTTAACTACATAAACACCAGCTGTTAATTTAGAAACGTTTACTGTATTATTCACTACATCAGCTTTTACAACTTCTTTCCCTAATATGTCAAAAATTTGAACAGACATAGAAGCATTTGCAGTAGAAGTTAAAAATAAAGTGTTTCCGGATAATGGATTTGGATACATCGTTAAACCGTTAATGTTGTCAAAAGAATTAGATGACAATACATTTAATTCTGCTAAAGATCTTGCCACAAAATAAATAGATGGTGATGGCACAGAAACAGTATTTTCTCCTGGAAAAACTACAATATTTCTAGGCGTTGTAGGTATTGGCTGACTAATATAATCCACTTCAGTTGCAGAGAAAACGGTTCTAAAAACTGAAGCGGTTGGTCCTGTTAAAGGAGTATTTGTATTCGCAGCAAAATTTGTAGCTGTTGCATCAAAAGTAACACCATTTATTTGTACTAATTTACTTTCATAATTTTCAATATTTGCTACTACATCTGCAATAGTAACTACTTGAGGCGAAACGGTATTGCCACTTGATGCAACTGTTGCATTTTCTATTGGGGTTAATTCTAACAAACCATTAAATAAAAGTGATTGACCTTTTAAACCAGAAATAGCGTCGCCAACATTCATTGCGGTAGTAATTACACCAGGAGCTGTTGTTGCGTCATCAATTACAATTGCAGCTGAGGCGTCTTGAATGTATTTTTGATTTCTAGTATTTCTTTTATATGTAATAACAGGATTACTTGAAATTTGGTAATATTTTCCAGCACCATTAGCAATAACATCGGCTCTTAATGCAGCTAAATTAGCTACAACATTGTAAGAAGCAATAGTGAAAGTAACAGTAGCATTTACAGCAGGTGATAAGGGTGCATGAGAATTATTAACTAATTCAACAAAAACAGTATAGTTTCCTGGTGTTAAACCAGTCAAAGCTATCGGAGTAGTGTCATATTTCATTACAACGCTACCACCATTAACTGTATAATGAATATGACCATCAATTCCTGCACCAGGGTTTCCAACAACAAAATTACTAATTGATAAAGCCACATTTGCCGTGGCGGTTATTGGAGAATAAATAGTTCCACCTACAGGAGAAGCAATGGCTAAACTAGGACTTGTAGAACAAGTATTTGTCGCAGTAGTAGAATTTTTTGGTGTTGGAGTTCCAGTCGAAAAATCGGTACTGTTTTGATTGTTATCGGTACATCCACCATTTAAACGTATGGCTGCAGTTGAATTACTTAAAACTGCAACTGCAGCTGTTCCTTCAAATGCACTTGCACTACCATATCCTACTAAATCAACATAACTTCCAGCAGTAAGTGTTGAGCCAGTTAATGCAGTCGAATTATTTACTAGTGCAACTTTTCCATTTGTTCCAGATAAATTGGCTGGTGATGAGGTTATATCTAAATCTGGTGTAGGTAAAGCCATTCCTGTTGCACCTCCAGCTAATTTAATTAAGAAATATTTGCCTGGCGCTATACTTGTTGCTGCAGGTATGGCTGTTACACTCCATGTAGTTCCTGCACTACTTGCATACTGAACAGACCAAGCAGAAATATCAACTGCAGATGTACCTTTATTAAAAAGTTCAACAAAGTCGTGTGTCAAAGTCGCTCCAGAATTACCACCACCACCATAAACTTGACTGATAACTACTTGTGCTTGTGAAGGAATGATAAAGAAAACAATGATTAATAATAAGTAAATTTTTTTCATATTTATAAAGTTAGATTATACTGCAAAGATAATTAGTTTTTAAGTTTTATGCTGTTAGTTAGTTGTTAACTTAAAATTAAATTGATTGACACACCGTATAATTGGCTAATTGATTATTAATTTTCTAGTAGCGGAAGCTTCTCCTTCTTTTATTTTGATGATATAAACTCCTGCAGAAAGATGACTTACATTTACTTCTTTAGAAGTAATAACAGTTTCTAGTACTTTTTTTCCAAGTACGTTAAAAATTTCAACTTTTTTATCTAAAGAAGACCTAGTTGAAATTAAAATTTTTCCAGAGTTTACAGGGTTTGGGTAGATTGTAAGTCCTTCAATTGAAGGTTCTTGGGTTTTAGATAGAGCAGATTGTTTATTTTCCTGTGCTTGTGCACTGAAAGAAAATAAAACAAGTAGTAAGGAAATAATATGAGTATATTTTTTTATCATTCGCAACATAACTAAAGTGTAAAGGTATTAAAAAAATAAATACAAATACAATGCCAAATAAAAAAATCCCTCAAATCTGAGGGATTTTTAACATTTATGAAGGTTGAATGTTATTGTATTAAAGAAGTTCCACCGACAGTTGACCAAGCGCCATTTGTAATAGAAGCTCCTGTTGCAGCATTATTTGTTGTGTATTGACCTGATGGAAAAGCAACACTAACTGTGCCTGCTCCAGCAAATTGAGAAGTTCCATCATTAATTTTTACAGACGTTAATTTTATTTTACTTGCATTAACTTGATCTGTATTTGTTGCATTATCTTGAATTCTTACAGCAGTAGCTCCAGCAGTTGTGTATCCAGAAATTACAATGTTTGTAAAATCTCCATTTCCTTGTTTTTTGAATTGGATTGCATCATATTCGGCCGCTGAAGATCCTCCTTCGGTATTTGTTCCTGGCGCTCTTTTTAAAGTGATATTTGCTACTACAGGATAATATGAATTATTATTATTTGAAGCTTCAATTTCCATTCCAAAATTTCCTGTTCCTACTTGGTATGCATACCAGTTAGAATTGTTTTGTCCTTTCCATCCATCTTGCCAGTCAAATGAATCATCGTAGTTTCCGTATGCAATTAAGTTTGATGCACTTACAGTTCCACCGTAAAATTCAAATCCGTCATCGGCTCCTTTGTAAGCTACTAAATTCTCTAAGATAGTTCCTGAACCTACAGAGTAAAATGAAAATGCATTCATTTCACTTGTACCATCAGTAATTTTTTTACCAGCATATTCAACTCTTACATAACGTAATGTTCCGCCATTGTGAGCAGCATTAGTTCCACCATAAGTTAAATTTAATCCATCTTCAGATGTTTTAGTAGTAGTAGCACCAGCACCGTTAATTGGAGCATCTCCATACATAATGATACCACCCCAAGAACCTGGAGTTGCTGTTGATTCTGTTAAAACAATTGGTTGTGATGCAGTACCATTCATGATAAGTTTACCACCGTTTTTAACTAAAATTGCATCAACACCATTCGCTCCGTTTGCAGTGATTGTTGACCCTGCATCAAACGTTACAGTTACACCACTTTCAATTGTGTAAATACCATTTAAGGTATAGTTTCCAAAAGCAATTGTTCTGTTAGTTGTAGCTGAACCCGAAAGCTCTCCTTCTACTGGTTGAACTGTTCCTTCATCATCGCTAGTTGAACAACTAGTGAATATTGTAGCTAAAATAGATAAGCTGAATAAAATTTTTTTCATGATTAATGTAGTTTTTGTTGTTTTTAATATTTGATACAAACTTACAGTAGCTTTGTTTTCTCAACGTTTCGATTGCGTTATTTAATAATTATTTTAATATCACAATAAAGTAAAAGCAATGTTGATTTAATGTAAACAAGAAGAGCAGCTTGCGCTGCTCTTTAATTAGAATTTGTATGATGCTCCGAGTGAGAATCCAGTTCCGCGTTTAAAATTTTGAACTGTTAAAGAACTTTCAGTTACGGGAATTAAACTTTCATTCCCCATTACTCTTTCATAGTAAGGATTTAAAATATTATCAACTGATAATTTTATATCCCACGCTTTATTAATATTTTGACTCCAAATAAAATCTAATTTATGGAATGGTTTTTCATAAACGTGATCTAATCCTGCAATACCTACAGCGTAGATTCGTTCTCCATAAACTCCATACACGAAAGTTGCCGTGTTTGTCCATTTTTCACTAAACTTGAAATCGTATTTTAAATCGGCATTAACTAACCAATTTGATGCGCCTTGTAATTGACGTTTTTCAAAAGTGTCAAAATAAGTTCCTTCTTGACTTGAACGATCTTTTTCGGCAGTAGCTTCTGTTTGCATTATAGAAGTATTGAAACCAAATGAAGCACCTTTTAAATTATCGTGTAATCTATTTAATTGAATGATGCTTTCAAATTCTACACCAAACAAAGTAGCCGATTTATTATTATAATATGAAACTTGTTGACCACTACCTCCGCCAAAGTTGTCGAATGAGCGTTCAATTGGATTTTCGATATATTTTCCAAATGCAGTAACTGCAAATAATTCATCTTTAGTTGGAAATATTTCAAATTTTAAGTCAATATTGTTATTTGTACTATTTACTAATAATGCATTTCCTTTTTCTGACGTTCCATCTGCATTAATATATGTAATTGGTAATGATTCAAATAAAACTGGTCGTGTAATCGTTCTGCTAGTTGCAAATCGAATATTTTTACTTTCACTAACAGCATATTTTAGGTTTAATGATGGTAAAATGTCAAGTTCATTTGTTTCAATTTTTCTATAAACTGAACCAATTGGATCGCTGATAGTTCGATATTTTAAATCTCTGATAGTGTTTTCAGCTCTTACACCAGCATTTAATTCTAGTTTAGGTGTAATGTTATACGTTATGTTTCCATAGAAACCATCTACTCTACTTAAAATCTTGGTTTTATATTCCCCACCTGTTTCTTCTCTGAAAGAAATATCATTATTAGTAATTGCTTGTTGAACAAATGAATCAATAGTGTTTAGATTAACTACACTTGCAGGTAAACTAGCATCGTTTGGTAATCCAGCGATAAAGCGATATGAGGTTTTCATATATTCTGCATAACCATTATATCCTAAAGCAATTTTGTTTTGCTTGTCTTCATTTTTGCCAAATTTATAGTTGTATTCCATTAATCCTGACATGTGAAAATTATTTTCAACATCTAAAAATTGACGAATTAAGTTATTACTTCCAAAACGTACTTCAATTTCATCTTGATTAACTTTTGTTCCGTTGATGAATTTTCTATCCGGTTGTGAAAATTGTGTTCTAGTGTATGACAAACCTCCTTTTACTAAATGTTTTCCATCCTTAGTAATTTTGTATTCTGATTGAATTTGATTCGCAAAGTAATTTGATTCATCGTATTGATTTAAACGAATAATCTCATTTGGATTTTGAACATTATTTCTAGTATAACCTAATTGATCTTGTATTTCGCTTTGTGTAGCTTTTATGAACAAAGAGTTAGTAGTTATTTTTAATCTGTCTGATTTAAAATTTAAAGAAAATAATGCTGAGGCTTGTGTGCCAAATTTATATTGTGAAGTTTTAAAATTATTGTCATAAATACCTTGACCAGTTTGGAATGTTCTCTGAATCCCTTCTCTAAATTGATATTTATTATCAAAATTAGCCGAAATAAAATAGTACATTCTGTAAGGCTTATTTCCTACATCAAATTTATTAGCATGTGTAAATCCAAAACTTGTATTTAGTGGTGATTTAATTTTATTTACATTCCAAGATGATTCAAAATTATTGTTGATTTGGCCATTAGGAGTAGTACCAAATCCTCCTGGCAGTTCTCTTTCTTGACCGCCAAAGCCAAAAAAACTTTTGGAATTATCTGCATCAGATGAGATTAAGAAATCTCTACCATTATTATTTGTAGCATAACTTGTGCCATAGCTAATTTTTGTATAGCTTTCAGTAGGTTGTGTAGTATTGATATCTATAGTTGCTCCAGCAAAATCTCCATATAAATTTGGATTAAATGTTTTAAATACATCCATGTAACCAACAATATCTGTTGGAAATAAATCCAAAGGAATGATTTTCTTAAATGGACTATTAGAAGGAACTGCTAAATTGTTAATCAGTAAATTATTATAACGGTCTTCTAAACCTCTAATAAAAAGTCCTCTTGATTCTACTTTTGTAATTCCGGTAACTTTCGTTAATCCTGTTTCAACATTACTTACGCCTTTTCTCGACATTTCTTGTGCCCCAATACTCTGCTTAATTTCAACAGCTTTTTGTTGCTCTTGTAACAAAGCGCTTTCTTTTTCTTTCGAAACGGTTTGAGTGACAATAACATCATCTAGTTGCACTCCATTTGATTCTAAAGTGTAATCAATTTTCTTTTTTTCATTCGCTTTGACCGTAAATGGAATTTCTTTGGTGTCATAACCTAAAAAGCCAATTACTAAAACATAACTTCCTGGTTTAATTGTTAAGGAATATTTACCATTTTCGTCAGTTGTAGTTCCTATTTTAGTGCCTTTAATCATTACGTTTGCAAAAGATAAAGGTTCGTTATCCATTTCTTTGTCAAGAATAATACCAGAGACAGTTGCGTTTTGTGCAATAGCAAATGCGCTGAATAAAAGTGATAATAATAAAAAACGTAGTTTCATTGTTGAATTGTTAATTTTGTTGCAAAGAAACTGCTGGCATATTACAATAAGGTTACTGCTTTATTATGAATTAGTTGCTAATGCGTTACTTTAATGTTAATAGATTAAATAATCGTTAATAGTTAAAAACATTTTATTTTATCTTTACCTTTACCATTCAATAGACAATCAAAATGATTATGAAATCGCCATTAACAACAAGTTTGCGTAAGCAAACACCTATGATTAAAAAGGCGATACCATATGTTACAGCTAAAAAATAAAATTTAAACATATGAAATCGCCATAAACAAACTCGTTTGCTTGCAAACACCTATGAAAATAAAGCGATACCATATGACTATTAAAAAACAATAAATATTTACATATGAAAAAAAAGGAGATTAAAATCTTATTAGTTGATGATGAGCAGGATATCCTAGAGATTGTAGGCTATAATTTATCTCAAGAAGGCTATCAGATTGTTACTGCTACTAATGGTAGAGAAGCAATTGCTAAAGCAAAAAATGAACTTCCACAATTAATTATTATGGATGTTATGATGCCTGAAATGGATGGTATGGAAGCTTGCGAAAATATAAGAAGAATTCCCGAACTACAAGACACAATAATTACTTTCTTAACAGCTCGTTCTGAAGATTATTCACAAGTTGCTGGATTTGATGCAGGTGCAGATGATTATATTGCAAAACCAATTAAACCAAAAGTATTAGTAAGTAAGGTCAAAGCATTATTGAGAAGATTAAAAAACAGTGAAAATGCATCTTCGAGCACAACATTGAAGGTTGGCAATATAGAAATTAATCGAGAAGAATATAAAATCATCAAAGAAGGCGTAGAAATTATTTTACCCAGAAAAGAATTTGAGTTATTCTATCTTCTAGCCACAAAACCCGGAAAAGTATTTACTCGCGAAGAAATATTAGACCGTGTTTGGGGGAACGAAGTGGTAGTTGGAGGACGAACTATTGACGTTCATATTCGAAAACTAAGAGAGAAAATAGGAGATGATTTTTTCAAAACAATTAAAGGTGTGGGTTATAAAATCGAATTTTAATGCAATTAAATTTTAAGAAATCTTATAAGTTTGCCTTTAAGTCTTCTGCATATATAACACTTTTTTTCTTAGGAGTGTTTTTATTGTATCATTTTTTTATAGCACCCTTACAGTTGTTTTTTGTTTTAAGTTTTGCATTTTGTTTATTTATTTTTTCATTTCTTCTAATTCAATATAGGGTTGAAACGTTTATCTATAAACGCGTAAAAAAAATATATGACGACGTTTCTTTACTCGAGAACACTTCGTTTAGAAATCAACCCATTACTACAGATATGGCAACTTTGACAAAAGAAGTTCAAAAATTTGCCCGAGATAAAAAGCTTGAAATCGAAACTTTAAAAATTAGAGAAGAATACAGAAGAGAATTTCTTGGAAATGTTTCTCACGAATTAAAAACA
>Ga0209175_10001061_pt1 | contig 14275 bp, 11 predicted proteins | sample JI91814C2DNA_FD_187506 | JGI IMG/M metagenome (GOLD analysis project Ga0209175, IMG submission 187506) | Wastewater effluent complex algal communities from Wisconsin, to seasonally profile nutrient transformation and Carbon sequestration -... | ecosystem: Engineered > WWTP > Effluent > Algae...
AAGCGACGCGGCGTGCCGAGGGACCCGGATTGGACGATCCAAGGGGCATGGAGGAGCGTAGAACCGGTTCGCGTCTCGATCGCGCCATGCACCACTTTCGCCCGCCACGTGATTGGAAGGCAGGCTTTTTACAGAGGGGATTTGATTCATGAAGGCGAAGTTCCACATGGTTTCTGGTCTCGGGCTTGCGTTTGGATCGCTGGCTGGCGGGCATGCTGTTGCGGCGCTCCAAACCACTGCAACCAAGCCAACTGAGGCGTCGCCTGCGCCCGTTCGCAATGCAACCCAGTGGGACCTCGACGGGAAGAACCGATTGGCCATCGATGGATACGACCCCGTCGCCTATTTTCCCGAAGGGGGCGGCAAGCCGACGAAGGGCGCGAAAGAGCACGAGTTCTTGTACGAGGGTGTGACGTATCGCTTCGCGTCGGCGGAGCATCTTGCCTTGTTCAAGCAGAGTCCATCGAAGTACGAACCGGCCCATGGCGGCTGGTGTTCATACGCGATGTGGAAGAATGGCGAGAAAGTCGAGATCGATCCAGCGAGTTTCATCGTGAAGGATGACCGGCTTTTCCTTTTCTATGACGGCTGGGGAGGCGACACACGCAAGAAGTGGTTGGCGGCCGGCGATCACGCGGCCCAGGCGTCCGCGGCCGATGCCGCGTGGAAGAAGATCAGCGGGGAATCACCTCGTCTCGCGCCGACGGTTCAGCAGTTGCTCGACGCGAAAAGGGCTGAGTTTGAGCAGAAGGCGCCCGCTGAGGTGCAATCGATCTATGAGAAGGGGATCAAGGACGTCGGCACGTCGGGCGTGCTGGCCTCCGCGCTCAAGGTTGGTGCGCAGGCTCCGGCGTTTGAACTTCCCGATGCGACTGGGAAGAAGGTGTCGCTCGCGTCGGTGCTGAAGGAGGGAGCCGCGGTGCTGGTGTGGTATCGCGGCGGGTGGTGCCCCTATTGCAACATCCAACTCCACGAGTACCAGAAGCACCTGGAAGCGTTCAAAAAGGCGGGCGGCACGTTGATCGCGATTTCGCCACAGTCTCCAGATCAATCACTTTCCACGGCGGAGAAACAAGGGCTTGCGTTCACGGTGCTGTCGGACAGTGGCAACGCCGTGGCACGCCAGTTTGGAGTCGTGTACAAACTCCCAAAGGAAGTCAGTGAGGCGTTCAAGGGGAAGTTGGACCTCGAGAAGTACAACGGCGATTCGTCGGAGGAACTGCCCCTCGCGGTGGTCTACGTCGTTGGCAGGTCGGGCAAGATCGTGTACGCGTTCGTCGATGAAGATTATCGCAAGCGGGCGAACATCGAGGAGATCGTGACGGCGCTCGAAGCGGACAAGCCGAAGAAGTAGCGTTTCGGCAGCAAGACCCGCTGGCACACCAGGGCATTCCCAAACACGCCGGGTTGGGTGATTGGTCTTTGTTCGATACCGCGAACGGGCGCGCATGGCCACGCGAACATTGCGCTTGCTTGGTGGCCGTTGCGCGGGGAGGTGGCAGGAGTTGCGTAACGAAGAACGGAGCCTGAGGCGGCTTCAGGACTTGTGTGGCGGCGGGGGCACGCTCGCCGATCAATCCCGTCTATGCCCGTACGTTCTTCACGCCGTGTTCAAGCCTCTTCGAAGCACTCGCTGACCCCGGGGGATATCGCTTTGCGATTGCTCTACGTCGGGGTGTTGGCGTCGTGGATTTTTGTGGCGGGGAGCCTGCTTGGGTTTGACAAGTTCGACCCGCCGACGCACCTTGTCGCGACAGCAAACGACCCTGTGCACAACTGGTGTGGGTTGTTTGGTGCAAAGATCGCATACGCATTTGTTCGGCTCTTGGGATCGGGCGCGTATGTGCTTGTCGCGTTGACTGGCATCGGGCTCTTCTCGCTCGGGCTGAGTCGAAGCGAAGAACCCCTGATCTCGCGCCTGCTCAACAATGGCGTTCGGTTCATCGGTCTGCTGCTGTTTTCGGCCAGTCTTTCAGGGTTGCAGAACCTGATGTTCACATCCAGCGGCCCTTTCCCCGGACTCGCGGGCGGCACCTTTGGGATGGAATCGTGCAAGGCCCTCACGCTTCGTTTCGGCGGGCTCGGTTCCGCGCTCATCTATCTCTTTGCGATGGCAATCGGTGCCGTCGTCGCGATGGACCAGTGGGTGATCGCGCTGTGCTCCTGGACGTGGAACTGGACTCGTGAGCGGGCGATGCCGGCGGCCGTCGCTGTCGGGACTTCGGCGGGCGCGATGGCGCTCAATGCGGGTTCGATGGCGGGCAAGGCCGCCGTTGGCAAGGCAAAGGAAAAGACGGGTGGCTTCTGGGCGTCGTTCGTGGGCTCGCTCACGCGCAAGCCCGTGCAGGTTCGCGAGCACGACCTCGACGATGCGGATGAAGTTGATGAGATCGAGGAGGCGCCGACCCGTCGCGGGCGTGGCACGAAGGCGAAGGCCGAGATCGAGCCGCTGTCTGAAGAGGAAGAGGCCGCCCTCGAAGAGTCGTCGATGGTGATTGACGAGGACGAGGACGACGAACTCGGGGAAGAACTCGAGCAGGACGCGATCAAGCAAGCGAAGCGCGAGGCTCGCGAAGCGGCGAAGGCCAAGAAGATCGCCGATGCCGAGGCCGCGAAGGCTGCGAAGTTGGCGAAGGCGAATCAGATTCCGTTGACGATCTCCAAGCCCGCAGTTGGTACCTCCAGCGATGCCCAGGACGAGGCGACGGACGACGAGGACGATGCACTCCCCGGCGCGCCGCAGGTCTTCAGCGAGGCGGCCCTTCGCGCCAAGGTCGAGAAACTCCCGATCTTCTTCGGCGCCAACGAGAAGCAGACCGCGACCGATGCGGACCTCAAGGGCATGCAGAGTGCCGAGGGGATCGAGGGCGTGGATGGCGACGCGGCCAAGCCCTATCGCTTCCCGGGATTGGACCTTTTGGAAAACCCCGAAGAGAACTTCAACAGCAAGTTGGAGGAGTACGTCCGCGAGCAGGCGGCGGCGCTCGTCGCCGCGCTCGAGCAGTTCAGGATCGCTGGCGAGGTCGACTCGATCGAGTCGGGCCCGGTTATCACGCTCTTCCACGTTCGCCTGTCGCCGGGCACCAAGGTCGCGGTGCTGGAGGCGGTCAGCAAGGACATCGCCCGCGTCCTCAAAGCACAAAACATCCGCATCGTTCCGAACATGGTCGGGCGCGACACGGTGGGCATCGAGGTTCCCAACGCGCACAAGGAACGCGTGCGCCTCAAGGAACTGATGGGCAAGGTCGAGAACTTCGAGGGGATGAAGTTGCCCCTCTTCCTGGGCAAGGACGCGAGCGGCGAGCCCTTGATCGAAGACCTCGCGAAGATGCCGCACATGCTGATTGCGGGCACGACTGGCTCGGGCAAGAGCGTGTGCATGAACACGATCATCATGGGCTTCCTTTATACGAAGAAGCCCTCCGAACTGAAGATGGTCCTCGTCGATCCCAAGATGGTCGAGATGAGCCAGTTCAAGGACATCCCGCACCTGATGTGCCCAGTGGTGACGGAAATGGCGAAGGCCGCGGCGATCCTCGAGTGGGCGTGCCGCAAGATGGACGAGCGGTACGAACTGCTGGCGGAGGCCGGCTGCCGCGACATCGCCGGATACAACGAACTGACGTGGGAAGAACTGAAGGAGCGCTTCAACCCGGGCAGCCCCGAGGAGGAGCAGCGGATCCCGCGTCGCCTGCCTTACATGGTCTTCATCATCGACGAACTCGCCGACCTGATGATGACCAACAAGGAAGTCGAAGGGTTCATCATCCGCATCGCCCAGAAGGCGCGTGCGGTCGGCATGCACATGATCCTCGCAACGCAGCGCCCGCAGGCGAACGTCGTGACGGGCCTCATCAAGAGCAACATGCCCTGCCGCGTGGCGTTCAAGGTCGCCAGCGGCATGGACTCACGCATCGTTCTGGACCAGAAGGGTGGCGAGTTGCTCCTCGGTCACGGCGACATGCTTGTCCTCTCGCCCCGCTCCAGCAAACTCACGCGGGCGCAGGGCACGCTGGTGGACGACAAGGAAATCCGCAACGTCGTGCGCTTCATGCGTGATGTCGCGGGCCCGTCGTTCGAGCGGCAGTTGCTCCAGATCCGTGCCGAAGGGTCGGACGAGGCACGCGTGCAGGACTCCAAGAACAACTCCTCGGCGTCTCTGGCGGCGGCGCAGGAAGACCCGATGTTCAGCCGTGCGGTCGAGATCGTGCTCGAGACGCGGCGTGGCAGCGTGTCGCTCCTGCAGCGTCGACTCGCGATCGGCTATACCCGTGCGAGCCGCCTGATCGACCTGATGGGGATTGCTGGGATCATCTCGGACCACAAGGGCTCGGTCGCACGCGACGTGCTGATCACGCCCGCGGAATGGGACGCGATGAAGAAGATGGCCGCCGAACAGGGCGTCGTGCTGGGTGACCGGCAGGGCGAGTTGTTCGAGGCGCCCGCGTCGAGCGCGGCGGTTGCGGACGATGTCGAAACAGAGACGCAAGCGGACGCCGACGTTGACGACACCGCAGAGAACGAAGCGCACGACGAAGCGGGCGACGATTCTGACGATGCGTCAGACAGCGAAGGCGACGAGGCGGAAGTCTCAAACGTCCGCGTCGTCCCAGCCGACGGCCCCGGGACGGAGCGGTACGTCGAGGAAGCCCCGTTCACGGATGAAGCCGACGAGGACGACGACTGGGACGAGGATGGCGGGCGCAAGAAGCGTCGCCAGAAGCCGCAGGTTGTGGATGAAGATGACGACCTGTGAGTGCTCGGACGGGACGCGGTGGCCTGCGATGGTCCAACCGACAGAGCCGCCGAACCCCCTATACTTGCCCCGATAACGCACGACCCGCTTCGGCGGATATGTGCGTTGTTTGTTCGGGGTGCCTCCGAGAAAGAGGCGAGACGAGATTCCGAGCAAGTGGGGGCGGGAGAGGCGTTGGCTTCTCGCGTTGGTTTCAAACAGAGGTGATCGGCGGGCGGACCTGCGAGTGCTGTGTCGGCCCGGCGAATGTGAAAAGGGTATATCGATGCGCACGCGTGGCTTGAACAAGTTGGCTTTCTCCGCTGGTCTCATTTCCTTCCTGTCGGGGACGAGCATCGCCCTCGCGGACGTGCCGGCGGCTTTGGATCGCGTGCCCGCGAACGCGCAGATCGTGATCGCGGTGCGTGATCTTGATTCGCTCCGCACGAAGGTGACAGGGATGATCAACGCCGTCGGCGCGCCGATGCCCGACGAGGCGAAGATGGGCATGGATGCGTTCATGGGGACGGCGGGTCTCAATGCCAAGGGATCCATGGCGCTCGTTGTGACGATTCCCGAGCAGGGCATGGGATCGGAAGAACCCGACATGGTCCTGCTCATGCCGGTCTCTGACAGCGCCGCGTTCATCAAGGCGTGGGGCGGCAATGGTGACAAGATCAGTGAAGTGAAGATGTTCGGGAAAGATGATGAGGGCTTTGCCAAGGACATCGGCAACGGGTACGTCGCGATCGGCAAGACCAAGGAAGGTGTCGAGAAGTTCGAGGGCAAGGCTGGTTCCAAGGCAGCCCACACCAAGGCTCTTGGCGCAATGGGCAACCGCGTGTCGGACAACGCCGACGTGATCCTGATCGCGAACTTCCCACAGATGAAGACGCAGATCGAGAGCGGCGTGCGCGAGATGAAGGATTCGATGGAAGGCATGGCGGCCATGATGCCTGACGGCGGGGCGCAGTTGGGCTCCATGATCAAACTCGTGACGGGCGTCGCGGACGCGGTCGTGAAGGATGGCGAGTCGGGGATCATCGGCCTGGGGATCGACTCCAAGGGCGTGAACTTTGACGTTGCGGCGAACTTCCGCGAGGGGACGGAGTCGGCGAAGCAGTTTGCGGCCGAGGGCAAGGCGTCGGCGATGTCCGCCGGACTTCCCGCTGGGGACTTCCTGTTCGCCGGCTCGTTCGACTGGTCGAGCCCGGGCGTTCGCTCGATGGTCAAGACGCTCAACAGCGCGACCGAGAATGGCTCGGCGTTCAGCAAACTCTCGAGCATGTCCGCGTGGGTCGACAACGCCGAGGGGTACTCGTACTACCTCGGGGCGGCGGATCTGGGCAACGGGCTGTTCTCGAACTCGGCGGTGACGCTGACCTCGAAGGAACCCGCGAAGGTCCTTGCTGCGTGGAAGTCCTCGCTGACCGAGGCCAATGGCAAGTCTGAGAATGGAATGACCTTGAAGACGGAGTACAAGGAGAACGCCAAGACGATCGGCGGGCTCCAGGCCTCGTCGTTTGGCGTGACATTTGACCTCGATCCCAACAACCCCATGGCCGGGCAGATGCAGATGGTCATGCCCATGTTCTTCGGCCCCGAAGGGAAGATGGCGGGGTATGCGGCGACCACCGACAAGATGATGGTGATGACGCTGAGCAAGAACAGCGCGCTGCTTGAGAGTGTGCTGAACTCTGCGAAGAGCGGCAAGGGGCTCGCGACCAATGCACTCGTGCAGCAGACGGCCGAGCGTCTTCCCGCCGACCGCGTGATGGATGCGTATGTGGGTGTGAAGTCGGTGATGGACATGGTGCAGGGCGCGATGGCGATGTTCGGCGCACCCGCCGAGTTTGAGGTTCCCGCGCAGATCGCTCCGATCGGCATGTCGGCGTCCATGAACAAGGGTGGTCTGCACTTCCGCATGCACGTGCCCACCGACGTGTTCAAGACCGCGTTTGACATCACCAAGCAGTTCCAGGGGGGCGGCGAAGAGGGTGGCGATGAGCCCATGGAAGGCGGCAACGAGAAGCCCCGCTTCTAAACTCGGTTGAGTTAGTGTGTCAAAGGCCCTCGCTCCGGCGTGGGCCTTTTTTCATGCGCGGCGGGGCGTTCGCTGTGCCCGTATCCTGAGTCATGGCGACGCACGTTTGGAGAGTCTCGGACCGGTGCACGCTCGACCTGGGCGTGCCGCGGGTTGTGGCGATCCTGAACGTGACGCCGGACAGTTTCGCGGATGGTGGAAGGCTGAGTTCATCCGAGGCCGTGGCAACCGCTGCGGAGCAAGCCGTGCGCGACGGCGCGGCGATGCTGGATGTGGGGGGCGAGTCGACAAGGCCTGGCGCAGTGCGAGTGTCGGCGTCGGATCAGATCTCGCGCGTTGTGCCAGCGATTCGCGCCATCCGTGCGCGCCTGCCGCTGGTTCCAATCTCGATCGATACGACGCTTGCAGAGGTTGCCCACGCGGCTCTTGATGTCGATGCGGACGCGATCAACGACGTTTCCGCGGGTGAAGAAGATGGCGCGATGCTGTCGCTGGCGGCGAAGCGTCGCGCCGGGATCATCCTGATGCACCGGCTGAAGCCGCCGGGATCGGATTCCTACTCGGATCGATACGCGCATGCTCCCGCTTACGACGCCACGCTAGGCGTGGTGGGGGAGGTGCGTTCGTACTTGGCAAAGCGCATGGCGGCGGCGATTTCTGCGGGTGTTGCTCCGGATGCGATCGTGCTCGATCCCGGCCTGGGTTTCGGGAAGAGCGTGGAGCAGAACTTGGCGTTGATTCGGGGCACGCCCCTGCTGCGAACTCTGGAGCGTCCGATCCTATCGGCGTTGAGCCGAAAGAGTTTCGTCGGGCGCGCGGGGTTGGGGCGGGATTCAGAGCCTGCGGAGAGGCTGGCACCGACACTGGCGCTGTCCGTGCAGCATTTGGGCTTGGGCGCGTCTCTCTTTCGCGTGCACGACGTTCGCGAGCATGTGGAGGCCCTGGCAGCGGCACGGGCTCTGGCGGCGACGCCCTGGTCGTGACGTCGCTGCCCAACTGACAACGATGCTTGGGGCCTTGCCCCCAGCGAACGCTGCCGTGGGACGGCCTTGGGGCGTCGGCGGCTATGATCGACCCAGCCCGCCCGGAGCCTGATGAGGGGTCGCGAACGCGGGCCGGAACACGATTGATCTCTTGCTCGTAGTGCACTGTGGAAAGTGCAGCACGAGTGGAGTGAGAAGGAACGAACGATCATGGCAAATGAGCACGTCAAGCAGTTCACGGACGCGAACTTTGAGTCTGAGGTCTTGCAGTCCAAGCAGCCGGTGCTTGTTGACTTCTGGGCGGAGTGGTGCATGCCCTGCCGGGCGCTGACGCCCGCGATCGAAGCGCTCGCAACGACGTACAACGGCAAGGCCAAGGTTGGCAAGTTGGACACCGATGCGAACAAGATGGTCGCGGTCAAGTACGGCATCACCGCGATTCCGACGATCCTCATCTTCAAGGATGGACAGCCCGTCAAGCGGTTCGTCGGCATGAAGAAGCAGGACGAACTCGCGACCGCTCTCAACGATGCCGGCGCCAAGTAACTCCGCGTTCGCGTGACGAGGGCGCGAAAGGCGGTGAGCCTTTGGCGACGACGTTCTCCCCTTTGCGTTTCGGCCCGACATCAGGAGCAAAGCACACGATGAGCCAGAGCACCTCCGCGAGCGTGGATCGTTTCAATGGCCGCCCGATCCGCTGCGGCGTGGTGGGCGTTGGGCGCATGGGTCGGCACCATGCCCGCGTCTACGCCGAGATGCAGGACACGCAACTCGTGGGCGTCGTCGATTCGAGCAAGGACCGTGCGAACGAAATCGCGACCAAGTTCAACTGCAAGGTCTTCGACAACGTGCAGCAACTGATCGATGCGGGAGTTGACGCGGCGTCGATCGCGGTGCCCACGACGATGCACTGGGCGGCGGCCGAGCCTCTGCTCAAGGCCAAGGTCTCGTGCCTCATCGAGAAGCCACTCGCGGGCGATGTCGAGACGGCCCGCCGATTGAAGGAACTCGCCGAGGCGACGGGCACCTGCCTGATGGTGGGGCATATCGAGCGTTTTAATCCCGTGATGCGCGCGATGCAGCGAGCCGCGGCGACCGGCCTTGAGATCATCCCTCGGTTCATCCAGGTCGTGCGCGTCAGCCCAATGACCTTCCGCAGCGTGGACGTGGGCGTTGTGATGGACATGATGATCCACGACCTCGATGTCGTGCTGATGCTCATGGGCGGGCGAGAGCCCGACAGCATCCGGGCCGCGGGCGTCGCGGTCATCACCGAGCACGAGGACCTCTGCAACGCGTGGCTGGAGTTCAACACGCCTAACGGCCGCTGCGTCGCGGACATCACGTCCAGCCGCCTCGCCATGAAGACCGAGCGCGTGACGCGCATCACGGGTCAGAACGCGTACATCAAGATCGACTACGGGCAGAAGACGGGCACGATGATTCGCCGCCTCGCCAACGAGATTCAGATGCGCGAGGTCCGCGAGCAGATTCGCGGCGGGACGGACCTCTCCAACCTCAAGTGGCACGAACTGGTCAACATCGAGCCCTTGATGGTGGACGATGCGGAGCCGATCGTGATGGAACTCAAGAGTTTCATCAACGCGGTGCGCACGGGAGAGAAGCCGCCGATCGACGCCGAGGCGGGCTTTGCAAACGTCCGCACTGCGCAGCGGATCGTCGATGCGGTGAAGAAGTTGCACTGAACAGTTCGAACAGAACCGCGACGGTAAGGAAGCGGGCGCGATGAGATGAGGGACAGATCCAACGAACCTCGCACGATCATCATCGCAGGCGCTGCAATGATTCTGCTTGCTGTCGTGATGTCGCCGGTAGTGTGGTGGTTGGCGGCTGGTGTGCAGGCTGGCGGCGAGGATAAGGCTCGATTTGATTCCAGTCCGCGTCCCCATCGAGACGTCGTGATCTACACGACGATGCTCCGTGCTCTTGGTCTGTTTCTTGGCCTCGCCATCGTCTCGCTCGGAGTCACGGGCGGCGTTATTGTCTGGAAGGGGATTCGAAAAGTGCGCAGGTAGTACCCGAAATGAAAAACGCCCCGGGAGTAGGCTCCCGGGGCGCTGTGTTTCGCGACGAAACTCTGCTCAACTCACTTGGTCTTCGCGGGTTCGGCCGGAGTCGCCGCTGCCGGCTTCGCCTCGTCCTCGTTCTTGCCCTTCACGACGATCGTGACCATCTTGTCGGGCGTGCAGAACTTCTTGTAGGTCTCCATGATCTCCTCCGCGGTGATCGCGGCGTATGCCTCCTTCGCGTTGACGGCGTCGTCAAGGTTGCGCCCCGTCCACGAGAGGTTGTTCACCCAGTTCGCCCAGTAAGCAGGCTTCTTCATGTTCTCGTCGAGGTCGGTCTGCACCTGTTTCTTCGCGGTGCGGAGTTCTTCCTCGGTGATGCCCGTCTTCGCAAAGTCTACGAACATCTGGTTGAGGACTTTCGCGAGTTCGTCGGCGTTCTCCGGCTTGCACGGCGCGCCCGACGTCACAAGGCCATACCCGGGGAACGTTGAGTCGGGGCGAACGCCGGCCCTGATCGAATAGACCAACTGCTTCTCTTCACGCACGACCTTGATCATGCGCGAGGTGAGTACGCGAGCCGCCAGTTGCATGCGCCGGGTCTCCGCGACGTTGGAATCGTCGGGCCCATAGAAGCCGACCGATGCCATCGCGAGTTTGGTCTCGGTGTCGAAGGTGGTGTTCGTCGTCTTGGGGCCCTTGGGCACTTCGAGTTTGCGGAGCGCCGCGAACTTGCCAGCATCAAAGGGCGAGCGAGCGGGAAGTGCGCCGAAGTAGTTGGAAGCAAACTCCAGGGCCTTGCCGCGGGGCAGATCGCCCACGAAGGCGATCTCGATCGGGCTGGTTGCGATGAGTTTATCGAGCCAGGCCTGAGCCGCCTCGAGCGTGATCTTGCTCACCTGCTCCTTGGTCAGTGGCTGAGTGCGCACGTCGCTGGTCGGATAGATCGTCTCAGCCGAGACCTTGCCCATGAACCCGCCGACGTCCTTCTCGCGCTGGGCGATAGCGAGGAGCGTCGCGGCCTTCCACTGGTCAAACGCTGCTTTCTCGATCTTGGGCTCCGTCAGGAGGAGGTACGCCAACTGCAACCCAGTTTCGAGATCCTCGGGATTGCCGCCGATCGCGAGGCGGACGGAGTTGGACCCGCCGCCGCCACCAACGCCGACCTTCTTGCCCGTCATGAGCGAGACGATGTCCGTGGAGGAGAGGTTCTTGGTCGCCTGGCGGCTCCACGCGAGCATGGCGGCATCGGTGATGCCGCGGTTCTCGGCGGTCTCGAGCAGTTCGCCGCCATAGAGCGTGACGTTGATCGTGACGTCGTTCTTGGTATCGTCGTTGAAGTAGTGGTGAACGCGGACGTTGTTGGAGAGGACGCCCGACCAGATCTGGCTCGCGGCGTGCTCGCTCTGGCTGGTGAACTTGCCCGGCGTCGGGGCCTTGTCCATCAGTTTGTCGGCGCGGGCGACCTCAGCCTCGGCCTTGACATCGACCGCCATCGCCGACTCGCCCATGCTGATGAGTTCCGCCTCGGTGGGGATCTTGATGCCATCCTTCTGCGGGAGTTGGAGCGTGTAGAGCATGTTGCCTGTGAACGCGTTCTTGAATGCGCTGTTCACGTCGTCGAGTTTGATCATCGGGACCAGTTTCTTTGCGAGTGCGAGATCCTGCTGCGCGGAGGTGAAAGGTTCACCCGAGGCGACCGCTTCGTTCATCTCGCCCAGGAACGAGCGAGCATCACGCCCGCTCTCGGTCGCGACAGATTGCTCGGCGTCGGCGATGATCTCCTTCGCGACATCGTCGATCTCGCGCTGGGTGAACCCAAACTTGCGGGCGCGGACCAGTTCGCGTGCAGCGTCCTGGAGCATGGTTTCCCACTTCTCTCCCTCGCCGCTCACCGACACGCCGCTGATGCGGACGGCGTTGGCCATGTTGCCGATCGAGCCGCCGCCGCCCTGGAACGAAACCTCGCCCTTGGAGACCTTCTCGCGCAAGCGACGGTTGAACGCCTGCATCGCAATCGCTTCGGTAAAGTCGCGCTTGAGTTGGGGTTCGGTCGTGGTGGGAGCAATGGGAGGCTCGATCTTCTGGATCGAGAGGCTGCCACGCGTGATCTCGACGTCGCTCGCGACGATCGCGCGGGGCTTGACGTCGGCCTTCACGCCAACGGGCACGTCCACAGGGCGGGGCGTCTTGGTCCCCATCGAGAAATACTTCTTGACGTCGGCAACGAGAGCGTCTGCGGGCTTGTCACCCACGACCATGAGGGTCATGTTGCTGGGAACGTACCACTTGGTGTAGTAGTCCTTGAAGTCCTGCTGCTGCACGCCGAGGATGGTTTCTTCGACGCCGATGGGCAGGCGCTCGCCGAGCAGGGAGCCGGGCGCGGTGTTCTTGATGATGTGCTCCTGCACGCGCTGGCGGCCCGAGAGACGCGTGCGCTTCTCGTTCATGATGACCTGGCGCTCTTCCTCGATCTCCTTGGGATCGAGCAAGAGTTTGAAGGCAACGTCGGAGAAGAACTTCATCCCTTTATCGATCGTCGCCTCGTCGTTCTTGTTGAGGTCGAGGATGAACGTCGTCTGGTCGAAACTGGTGAAGGCGTTCTGGTGCTGCCCGAACGTGAGTCCCAGCGACTGGAAGAGGTCGATCACGGTGCCGGGCGGGAAGTTCTCCGACCCGTTGAACGCCATGTGCTCGAGGTAGTGGGCGATCCCGCGCTGCTTGTCGGTCTCGTTGAGCGAGCCCGAACTGACGTGCAGGTAAAGCCCGATGTGCTTCTCGGGCTTGGGGTGGCTGAGCACCTTGTATGTCATGCCGTTGTCCAGCACGCCGGTGACAACCCGCGGGTCCGACGGCAGGTCCTGTGCCCACGTGGTCCCGGCGCACATAGCGACGCCCAACACCACGCTCCACCCGGTCAAGGCCACGGCTCCGATTCTCGACGACATGGATCAACTCCTCAAGGTGCCGGCGACACCCCGTCGTCCGGCAGGGATTATTGGCCCTTGCCCACGCGCGTGTTCAGAGGGCGCAAAGCGTGGGATATCCTCCATTCATGCGTCGATTCCTCGAAACCCTTGGTGGGCTCTACCAACTTGCACGCCTCGCCGTGATCTCGAAGTTCCGCTTCAAGGGGCCCTATTGGCAATGGCGCATGCACACGGCCTTTGGTCGGGGGTTTCCATCGACGCGGACCGAACTCGTCCGGTCCATCTTGGAATATGGCCGCTGGATGCATCGCCTGAAGCCTTGAACGCCGTTTCAGGAGGTTCCGGGGGTCTTTTTTCGGGCATTCAAGGACTCCCACTCAACTGACTCCCTCGTCACGCCGATGCTCCGGTCCCGGCCGATTCGTGCCGGCCGGAGTCTCTTTCATGGTCGATAGCAACTTTGCCAACTCGAGCAAACCCAGCGTGGAATGGCCGCGTCGTCAGCCTCCACACACGCAGCACAACCAGTCAAAGTCGAGCACGCCCTGGTTCGTCCAGTTCTGCCTCGGGACAGCGCTGGGCCTCGTCGTCGGCGCGATGTGCGGCGCATTCCTTCCCGATCGACTCATGGGCACCGGCAGCCTGTCCAACGCCGATTTCGATGCATCCGGCTCACGCAGCCTGACGCGCCAAGGCACGTCTCCCACGCCACTCTCCGAGATCGACGAGATCTCCGCGACGGCGAAGTCCACCGTCGAAGACCACGCCAACGTCGAAGCCACGCACACGTGGGACGTGGACTGAACGCTGACAGGGCCTTCCGAAAAATCGAACGACATTGACGCACGCCCGGGGCAACGACTGCTCCGGGCGTGTTACCATGGGCTATGCCAGCCGCTGACCAACTCAATCGCCTTGCCCGCCAGCATGCGCTTACGTCCAAACTGATGGGCGTGGACTTTGTGCCCGCGTTCCGCACAACGGCGGTAGAACTCGAAGAGTCACCGGTTGTGGAATCTGAGCCACAGGCAGAGTCCTTTGTCCAAGCGACGCCAGCGACCGTCTCTCCTGGCCTTGTGCCCGCAGCAACTCGCACGACCAAGCCCGCTGCCGCCATCGAAAGCAAGCCCGCTGGTGCTGGCACGCCGAAGTTCGATCCGCGACCCGACGGCCCGCGTTCGGCTGATTCAAACACCCGCGCCCTCGAAGCACTTAGGGCTCGCTACATCGCCGACGCCCCGCACGCGCCGTTCATCAAGTCGTTCACCAACATCGTCTTTGGAGAGGGCGACCCGTGCGCCCGCATCATGTTCGTGGGTGAAGCGCCCGGCGAGGAAGAGGACAAGACAGGCCGCCCGTTCGTGGGGCGCGCCGGGCAGTTGCTGGAAAAGATGATCATCGCGATGGGCCTCTCGCGCGAGACGGTGTACATCTGCAACGTGCTAAAGGTGCGTCCGCCCAACAACGCGACGCCGACCCTTGAAGAGGCCGCCGCCAGCGAGCCCTACCTGTTCGAGCAGGTCGACATCGTCGCGCCGGAAGCGATCGTGACGCTG
>Ga0209175_10001063_pt1 | contig 14257 bp, 14 predicted proteins | sample JI91814C2DNA_FD_187506 | JGI IMG/M metagenome (GOLD analysis project Ga0209175, IMG submission 187506) | Wastewater effluent complex algal communities from Wisconsin, to seasonally profile nutrient transformation and Carbon sequestration -... | ecosystem: Engineered > WWTP > Effluent > Algae...
TGGTCGTCTGCACCGCTCTTGCCCGACTCTCATCAATGATCGGGCAGCACGTGATGCGTGGCGCCTATCCGCCGCAACCATCACCGTACGTGAACATCGGAACATCAAATCGGCTGACCACACTCACATGCCCGCTTTGCGATAGCCGACCACCCCCCCTGTAGGAGCCCGACTTGTCGGGCGATGACGACCTGCCGCTCCGTCGAAGCGCCCGAGGTCTCGATCCGCCAATCGCCCGATGAATCGGGCTCCTACAGGTTGGCTCTTGCAGAAGCCGGGCGGCGCGGCTGGATCTCTGACCTGCCCGCTTCGCGATAGCCGACCATCCCCCTGTAGGAGCCCGACTTGTCGGGCGATGACGACGTGTCGCGCCGTCGAAGCGCCCGAGGTCACTCGATCCGCCAATCGCTCCTACAGGTTGGCTCTTGCAGAAGCCGGGCGGCGCGGCTGGGTCTCTGACCTGCCCGCTTCGCTATAGCCGACCATCCCCCTGTAGGAGCCCGACTTGTCGGGCGATGACGACGTGTCGCTTCGTCGAAGCGCCCGCGATCACCCACCCGCCAATCGCCCGATGAATCGGGCTCCTACAGGTTGGCAGGTGTTCCGCCAACGCTTCCAGGTCAGCTCAAGCGCGGCGGCGGCCGTCACCAGCGGCGTTGCCTCTCAACTCGGATGCAAAGAAAACCATCACTGTAACGAGCGACCAGGCCATCGTGCGTGACCCGTCGCATCGTTCGGTCAGGGCCTGCGCCACACGAAGGCGGTCAATGGGATCCTGGTGGTGTGCGGGGAGCCCTTCGATCGCAGCAGCAGGTTCGGGTTCTACAGGAAGGAGGCGGTATCTCGCCTGGCGAAAATATTCCAGAGCAAGCTTGCCAGAAACCGGTATGTCACCTCGTCCCAGGCTGTGTTTGATGCTGATTTCCCATATCGTCACAGCACTGACCCGGATCGTGCTTTTTTGGCGCGAGGATCAGTTCGCGAGCTTTTGCCGACAAGCCGGGATGATCGGCAACAGCCCACTATGCGCCAGGGGTGTCGAGCAGAAGCTTCAAGATCCAACCCTCTGCAGAAACAGCCGAGCCACGTCTTCATTGTTCGCGTCGATATCCTCCGGAACGTCGAAAGCGCCCCTTGCCACGCCAATGCGCTGCCCTGGCGGTTGCTCCCCGATCGGCACCAGGCGCGCTGCTGGTCGTCCGTTCCGGGCAATGACGATTTCCCGTTCCTTGCCCTGTTCGATGGCTTCAACAAGGCGCGATAAGTTCGACTTCGCCTCCAGCATGTTCACGGTCGCCATGGCCACCTCCGTTGAATGACGAGATGAGTCTAGTCGAGCCAGAGTGCGTAGCCCAGCATCGCAAAATCCGCCAGCTCTAAGCCGCCACGAGCTCCGCCATCGCACGCTCCACGCGCCACGCTCCCCCTGTAGGAGCCCGATTCATCGGGCGATGACGACCTGCCGCCCCGTCAAAGCGCCCCGAGGCCACCCACCCGCCCATCGCCCGATGAATCGGGCTCCTACATGAAACCGCAATCGCCCTTGCCCCTTGCGCCAACATCCCCTATCATCCGCGTTCATTTGTTGAACAAGAAACCATGACCCCGGCCGAGCAAGTGCACCTGCGCATCCTCCGAATCGTCGAGGAGGAGCCACAGATCAGCCAGCGGCAGCTCGCTGAACGGCTTGGCGCCAGTTTGGGCAAGACCAATTACCTGCTCAAGGCGCTGCTCAAAAAAGGCTACATTAAAGCCGGCAGTTTCCTTCGCGCCGAAGACAAGCTGAAATACGCGTACCTGCTGACTCCCGAAGGCATCCGCGCCAGGCTGTGCCTGACCCGCGACTACCTTGCCCGCAAGGAAGAGGAGTATGTCGCGATGAAAGTGGAAATCGAACGTATGCGCGCCGAGCTGGCCGCGCAGGACGATCAAGGCTGAACCGCGACAAACCGTAGTGCCAACTTGAAGAAGCCGCCAGGCTGCCGGCAAAGGTAACAGCGGCAAGGCACAAAAAAACCACCGCTCCGGCGAAGCGCCGGAGGCGATTGAACCCCGGGGAGGGCTGTGCTCACCTGCGAAGGCGCACCATCTGCTGAATGCCCAGGCATTCTGGCATGGCGGTAGCGTGCCTGGACGATGCGCAGGCTGGTGAATGGATGGTCGCCCGATGAATCGGGCGATAAACCACTCACCAGCAAATCAGGCACCATCGCCCGGTACAACGCCACCAACATCTTCCCGTCCGCAGCCCCTCAGCCAGATCGCACGAATCGTGCTGGATGTCACAGCCCATCCCGGCGCCCTCGTGGATACTGATGCCCAAGCCAACAACAAGATCACAACCCCGCCGCAATCGGTCGAACCCGGGTGAGCGCAGTGCCCACCGGTGAAGCCGTGCAACATGCTGAATGCCCAAGCATTCTGGTATGGCGGTAGCGTGTCTGGATGAGGCGCAGGCAGGCGAAACGAGGGTAGCCCGATTTACCGGGCGATGACGGCACATTGCGCCGCCGAAGCGCCCGAGATCACCCAGCCGCCTAGCATAGCGGCGGCTAAACGCGGAACAAGAGTGCCCGCGACAGCTTGCCGCCCGTTATCCATGCCAATCAAAGTTTTTGTCGTTTCGTGCGGAACCGACCGCGGTCGGCCCGACATCAAGGCAGGCATCGGTGCTGCGAAGCCTTGGTGCATCCCTTTCCTCCGCGCAACCATACTATCTGCCGAGGCCGCCTGTGCTTAGCAAGCTGAAAGCCAACTCGCTGTTTTCCGGTGCGGCGGTTTATCTCGTCTCGGACATTCTCAATGCCGCGATTCCGTTCGCGCTGCTGCCAGTGCTCACACGTTATCTGAGCCCGGTAGAGTATGGCGAGGTCGCGATGTTCCAGGCTCTGCTCGGAGCACTGGGCGCGTTTGTGGGGCTCAGCGTGCTCGGGGCCGCGGGGCGCAAGTTCTACGATGGGCATCTCGGCGAAAATGAGCTTAAACATTTCATGGCGGCCTGCCTGCAAATCGTTCTGGCCAGTAGCGTGCTTGCGTTTGCCTTCACGTTTGCTTTCAAAGAGCAGTTGGGCGCATGGCTGGGCTTAAATACGCGGTGGATTCTGTGGGCCGTGTTTGTCGCCGCCATCTCGGTTGTTGTGCAACTGCGACTTGGCCAGTGGCAGGTGCGCAAGAAAGCGCGGCCATACGGCGTTCTGCAGATTTCGCAAAGCGCTTTCAATATGCTGCTTTCCTTGCTATTGGTCGTGTTTCTTCTACAAGGGGCGGGGGGGCGCATCTCTGCTCAGGTTTGGACGGTAGGCATCTTTGGCGTGTTGGCTCTGGTCCTTCTTCAGCGCGACGGTCTGCTGAGCTTTCTGGTGTGGCGGCCTGACTATCTGCAAGAAGCCCTCAAGTCCAGCGTACCGCTGATACCCCATATTGCCGGACTCTTTCTGCTCACCACCGTTGACCGTTTCGTGATCAACGCTGAATTGGGGCTGGCCGACGCCGGTGTTTACATGGTGGCGGCGCAACTGGCCGGAGCAATGGGGCTTGTTTTCAATGCCGTCAACAAAGCCTACGTTCCCTGGCTTTTCGAGCGCCTGAAGAGGGATGTTTGCGACGAAAAGCGTCAGATCGTCCGTTACACCTACGCTTGGTTCATGCTCATCCTGTTCGGCGCTGGTCTGGTCTTTATTATCGGCCCTTGGCTGGTCACCTTGGTCGCGGGCCAAGAATACGCTCAGGCAGGTGAATTCATCGGCTGGCTGGCGCTTGGACAGGCGTTCGTCGGCATGTACCTGATGGTGACAAACTACGCCATATACTCCAAACGCACGGGACTGCTCTCTCTCGCTACCATCACTTCGGGTGTGATCAACGTCATCCTTCTTGTGGCGCTGATCAGACTACTAGGCCTCAAAGGCGCAGCTATCGCGTTTTGCATATCCATGGCGATTCGGTTTCTACTAACATGGTGGGTGGCACAGCGCCGTCATCCAATGCCCTGGTTTAATTTGAAAGTACAACACTGATCATGCTAAACAACACAAATATCCTGATTACCGGGGGCACTGGCTCCTTCGGCAACACGTTCGTGCCCATGACCCTTGCCGAGTACAACCCGAAGAAGATCATCATCTTCTCCCGCGACGAAATGAAACAATGGGAAATGGCCAAGAAGTTTCAGGGCGACCCCCGGGTACGCTTCTTCATAGGCGACGTGCGTGATCGCGAGCGGCTGTACCGGGCGCTCGATGGAGTCGACTACGTGGTCCATGCCGCGGCTACCAAGATCGTGCCCACCGCCGAATACAACCCGTTTGAGTGTGTCAAGACCAACATCAACGGCGCCATGAACCTCATTGACGCGTGCATCGACAAAGGCATCAAGCGTGTCGTGGCGCTTTCCACCGACAAGGCCAGTAGCCCAGTCAACCTCTATGGTGCCACCAAACTCGCTTCCGACAAGCTCTTCGTTGCTGGGAATTCCTATGCAGGGGGGCATCAAAGCCGCTTCGCGGTGGTGCGCTATGGCAACGTGATGGGATCGCGTGGCTCGGTGATTCCATTCTTCATGTCGATCAAGGAAAAAGGCGTGCTGCCGATCACCGACGAGCGGATGACCCGCTTCATGATCTCCCTCGAAGAGGGGGTCGAATTGGTCTGGCACGCGTTCGAAGACATGGTTGGCGGGGAAATCTATGTCAAGAAGATTCCATCAATGAAAGTGACCGATTTGGCGCGAGTGGTCGCCCCGGAGGCGCGCCAGGACTTTATCGGCATCCGTCCTGGCGAAAAGCTTCACGAGCAAATGATTGGTGAGGAGGATTCATTTCACACCTATGAATACCCTCAACACTTCAAGATCTTACCGGCCATCCACAAATGGGACCAGGACGCGAATCGCATCAAAGATGGAACAAAGGTGTGCGAAGGCTTTAGCTACACCAGTGACAGGAACTCGGAATGGATGAGTCAGGCCGAACTCCAGGCCTGGATCGATGCCAATCGCGAGAAGATCGGGAGTATTTGAGCATGATCCCCTACGGGCGACAGGACATTACTCAGGCTGATATCGATGCAGTCATCGCTGTACTCCAGTCCGATTTTCTTACCCAGGGTCCGATGGTGCCGCGCTTTGAACAGAGCGTGGCGCAGCATGTTGGGGCCAGCCATTCTGTCGCGGTCAACAGTGCCACCTCCGCGTTGCATATCGCCTGCTTGGCACTGGGCCTTGGTCCGGGAGACTGGCTTTGGACCACTCCGGTGACCTTCGTAGCTTCGGCCAACTGCGGCTTGTACTGCGGGGCACAAGTCGATTTTGTCGATATCGACCCACGTACCTACAACCTGTCCCCGCAGGCGCTCGCGCGCAAGCTGGAGCAGGCTGAACGCGACGGCAAGCTGCCAAAGATCGTGGTTGCTGTCCATCTCTGCGGCCAGCCCTGTGACATGGCTGCGATCCAGGTGCTGGCGCAACGCTATGGCTTCAAGATTATCGAGGATGCCTCACACGCTATCGGTGGCAAATATCAGGGTGAGTTCATTGGCGACGGTCGTTACGGCGATATCACGGTGTTCAGCTTTCACCCGGTAAAGATCATCACCACCGCCGAAGGCGGCATGGCGCTGACCAACGATGCTGCGCTGGCCAACAAGATGGCTCTCTACCGCAGCCATGGCATTACACGCGATCCGACACAAATGACCCACGCGGCTGATGGCCCCTGGTATTACCAGCAGATCGAACTCGGATTCAACTACCGCATGACCGACCTGCAGGCGGCACTGGGTTTAAGCCAGCTGGAGCGCCTGGACGAGTACGTCGCGCGCCGCCACCAATTGGCACACCATTACGACGACATGCTGGTTGGACTCCCCCTCATCACGCCATGGCAGCACCCGGACAGCTATTCCGGTCTACATCTCTACGTGATCCGCCTGGAACTGGACAAGATCGGCAAGACGCGTTATCAAATCTTTAAGGAGCTGCGGCAGCTGGGTGTCGGCGTAAACGTACATTACATCCCGGTGCATAGTCAGCCTTACTACCAGCGCATGGGCTTCTTGGCTGGCGACTTTCCCGATGCGGAAAGCTACTATAGCGAAGCGATCAGCCTGCCGATTTACCCGACGATGACCGAAGAACAGCAAGGCGAAGTCGTACGAGCTCTGACGAAAGCTCTCCAAGCGTGAAACTCGCCATCATTCCTGCTCGCGGGGGAAGCAAGAGAATCCCGCGCAAGAACATCAAGCCGTTCTGTGGTAAGCCTATGATCGCGTGGGCAATCGAGGCTGCTCGCGAGAGTGCTTGTTTCGACCGCATAATTGTCTCCACCGACGACAGCGAAATTGCCGACATTGCTCGCGATCATGGGGTGGAGGTCCCCTTCCTGCGCCCGGTCGAACTGTCGGGCGACCACACGGGAACGATCCCGGTGATCGCCCACGCCATACGTTGGCAACAGCGGCACGGCGGATCACCATCTGCCGTCTGCTGTATCTACGCTACCGCGCCATTCATTCGCGCCGAGGATCTGCAACGCGGGTTCAAGCTCTTGGAACAGGCCGGGTGCGACTATGTGTTTTCCGTCACCAGCTACGCTTTTCCCATTCAGCGCGCCATTCGAACCACCGCGGAGAATCGGATAGAGATGTTCAGCCCCGAGCATTTCAATACCCGCTCGCAGGACTTGGAAGAGGCTTACCATGATGCTGGACAGTTCTATTGGGGCCGTGCCGAGGCTTGGCTTCAGGGCCGGGTGATCTTCGGTCCTGCATCCTGTCCCGTCTTGTTGCCGCGGCACCGGGTACAGGATATCGACACGCCCGAAGACTGGGTCCGGGCCGAGTGGATGTTCAAGGCCATGCAGGCGCCAGCGGCTGAATGAATGCAATGAAAGTCGCCTTCCGCGCCGACGCATCGCTGCAGATCGGCACCGGCCATGTCATGCGGTGCCTGACGCTGGCCGATGCTCTCGCGGCCCATGGTACGGAATGCCGGTTCATTTGTCGTGAACACACAGGCAACCTGATCGAGTTCATTCGTGGCAAGGGGTTTGCTGTCCACGCGTTGAGCGCTGGCAAGTCTACGGCCACCGGTGAAGCTGGTGGCGCACCCCTGGCTCACGCAGCCTGGCTCGGTGCCAGCCAACCGCAGGATGCGGCTGAATGCGCGACCTTACTGGCGGTTTGGCAGCCCGACTGGCTGATCGTCGACCACTACGCCCTCGCCGCTCAATGGGAAAAGGCGCTCAACCCGCACTACCGCAAGCTGATGGTGATCGATGACCTGGCTGATCGCGAGCACCGTTGCGACTTGTTGTTGGATCAGACGTTTGGCCGTAACGCCACAGACTACGCAGCTTGCGTGCCCGTTGGCTGCAAGCTCCTCTGCGGCTCGCAATACGCCCTGCTGCGCCCCGAGTTCCCCGCGCTGCGGCCTTACAGCTTGCAGCGCCGCGCCAAACCGCAACTTCGGCAACTGCTGATCACCATGGGGGGCGTCGATCAGGACAACGCCACTGGCAAGGTGCTGACCGCACTTCACTCCTGCGAACTCCCTGCAGACTGTCGCATCGTGGTCGTGATGGGCCCCAGCGCGCCCTGGCTAGGCGAGGTGCAGCAACAAGCCGGACAGCTGCCGTGGCCTACCAAGGTAATGGTCAATGTCAGCGATATGGCGCAGTTAATGGCGGATAGCGATCTGGCCATCGGTGCCGCGGGCGCGACTTCTTGGGAGCGTTGCTGCCTCGGACTGCCGACCGTCCTGGTTGTGCTGGCCGAAAACCAGAGGTTGATTGCCCGAGGCCTTCGTGAGGCTGGTGCAGCATGGTTGATCGAACGTGCAGGACTGGAAACATTCAAAGTAATTGCCAAGCACGTGACCGTATCTCGTTGTCTTGTAGATATGAGTGCTACAGCAGCTCGCATTACGGATGGTTTAGGTGCTTCGCGAGTGGCTTCTTACATGAGGGTGTAGGTTAATATATGAGGATTACCTTCTTGTGCAGCGATGAACAACATCCTGTCAATAATCACCTCAAGCGTTGGATGCAACGCGCTAACGGGCGACATGACATCAGTCTTGTTCATAAAAAACGAGATTTGCCTGGTGGGGACGTCCTTTTCCTGGTCTCGTGCTCAGAGATTGTGAGCGCGAGAGAAAGAGCAGGCTATCGTGCCAGTCTTGTTATTCACGCAAGCGATTTGCCGTATGGCCGTGGCTGGAGCCCACACATTTGGCAGATCATTCAAGGTGCCAAAGAGATAACACTGAGTCTGCTTGAAGCGGAAGATAAGGTGGATAGCGGACGAATCTGGAATCAGATTAAATTTTACGTTCCAAACCATGCGCTTTGGGATGAGATCAATGAGCGTTTATTTGATGCAGAGATTGCGCTTGTCGATTTCGCCGTCAACGAATTTGAGGTTATTACTCCACGAAATCAAGATCCAGCGGTGGTGCCAACCTATTATCCTCAGCGAAAACCGGCAGATAGTCAAATTGATCCCTGGCAGAATATCGCAGTTCAATTCGATCATATTCGTATCTGCGATCCGACACGCTTTCCTGCATTCTTCGAGTTACGCGGCCACAGATATAAGATAATTTTGGAGAAAATAGATGGGTGCCCGAATACGGATTGATGGATGTGAGATTGGTGACGGCTGCGTGCCTTATGTCATTGCCGAGATGTCTGCCAATCATAATGGCGATTTTAATTCAGCGCTGCGTATCATCGAAGAGGCAAAACGGGCAGGTGCGGATGCAATAAAAATACAAACTTACCGACCCGATACTATTACTCTGAAATCAGTTCTCCCAGACTTCCAGATTACTGATGGGTTGTGGGCGGGACGTACCTTGTATGATCTCTACGAGTGGGCACACACACCTTGGGAATGGCACTTGCCGCTGTTCGAGCATGCGCGCAAAGTGGGCATCACGATATTCAGCTCGCCCTTCGACAACACCGCTGTCGACTTGCTGGAAGACCTGAACGCTCCAGCCTACAAGATAGCCTCGTTCGAAGCCGTTGACCTGCCGCTGATCAAGTACGCGGCCAGCACCGGCAAACCCATGATCATATCCACCGGCATGGCCGACGCCGAAGAAATCCAGGAAGCCATCGACGCAGCCCACGACGGCGGGTGCACGGAGCTAGCAATCCTCCACTGCGTCAGCGGCTATCCGGCTCCGGCGGAAGACTACAACCTGCGCACCATCCCCGACATGATGAAGCACTTCGGCTTGGTCACCGGCCTGTCCGACCATACCCTGGACAACACCACCGCGATCGCCAGCGTGGCGCTCGGCGCAGCGATCATCGAAAAGCATTTCACGCTGAATCGCAACGGCGGCGGGCCGGACGACAGTTTCTCGCTGGAGCCAGCCGACCTCGCCGCTCTTTGCCTGGGAGCGCGCACAGCGTGGCGATCGCTTGGCAAGGTGGATTATGGGCGCAAGTCGAGCGAACAGGAAAACGTCAAGTTCAGACGCTCACTGTACATTGTGAAGGACATGCGAGCTGGCGAGGTGCTGACTTCGAGCAATATTCGCAGCGTACGCCCAGGATATGGTCTTCCACCGAAACACCTAGAAAGTCTGCTGGGTAGAAGAATAAACCGGGATTTGACATGTGGTACTGCGATGTCGCTAGACTACTTGGTATGAAAGATCCCTACTGTCCTCGATGACGACGACGGCAGGCTGGTTTTCTTGGCCCGCCACCTTCTTTTTCCTTTCCCACGAAACGACCTAAAACCCGCCAACTGAGATCAATCGAGTGTTGATTTCTCGTTTTTTTTAAATGGATTTAGACTAAGATGAAGAGTGCGCAGTGGAGAGGCTCAATAGGCTTGCTAAGACATTATGTCTTGGCGGTCCACTCCAGCTCGGGATTGTTACAAGTTTTAAAGCGGCTCCTTACGGTTGTTTTCACCCCGTTCGTTAGCTATCTTCGGTATCGGGGAAGATTCGTTGTGGTAGAGAAACACCTGGAGCTTTGTGTTTATACCTCGACTAACCACTTAAGGGCTTTGGCTCGAAGAAATAATCAAGAACCCTGCGCTTATCTGCAGATAAAAATTGGCAGCGAACCAGTAAATCCAGAGCATTTTCTCCTTGATTCGTGCGTCAGCTTTCTGGTTCTAAAGGAGCATGTCAATGCTTTAGCGGGTGTCTGCAGTAAGATGTTTGTGTTTCGTCCTCGTCCAATAAGGCGCCTTGCACTGGTAAGCGAGTATCTCAGCTATTGTTACACCTCTAGCATGTTGAAACGGCTGGATATTCAGCCCGCTAATGTAGTTGTCGCGGACTCGTTCTCTCCGCGAATGATTGCGGTGATAGATCATTTCCGCTCGAATTGTGTAAGAACGGAAATGATCCAGCATGGACTTATTCAAACAGCAAGCAAATACAGAAGTCACGCGGATATTTATTGCTGTTGGTCGCCATATGAGTACGCCAAGGTGAAGCGGTTTTTGCCAGCGTACACCACGGTAAGGTTTGTTGGTAAGCAGTTCGCCGCCCCAAGTAATAGTGAGCTTCGAGGGATAGTCCGGTGTTTGATTGTTATGAGCCCTGTTCAGGGTATTGGTCTGCCCTATCCAAAGCCTTTAATAGATTTTCTTGTTGAGTTATCAACGTCCGGAACCGTATCTGTTCGACTTCACCCGTCGGATAATAGAGAGAAATTTATTAAGCAGTTGTCTGGTGCGAAAAAGTTTGCTATCAGTAACGCGTCTTGGGAAGAAGATTTAAGTTGTTTCAGTCATTTTATCGTATTTAACAGCACCTGTCTTCTCGACATTTTGTACGCTGATAAGTGCTTGGCAACGCTAATGCTGGGGCGGTTAAAATACAGTAGACCAAGCGTCCCGCGAGCGGATATTATTCCAAATATCGAAAGTGTGGCAGATTATCACAGATTCACGAGCGGAGTGGAAAAGCAAAGCATCCGAGAGGATATACTTTTGGCTGCCTCCGGGTTTGTTGAAGAAGGGGGTATTTGCAATAGTAGTGGCAAGCTTCAGCGTCAAGAAAGCTACTGACGCCGATTCAGCTAACAACCGCTTAAGGAAGCGCTGGTTTAATTGCACTATATACGTATGGTATAGTGCGCCGATCAAGCCTGTGCCAGCCACCCCCGATGAAGAAGATCAGTTTTTCCCAGGCCGGGTTTTAACGTAGGAAGCCACGGACGCGACGCGAGCTGGTTCTTGACGAGATGGCACAGGTTATGCGTTGGGCGGATTTTCAACTCTATGTCGTTTCGTGTGAACGGGCGGCAGCCACCGTTGCCAGCCGAGGTGCTCGGCGATGCAGAGCCGCGGTGTTGCCGGCGTTGAGGACGCGGTCAAGGGGGGCCGGTGGAGCCCGGCGAAGCGTACCCTTAAGGGCGTCAGAAACGCCCATACGCTCATACGCTCATACGCTCAAGGGCTTGCGGCTGCTTGGGGCTGTTCGCGGCCAGCGCCCGAGCCCGTCCCGCGGCAAAGACTTCACTGCACTTCGGGGCCAGGGGTGGGGGTGCCTGAAGGGCTCAGGAGGGGCATCCGCCTCACCGGGGGCGGTTCCACACGAAACGACACAAACCCAATTGTCCGCGGTGGTCGAGCCGTATTACCCGAAGGGCGAGCGAGACCGACCTCCGGTCGAGTTGGAGCGGCTGCTGCGGATGTGCTTCGTACAGCAGTAGAATAAACGGTCGGATGAAGGCGTCGAAGACGCCATTACACACAGTAAGGCGCCACAGAAATTTGTCCGAATCGACCTGTCCAGAGAGGCGGCTCCGGATGCGACCTGCGTCCTGGAGTTCCGGCACCTGCTGGAGCAGCATGGTCTGACGAAGGAGCTGCTCGAAGCGCAGCAGGACTGATGATGCGCGAAGGCCCCATCGCTGACGCTACGATCATCGCCGCCCCGCCGTCGCTCGAGAACAAAGTCAATGTCCGTTACCCGGACATGCACCAAACCAAGACAGGCAATCAGTGGTATTTCGGTATGAAGGCTCACATTGGCGTCGATGCCGAGAGCGGGTTGGTGCACACCGTCGTCGGAACAGCGCCGAACGAGGCGGATGTGACGCAGACCGAGCGTCTACTGCACGGAGAGGAGAAGGACGTCTTCCTGGATCCAGGCTATATTAGCGCCGAAGAGCGGGAAGAGCTGAAGGACCGGGACGTCAACTGGCAGATCGTCATGCACGCGGCAAGTTCAAAGCTGACTCGGAAGAAGGTGGGTTTGGTCAGTTGCTGCGCAAACTGGAATCGCTGAAAGCCAGCATCCGGTTCAAAGTCGAGCACACGTTCCACATCGTAAAGGACCTCTTCTACTACAAGAAGGTGCGCTACAAGAAGGTGCGCTACAGGGGGCTGGACAAGAACACGGCACAACTGCACACGCCGTTCGCTTTGGCTATTCTGATGGTTGCAACGCGACGATTATTGGCCATTGATGGCCAAGTTGCGTCCCGAATAGGACGAAAGGCCCGAGAGTGGGCCTAAAAGCGTTGAAAACCGCGGAATTTCTGGGCGGTATCACCAAGATCGCGCTGGTATGCCAAAAAAATTCGCTGCCGCGCGGGTAGGTAACGCATCAGCGGTTAATTGATCAACAGTTCTCTAGCGCCCTAAAACGTGCAATAAGTTGGCAGTGTCGCGATACTTTTTTTGTCAAGGGAATATAGGTGATCGAAGTTGTAAAGAAACAACGGGTACCCAGTATTTCGTCGTTCTGCCTGTTGGCGTCTGTATACTATTTTGCAGTCGTGTTGGATGCCGAAGCTACTCCATATACGCTTTATTCTATTGGCGCGGCATTATGTTTCTTTGTGTTCGCAATAACTGGACGAAGGTGGAGTGTTGGGTACGCTTTCTGGCTGTTTGTTTCATTTTACACGTTTGCTGGTGCGGCGGTGTATTTGCTGAGGGATGCTTTTTACTTCAATCATCCGGGCAATTTTCGTGTTCCTATCAATATTTGGTTGATCGTCACATTGGTCACGCTGCTGTTTTCTCGCTTCGATGTGTCCCGTCCTGCTAGTTTGAGACAAAATCCAGCTTCCCTTCAGATAAATATCCCGTGGACACTTGTGTTCGTTGCGTCTGGCTTCGTTGCCTCGTTTTTTATGTTTCGAGGTGGGGTGCCGCTTTTCGCCAACGATGTGAACGCAGCACGTGCCCGTGTGGCGGCGGAAGCACAGGGGCTCTTCTGGTTTCTGTATATGGGGCTGCAAATGGTATTGCTATTGCTGCTGGTCGAGTTCGCAGCAGTGAAATTAAGTGTTTCAAAGAGGTTTTTGCGGCTGTTGTCAGTCGCCTTGCTTTGTTTTGTTTTGTCTCTCTATGGTGGCCGATTTTTTGTTCTTATGCCGTTGTTGACGACGGCTGTTTATTTAATGTATAAATCACTAATTAATCAAAGATATTTATGGCTTTTCGTGGGTCTCGTCCTTGCGGTAACCATTTCTGTTTCCAGCTATAGGATGTACGGTAGCGCCGACAACCTTTTTGATCTGTTAGTTATTGGGGTGAGAAATGATTTCTTTCCAGAGATGCGTACGTTGGTTCAGCTTGAATCTTTGGTTGGAAATTTTGACTCCGCATATATTTGGAATCCTTTTTTGAGCTTTCTGCCGTCCTCCTTCTATCTGTTATTTGGCATCGATAAGAACGCAGAATTAATGCTTATGATAGGCACCTATTTAAGTGCTTTCGATGCCGAAGCTCAGGATGTTGGATACAGAGTGAGCATTCTTGGTGAGGTGTATCTTGGAATGGGATATTGGGGAGTCTTTTGTTCGTCGGTTATTGTTAATGGACTGTCTATAATCATCAACAAAACTATTAAATGGGACTTGTTCTTTGTGTTCGTTTTGATAATGTTTTGCATGCTGGTTCCGTATGGCGTGACGTTTATTAGAAGTTCGCTAATTATGCTTCCGTTCGGGTATGTAATCCTGCGCCTCGCGACCAGTCGCCGAAGTCTTCATCGTTTTCGCGCACGTATTCAAGCGAGTTGAGTCGGTTATTGCTAAGGCATTAACAAGACTAATATCCCCTACGACTGTCGGCGCCGTATTGAGTGCCGACTACCCCTATCCCCAGGGCTTCCGCACTCGGATGTCATCTTCTTGACAACCCGAGCATGTTCATCCGGAGATCATCATCCCAGGCGGCTGCCTTGCGCTTCAAACGCAAGCTGGCCTTGGTCTTGTTGGTCGTGTCCAGGCGAATGATGTTGAGCACGATCTTCTTCAGGAGCGAG